>Ga0315279_10003494_pt1 | contig 21832 bp, 23 predicted proteins | sample YL17G06_20_MG_FD_203694 | JGI IMG/M metagenome (GOLD analysis project Ga0315279, IMG submission 203694) | Sediment microbial communities from Yellowstone Lake, YNP, Wyoming, USA - YL17G06_20 | ecosystem: Environmental > Aquatic > Freshwater > Lake > Sediment | place: USA: Wyoming | collected... | reverse complement strand
ACCACTTCTCCCGTCGCAACTCATCAAGATAGGCGCCAAGATGGGGCTGCTGCTTGCCGAGCGTCGACGAGCGCGCCTATGTCAGATGGAGACCTGCGACATGTCAAATTAGGTTAGCGCTTATGGGGGATGAGGGGGACTGGTGCGCTTCCCGCGGCAGCAGCGGCCCGGGCCTCGGCGCACATTGCAGCCGTCCATTCCTCCAGCATGCGCACCTCCGCAAATCCCAGCCGACCAAGCGCGGTCAGGACACGCTCGGGGTCCCCGACGGGAATGCCCGACAGGAACCCCTTCGGGACCACGAGCACCGCGCCTGTTGGAGGCTGGAAAGCACCCTGCTTCTGTTCGTCTATCCCGTACACGCCAGACGGGCACTCCCCAATGCACGCGGCACAGCCGACGCAAAGCGCGGAGATCGCCCCGGGGCCGGGCGCGTGGACTCGGAGCGCTCCCGTGGGACAGGCGAAAATGCAGCGCAGGCATTTCCGGCAGCGCTCCGCTGAAATACGGGGCACTTGCGAGCACTCGGCAAAAGCGGCAGCCGCGCTCTTTTCAGGCTCATCCAGCAGTATCGTGGAGCGAATCCTGGTGCCCCGGCCGATCCGTGTTTCGATGTCGAAGAGGTCGCTGTTTCTGCGGATGTTCGGCAGGCCCATCCCGGCGCCGAAGCCCATCTCGCGCGCCTTCTCGGATGCCGTGGACCAGCCTTCACGAAGGGCGAGGTCCACGTCGGGAATCCCGGGGCCCTCGTCGGCCACCTCGAGGTCCAGCTTCCCGCGGTCCAGCCGGGCCCAGAGCGTGCCGGTCCGCGCGTGGATGACCACGTTCATCTCCGCCTCGTACGAGGCGATCATTGCGCGCCGCATGACCGCCGCTCCGACGCCCACCCGAGCCAGTTGTTCCTTGAGCCGCCGCGTGGCAAGGCCTGCCGTGTCGAAGTCACCTCCCGAGATGCGGCAGCTCATGGTGATCATGCTGTTTCGGTTCCCGAGAGGCACGCCTCCAGCAGGCGGCGGGTTTCCTCCAGGCCGCAGGGGGAAACCATGATCGCTGCCCCGGCTTCCCGGGCGCGGGCGATCAGCTCGGAGCTGGGCTGCGCGCCGCCGACCAGGCACAGTCCGGGCGCATCCATCAGCTCCGCTACTCGAATCAGCTGGCTGTTGTTCAATGATGTCACCAGCAGTGTGTCAGGGGACGCGTTGGCGATCAGGCTGCTCATGGTATCCGCTGCGTGGACGCCCTTCACCTCAGGGCAGCACTTCCCCGCAGGTGGAAAGATACTCGCGTTGATCTTCAGGGCAAGCTCACTCAGGTTCATTGACGCAACCTGATATCTTAGTTGTAATACCCGTGCCAATCGTGAATATTTTCTCGATAATTAGTTATTGCTTTACAACTTAGAGATTTAGAATAATAGCTAAAGTGGCGTATTGGCAGAGATTATGCGCACAGATCCCCCAAGTGCAGGCTGTGCCCCTTTTTTTACAGCACCTCCTTGATGAGCTTCTCCAAGGCCGGGCGCGGCAAGGCACCACTCTGCTGTCTCACCACCTGTCCTTTGTTGAAAACGAGGATTGTCGGCATGCTCACAATGCGAAATTTCTGGGCCAGCTCACTCTCTGCGTCCGCATCGATGTTTGCGATCTTGACCTTGCCCTTGTAGACCTTTGCGAGGTCCGTGAGGACAGGGGCCATCATCTTGCACGGGCCGCACCACTCCGCCCAAAAATCCACGACCACGGGAACCGCGGACTTCACAACCTCGGCATCAAAGTTGCTGCCAGTAATGATCACTTCCTCGGCCATTCGCTCCCCCCCTTTGGATGTCTGTACACAACTATACGCACCTGGAGGAACAGCGCCAATCGCCCCTTGCCGCATTGACTGCCTGCAGCCGGGGGCCGATATTTCGAACTCGGAGGCCGGGAGGAGGTGGGTCATGACGAAAGGCGTAGGGGTCAAAGAACTTCGGCTGGTGGTGACGGCCGCGGATTACGAGGCGGCGCTCGCGTTCTATCGTGACGTTCTCGGGCTGCCCCAGAGAGCGGCGTTCACCTCGCCCGGCGGACGCGTGACCATCCTGGAGGCGGGCCGCGCCACGCTGGAGATCGCGGATCCGCCGCACGCCGCATACATCGACGAAGTCGAGGTCGGCGAAAGGGTGGCGGGGCACATCCGGGTCGCGTTCCAGGTCGATGACGCTGCGAACGCCACAGCCGCGGCCGAAGCTGCAGGCGCCAGGGTGATCGCGCGCCCAGTGCTCACCCCGTGGAACTCGCGAAACGCCCGCCTGGACGGTCCGGCCGGACTGCAGTTGACGCTGTTCGAGGAATTGGACGGCGCAAAAGCAACCGCAGGCAAGGTCAGTTCCTGATCCCCTGGTCCAGGCCGGTGACCAGTTCGATGAATGCCTCGTCGAGATGCCGCCGAACCGCGCGCGCGATCCTTGCCCCGAAGTTGTCCGTCGTCCGCCGCAGGATATCCGCCTCCCAGGCGTCCAGGGGCGCCTTCAGTGCGCGCGTGAGCCGGCTCATGCGATGGATATGTCGGAAGAACTCGTCGTCTGCCATGCAGATATACCGCGGTATTTCTCATGTCGGTTGCAGACCCCTATAAAGTTGAGTGCGGCCACCTGCCGAGCCTCAGCGCCATCATCCTGCTGATCGGCCGCCGGCCGCGCTCCATGCCGCACACATTCTGCCGAACCATGCCTCCCAGTTTCCGGCCCAGCTCCGTCTGGGTGAGACCCGCGTCCTGGCGGAAGAGCCTGAGATATTCGCCCGGTGTCATCTCCTGGGGCTCATGGCTGTACAGGGGAGCGTCGAGAACGTTGCGCATCCGCTTCCCGATTTCGCTGCGCACCCTGAGCCGCTCGCCGAACTCCTGCCGGAGCACGCACAAGACACGCGGGGGGATGATTCCCCTGATCTGGACCCAGATGCGACCAGTTTTTACGGTTACGAACAACACGCGATTTATCCTTCACCATCAAACACGGGGGATTCTGCCCAGCGCTTGCGTGCGCCGGAATTTGGAAAAGGGCATGGCTCGACACTCGCTTTTGTGGTCGATTACTGATTACGGCCTGGATGCGTGACATCGTCGCTGTCCCGCCAGGGGGTGTAATCAATTTTCGAGCACATTTCGTATTGTTGCGCATGCGGGATTTTCAGGGCCTTTGCCGCTTCCGCTGAAGCTCCCGGGGGTGTAATCAATTTTCGAGCACATTTCGTATTGTTGCGCACGCGGGCAAGGAACTTCAGGGCCTTTGCGCGGCTAACGGAAGCTCTGCTTGTCCAGACCGTACTTCTTCATGCGCTCGTACAGGGCGCGGCGGGAGATGCCCAGCGCCTGGAACGTGGCGTTGATCTCACCCCGGCATTCCGTCAGCGTGGACTCGATCACCGCCCTCTCCACCTTTTCCATTTCCTCGCGCAACCGGCCCGCGCCGGCGGGAAGAGACAACAGCCTCTCCGCGTCGAATCGGAGATCCGGCGCGAAGCAGCCGGCGCTCCCCTCCCGGGAGGTGATGGCCAGGCGCTCCATCGCGTTCTTCAGCTCCCGCACGTTCCCGGGCCAGGTGTGGCGCATCATCTCGGTGAGCGTCTCCTCGCGAACGGCGGGAACCGGAACGCCGTTCCTGTCCGCGATTCGACGCAGGAAGTGAAACACCAGGAGAGGAATATCATCCGCACGCTCGCGCAGTGGCGGCACGTGGATGTCGAGCACCATGATGCGGTGAGAGAAATCCTCCCGGATAGTCCCCCGGCGCACCTCTTCGGCCAGGTCCGCGTTCGACGCGCAGATCAGCCGGATATCCACCTTCCGTGAGCGGTCGCTGCCCAGCGGCACCACCAGCCCGTCGTCCAGCACCCGCAGAAGCTGCACCTGGGCCCGGGCGGATATCGTCTCGATCTCATCAAGCAGCAGCGTCCCTCCCGAAGCGGAGACGAGCTTGCCATCCCGCTCCCCGACCGCCCCGGTGTAGGCTCCCCTGGCGTGACCGAAGAGCTCACTTTCCAGCATCGTCTCGGGCAGGGCCCCGGCGTTCACCGGCACGAAGGGTCCGCCAGCCCGCTGGCTCTGGCCGTGAATCGCCCGGGCAACCAGCTCTTTCCCGACCCCGGTTTCCCCCGTCACGAACACCGGCGCGTCGGAGCGCGCCGCGGCTTCCACCTGCGCGTACAGGTCCTGCATCGCGGGGCTCCTGCCGACCATGCCGAACCTGCCGTCCTCCTCCGGTGAGCACAGCGTGAGCCTGCGGCGCAGGTCGCTGGCTTCCCGCACCAGGCGGGACTGCTCCACGGCCTTGCTCACGTAGGCAAGGAGCACCGCATCGTCGAAGGGTTTTTCCGCGAACTCGAATGCGCCCGCCTTCAGGCAGCGGACCGCCATCGCGATGTCCCCATGGCCGGTGAGCATGACAACCGGCGGCGAGCCGGGCCGTGCCCTCATCACCGCCAGGAACTCCTCCCCGTCCATGCCCGGCATCTTCACGTCGGTGACGATGCACATCGCCTCCCCCAGGCCGGGCCATGCAAGGGCGGCCTCCGCGGTGGAGAAGACCTCGACGGCCCAGCCCCGAAGGCCCAGCATCTGCCCGATGGAATGCCGCGCCGCCTCGTCGTCGTCGATCACCACGACGAGCGCGCCGTTTCCGTGCTCGCGGTCCACCGTCACGTGTCGCCCCTGGCAGGTGCGCCGTTTCGCTGTGCCGCGGGCATCCGCAGAGTGAAGGTGGCCCCGGCGCCTGGAGAACCGGAGGCCTCGATGGAACCCTTGTGGTCAACGACGATCGCGCGAGAGATCGAGAGCCCCAGGCCGTGGCCGCCTTTGCGGGTGGTGTAGAAGGGCTGGAACAGTCGCCCGGCCTGGTCCTCGGTGAAGCCTTTCCCCGTGTCCTTCACCTCGACGATGACGGGCAGCGCGGCCGCGGAGTCACGGCGGCTTTCGATCATGAGCCTGCGCGCCGGCACGTCCGCCATTGCCTGGCGCGCGTTGGACAACAGGTTGAGGAAGACCTGCTCGAGCCTGATCCTGTCTCCCCAGATGGGGGGAAGGCCGTCATCCAGCTGGAGGCTCACCGCGACCTCGGAAAGCTTCATCTGCGGCAGGATGAACTCCACGCTTTCGCGGATCACGCTGTTCAGGTCGAGAATGCCGAAAGCCGAATCCGTCCGCTTCGTGAGCTCGCGCATCTGGTTGATGATCTTCGCGGCCCGGTCCACCTGCTCGGAGATGAGGCGCAGGTTGTTCTTCACGTCGGCTTCGGCCTCGGGCTTCTGCTCCAGCATGTAGTAGGCGTTGCGCGCGTAGTTCCTGATGCCGGTGAGCGGCTGGTTCAGCTCGTGGGAGATGGAGGCGGCCATCTCCCCCAGCTCGGCCAGGCGCGTGGAGTGCTCAAGCTGTTCCTCCTGGCGCCGGACGAGCGCGGCCAGCGCGCGCCTGCCATCCTCCGCGTCCCGGCGGGCACTCACGTCCGTCACGCACAGCTGGCCGACGCTCTTCCCGTCCGTGGCCGGCCGGGCCGCTTCCACCTGCACCCAGACCTTCTCCCCGTCACGCTTCATGAGCAGGAGCTCCCGGGGGAGGTCGGGATCCGCCGCGAGCGCCAGCAGTACCGCCGCATCCTCGGGCTGCACAAGGGAATCGAGCAGGGTCCCCTCCAGGGTGCCGTGCGGGGCGCCGAGAAGCGTGTGCATCCTCTGGTTGGCGAACACGATGCGCCCTTCCGCGTGGAGGATCATCCCTTGGGGCAGAGCATCCAGCACGCGCCGCGCATCGGCAGGGACCCGCGATCGCGCGCGGCCGAGGAGGAACCCCAGCAACAGACCGACGAGAGCGAGGATGGCGTACCACGTGGCTTCTGTGATTCGGGGAGTATATCTCCACGGCCACCGGCTTGCCAATGCCAAAGGTCCATCTTCTGGTGTATTCTCTATATATGGAGAAGGCATTTGTCCAGGTTCGCAGCGCCACCGTGCGGTTCGCCGGCGACTCCGGTGACGGCATGCAGCTGGCGGGAACCCAGTTTGCGGACATCGCGTCGCAGACCGGGACCGTGGTGCGGACTCTTCCTGATTACCCGTCCGAGGTCCGCGCACCCACGGGTTCCCTGGGCGGTGTCAGCGGCTTCCAGATAAGCTTCGGCGACGAGGACGTCCGCACCCCCGGTGATTCACCCTTTGTCCTGGTGGCCATGAACCCGGCGGCTTTGAAGGTCAACCTGCCGGAGCTGCAGCCCGGGGGCATCATCATCGCGAACGAAGATGAGTTCACGCCGGAGAACCTTGCGAAGGCGGGCTATTCATCCAACCCGCTCTCCGGCAGCGAGCTTTCTGCATTCCGCCTCATCCCGGTGGCCATGACGAGGATGAACGAGGAAGCAGTGAGCCGGCACCAGCTTCCGCACAAGGAAGCGGTGAGGTGCAGGAACTTCTTCGCGCTGGGGCTGACCCTCTGGCTGTACGATCAACCGCTCCAGCCGATGCTCGAGTGGCTGATGGAGAAGTTCCGCGCGAACCCGGTCCTGATGGCCGCCAACGGGGCCAGCGTCCGGGCAGGCCACAACTTCGCCGACACGGCGGAGCTGTTCCGGGTGCAGCATGCCGTTGCCCGGGCCGAGCTCCCCAGGGGTCTGTACCGGCGCGTCACGGGCAACGAGGCCGCGGCGCTGGGGCTGATCACGGCCGCCCGCCGTGCCGGGCGCACACTGGTCTATGCGAGCTATCCCATCACCCCTGCCAGCGAGATCCTTCACGAGCTGTCCAAGCACAAAGAGTTCGACGTGCGCACGCTGCAGACCGAGGACGAGATCGCTGCCTGCGTCGCGGCGATCGGCGCTTCTTTCGCGGGTGCCATCGGCGCAACGGGGACCAGCGGGCCGGGACTGTCCCTGAAGGCCGAAGCCCTCGGTCTGGCCGTCATGACGGAGCTCCCCCTGGTGTGCATCGACGTTCAGCGCGCGGGCCCGAGCACGGGGATGCCCACCAAGACCGAGCAGGCGGACCTCCAGATGGCCGTTTACGGGAGACACGGCGAGTCTCCCTTGGTGGTGCTCGCCGCGGCCACGCCCGCCGATTGCTTCGCAATGGCGTTCGAAGCAGTCCGCCTGGCCGTCACCTACATGACGCCGGTGATCCTGCTCTCGGACAGTTTTCTCGCCAGCAGCGCCGAGCCCTGGCGGGTGGTTTCACCTGACGAATTGCCGGACCTGCGCAGCGCCCAGCGCCCCACCCAGGAAGAGTTCGCACCCTATCGTCGGGACCCCGTGACCCTCTCGCGGCCGTGGGTGGTTCCAGGGACCCCCGAGCGCGAGCACCGGATCGGCGGCCTGGAAAAAGCAGACATTACGGGCTCGGTGAGCTACGATGCGGCCAACCACCAGCGGATGGTCGAGCTGCGCGCACGGAAAATCGAGGGGATTGCCCGCGACATCCCGGCTGCGCACGTCGAGGGGGCTCAAGAAGGTGACCTCCTGGTCATTGGCTGGGGCAGCACCTACGGCGCCATCGCCGCCGCCGTCGAGGAGAAGGTGCGCGCGGGCCGGCGCGTCGGGCACCTGCACCTGCGCTACCTGAATCCGTTTCCCGCCAACCTTGGATCGATCCTTTCGAAGTACGCACGCATCCTGGTCCCGGAGAACAACAGGGGGCAGCTGCGCTCGATGATCCGGGACCGCTACCTTGTGGATGCCGCCGGGCTTTCCAAGGTCGAAGGCCGGCCGTTCCGCATTACGGAGATCGAAGAAGGCATCGAGTCGATGCTGGGAGGTCAGAGCCAATGAAGGTACAGCAAGCCGGATCGTGCACCGAGGACTGCCCTGAAACCGCCCTCCCGGTGCTGACGAAGCAGGATTTCAAGTCGGCCCAGGAGATCAAGTGGTGCCCGGGATGCGGGGGATACGGAATCCTCTCGGAGGTGCAGGGCGTGCTGCCCCGTCTGGGCATCCCCCGGGAGAAGATCGTGTTCGTCTCCGGCATCGGGTGCTCATCGCGGTTTCCCTACTACCTCGACACCTATGGGTTCCACGGGATCCATGGCCGCGCGCCGGCTATCGCCATGGGGGTGAAATGCGCGAGGCCGGACCTGTCCGTGTGGGTCGTCACCGGTGACGGGGATGGCCTTTCGATCGGCACGAATCACCTGATTCACTGCATGCGGCGCAACCTGGATCTGAACATCCTGCTCTTGAACAACCAGATCTACGGCCTGACCAAGGGGCAGTATTCGCCGACATCGGAGTTCGGAAAGAAGACGAAGTCCAGCCCGCTCGGATCCATCGAGCAGCCGATCAACCCGATCGCAATCGCGCTCGCGGCGAATGCAACCTTCGTCGCGCGCACGATCACGGACGACTTGAAACACATGAGAATGGTGCTCGAAGCTGCGGCCCGTCACAAGGGCACATCGTTCGTCGAGATCCGGCAGGACTGCCGCGTGTTCAACGATGAAGCGCTGGAAAGCTTCAAGGACAAGACCACACGCAGGGAGAGCTGGATGTACCTGGAGCACGGCACACCGATCCGGTTCGGAAACAGCGGGAACAAGGGAATCCGCGTGCGGGGGATGGAGCCCGAGGTCGTTGTCCTGGGAGAGAATGGGGTGGAGACGGAAGACCTGCTCGTCCACGATGCCCACGGCAGCTCGATCGCCCAGGCCATGTTCGTGGCCGAGCTCCCGCAGCCGGAATTTCCCACCGCCCTGGGCATCTTCCGACAGGTGGAGAAGCCGACCTATGAGGACATGCTCGTGGCGCAGATCGACGGCGCGATCGCCAGGAACGGCCCCGGAGATCTGGCGAAGCTGCTGAACGCCGGGACGACCTGGATCGTGGATTGAAACCCGAAACAACCGGTGCCGCATGGGCCTCGTACGACCTGCCGATGAGGGAGCCGCCTGACGCTGTGTCGGCCGATTCGGCGCTGCTCCCGCCGGAATCCGACGAATCGATCCTGCGCCGCCACGAGAAGTGGTTCTGCTCGATGAGGTGGCTGGCAATAGCCGCCCTGGCAGCACTGGGCGTCATCGGCCTGACGGCGAAAGCCCTCGTCGCTCCCCTGGGTTTCCACCTGGAACCAGGCTGGCCCTTCCTGGTTGCCGGGGTCCTTCTCGTGCTGAACGCGGCCTACCTTCTCATGGCGCGAAGGGCTGAGCGCAGCACGCGGCATGCCATGCATGACCGGCGCGGTCTGTGGGTGCAGATCATCCTCGACCTGGCGGCAGTGACGGTTGTCGTCCACTACGTCGGCAGCGTTGCGACTTTCGCCCCGTTCATCTACCTGTTCCACATCGTGATGGCGTGTATCTTCCTCCCTTACGCGCAGAGCCTCGTGGTGACTCTGGCTGCCATGGGGATGTATCTCACCAGTCTCCTGCTGGAAGGTACCGGCGTGATCGCGCCGGGATCCGTGCTGGATCGAAACGCCATTCCCCAGCCGGTCCAAGCATGGCATGCCGGCGCCGTCATGTTCGTCTCGGGCACGGTGTGGTATCTTGCCTCACGGCTTGCGAACGCACTGCGACAGCGCGACAAAAGGCTCTCCGCCATCAATCGGCGCCTGGTGGCGGCCACGGAAGAGCGGGCAGGCCACATGCTCAGCACGACGCACCAGCTGAAGGCGCCGTTTGCCGCCATTCACGCGAACACCCAGCTCCTCCTGGGAGGGCATTGCGGCCCGCTGTCAATCGAGGCGGTCGCCGTGGTGGAGAAGATCGCCGTCCGCTGCGAGATGCTCTCGCGCGGCATCAAGGCCATGCTGCAGCTTGCGAATCTGCGGTCCGCCGCACAGGACACGCCCTCGCCCGTCCCGCTCGATGTCTCGGCGGTGATCCGCGCCTGCCTGGCAGGCCTCCAGCCGCAGGCGGCAAAGCGCGGCATCGTTTTCGAGGAGGAGCTGTCGCCGGCCGCGGTGAAGGCGGTTCAGGATCACGCCGCCATGATCATCGAAAACGTCCTGTCGAACGCAATCAACTATTCGAGGGACGGACAGCGGGTCTCGGTGTCGTCCCGGGCAAAACCCGCGGGGGGAGCGGTCGTGGTTGTCCGCGACAGCGGCATCGGTATCAGGCCGGAAATACTGCCGCGAATCTTCGACGATTATTTCCGCACCACCGAGGCGGCAGCGCACAATCACGCATCCACGGGACTGGGCCTGGCCATCGTCCGCCAGAGCGCGCTGGCAGGCAGGATCGGCGTGCGCGTGGAAAGCGCCCCGTCGCTCGGCACCGTCGTGACGCTCGATTTTCCATCTTCGCCAGGATAACCGGGAGGTGCATTTGTGGCATATCTGTTGATCGTGGAGGACGACGCTGATTTCGCATCCGCGGTGGGAACCATATTGGAGAAGCAGGGACACGCGATCAGCTTCGAGACCGACTGCGGGAAGACGATCGATCGTATCCATGAACGGCGTCCGGACCTGGTCATCCTCGACGTCATGTTCCCGGAAAACGACAAGGCGGGGTTCCAGGCTGCACGGTCGATCCGGCGGACGTTCGGCGAATTGCCCGTGATATTGCTGACGGCAGTGAACCAGTCCTTCCCGCTGGGCTTCAGCAGCAAGGACCTCGATCCGACCTGGCTGCCGGCAGTCGATTTCGTGGAAAAGCCCGTTGACTTTGCGCTCTTAAGCAGGAAAGTCTCTGATATTCTCGCTCACGAAAAAGGCACCGCCGGCTCGCTCTCTTGACACTGACGACAGAGACGCGAAGATTGGCGCGATGAGCAGCAGGATAGTGCCCGGCGGTGAAGGCCGCACGTTCTGGGGCATCGCGGGAGACATGTTCTTCTTCGGCGTCGGCGCCAGCCTTACCAGCCAGACCACCGTCATTCCGTCGTTCCTCGCCACGCTCACCAGCTCGGCGCCGCTCATCGGCCTTGCCTCCACGATCGCCACCGGCGGCTGGCTCCTGCCCCAGCTCTTTGCCGCGAATCGCCTTGCCGGCCTGACCCGGAGAAAGTCCGCGGTCACAATTCCCGCCACGGTCAACCGATCGGCCTCGCTGCTGGTGGGCCCCGCCATATTCCTGCTGGCGCCCAATGTGCCCGGCGCTGCCCTGCTGGTCTTTTTCCTGCTGTACCTCGTTTTCTGGCTCGTCGACGGAATCGCGAGCATCGCCTGGCTGGACTACCTGGGTCGGTGCCTCAGCCCCGCCTCCCGGGCCCGGCTCATCTCCCTGGGAACCATCGCCCCCGGTGTCGCGGGAATCGGGGCAGGGGTGGTGGTCGGGTTCGTCCTTTCCTCTCCCGACCTGAAGTGGCCGTTGAACTACGCCATTCTGTTCATGGGCTCGGGCGTGCTGTTTTCTCTCTCGCTCGCCTCCTTTTTCTTCGTGAAGGACCCTCCCGCCCCCTCCGTCCAGCCGAAGATGCCCTGGCCCGCCTACTTCAGGAGAATGGCCACGGTGGTGAAAGGCGATCCCGCCTTCCGGCAGGCGGTGCTCGCCGCTCTCGCGCTGGGCGGCATCAGCATCGCCGCGCCCTTCTACATCGTGCACGGCCTGGAGACCCTCGGCTTTCTGCCGGCGAGCGTGGGCCTTTTCACTTCCGTCCAGCTCGTCGGAAGCGTCTTTGCTGCGCTCATCATGGGCGTTCTGGGCGAGCGGCGCGGCACGCGGTCCGTGATGCGCCTGTGGGGGTGGGGCGCCCTGGTCACCCCGATCATCGCAATCGCGGCCCCCGGGCTTGCGAAACTGCTCCCGTGGGCGGTCATGTACGTGTACGCACTGGTGTTCGTCATTGTCGGGATGCAGGGGGTGGCGAACATGGCGGGTTTCCTCAACTGGGTCCTGGAATACGCCCCTGCCTCCGACCGTCCCCTGTACATCGGTTTTGCCAACACGCTGAACGGCATTTCATTGATCATGCCGCTGATCGGGGGGTGGATCCTTGCGGCAAGCGGATCCTATTTCCTGCTGTTCGTGGTCGCCGCCGCCGGACCTGTCGGCGGTCTGGTGCTGCTCCGCAGCCTTCCCGAGCCCCGGAGCAAGGCTGCCCTGCACAAGGAGAGGGCATGAGCGCGCAGGTACCGGCAGTGGGCATCGAAGACATCCGCCGCGCGGCCGCGCGCATCAAGCCGTACGCGCACAGGACGCCCGTCATCACCAGCGCCACGGTGGACGCGATGACGGGCGCGACGGTCTTCTTCAAGTGCGAGAATCTCCAGAAAGTGGGAGCCTTCAAGTTCCGGGGCGCGGCAAACGCCGTGTTCTCCCTGGACAGCGCGGCCGCGCGGCGCGGTGTGGCCACGCACTCCTCCGGCAACCACGCCCAGGCCCTTGCGCTTGCCGCGAGGCTTCGGGGCATCGACGCCTGCATCGTCATGCCCAAGGACGCCCCCCGGGTGAAGGTGGATGCCGTGCGCGGCTACGGCGCGCGCATCGTGTTTTCCGGCAGCGCGCCCGAGGACAGGGAGAGCGCCCTGGACGACGTGGTGAAGGAGACTGGGGCGGAGTTCGTCCATCCCTCCGACGACCTTCGCGTGATCGCCGGCCAGGGCACCTGTGCGCTCGAGATCCTGGAAGAGATCCCGGAGCTGGATATCGTCATCACGCCTGTGGGCGGCGGCGGTCTTCTCAGCGGCACGGCGCTCGCAGTGCACGGTGTTTCCCCGAGCACACGCGTGATCGGCGCGGAGCCTGCCGCCGCGGATGATGCGTTCAGGTCCTTCACCACGGGAACCCTCTTCCCCTCCGGGAATCCGAAGACCATTGCCGACGGTCTTCGCACCTCCCTGGGGCCGAACACCTTTCCGCTGGTCCGCGCCTACGTTTCCGCGATCGTCACCACGACTGAAGATGCGATTGTTCGTGCCATGCGGCTGGTCTGGGAGCGGATGAAGGTGGTGATCGAGCCGTCCGCGGCGGTCCCGCTGGCTGCGATCATGGAAGGAAAGCTCGAAATAAAAGGAAAGCGCGTCGCGATCGTCCTCTCGGGTGGAAACGTCGACCTCGACGCGCTTCCCTGGATTGCCCGGTAGCCCTAGGCGAATACCTTTCCGAGGCCCGGCACCTTCCGCACCACCCACGCGAACCCGAGGCTCAGCGCGAAGGCGATCGCCGCCACGAGGACGGCCTTGGCCAAGGGATACATCGCGAAGGCTCGCAGCGCCACGGACACGCCCACCAGGATCGGGGCGTGGAACGTATAGATCCCGAAGCTCGTCCCGGACAGGAGGCTGGTGCCGCGGTTGCGCACGTTCGCCTGGTCGCGGTACAGGGTAACCAGGCCGATGCTCATCGACACGCCGAAGAACGCCTCCCATGCGGCGTAGCCGGCCGCCTGCCAGTGCAACCCGCCGAGGAAGGTCTGCTCGCTTCCGGAAAGCGCGCCGCCCAGGCCCAGCAGGAGGAACCACGCCGGCACGCCGATGATGAAGGCCAGCTTCAGCCACATCATGCCCGCCTGCCGTGGAAGCTTCATCAGCAGCCCCCTGCGTCCCGCCCAGAGCCCGACCACGAACAGCACGATGTAGGAGGAGAAGAAGCAGAGCTGCATGTTGAACCAGCTCGTGCCCACGGGCTGGACCAGCCGGATGAGAAACGATCCGGCCGCGATGACCGCCATCATGATAGCGGCGGCGATGTGGACTTTCTTCGGCGTGAGTGAAAGCTCCGCGCGCGCTTTCGGCGCGCCGAGGATGAGCCGGGCAACTGCGTAGACGAGCGAGAATACCAGGAGTGCCACGGCGAACCACAACGGTCCCGAGGAACCGAGGAACGAGGCGCTTGCAATGTATGCCGGGTACTTTCCAAGTGCCGCCGGCCAGGAGACGAACTGGCCCGTTCCCACGTCCCTGATGAGGTTGGTGACCGGGTCCAGGATCAGCATGTAGACAAGGGCCGGGATCCCCAGCCGGAAAGCCCTCTCACCCACGAATCTTCCGAAGCCCTTCCTGTCATACGATGCCGGCACGAAGGCCGCGGCCACGAAAAACAGGAGTCCCATGAAGAACGCCTGGGAGAAGATGTTGTACATCCAGAACACGAGCTTCGCGCCGATGTCCAGCACGCTCTCTTCCTTGTAGTACCAGGAGCCCAGCCCGCTGTAGGTGACGAACGAGTGCACGATGACCACCATGGCGATCACCGTCCAGCGGATGTTGTCGATCCAGGCCATGCGCGGCTTCGCGCCGGCCGAAATGGAAGGAATGCTCATCGTCTGCATTGTCTGTCTCCTTTCCCTAGAGGACCGCGCGCACCGCTCGAGTATTGCGCATCAGCCAGCTCCAGAAGAACACCACGGGCACGCCCAGCACTGTGACGGCGACGAACTTCACGAACGGTTCGAGGGGCAGCGCAAGGAAAGCCATCTGTATCGGGACGATCAGCAGGGGGTGCCAGAAGTACGCTGAGTACTGGTTTGCGGCCAGCAGCTTGCCGAATGCACCCTGGACATTGGCCGCCTGGCGGAACAGCACCAGCAGCCCGATGCACATGCCGAAGCAGACCAGCTCTTCCCAGACCAGGTACGCGACTGAGAAGCCTTGCGCGCTCAGCGTGAGCCCGCCGTGCGGGATCAGCGACCACGCGTACCAGGCCACCGCGGCAGCCAAGCCGACCGCAAGCCAGGCCAGGCCTTTGCGGGTGGGGTAGCTCTCGAACCAGCCATGTCTGAACGCCATCGCACCGAAGATGAAGAATGCCAGGTCCCGCGGCACGTCGGCGAACGCAACGCGAAAGAAGCCCAGCAGATTCATCCAGTGATCAATGGGAGACCAGATCCGTACGAGGCCGGAGATTACAGCCACCACGAGGATGGCCACGCTCGTCACCAGGAGACCCGGCGCCGGGCGCTTCGATTCCTGGACGGGCTTCTGCACATTCTTCTGCGACGATTCACGGATCCTCCGCCAGAGCGCATAGACGACGCTGAAAAGCAGGACGTGCTCGATGTACCAGAGGTGCCCCGCGTTGAAGTAGTCATCCCAGCGAGTGATGTGATCGCCAAAGAGGAAGATCCGCAAAGGGAGCATGAGCGCGGCAAAGGCAAGGACCGGCACTCCGAGCCGCACAAACCGGCTGCGGATGAATGCGGCAAATCCGTTTCTTTGGTACGCGCCGACCATGAAGTACCCTGAGATCATGAAGAACAGGCTCATGAAGAAGGACCTGTTCACCGTGAAAAAGGGGCCCAGGAGCGCGGCCCGCGCCGATTCCTGCACGGGCCAGAACCCGCCCGTCGGCCCATAGGCCTGACCCACGTGGTGAGCGATCACGAGGATCGTGAGCATGATTCGCAGGCTGTCCAGAGAGAAGATCCGCTTCGTCGCCGCGGACACCAAGGGGATGCTGATCGTCTCCATGATCGATCTCCTACCATTCATAGCGGAGCGTGAAGGTCCGCTCGATCTCGGCAATCTGCCTGTCCGCGGCAGCCTGCAGCGAGGTCCGCCCATTGCGCCGGCCCGCAGTCCGCGCGCGCCGCGCGACCCGGCTCGTCCTGTTTTCCTTGATGGCCTGCTTTTCCATATTCGTCGTTTTCATTTTCTTCCTCCTGTGCTGTGCACATCCAATGAATCGCACGGCAGAGGGTCCGCGCGCATCGGTCGGAGGGGTGGTTTTCGGCCCTGCGATGGTCGCAGGTCGATCTAGGACTTAAGTCGGAGATGGCCGCGGGATGACCGCTATACTCGCCGGGACGCGCCGCAGGATTCCCTGACAACAAGCTCTGTCGGCAGGTACACTCGCGCGGGGTCAGGGCGTTGGCCGTAGACCAGCGTGATGAGCATGTCTCCCGCGATGCGCCCGAAATCCAGCGCCGGGACACGAACCGTGGTGAGTGACGGGCTCATGAAACGCGCGGCGGGAATGTCGTCGATGCTCGTGAGTGCCACGTCGTCGGGAACTCTCAAGCCATTCGCCCGGAACGCGGCTACCACGCCGATTGCTACAGTGTCATTGCCTGCAAAGACGGCCGTCGGCGCGGCGGTTCTCTGGAGCAATTCGGTGGCTGCGGCGTAGCCGCTGTCATGACTGAAATCCGCCCAAGAGACCAGCGAATCGTCAAAGGCGATGCCTGCTTCCTCGAGGGCCTGCCGATATCCGTTGCAGCGCGCCGTGACGCTGAGAAAGCGGCTTGGGCCATAGTTGACGCACGCGATACGCCGGTGCCCCAGCTTTATCAGGTGCTCAACGGCGGTTTTTGCGGCGGCGAAGTTGTCGAAACCCACGCCGCATGCCAGGGGATGCTGCCTGCCCGGTTCCCCCACGACTATCGGAAAACCTGAACCTATGAGGGCGTCGATCTGTTGATCGTCTTCACGCGGGTTCACAATAAAAAGCCCGTCTATCTCGTTGGCCGTCACAAGATCCAGGTACGCGTCTGGCCGTGTCGGATTCTCCACTGCGTGGACGAGGAGATTGAAGTGGTGTTGATGGCTCACCTCGTTAAAGCTGTAGAGAAACTGTGGGACGAACGCGTCCACCCTGACGTGCTCGGCGGACGGCAGGACAAAGCCGAGGGTGTGGCTCTTCCCGCTTGCAAGACGCCTGCCCGCCGCATTGCGGACGTAGCCCAGCTCCCGCACCGCCTGAAGCACGCGCTCGCGCGTTTCCTCGGGTATGGCGATCTGCTTTTTTTCGTTCATGATGAAGGAGACTGTCGTAGGCGAAACACCGGCTCTTTCAGCAACGTCCTTCATCGTGATCTTGGTCTTTGCCATCTCTCTCTTCCGCCTAATTTTAACCGCCAGCAAGACTTAAAAAAAGACTTGACAAGTCCAATTGGTGTCCACATAATGACCTTACGCCATTAAAACGCTATAGTAAAGCGTTTTATTCAGTGATGACAAAGAATTTCGGGAGAAGGTGGAGAGTTGAAATGGCCGAGCCTTCGGAAAAAGCGAAAAGGCCCAGAAGCACTGCCCGCCTCCAGGAGAGCGGTACAGCCCTCCTCTTCATCATCCCCAGTCTTCTCGGGTTCATGGTGTTCTTCGCAATTCCTGCTGTCCGCGGGCTGTACATCAGCTTCACGGACTGGAACCTCCTGACCCCCCCAAAGCCCGTGGGCCTGGCGAACTACGTGGCGCTGTTCCAGGACCCGGACTTCTGGAACGCATTGAAGGTGACCACGTTCTACGTCTTGTGGAACATCCCGATTCAAACCGTCCTTGCCGTCATCGTCGCGCTCGTCATGCAGGCGGCTTCGCGGTCCACGCTGTTGAAGGGAGTAGTCCTCCTGCCCTGGCTCATGCCGAACGTCGTGGTGGCCATGCTATGGATGTGGATCCTGGATCCGACGCTGGGGCTCATCAACGTGGCCGTTCGCGCCCTTGGAGGACCCCTGATCCCCTTCCTTTCCTCCGCGAACATGGCGCTTCCCACGATCGCGGGCATCAACATCTGGCGCTACCTGGGGTACACCGCTCTTCTGGTGTTTGCCGGCCTTCAGACAATCCCCACCGAGGTGAACGAGGCGGCGCGAATAGACGGCGCGGATGACCAGCAGAGGTTCTGGCACATCACGCTGCCTCTGCTGCGGCCGGTGCTGGCGTTCGTGATCGTCACATCGGTGCTCGGGTCCTTCCAGGTTTTTGACACGGTGGCGGTGACGACAAAGGGCGGCCCGATCAATGTCACGAAGGTCTTCAACTTCATGATCTACCAGCAGGCATTCGAGCGCTTCCGCATGGGCTACTCCACGGCCGTATCCATGGTCCTCTTTCTGATTCTCATAGGTGTCGGCCTCATTCAGATGAGACTCTTGAAAGCCGGGGAGGCGGAATCATGAAAATGACTCTTCCCCGGCTTCTGTTCTGGGTTGCTGTCGTCGTGATTGCGCTTGTGACGCTATTCCCTTTCTACTGGGCTGCACGAACCGCCTTGACCTTTCCAAGGGCTGTGTACACCCACCCCACCGCGTTCCTACCGCCGGAACTGACCATCGGCAACTACCAGCGCGTGCTGGGCCTGGTGGACGCGGAGACTTCGGTACGACTGGGCGGCTCAGGCCAGAAGATCAACTTCTTCATCTTCCTGCGGAACTCCATTATCGTTTCGACGCTCATCGCCGTCGGCCAGGTATTCTTCAGCGCCGCGGCGGCGTACGCGTTTGCCCGGCTGCGCTTCCCCCTGCGCAGGCAGATCTTCGGTGTGTATCTCTCCGCGCTCATGGTCCCCGGGATCGTCCTGCTCATCCCCAACTTCGTCCTCATCAAGTCACTGGGGTGGCTGAACACCTACCAGGGGATCGCCGCGCCCGCATTTCTCATGTCCCCGTTCGCCGTCTTTTTCCTGCGGCAGTTCTTCCTGGGCATGAACAGGGAGCTGGAGGAAGCCGCACTTGTGGAGGGCGCCGGACGGCTGCGGATCTTCTTCCAGATCGCCATTCCCCTCAGCATGACCGCCATTTCTACCCTCGCCATCATCACCTTCATCTACTCATGGAACGATTACCTGTGGCCGCTTCTCATCGGCAAGAACGAGGGCGTAAGGATGCTCACGGTTGCTTTGGGCGTCTTCAAACAGCAGGGGGCGCAAAACGCGCCGGACTGGGCAGGTCTCATGGCGGGCACGATGCTTGCCGTCGTGCCGGTGCTGGTCCTGTTTCTCGCTTTTGGGAAACGAGTGATCAACTCCATCGGATTCACGGGATTCAGGTGAGAGGGACGCGGCCTCCGTGGAGGCTGGCCTTCCACAGAAACGACAGGAGGAGGGAACTATGTCGAGAGGGAAATGGTTTTTGATCGTTTGTGCCGCGCTGCTCGCGTGCAGCATGGCACTCTGGGCAGCGCCGATCACTGTCCGGTACACGCTCTGGGACGCCAACCAGCTGCCGGCCTACCAGAAGGTGGCGGACAACTTCATGGCAAAGAACCCCAACATCAAGATCGAGATCACGCAGATGGGCTGGGGGGACTACTGGAACGACCTTCAGACCTCAATGGTCGCAGGGACAGCGTCTGATGTCTTCACGGATCACCTTGCCAAGTATCCTGAGTTCGCCGCCAAGGGGCAGCTCCTGGATATCGAGCCCATGGTGAAGGCGGACAAGGTGGACACCAAGGTCTATCTCACCGGTCTTGCGGACCTGTGGACCAGGGATGGAAAGCGCTTCGGGCTTCCCAAGGATTGGGACACCATCGCCGTGGTGTACAACAAGGACATGGCCGCAAAGGCGGGCATTACCGACGTGGAGATGAACTCCATGACCTGGAACCCCAGGGATGGTGGCACATTCGAGACAGTTCTGAGAAAGTTTGCGCAGGACAAGAACGGCAACAATGGCCTGTCATCCAAGTTCGACCCCAAGAACGTCGTGCGCTGGGGCATTGCCATGGACTACTCAAACTTCGGGGCCTACGGCCAGCAGTTCTGGAGCACGTTCGCTGCCAGCACGGGATGGAAGTTCACTGACGGCATGTATGCGAGGAAGTACTATTACGATGACTCCAGGTTCGTGCAGACCATCCAGTACCTCGCGGATCTCTCGCGGAAGAAAGGGCTCATGACGCCCTACGAGGCGATCTCCGCCGCCAATATCGGAGCAACGGCGCTGTTCACCTCCCAGAAGACCGGCCTTATCCTGGACGGCTCGTGGATGATCGGGTTCTACGGCGGCAACACGGACTTCAAGGTCGGCTTTGCCCGTCTCCCCCAGGGTCCCATCGGCCGCAGAAGCATGTTCAACGGTCTTGCTGACTCCATCTACATCCGCACGCAACACCCGAAAGAGGCGTGGCAGTGGGTGAAGTACCTGGGCTCCGCAGAGGCGCAGAACGTCGTGGGAGGTTACGGGGCCGTATTCCCTGCCATTCAAAGCGGAGTGCAGGCCGCAAATGAGGCATATAAGGCAAAGAGCCTTGATGTCACCGCGTTCACGGCGCAGGCCCTCGAGAAGAACGGCACGTTCCTTTTCCCCATTACGGACAACGCCTCGGAAATCAACAGCATCATGCAGCAGGCTGAGGACAGCATCTTCCTCGGACAGGCGACTGCCGCAGATGCGCTGAAGGCAGCAAACGCGAAGGTCAACGCAACCTTCAACAAGTAGAAATGTGACTCGCAGCCCCGCGGCGCATGCCGCGGGGCGCGCATTCCAGAAGCGGCGGAAGGGGTGGCTGACATGAGAAAGATTGCTTTCATCGGTGCGGGGAGCTTCGAGTTCACCCGCGGGCTGGTCCGCGACATCCTGACCTTCCCCGCTTTCAGGGAGTGCCATATCGCCCTCATGGACATCGATCAGGAGAGGCTGGACGCCTCGCACAGGGGCGTCATGAAGATCGTCGAGGCGGGCAAGTACCCGGCCAAGGTCACCGCGACCAAGGACCGCTGCGAGGCCCTCACAGGTGCCGACGGGGTGCTGATCACAATTCTCGCGGGCGGCGTGAACGTGTGGCGCCATGACGTCGAAATCCCAAAGAAGTACGGCGTCGACATCAACGTCGGTGACACCCGGGGGCCTTCCGGAATTTTCCGCGCCCTGCGGACGATCCCCGGAATGCTGGATATCCTGTCCGACATCGAGCGGTTCTGTCCCCAGGCGATCGTGCTCAACTACACCAATCCCATGGCGATGCTGTGCCGCGCGATGCAGGAAAAGACCAGAGCCAGCGTCACCGGTCTCTGCCACAGCGTCCAGGGAACCGCTGCAATGCTGGCGCGCTGGATCGGAGCACCGATGGGCGAGGTGAGCTACCTCTGCGCCGGCATCAACCACCAGGCCTGGTACCTCGAATACCTGTGGAAAGGAAAGGACGCCTCCCCCCTCATCAGGAAAGCCATCGTGGAACGGCCCGAGATCTACAACGAAGAGCAGGTTCGAAACGAAATGTTCCTGCACCTGGACCACTATGTCACCGAGTCTTCAGGACACAACTCGGAGTACGTTGCATGGTTCCGCAAGCGCCCGGACCTGATCGAAAAGTACTGCACCAGCGGGACGGGGTGGAATCCGGGTGCCTACGCGTTCATTCTGAACGAGTATCTGCGGCGTGAAAGGGAATGGAAACAGGACATCGAGAAATGGCTCGCGCTGCCGGCAGTTGACCTGAAGGCCGGCAGCGAATACGCGGCGTCCATCTTCAACGCGGTTTTCGGCGATAACACGAGGTTCGAGTTCAACGGCAACGTCAGAAACGTCCGGCTGATCGACAACTTGCCCGAGGGCTGCTGCGTCGAGGTCCCTGTCCTGGCCTCCAGCCGCGGCCTGGAGGCAAAGCACATCGGGCCGCTTCCGGAGCACCTGGCGATCCTCAACAACGTGAACGCCGGCATTGAAGAGCTGGCCGTCGCGGCCTCCTTGGAGGGCGACCCGCGCAAGGTGTTCCATGCAATCTGCATGGACCCGCTCACCTCCGCGGTTTCGAGCCTCGAAGAGATCCGCGCAATGACCGACGAGATGTTCGAGCGCAACCGCGATTGGCTGCCGCAATTCAAGCATATGCGATAGAATGCAGCCCTGGGGAAGCGGGGGCCGACGTGACATTCGACATGGTTCTCCTCTTCATCTCGGAAAGATTGATCTGGCGCTGTTCTACGAGGGCAACCTGAGCGACGGCTCGGGGGTGGCGCGGCCGAGCATTTCCTTTGCGCCGTTTCGATACTGCACGCTGACGTTCGCGCCGTGCATTAGCTACGGCGGGGACGAGACTGAGTTCGTCTCACTCTTCGGGCGATTCTCGCTTTCGATGAAGCTCACGCTGGGGACGGGCTACTTCTAGGCGGCACAGCGCGGCGCAGGGCTGCCCAGCGGAAACGGCTGCGCCTAGTACTACAGCGATTTTTCGCCCTATAGACTTCCGGCAGGCCGCATGCTACAGTAACCCCCCGACGGCTTCCGAGACTTCTGCGGATCAGGGGTTTCCATCTCGTTAATTGCTCGGCCAACAGC
>Ga0315279_10003493_pt1 | contig 21833 bp, 20 predicted proteins | sample YL17G06_20_MG_FD_203694 | JGI IMG/M metagenome (GOLD analysis project Ga0315279, IMG submission 203694) | Sediment microbial communities from Yellowstone Lake, YNP, Wyoming, USA - YL17G06_20 | ecosystem: Environmental > Aquatic > Freshwater > Lake > Sediment | place: USA: Wyoming | collected... | reverse complement strand
AGTCATCCGTCTTGCCAACGTCCGCTATGCGAGGGCCATCGATTAGAACGGCTCCATCCCAAATGACTCCCACCGCGGGGTCGTTGGTGTAGACGACAGCGTGCTTGATGATTGTCGTCATGCGGATCTCACGAACCTTCCGTAGCCCGGCCCGACCTGAAGTTCATCATCCAACGCCACGATCTTTCCCCTAAGCACTGTCATCCACGGCCATCCTTTACCTTCCATGTTCTCGAACAATGTGAAATCGCCGTATGATCTCAGCCAGTCGCTCGTTATCCTGCCATCTTTCTCCTGATCTATCACCGTGAGGTCCGCATCCGAACCTACATTCAACGTCCCCTTCCTCGGGAATAGTCCCAAGATCTTGGCCGGATTGGTTGAGACGAGCTCGACCAGCCTCTCTAGCGCGAGTCCTCTTCTTCTGAATCCTTCCCAGAACATCGTGATCAGCATCGTCTGTATGCCCGTGCTACCGGAACCAGTGAACCATATGTTTGATGCAGGATCCCCGCCCACAGACCCGTCGCCCCATTCTAGTTTCTCATACTTGTTGCTGACCACATGGTCAGTGCCAATCGAATCAATCCAACCATTCGTCACGCCACTCCAAAGCGCTTCTCTGTCCGCTTCGTGTCTAAGCGGCGGGTTGAGCTTGCCAAGGAAACCAGCCTTGTCCGGGTCGACCATCAGGTACTGCGGACACGCTTCAGCGGTCACTTTGACGCCTTCTTTCTTCGCCGCGATTAGCTGCTCGAGTCCTTCCTTCGAAGTCAAATGGACAATGTGCATTCGGGAGCCCGTAACTTTCGATAGGAACGTGTACCTTCTCACGTGGTCCGCTTCGAGGAAACCAGGCAGGGTTCCACTCCATGCCGCGGGGTCGATTCTTCCCGTCACTTTGACCCGCTCAGTGAACATCTTAGAGATCTCTGTGTTCTCGCAGTGTACCAACAGAACCCCCTTGCTTGTTTTCGCGACCTGTTCCATGGCTCGGAAGGCAAGTCGGTCATCGTAGGACACAGGGAGTGCCATTCGTCTGGCCCATTTGGCTCCCATCGGATGATCTGCCACGTTCTTCAGATTGCCATGATACTTGAACCCACAAACTCCCAGCTTCTGAACATAGTCAGGTATTTGCTCAGCGTGTTCCATCGAGTTAAGAGTGAAGATGAAGAAAAAATCCGCGCTCGAATTCTGCTCCGCTACTCTTTTGCCCAGTTCGAAGACATCAAACCACGAAACGACATCGACCGGATCTGTATCCTCTTTGAAGGGCTGGCCCATCCTTGGAACGCGCACGATCCCCCCCATTGTCGTGACGCCGCCCAGCAGCGCGCCCGGGGTCTCCGTCCTGAAATCGTCGCCCAGAGGATGCTTTCCGCCCGGGTGCGTGTGGATGTCGATGGCTCCTGGGAGAACCAGTTTCCCTTTGAGATCGATGACCTTTCCAGCTGCAGGGAGATTTGCATCTCTCGCAATGGCTCCTATTTTGCCCTCGTCGATGCCAACTCCACCGTCGAAGACGCCTGACGAAGTCACAAGTTTTCCATTCTTCAGAACTAGTTCAATCAACTGTCGCACTTCTTCAAGAACGATGTAACTAGAACGAAAGAGAGCAATTACCTTGCAGCCTGATTCATGAACTGTCAGCGGGGTACTCCTTGGAGTTTCTGCTTAATTTTCTCGCTTGCCTTGAGGACAGCATTGACCGCACTATAGTAGGTGCCGCACCTGCAGAGATTTCCTGCCAAGGCTTCCTCAACATCTTTACGAGTCGGGTTCGGGTTCTCTTCCAGCAAGGCATAGGCTGACATGATCATACCGGGCGTGCAGTAGCCACAATGGGTTGCGTCTTCTTCAATGAAGGCTTCCTGAAGTGGATGCAGCTTCTCATTCTGGCTAAGGCCTTCGACGGTTAGGATATCGGATCCGTTTGCTTCGGCTGTGAACATCAAGCAGGAATTCACTGCTCTACCATTGAGCAGTACAGTGCAGGCGCAACAGTCTCCTGTTCTGCACACGTCCTTACTGCCCGTAAGTCCTAGTCTCGTCCTCAGAGTGTCCAGCAAGAACTCATTGGGCGGCACGTCCAAAGTCATCGGTTCGCCGTTGATTTTGATCTTGACGTTCATGTCATGCATCACCATGGGCTCTTTCCAGAGCCTGAGCAAGTCCCTGCCTGACTAGTGCCTTGACCGCGCTTCTTCTGTAGTCTCCGGTGGTTCTAAAATCGGTTATGGGCTTTGCTTCCTCGGCTGCCTTGGCTGCTGCTGAATCCAGAATGGCTTCAGAGATCACTTTTCCCACAAGCTCCTCCTCCGATTTGTATGCCCTAATTGGGATAGGAGCTACGCTGCCAAGGGCGATTCTGCCCTGTAATATTCTTGACCCGTCAGTCTTGAGCAGCACGGCCGCGGTGGCAATGGAAATGTCTTCGCCTCTTGTTCGACCTAGTTTCTGGAATGAGGAGACCGTATCTGCGTCGGGTCGGAATGTGATTTCTTTCAGCAGCTCGCCTTTTCTCAACACTGTCTTGCCGGGTCCAAGGAAGAAATCTTTCAGTGGGATCGTTCTCCGACCGCCTTTTCTGACTATCTGAACAGAGGCATCCAGAACGAGCAGAGGTGGAGCCGAATCGGCAGCAGGACTGGCGTTGCAGATGTTGCCGCCAATGGTTGCCATGTTTCTGATCTGGACGGATCCAATCTGCGAGAGCGCTTCGTGAAGACACGTTGCCTTCTTGCGAAGATGTTCAGATCTGTCTGCGTCTCTGATCCCAGTCAATGCGCCGATCCTTACGGTACCGCCCTTGAAAGTCACATAACTCAGTTCTTTTCTGAGATTCACAAGAGACACGACGTGCTTCGGTCTAAAGCCCTTCAGTCTCACTGCGGGAACAAAGTCGGTTCCACCAGCGACTATGTTGACTGGTTTCAGTTTCTCGACTAAATTCAGAACCTCAGTAAGCGTTTTTGGTGTGTAGTAGTCGAACGTTGGTGCAGTGGCTCTCATGGAGCCTCAGGGGCTTCTCAGGCGCTAATAAAGTTTTGAATGTTTGCTAACAAAAGCAAGGACGCGTAAACTCTCTTATACTACATTACAGCGAGAAGGATCAGCCTTGTCACGAGTCGAATCAGTTCAAAAAGTCACGGGCAAACTACGATTCACCGCTGACCTGCAACTTCAGAACATGTTGTACGGCGCTATCCTTCGCAGCGATAGGCCACACGCCATAATCAAATCCATTGATGCTTCAATGGCGCTCAAACTTCCCGGAGTCAAGATGGTACTGACCTACAAGGATGTTCCCGACACTCACTATAGCCCAATCTTCAACGCGCCGTATCCCAGAGCAGAACTTGTGCCCCGAGACAAATCCATAATGAGAAGCGAAGTCTGCCACACGGGTGAGCCAGTGGCAGCAGTCGCCGCCACAAATCTTGAGACAGCCGAAGAGGCGGTAGAGAAGATCCACATCGAATACGAGGATCTACCATTTGTTCTGGATCCTCTCAAATCGATAGAGCCGGATTCTCCAAGAGTGAGGAAGGGTCTCGAGTACAATGTTGCGTTCGCGTGGGGAACGAAAGACGGAAGCCCGATGGCCATACGAGTCGGCGACGTGGAAAAAGGCTTCCAGGATGCCGACGAGGTCTTCGTCGACGAATACAGAACACAGAGACAGAACCAAGTTCCTCTGGAACCCCACTGCTCCGTCGCTTATTGGAACGAGACAGGGAAACTCAACATCTGGTCTTCGACACAAAGCATCTTCCTCCTCAGGGAGAAACTTTCCGAAGCACTTGCGATCCCGGTGTCGAGGATAACAGTGCATCCTTCCTATCTCGGCGGAGCCTTTGGTTCCAAGCTGCAGATGAGCGAGGTAGAACCCATCTGCGCTCTGCTGGCTCTGAAGTCGAAGAAGCCGGTGAAGCTTGTCCTGAAGAGAGATGAGGTATTCGTCACGACCTCAAGGCACGACGTTCACATGACGTTCAAGACCGGCGTCCGCAAAGATGGAAAGATAACCGCCAGACACTGCAAGTACGTACTGAACACCGGCGCCTATGCGACTCATGGGCCGAGTGTGGCGCTCGTAGGCGGACTCTACTTCGACTGTGCGTACAATGCGCCAAACCGTCTGTTTGAGGCGTACGCGGTATACACGAATACTTACTCGCCCGGCGCTATGAGGGGATACGGTGGTGTCCAGGCAAGTTTCGGTATCGAGAGTCAAATGGACGAAATAGCACGCAAGATGGGATTCGATCCAATCGAGTTTAGACTCATGAATTCGTTCAAGCTGGGCGACGTTAATCCCCGCTCGGGATACGTTGTAAGATCGTGGGGGCTTGAGGAGGCAGCTCGAACAGCAGCGAAGCGTTTCGGTTGGGAAAAGCCCGTGCAGCAGCCATCCAATCCGAACAGGAGAAGGGGTAGAGGCGTGGCCTTCCAAACCATCAGAGGCTCCGGTACAGGCTCCAAGACACCAACCGAGCCGATAATTGAGCATGGTGGCGTGACAGTCAAGTTCAACGAGGACGGAAGGTTCACCCTCTTGACCGCAGCGATCGACATGGGCTGTGGTCAGCACACGGTATACAGGAACATAGCAGCAACCACCCTTGGCGTAGACAACGAGATGATAGATCTCGAGACAGGCGACACCGACACGACTTTGTTCGAAGGGCCGATCCACGCAAGCCGCGGAACATATGTCGTAGGAAGCACGGTGAAAGCCGCCTGCGACAAGATGAAGACGCAGGTTCTCGAAGCGGCTGGAGTCATGCTCAAACAAGAGCCAGCATCCTTGGAGATCTCTGGAAAAGAGGTAAAGTCTACAAAAGATGACAGAGTTTTGGTTACGCTTTCGGAGTTGGGTCTCTTCGCCAGATTCCACCTGAACAGGAGCCTGGTTGTATCGATAGCCCAAGAACCTCCAGACAACCCGCCACCGTTCGGAGCTCACTTTGCCGAAGTTGAAGTAGATCTCCTAACAGGGCAGGTGTTCGTGACAAGATACACAGCAGCTCAAGACGTTGGCAAAGTCATCTACGCACCGGGAGCCAAGGGACAGATACATGGCGCCATCGCCCAGGGCATAGGGTTAGCTCTCATGGAAGAAGTGAAGTTCGGCGATCGTGGGCAAGTACTCAACTCGAATCTGACCGACTACAAGATCCCACAAATAGCGGACATGCCCCAAGCAGACGCTATACTGATCGAGACGAACGAGCCCAGCGCAGTAGGCGCGAAAAGTATCAGTGAAGCGTCTCTGCACCCCGTGGCGCCCGTGATCGCCAATGCCATAAGAGACGCAATCGGAATAAGATTCAGATCACTACCCATCACTCCGGACAAGATCCTGAACGCGCTGCACCATGGTAGGAATGACTACATCTGAATCAGTCCCAAAGAATAGCCGGGATCCGGCAAATCATCCTAGTCCGAGAGAGAATGATTGATGACGCTCAACTTGAAGCCGTTGGAAATCGTCGCGTTGCGTTGACTACACATCCTTATACCGTCCGAGATCGAGCAGCTAGTTGCCTAGATCGAACACTCGAAGAGGATGAATGCTGGACATGGAGACAAATACAGACAAGCCTGAGCAACCTAGTCTGCGTCTGGCCTATCGCTACGGCTGTGTGCAATCCCAAGGTATTGAACATCGCGAAGTCAAGAAGGATCCTTTCGCTCGAACTCGAAGGATAAGAGATCTCTATTTTGAAACGAAATCCTCGGTGAGCGTTGAATTCCCCTATTGGTACACGAGAAGATGGAACCAGCTGGAAGGAGAGATCCCGATAGTTCGGAGGGCTGAATCACTAAAGCACGCTTTCTCTCATCTGACTCCCACGATCTTCCCCGGCGAATTGCTCGTCATGGGACGGACACTATATCTCAGAGGGTCATATCCCATGCCTTGGGTCTCCCAGACTTTCATCGTGGAGACCGAGAACCGCTACCAAGAAGCCAAGCGGCGTGGACTTGCTGGCGAAGATGTCGTAAAGGTTCCAAAGGGCGGAGGCAACATTACTGCAAACGTAGGCAACGTCGTCTCGATCGCAGGAAAGTTCGGCCTCAGGAAGGAAGAGTACCCGATTCTGAAGAACGTCACCGCAATGTGGGATGGAAGATCTGTAGAAGATCTCTCCCTGAAGTACGAGATGATGGTAGCTGGATATGAGACAAAGGAGGCTATCATGCGCAGCCTCGTCTGCATGTACGACTCCGGCTACACTTTGCCTCAAGGAAGAGAAGTGATCAGTTACTACTACCCACTGCAGTATGGAATTGGCGGAATGATTGACTTATGCCAGAAGAGAATCGAGCAGGTGGCAGGTGATCCCGGCAACGACGGAGTCAACGGAATGGATAGGCTGTACTTCTACAAAGCTGCGATCACAGTCTTGGAGGGGATCAAGAGATGGATCCTCAACCACGCAGCTGAGGCGAGGAGACTCGCGAGCACCGAGACCGACATGAAGCAGAGGGCTGAGTACGAGGAAATCGCGAACACACTCGAATGGATCTCTTCCAAGCAGCCTAGGACGTTCTGCGAAGCCCTCCAGCTGTGCTGGACATTCCATATGGCCGTTCTCGCCGAGGACAGCTTCTCCGGGCTCGCACCAGGAAGACTAGGACAGATCCTGTACCCTTGGTGGAAACAAGACATCGAGAACGGCGTGCTCGATCGGGAGAAGACGCTTGAACTGCTCGAATGTATGAGAATGAAATTCACCGAGTTCGATCTGTTCGGACCCAAGATGGTGATAGAAGGAATCCAGTCAGGTAGCACCTTCAACAACGTCAGCCTCGGCGGACTGACTAAGGACGGCGAGAGCGCCACAAACGATTTGGAGACGCTCATGATTGAAGCAGGTATGACGTGCGAGTCACCGCAGCCCACCATGACTCTCCTCTACGACGAAAAGCTTCCGGAGGAATTCTTGCTCAAAGCCGTAGAGTGCAATAAGACAGGCACCGGATATCCCGCCTGGGTCAACAATAAAGTCGCGATGGAGTTCCTCCTCAAGAACTTCGGTCCAGAAGGCATGAACGTGGATGATGCCAAAGCAGTCGCGATAGGCGGATGTCTACAGACCGCCGCTTGCACGTGGGCAGAGCTCAGCCTGAATGACAAGAAGTACGTGATCCCTCGAGGTGGAGCTGCTGCTGCCACGGATGTTGGCGTACACTTCCTCAACCTCCCGAAAATTCTGGAACTTGTGCTCTTCGACGGGGTCGATCAGAGAACAGGCGAGAGAGTGCTCCCATCTCATGGATCAAAGCTGGAAACCTATGACGACTTGTGGGCGGCGTACAAGGAGTACTTCAGACAAATCGTTGACATCCTAATCCGCTGCAACAACATCCAGCATGACATATGGCGAAAGCTGACTCCTTCTGTCGTGAATTCGATGCTGAAGCCCGACTGTCTCGAGAAAGGAATGCACATCGGCATGATGGGCTCAAGGTACAACAGAAACTTCAGCGTCAACATCTGCGGCGGCATCAACATGGTCAACTCGCTCGCTTCATTGAAGTTCAACGTCTACGACAACAAGAGAATCAGTCGGGAGGAGCTGAAAGAAGCACTTCATCACAACTTCGGCTACAGGAGAGCCGAGGAAGTTGGGTCATACTCGCTGTTGGATCAAGCCAAGATTTCGCACAATTGGGACAAGATCCATCACCTGTGCATGAATGCGCCGAAGTACGGCAACGACGAACCCTACGCCGATGACATCCTGAAGGAGTGGGAGCAATTCTACACTTCAGTTGTTCAAGAGTACAAGTCACTATTCGCTAAGCCGCTGTACGCGCTTCAGCTCTCAGTTTCAACTCACGGCCCAATGGGAGCCGTCAACATAGCAACTCCGGATGGACGCCTTCACGGAACAACCCTGGCGGATGCCTCTCTATCCGCCTATCCTGGTACAGACCTGAACGGTCCCTACGCGTTGTTCAATTCCGCTACCTGCTGGGACCACTCCAGTTCTCAGTGTACACAGATGAATCTGAAGATCCATCCTTCAGCCATCAAAGGAAGAGAAGGCAGCAAGAAGCTTCTCGAACTGATACGAGCATACATGCGCAAGGGAGGATTCCACATACAGTTCAACATCGTTGACTCCGAGATGCTCCGAGATGCGCAAGCTCATCCCGAAAAGTACAGAGACCTCCTCGTAAGAGTTGCAGGGTTCACTCACTACTGGGTGGAGCTTCCGAAGCCCATACAGGACGAGATAATCGCGAGAACGGAATACGAGGAGTTGGCCTAGATAATGTCGCAAGCCGTGGCGCAACGATGTGCCGACTGCAATCAGTACGTTCCGGTCGACGTGTTCAAGGGCCTTTGCCATATCAACAAGTGCACGGTACAGGTCGACGACCCGGCGTGCGAAGAATGCGCGCCTATGAAGAAGTGCAAGTTCTGTAAACATTACTCACCGAAAGAAGAGTACCTAGGCCTCTGCAAGGGTGAGGAGTTAACCTATCCAGATCTTGTGACCAGGACCTGCGAGATGTTCGAGTGGCGCTCACATCTCCCGGGCGACAGGAAGTAGGTTGCCGCTCGTGGATTCTCAGATGGATGAGAGACTCGAGTTCGCGAACACGCTCGATCCATTCATCGGAAGGAAGGGATAGCCCTGCAAGCGTATGGCAGCGTGATGCTCTCTACACAGGAAACGTACAATCTAACGGGATTGATCTTTGATGTGCAAGGCTTCTCTGTTCACGACGGTCCAGGCTGCAGAACTCTAATCTTCATGAAGGGATGCCCGCTCACCTGCAAGTGGTGTTGCAACCCGGAGGGCCAGAAGCCGAAACCACAAATGATGTACAGCCAGAGACGATGCAGAAAAGAGACGTACAGTTGCATAGGTGCCTGTCCAGTAGGTGCGATTTCGGTCAACAAGATTGGCGACTACCCTGTATTCGATTGCTCGAAATGCGGGACCTGTGATCACTTCAGCTGCACGAAAGGTTGCTACAACGGAGCACTGAGGGTGGTAGGGGGCTACGTTACGGTTCAGGAACTGATGGATACCGTCCGTAGGGATCGAGCCTACTGGGGAAGCGGAGGCGGAGTCACTCTCGGCGGAGGCGAGCCGCTAGCTCAACCCGAATTTACGTTGGCGTTGCTCAAAGAACTCCATGACGCTTACGTTCACACCGCGATGGAGACCTGTGCGAACGTGCCTTGGGCGCGACTGGAGAAAGCACTGCAGTACCTGGATTGGATCTTCGTGGACATCAAGCACATGGATCCCGAGAAGCACAAGCAGGAGACCAGTGTCACCAACGAGTTGATCTTGAGGAACATCGAACGAATAGCGGCACTCGGGGGGTCCCCACGCATGATCCCGAGGATGCCTGTTGTTCCAGGTTACAATGATTCTGATAACAACGTCTTGGCTATGGCTAAGTTCCTGGGAAAGATCGGAAAGAGCGAGGTGAATCTGCTTCCATTTCATAGGTTGGGAGTGTCCAAGTACGAGCAACTCGGTCTGGACTATGTCTACAAGGACACGCAACCTCCCTCTTTCGAAAGAATGAATCAGATCAGGAAGCTCTTTGAGCAGGAAAGGATCAGCTGCTACGTTGGTAGCGACACTCCCTTCTGAATTCTGGTTACAGTCGTTTCTCGATGGCCAGTCATCGATCTCCAGAAGACGCAGCCCATAGTCTCTCAAACTCGTAATGCAAACCTTGAATCAAGTCTGAACTGTTCGACCACAGTGCTAGGGACTGATCTAGAACTTGAGGCGGGGCCGCCATCTTCAACATGAGGTGTTTCTTGTCAGCGATGAAGTACCTGAGCGTTGTCAAAGTGTTGGCGCGGTGACGGATTTCCAATTCCTTCGGAATTTCACTGCGCACGCTAGCCGAGTACCCGGCAGTTTCGGTGAGGATCCTTACCTTGACGCCGTCCTTCTTCGCTTTGGTAGCCATTGAATCTATAAGACCGATATTCCTCGCGAGGAGAAACCCCTTCATAGATGTTACTTGGATGATCTCCTCCTTCGATTCCTGTATAAGCCTCTCCTGCTGAGCGTACACATGTCTCCCGATGAGGAGCCTCGCGAAGATCTGTTCCGAACGGACGGAGGGAATTCCGTAGTCCATTAGTTGTTCGCTGGGGTTCAGACGTGTGCGCGACTTCATGCTCCTTATCCTATCCAGCTGCTCTTCCTGCTTTGCGATAAGGATGTCAAGAGCTTCGCCCACGTCAAGGGCCCTGACCTTCGTGACGTCCCCGAGTGACAGTTCGATGAGGCCAATTTCCTTGAGATGGCTCACGATCCGGTAAGCGTTCGCCCGATGTATCCCGGATCTCTTAGCGAGATCACCAATCGTGACAGCGCCTTCTCGGAGTAGAATGGTGTACAACCTAGCTTGATTCTTCGTGAGTCCAAGCCTTCCAAGAAGGTCGGTGCTAGTCGACTCATCGTACTCTATGCTCAAGTTCTTGAGCCCCAGGAGGCAATTCCAAACTAAAGCAACCTCATTCCTAGACTAAAAAGCATGCCAGCATCGGCCTCTCTAGTTGGATCGCACATCACCTCAGATGTGGTATTCGTGAACGTCTCCTGCCATCAACAGACCAAGCTTGCTTCTCTCGGCTTTCTCGGTCTCGACTATCCCGACTACTTTGCCACCGTACACCAGGACGAAATTCTACTCTTTCTATTTGTGGCCGAAGGCTAGTCTGACTGGGTTCGGTCGGGCGTGAGCGTCCCCACTACCGACAAAAACCGGTTTTGAGTACCCTCGCATCTCGGATTGACTCCCGGGGACTTCGCATGAACTCTTTGACTGTTGCGTGCTAAGTAGGTCTGTTTCTCACCAGTCAAGACGAAGGCGAAAATGCACGCATGGAAGACCACGGCATTGCACCTTAGGCTTTTGTGATCCAACTTATTTGAGGGCTCGAAACACGTTGTGGGACCCGGTCAAAGTGCCGAAGGCTTTCAGGTGGTCGGTGAGCACAAGGGCTTCACTGAATCCCACCAGGTTCTCATCAGACCTAAGGCTCTGAGGGCTCGGAAGGGAGCCCTGTTGCTCGAGAAGGCAAACATCTTCGCCAACAAGATGGAATTGATACGAGCGAACGGTTTGAGAGTCGGAGTCTCGGAAGTCACCAGAACCGGAATGCGAGAGCACGATATGGCTCAAATTGCCAGACTCTTCAGGCAGTTTCTCCTAGATCGGAAGAGCCCCCAGTGGAGTCGCTGGAGACGTGAAGTCGCTCGTCTCTGAATTTCAAAACGTGCACTTCTGCTTCGACGACGAGGCAAATGCCTGCCTCTACCCACCCCTAGCCCAAGGCCACGTATCCACGATAACGTGAACCTAGAATCATCATGTCGATGTTGTTCCTGTAGAAAACGACGAAATGACAAGATCGTCGGTTGACCCGTGGGTTGCGATCGAGAGAGATGATCTACGGGCGCGGTCATGCGACACGAAAGGAACCGACACAGCCATGATACGGGCAGCGTTGGGAGTGGCTGCCACCGGGGTTCAACTGAAGAACAATCTTTAGCTTGAATGTGCGGTGAGCGAAGAGAAGCGTGTTCATGAACGCGAAACCACTTTCACAATCGAGAGCGGGTATCGTGCTCCTTTTGCACACACATCGCAAGTCTTGTGCAGCGCTTTGCGCCATTTGGCTAGCGTCGGTATTCCATCTCTGGGCTCGTTGGGACAATTGCCTCGCGGAACCGATGTTCTCCTCTTGTTGGTCCGGAGGTTTCGATTTTGAAGGTCTATAGCAGCTTTTCAGCGTCCGTGTCTACAGCGTGTCTGCGCAAGATAGCTTCAGCATGCAGACGGTTACCAGATTGTCAGGAGGATTTAGAAACGATTTCGTATACTGATATCTTTTCAGCAAGAGTTTGGGGACTAAAGCCATCAGCCATCCTTACTTGATCGTAAGGAATAGCAATTTACGTCTTTTCGATTGAATCGTGCACGAGCGCAATGGCTGCGCAAGACGAATTCGCAATTCCCGTCTGCTTTTACTTGCGCGAAGGCAATCGACGGGCCGTGAGCTACTCTGACTTTACTCGGGCGGAATTTCCTTGAACAGCAGCTCTATATCGATTCCCTGTCTTTTTCGATAAGCACGTATGGCTTAAAATGCCACGAAGGGGACGACGAACATGCCCAATAGATAAACCCGCAGCCACGAGCGTGTAGACGGCAAGCGATGAGAAGATTGTGAGGCTTGATGGACGGATAGCATCCATCATCGGTCGAGATGATGTGGAACGATTTGATGCGATTCCAGGAGTGCGCCCTGTCACCGCATCAGTGGTCATAGCTAAGGTCGCTGACCCGAAGCGTTTTCATAGCGAGAAGCAACTGGCTTCCTGGGCTGGTTTAGCGCCCTCCGTGCACCAGTCGGGTGGGAAGACTAGATCCGGACATATCACCAAGCAGGGATCCAGGTGGATTCGTGCTTGCCAGGTCGAAGAAGCGGGAGAATGCTGTATTTTCACTGTCCAATACGCTGTTGCTGGCAAGGAGGTTGGCAGGAAACCGGCCCTTCGTTGCGTCGTAATTGCCCTGCTCACTTCGAGGCTTTAGGTCAGCCCCGTAGACGCGGTTCTCTCTAGCCCCGCTGCCGAAGTTCGCATGTCTATTCTTTTGCTCAGTCATCCTCGCATCTTGTGGAGATGGGGGAGGAATACGCGCATCACCCAGCCACGTGATTCCTTTCCCGTTCTTGAGCGCCTGTTCAACGTATGTTCTCTCGGACATCGGCTTCATGGCAACCAGGACTACTTCTAGAGCTGGTTTGGGCTCCGTCTCTAAACTCCTCTTTGGGTGCTTTTGATGAGGACTGTGATGTTGTAGACGATTACTTTGGTCATGAGTTCTAGTTTCTGGTGGTCTCTTCTGTTGGATGTGAGTCGGTGGCCTAGGGTTCGTTTGATTGCTGAGAAGGCTGTCTCGGCCATTGATCTTGTATGGTAGTGTTTCATCCATCTGTGTCTGTTTCGTCTGTAGGATCGTATCATGCGTTCCCATGCGGGTGGGCCGATGGGTTTCTCTGGGCTGTGTCTTTTCGGTTTGAGGTATGGTGTGGCTCCTTTCGCTTCGATTAGCATGCAGTTTCTGTGGGAGAGGTATCCTGTGTCACCTGAGACTGATTCTATGTCATCTAGGTTTTCGAGTAGGGTGCCGAGTTGTGTTGTCTCGCCGACTGTGCCTGTGGTGACTTCCATGCTTGGAATAGCCTTGTAGAGTAGGCCTACGGCTGCGTGGAGCTTCAGGTATTCTCTTCTGGATTCGTTTCTTCGCCATGAGTGGTATGCTTTGGGGCTGAAGCCTGTGGCGTCTACGGCTATGCGTTTCTCCGTTTTTTGAAAAGCCGGTTGACTTCATGGTTCAGCTGTTTCAGGTAGGGTTCGCGGAGTTTGGTCATTGTCCGCCATATGGTGTTGTGGTCGGGCATCTCGGTCATTCCGCATTCTAGGCAGGTTTGCTGGTTCTCTTTGAGGTATATCTCTGCGTCGCGGTATGTGAGACCGTACCGTTCCTTCACGAGTAGAGCCATGATTCTGCTCGTTGGGTCGAATGGTGGTCTACCGGTACGTCTCCTCCGCCATGTTGGCGGAGCCTTATCCAGAACGTCTCTCACAGTCGAGAGGAATTCATGAAGAGTGATGCCTTCGATGGTTAACAGCCCAAGTCAACCGTTCAGAACCAAGCATCTAATATGGTTTAGAGACAGAGCCCTGGTTTGGGTGAAAAGCCTCCATACGCGCCAAGAAATGCCCTTGCTCTAGCATCCTCGAACTTGACCCAGTCCTTTCTCAGCATGGGGATTAGGTCGTAGACCAGAGACGGATTGATTTTTCTTTGAGTCATGTTGATAGTCTGGAAAATGTACGCTTTCATATCGCCAGGGATATCGATAAAGGCCGATACGACGAGATCCATCGATACGTTATGCGCGTACTCGGGGGAGAACGCCCAGAGCCTGTGTTGTCCATCAAGCACAAAAGCTTCCTTGGGTTCTGAACTAGCTCTCATTGGGATGAACAGTTTTCCAGCTTTGAAATACGCGTCCTTGCTCAAACTGACTATGATACTGTTCGGCAGAATACCTGGTCCCAATCGCCCCTCATAGTATTCTCCAATCTCTTTCAGTCTCTTCTTGTCTAGACCTCTTTGTACACCGACCTTTCGATCCTGGGTTCTCGGATTAGTGTAGGCAATTTTGAGCAGATCCTTGGAGTTCATGGAAAAAATGTAGAACTCACTCTTCCCCTGTCGTACAGGGAAGGCGTCAAACGGAGGGAAGTACTTGAGTCCCCGTCTCAATCCCGGGTGCGCCTGCCGTGTTTCATAGTGCGATTGCCTTCCTTTTTTGCTTTCGCGTCAGATGCAACCAAACATCGCTGGAAAGAAGCGTGTGTGTGGCCCAGCTGGTGCGAGCGTTCAGATTTGAACCTTTGTCTCGTGCGTGCGCACCAAGAATGGCATACACACCAGTCCAGAAACGAAAGACGTTACCAGCAAGAACTCAACTCAATAGCGTAAGAGAACCATTGGGTGGCAACAGGCAGACTTGGGATCACCAACCTAGACCAGAACATCTTCTATGAGTGCGCACCAAGGTACCCACACACACAAAATACCAAAAACGACGACGACCGCTCCACGAGAACCACGCACAACGGTTTGATGGTTCTAGCGCAGAAGACAGTAGAATTGGACGGGAATAGTCAGAAGCAGAATCACTTGTCCAAAATAGAACCATAAGAGATTTCGAATTTGCTGTTGAAGCGACGACGCACTTGCGCGACTATGATGCCCACTTGCATTTCCAACCAAGTCGAGGTCAAGACTAGTCCCGCAGCGTCCTTCTTCCTCTGTAAAACGCAAACAAAGTAATGCTACCGAATGCGAGGTCGAGCAAAGGTATGGCAAACTCAGCAAAGAACAAAGTCATGAAGACATAAGCAATTACTATGAACGCCTCTCCTTCTCCAGTGAAATGAAAATGAAAGGCGCGCCGCCACTGGGGCGTTATCAAGGTCCCAACGCCAACGGCGTACGCCAAATCCCCCAATCCGTAGCTTTCACAACACGCCTTGACAAACCAGGGTAGAACGAACCCTTTGGCCCCGAAGGTCAACAGGGAGGTCAAGAAGCAAAACAACGGAAGCACGATCGAAGGTGCCTCAAGAACCAATTCGCCTGTTTCCCTTCCTCTTGCTCCAATGGTGAATCCCTTGAAAAAGAAAAGAGCGGCATGAAAACCGGACAAAATGACAAATACCACCCAAATGAATCCAAGCGAAATGAGAGTTCCCAGATCCAATTGTCCACACACTCAGATTAGCGAATAGTTATCCAAATCTGTCTTTTCTTTGCTGAGCTGTACACTTGGTCCACACCAAAAAAAGGAAATCCCTCAAGAAACGCAAGTGCCCCTTCATTAGCAACTGCGTAGCAGCAACTGGGAGGTACTCGGATCAGCCCACAAGCCAAGACACTCAACCGCGCTCTACGACAGCGCGGAACCGGTCGTAAAGGTTGCACAAATCCTAGGTCAACTCCTCGAATGCTTTCAATTCGAGGAGGACTCTGAGACTCTCTTCGATCACGTTCCCCACATCCATATGGGTGCATGTTGGGCCGTTAGTAAGACGACCGTCATTGACTAGATATTGATCTACTTCACGAAGAAGTATGAGCCAAGTGTGCCTCAACTCGAATCCCTGTCAATCATCGCTGAAAGAGATGCAGTTGTATTGAAACCCGTGTGCGCTTGACGTGAAGATGTTATTACATCAGTTATGCGAAAAACGGACATTCTTGAAGTGTACCGCTGAGTTTCAGCCGTCAAGGCAAGCCACAATTCAACGTTGTTCTGTCACTGGGTTGTTATCTCTCACGGTCTGGCAAGCCGGATTCAGGTGAGCGGTGAGTGTTGAGAAGTAATTGGGTTCGTGGGGCCGGGATCCTTGAACACCCGGTCGAATTCTTTGTGTTGAGCATGCTCTTCGACTTGGCTTCTCCACAGTTGTTTGCCGCGTTCACCACGGACATTTCCAGCATTGCAAGCATGATGTGGCTGACACTAGTCTTCATTTGGACTGTCGCTGCTCTCTTGGCGCGTCGACGCATGAAGCCCAAACCAATTGCCGAAGACAGCGTATTGGTCAGATGGGGACATCCGCCGAGGCAAGGAACAGTCACAGCCCATTGCCTGTATGTCGCGGCGGTCGCCGGCAACATCCTCATCCTCATCATGGCCTACCTCACTCCTACAAATATCGCGACGCGCCCCTCTGCGTCCTTCTTCGAGAGAATTCCAGCAATGGTTCAACCGCTGATACGGTGGAGCACAATGCTAGTTGCAGCAACGTTCGCACTCGTGGCGGCTTTTCATGCGAGATCAACCTACAGCGACATCAAGGATTTCGAGACGACGTACTCTTCGGGAAAAGAATACGACACACTCCTAGCGGCGAGGAAGGGCCTTGTTGTACTTGGACATGAGTTCTCGCGGGTGGCTCAAGTCTCTGTCGCCCCAGCAGCGACCACGACCGCCCTAGTCGAACCACTGCCTGGCGAGGTTGTGGGACGCCATCTTGAACAATGGATTGGACATGACGGGCCTTTCATCCTGGACTTGGAGAAGGAGCCGAACCAACATGTCCTAATTTTCGGTCCGGCCGGTTTGGGAAAGACTCAGACAGTCTGGGCGCTGGTGCTCAGATACTGGCTTGCAAGACGGATTCCATTCTTGGTTCTGGATTCCATGGGCGAGTATGTGCAGCTTATTCGTGAAATCGGCGGCGTCGTGTGGACCGTGCCAACAAACTTCGTCCTGAACCCACTGCGTTTGAGCGGGTACAGTCCAACGGAGCGCGTGAACGAACTTATCGAATCGTTGACGCACACCACAGGACTCACAGACCTACAAGCCAGCGAGGTCGGAAACGTCCTAGAACAAGCCTACAGAGAACGAAGCATCCTCGAAGAGGACCAGTCCACGTGGACGAAGCCGCCTCCCACCTGGGCGGATCTCGTAGACATTCTGGAGTCAAGATACCGTACTGGTTACTACAAAGAACAAGCTCAACAGAGCGTGTACTGGACGCTACGAAAGCTCATGCGAAGCAACATCCGACAAGTGTTTGGAGAAGAAACTGGCGAGTTCTTCGACACGGTTCTGCAAGTTCCGACCGCCATCGATTTGAGCGGTCTGAAAGGCCAAGACATCGCCAAATCGCTCGTGACCTACGTGGTTTTCCAGCGCATCAAGCAAGCGTTCGATGTACTCGGGCTTTCGCGACTGCGCCTATTCGTCGTGCTCGAAGAAGCGCACCTCGTGTTGAAGACCGAGGAGAAGAAGTCAAACACAGTTGGAGAACCGCTGCCAGTCAAGCTGATTCGAATGGGAAGAAAATATGGCTTCTCAATAATCGTCTCCACCCAACTCGCCACCGACGTGTCGAAGGAAGCTGCCGCCAACTGCTCAACGATAATAGCGTTGAAGTTTACGCACCCTGAGCAGCTAGCCTACATCAAAAAGTGGATTGCCCTCTCAAAACCCGAAGCCGAGATTTACGCACGCCTGCCCAGGGGCGGCGCCTTCGTTGGAAGGCAGAGCCAGCGGTATCCTTCCCTGGTCAAGGTTCAGATGGTCTCGCATGAGGAGATTCAAGCAGCCAAGGCGTTGACAAAACGCATCTACCTGCCCAAACCAATCACACCCGAACCAAGCCGGCCGAGTGGTTCCCCGATTTCACGCCCATGCGCTGTACCTGCTCCCGAGGTTTTGGCGCCCCCACCATCTCAAATGCGTCACGAAACAGCAACACCACCATCAAGAGAAACACAAATCGTTCCAGCCTTGTCCAACAAAGCGTCCCAGCCAGTAGAGAGCAACGAACTGACATTGCCCGATAAGAAAATCCTACGCTTCCTACAGACGGGCCCTGTGACCATGAAGAAGATACTGGATGCCTTCCCGGATGTCGATTATAGAAAAATGCTACGCCTCTTGGAAGACCTGCAGACGCAGGGGCTCGTCCAAGAAGCCAAGGTTGCGAACTTGCAGGGGAAAGGTACACTCTTCTACTGTTCGCTTCGAGGTGAGTGGCTCCAAAGCGAATCTATCGAACACAGAGCAATGGTGGATATGATTGCACAAGCACTCACGCATTTGCGTCCCATACGCTACATGCAAACCAAAGCCGACGCACCAGATTTGGGGCTGGAGCTCATTGAACCGCGCGGCTGCATCGAAGTCGAGACATCTCGGAAAAAGCTTCCGCCGACCGAGCTCGAACGATGGGCGGTAGGTGTCAAGGAACGCAACGTGAAACTCGGCTACACAGACACTCTAGTGGTGGTTCCGAATTCAGAAATTGCCGCACGCTACAAACAGGCGTGTGAAAAGTGCGGATTAGAACTAATCACGATAGGAAGACTGGGAGCGGAACTAGGCGCCACAGGAAAGCAGAGAGAAAAAAGGTGTTCCTCAGCATGAAAGGCACTCGGATAGAAGGTTTGAGACCGAGATGCAGTTTGGGGATGGTTACACGTATCCTCGTTGATTTCAACCGCTTTGGGGTTTTCTGTGTTAGTTTCCGTTCAAACCGGTTACTTGCGCGGCAGACCCTCTCGCTCATTTTCACGATTTCAACCGTTTGCCCTCTCCGCCGTAGCGCTGACCGTTGGGTCAATGCATTTCGGTGCCTCGTTGACCTCTTTGCTGTAAGACAAGCAGATTTCGACGATATTGAACGGAGATTCAGCCTTGTCACGCTATCCTTGTCGGTTCCCTTCCCTCTCTGGCTTGCAGTCTCTCTACACTCTGGCATTGTCTTTGCCCTTTCAACCGTTCTCCCTATCGGTCCCTTTTCCTCCGTGCAAACACTTTCACGAGGCGCACCCCGAACCCTCTTGCTGACCTATCAATTCATCCCCGACCTACCTGGCGCACAAAGAAAGTGTTCGTGTTGGCAGGTCTCCAACAATGACGCGGGACGGATAACTTCGAGATTGCAAGCTTGGAATCTTCCAGTACTAAGGAAGAGTGAAAAGACGTGATCTGCCAGAAACTGCTAACAGATCTTAAATGGGAATGGGACTTCTACCAAGTCATCCCGGCGACCATGGAGACTGAGCGGATTCCGAACCATCGACTATCTTTGAGGCGCAACAAGAAGACTGGACGCTACGAGGTTTATAGGCACTTCCACGCGCGCAGAATCATTGAAATCGCTTTCGAGGGATCCTTTGAGGATGCTGTCAGATTCGCAAACAGTGAGATAGGGAAGTATGGCATGGTCAAGTTTGACATCTGTCAGCACAAGCCTCCGAACATTAGTCCTACCTGCCCAAATGCCAAGGGAACGTTTTCCGATCAACTGCAAGGAGTTGTCTGGAGGCTAAAGAAATCTCGAAGATGCACGTGATATATTGGCTCTCTCTGGTGACACGACCGGATGGGCCACTGGATGTCAATTGAAACTTGCTGGCGTTATTGAGCGAATTCGCGAACTCGAACAACGTTAGTCATCGCGAGTCCAGGGACACCCTTGGATTCGAGAGGAGTCGCTTCGCATGACTGTTTGGCTGTGTGTCATCATTTGAGATCTACGAACACGGGCGAAGCGCCGTGTCGTGGGGTGTCGTTTTCTCTTGAATGTGTTGTCTGTGGGACACGTGGTCACGGGATACGTCGACTTGGCTCTACTTCTTCGCGGAGCTTGACCACCTTCACATGTCGCTTCTTGAACCATTTGACTAAGAGCTCGCTACTTTTTTTCATGAGAAGTTCGTTGAGTCTGTCGGGGGTCATGTCTGCTGGGTGGAAGAGTTCGATTTGGTCGTAGGTGTATCCTGCAAGGTAGAGGGCGACCATGTTGAAGGCTGCTCTTGCCCTTTCGGGCTCCGGTGGTTGCTCCGGCCACTCCATGGCGAACCCTTCATATTCGGAGGGCCGGGAGGGTTTAATGGTTTGTGTCTTGGCTAAGGAGGAGGATTTAGTCAGCTTTGAGCCGTTGAGGACTTGGACGAAGGCGCACTTGCGTGAAGATAGCAAGTTGCGGGCGATGATTCTCGCGGAGCCTGAGAGTGTGCCTCGGCAGGAGATGATTGTGAAGCTCGACATGTACAACCGTATGTTTCCCCTGGAGCCGAAGCGTTAAGCTGGTGACCGGACGACCGCTTGGTCGTTCGGCAGCTGGATTACGAACTCCCAGCCTTCCGTGATCGCTTCCGCAACCTGACCCATTGCTATGATCTTCTGCCGGCTCCTACCATTTAGGCCGAATAGGCTGGCCGCCTTTTGGCGGAGTAGGTCTCGAAATTCCTCCTCACTGAGTTTGGCGAGATCCATTTTCTCCCGCTCCTCTTCCGTGTATCCGAGCATGCCCAGCATTGTGTCGCGCATACCGCTCACCAACCTTTCCTGGGTTGGCGGCTTTCTGCCAAGCGTTGTCAGGTGGGCTTCGTCCAGCCTCTGGTAAGCCTTCCTCAGCCTCTCCAGGTCCTCCTCGTCCAGGCCCTTTGCAAGTGTGTATTTGAGCAGTACCTCGCCCATGTGTCCCATCCAGAACTTCGCGTACTGACCGGGGATTAGACCGTCGTCCTCAGCGCGTAGGAGGCGTTTGGCGAAAAATCGCCGGAGCGCGTATGGCCTCCAGTTGAAGCCCGCCTTCACGATTGCCTGTTTGATTATGCCGCTGATGTTCGTGGTGTGGATATGTGTGCCCACGTTCAGTTGTATCGGTGTCAAGATGGGGCTGTCTGGTGTGAGTGTCTCGCCGGGCACCTTCACTCGCACAGTCTTTCTTTTTCCTTCGACAATCTGCTTCGTGTCTTTCTCCTTTGTTTGCATTCGCCAGGTGAGGTAGGTTCTCAGGTAGTCGCAGCCCTCTTCGTTGAGGAGGCTTCGGTACTCGTAGCCGTCCTTGCTGATTGTGGCCCGGCAGATCACGAAGGTCGGGATGGCGTTGAACTGGACGGTACCGTTTGAGATAGTCATTTCCGGAAAGTCGCTGATCTTCAGACCGTCGATGCCGGTAAGGTCGCCGAGCGTTTCATCTCGGAAGCCCGAGAAAGCCATGAGGCTTATGGCAACTTTCTGCCTGATGTCCGCGGCGTCGAAGATTCTCCGGAGTTCGTCGTTAGTTGGAGGCTTCTCCTTGGCGTAGAGTCCAGTTTCGCCTTTGGCAACTCTATACTCGACTTCGATCCGTTTATCGTTGTGTTTGAACCAACTTTTCGCTGTCTTGAACAGGTTGGATATGTAGCTGCTCCGTTTTCCCTCGTCCTCAAGCAAGCTGATCATGTCCTCGGTCCAGTCCTTGGCCTTCCGCTTGCTCTTCTTGGCTAGTTCCTGCGGGGTGGTGGCGAAGTGCTCACAGAGCCAACCCAGCCTGCGGATATGCTCGCCCGCTGACACTGGGCTCCGACGCAGGAGCTTCCGGAACCACCGGTGAACATTCGGGTCGTCCAGAAGGTGCCTGTATTTGGATTTCTGCATGAAGGTGGGTTTGACGCGCAGGGGCGGCGCACGTGGCGGGAGCTTCGGAGCTTTCTCAACCGGCCGCTTCGCCTCATCCGGAGCCATTAGGCAGCCTCCCCACAGCCAGTAAGGCTTCTTCTGCGAGTTCCAGATGTTAAGCTTGCGAAGACCCACTGCGTATACGTGGTGGGGCCGAAGGGACTATCATGGCGTTCCTGCCATTTTGAACCCTCGACTTCCGCCGTTTCTATTCGTCTACGGGTTTCTCCCGCGCTCCGGAAGATCGTCATCCCACATGGTCAGCAAACCC
>Ga0315279_10003492_pt1 | contig 21836 bp, 19 predicted proteins | sample YL17G06_20_MG_FD_203694 | JGI IMG/M metagenome (GOLD analysis project Ga0315279, IMG submission 203694) | Sediment microbial communities from Yellowstone Lake, YNP, Wyoming, USA - YL17G06_20 | ecosystem: Environmental > Aquatic > Freshwater > Lake > Sediment | place: USA: Wyoming | collected... | reverse complement strand
CGGTTGCAGTAGTCCACGAATCGGGAGATCCCCTCCTGACCTGCCGGTCCAAGATGATACAGGAGGGAATCAGCCAAGGCAAGCCCAGAACGCTCTGAAGACGGTCCTACGGGCGCCCGACACCCGCACCCCGCGCCAGCCGCGGTGGACTCCATAGACCCGGATCCGACGGGCCTTCCATCAGGTTCCGGAAGAGCCAAAACTCAATCTCGTAGATGCCGCGCTGGTAGTCATTGGGAACGGTGCTTGTGACCCCCATCACGCGATCAGTGAACGAGTCAGAACTCCCCATGGCAGCAATCACCCCGTCTCCTACCTTGGCGGCAGCTACAAACGGCTTGCCGAACGCCAACTTGAGAAGCGGCTCTCCGCCCGTGATCGAGCGCGGGCGTTCCACGGTGGCGACTCTCCTGCCAGTCAGGTCGAACACGAAGGACTGCGGGAAAGGCACATCCTCTATCCCGAGACCGAATCCCCCCAGCAGTCGGTTCGCCGTGGAGTTCGGGTTATGGGCGCCATCCAGCACAAGGATCCTCCCTCCTCCCTGCAAGTACTGCTTCACGCGCAGCAGCTCTCGGGTAGACAAGTCCTTATCGGGATTGACTAGCACCAGAACCTGTGCATCGCTCAGTGCACTTTCGAGCGACGGTACGCTCGCCGGCATGTATCCCAGGCGTTGGGTCCAGGCGAAGAACGTGTGGTAGTGATTCTCCAATACCATGGATTGATCCAAAGCTTCGCTGGGCAGCGTGAAGTTGCAGTGCGCTCTCTCGAAGGCGATTCGAGGAAGGGGCCGTTGCGGGGCCGGCAGGCGGTATGCTGCGTGATTCACGGCGGAGAACGTTCGGGTTCCCAAGGGCACTCCCAGCAGGACGCCGGCCACTACCCACACTATGGCCACGCGGAGATTGAGACCACGCGACCAACGAATGGCGAGCCAAAGAGCACAGAGCAGCCCGAAGCCCAAGAGCCAGCGAACGAAGAACCATCTGTTGCTGTGATTCAGCCAGTTGACCGTGCCGAGGCAAAGCTCGGACTTGCCCGGCATGAAGAACCAGAAGTTTGAGAAGACCGTGCTGTCGGTGAAGGCCACCACGCGGCCTCTCCCGAATCTGACGGCCGCCTGCTGAAGCAGGAGGCCGAATTCCTGGTCGAGGGTGTTCTTGTTTTCGGGGAAGAAGTTCTCACGGGAGTAGTCGGCGCGCAGGGCTCGCAGACCATAGCCAATGATGGGGTAGTCGGCCCAGATTCCAGCGTCCATACTGCAGGAGGTGCCGAAAAGGAACACCGGCGGCATGTGCTGCACGGTCGGATGAGGCAGGATGACCGGGCGACGGTAGACGCTGAGTCCACCGGTGTGCAGGTCATAGGTTGCATCGTACTTATACGCCATGCCGAACCGTCGCGCCAAGGGGTTCATATGCTCACTAATGCCGAAGACATTCGTGTGATCCCCGACGAGCCAGAGCCCGCCCCCAGCGCGCACGAAACCCACGATGGCATCAATCTCCTCTGGCTGAAGCGGCTTTGTTAGAGTCTTGAGCATGAGGACATCGTAGCGCTTGAGCAGCTCAGGCGTGATCTTCTCATTGCCCCGATCGACGCGGTAGAAGTAGGCGAGGAAATCGGCCAGGCAGTAGTAGTTGTACCCGGAAGCCTGACTGTACCACTCCGTGTCGTATTTCCGGGTAGTCCATTCCCAGTTGCTGTGCGCCTCGTCAATCAAGACGCGCCCCTGCTTGCGAATCCCCGGATCCTGGAAAGAGAAGAGACCTATCAGGCAGACCATCGCGGCGCTGCTTATCAGCAGCATCCTGGCGGCCGCGCGTCCGAACTCGAGCTGCGGCCACCTCACGGACTCCGGGACACGGAGGTCTGCTGTGACGAATCTCCCGACGAGGAAGGGCACCGGGAGGAAGGTGAGCATGGTGATCCAGGGCGCCCAGAAGAGGTCGGCTCGGCCGCTCTCTCTGTATGCGAAGAGCAGTACCGGGTACCGAAGGACTGGGTAGATGAAGGATATGGCCACGAAGGCTAGCCAGCGCCTGGCCCTGCCTCGGAAGACTAGCAGCAGCGCCATCCCTGCGATCATGAAGCTCGCCACCGCGTAGAGCCCCAACGCTTCCCAAGTGACGTTGATCGGCAGCAGTTCCTCGAATGCCTGCATGTGGATGATGCTGCCGTTCACGCTCACCTTTGTGCCGACGGTCCTCAGGATCAGGCCCACTACCTCGGCACCCCAGGGAGTGCCGTGGGAAAGGACGAAAAGCCTCCACAGAATCGGCTGCGAAGCCGACTCGAGGAGCAGCACGAATCCGCACACGCCCAGCGCAAGCGCTCCTCGGCGCAGCAGCGAGCTTCGCTCGCCAGCTGTGACGACCACCAGGGAAGCCGCAAGTAGCGCAGGCCCTACATTGTAGGGCCAGGGAATGAGAAGAACGAAGAGCCCGAGAGGCACCAGAAGACCCAGGTACTCCCTTGGAACGGGGGCGACATCGGTCCGCCTGAGGAAGACCCAGCAGAGGGCAAAGGACGCGGCAAAGAAGATGGCCGCCGACCAGTGCGGAGGTGAGTAGACCGGTACGATCGCAAGCCACCCGATGGCGAGGAACAGGAGAGCCAGCCAGACCCAGATCATAGGCTGCGGATGCCGTTCCGCCTTCCCGGACATGGGAATCACGGGATCATGCAAAGGGCCAGCGCCAGTATCCCTAGAGGGCAATCACTTCCCGCCTTCCTGCGCCAATGAGCGCTCAACATGTCGGCCCTCGCCGGAAAGCGACGGCCTGCGGTCACCACCGGTCCCTGGTTCCTCCGTCCGGCCGTTTCTCAGCTCGCCGAACAACCTACGCAGGAACGCGACGTTCTCCGGGTAGTACCTCTCGGTCCCCTCGAGATTCCGGCCGAGCAGGAACTGGGTGTCGGCAATCGCCACGACACTGCCTTTGCCGATCGGCAAACGTACAATCGCCGGGTGACTCCACGGACTACATAGTACCTCCGGATGGCCTTGGGTTGCCGTGACAGGCCATCCCTTGTACAAGCGCACATCGCCCCCGGGCTGCTTCACCAACACGCGGCCCAACGGCATCTGCCCAACCTGCAGGCCGAATTCCCGCCACAACTCCTCAGAACCTGACAGATCCTCCCAGCCCGCTGCCAGAATGAGATGCCCTCCGCCTTCCACGAATTGCCGAATGGCCGCCGCTTCTCGCGGCGAGAAGGGCTTGCTGGGACCGATCAGGATCAGCAGAGCCCCCCGACGCAACTCACGGGTATCCCAGTGTGTCATGAGCAGAGGCGAGTACCCGTTGCGCATCAGGTTATGCACAAGGCCGCCGAAGCCGTCATCCACCCAGCTATTCAGGCTGAATCTCTCCAGGTGAGAGCTGTCGATCCACGCGACGTCATTCTGCGCCGTGCTGGGCGCGCCGAGCGCCCGAGCCGGGAGGGCCCCCAATGCCCATCCCAATAGTAAGGCGATGGCGGCCACGGCTGGCCAGTACCTCATCCGCGCCAGCCCGGCGAGCGCGGCCGAACCCGCCAGGAGGAGCAAGGCCCCCGTCCAATGCCTCGCCGCATCGGCCGCAGGGTCCTGGACACTCCCCAGCCAGGCGAACACATTCTCAACGAATCGGTGGCTGTATACCAGCGCGCCATTCTGAAACGGGGAAGTGTCGCCAAACACAAGCACTTTGCCCTTGCCGTATCGGCACTCCGCGGCGAGAGGAATATCACCCAGTCGTTCGCCGAGATCGTATTGGAGATTGCCAAGGTATCCTCGTTGCTGGTCGGCCATGTTGCCGGGGTCGGAGAAGCCGTAGCTCCCGATAATCACCGGCCGGGCTGGCGGCCCCACGGCCAGGGAAGCACCAATCCAGATCTCGATCTCGTTGATGGCATCGTCCATGCCCGTAGTCGCAGCATGCCGGGGAAGACCATAGGCCCACAACCAGCCATCGCGGAAGGCCTTGGCCGAATCGAAGTTGAGGGCGATGTGGACCGGATTGAGCAGATCGTTGGAGGGCTCGCGAATGCCCCTCACTCCCGTGTGATCCCCAAGGACCAACAGGCCGCCGCCCCCTCTCACGAAATCCCAGATCGCCTCCTTCGTCGGGCGGTCGAACTCCTCCATGAGGTTGATTACCACTAACACCTTCGCGGAGCGCAGGCTCTCTTGCGAGGCAGGACGCCGTTTGACGTGGTAACCACTTGCCTGGAGGAATCCGGGCAGGCGGCCGAACATGCCACCGCTCTTGTCCCCATACGACTCAAACGTCGGCATCCTCCAATCCAGGTATCCCGCGTCGTGAAGTAGGATCTCTCCCTTGGCGGCCGGCCGCGGTGGCACAAACCCGTAGAGTGCCGCACCGGCGAGTAGTGCCCACGCCCCCGCGTTCGTCGCCCATCGCCGAGTCCCGGCTGGCTTCTCTTCCGCGTTCACGGGCAGGGGCGTGCGGGTCAGGATCAGCGTTGGCATCAGCCCGAGCAAGAAGGCAGTCCCCTGGAGATTGTTCGGGTACAGGTAGCGAAGGAAGCCGAACGGGTACCACGGGGGCCCCGCACTCGGACCTTGATGCAGCGTTACACTCACCGAAAGCGCGGCTGATGCGGCAACATGAAGGGCAGCGACCGCGAGCTGCACTGCCAGCAGCCAGGCAAAGAGTGCCACTATTCTCCGTACGCGATGCTGCGCCTTGGCCAGCGCGTATGTCGCGCCGTACATGAACAGCAGGACAGAGCCGGGTATGCCATAGGCCGTTGGGCCCAAAGTGGCATTCAGCCCGAGACGATGCGCCATCCAGGCAAGACCGCTAGCTGCGCCATCAAGGACGTACCATCCTGACGCCGTCTCGTGCCACCACCAGAGGAACAGCCCGTAGGCGAACGCGGTGACCTGGAAAACCCGGAGGTCGGCGGCATCGCCCTCCTCCTCCGACCGCGACCATCTGACTCCCCCGACCACCAACGATACGAGCAGGACGCGGATCCAACCCGTCCAGCACAATGCGCCGACTAGCGCGACGGCCGCAAGTAGCCACCCGGGCCACCTTGTCCGGAAACCGGGAAGCACGCGTCGGGAGACGTACTGCCCCAGGAACAGGACAAGGAAGACGAAGCCGAGGAGGGTGTTGAACGGGCGCGAAAGGTAGCCGAAAGTCTCCGCACAGAACCCGAGCGCAAGGAACAGAACGACCGCGGTTGCAGACCTACCCATGTGCTATCCCGGTCACCTCTGCAGCATTACGAAGCACAAACGAACAACACGAGGTATCCGTCACTGCTGCCCGGACCGAACCGCATGGTTGCAGTTCCCGTGACCGCCCTCTCGGCTCGGGCCCGGATCGGGCGTTCGGCCATCGCTCCCATCTGTTGTCGCAGGTATGCCACGGTCCCTCACGTCACAACACCGACTTGCGGGCACGCCGCCGTAGTGCATTGCATGCCCTGCACGTTCTACTGCCCTTCGTTCGGCTCGAACGAGTACGGCGGTGGCGGCTGGAACGCGCGTTTAGCAGCCTTCTGGTAGCCCCTTATCTCGTAGCGCAGAAACAGCCCGTCGCAGCAGGCTCGACACGTCACAAAGGTGAACCTGGTCGGGTCTTCTGCGGAGGCAACATCGCTCGTCAGCCAGGTGGCGACAGCGGGTGCATGCTGGGCGGCAATGCGGTGCACTTCCCCACGCGGCTGCATGGTGGGAGCGAGCCACTCTCGTGCTGTCGTCGCCACGTAGGTCACCAGATCCGCGTCGCCCCCTACCAAGCGACTTCCGTCGGCGCGCCGAACCTCCACCACGACGTGCCCCAGACCCTCCTCAACCTGCAGCACCTCCTTGTCCAGTTGCCGCCGCACCAAGAAGCAGTTCCCACTGGGCCGGTCGCCGACGGGCACATCACCGATGCTCAGCGTCCAGTCCCGGAGCGGGACAAGGCGCGCTTCAATCTCGTCTGTCATGTGTTTGGCGTTCAGCACCCGTTCGACACGATCAGCACAGGTTGAACGCTCTGCGGCAGGCACCGAGGTCACCTTGTGGGCTTGTACCTGGTCTTCGGATGGCGCCATAAGTGGAAGCGCAAACCTGTTCCACCCTTCACCGGGGGTGGCGGGCGCTGCAGTGCGCGCCTCGGATAGGCCCAGAAACGTGACAGCGAGGACGGCCACGATGGTAACGACTACCATGGTATCGAACTGCGCGCCAACTACTCCGTATGCCAGTTCTTCCCATCTCCGACGATAGTGTAATGCTTGCCTGTAACCTCACTGGCGATCTCGATCACCCAATCGCCAGTCTCGCTCTTACCCACCGACCGAATCTCGACTAGGGCCCTGAAGGCGTCCACCCCCAAGTCCCCGCCCGGCACCAGACCGTGAAGCAACGCGTCCACGGTCTGCGCGGACTCCTGCGGAGCGAAGAATTGCGTTGCCGCCAGCTGTCTATCCCTTGGCCTTGACACCTCGGCAATCCGAACCGCAAATCCGCGCACCCAGGCGAGGTAGTTCGACCCCCTCCCGTTGCTGAATAGCCGCAGACCAGCGACGGGCCCGCAATCCACGAATGCCCAGGAGTACTCTACCTTAGGGTCAGCCGATCGCAGCTCGTATACGATCATCGAGCTCGTCCCCTCCCTGACCTCTCCTTCGATCAGGCGCCGCACCGTGAACTGACATTGGATCTTCTCCAGCACCACCGGTATCTCCAGAAGCTTGCCATCCGGTTGCAGCAGGACCACGCGGTCCTGGACTAGGGGGATCCGGCTGGCCTCTCCGGGCTGGAGTTCCACCGACAACACCTGCATTTCGGTGGGGGCAGGCTCCTCGCCCCTGGCACAATCCCCGGTGGCCATCACGAGCAGTGGAAAGAGGAGGGCACTCATCACCAGAGCACAGCGAGTCATCTCACTAATCCTCCCTTGTACTCACCAAGACTCATCGCTGAACTGCAGCACCAGCGACACATCGGCCGCCTTGCACCAGTGGAGATCGGAACTGCGCTCCCACGCCGCCACGGCACTCAACGTATAGCTCGCTGCACTAGTACTTGTCATGCCATAGGACGGATCATAGTAGGTTGAGCCCTTGTGAACGATGAAGTGCTGACCGAACAGCTTCGCCTGAGGGGTAGCCATGTTCTGGCCGGGGATGCCTGTGGCAGTCTTGTCGAGGTCGTTCCTAGAGTATTTCCATATTGGCTCTGACGGATACGCGGGATGCGGCGGCGTGGGCGAATCGAGGAACGTGATGTTCTTGACCGCGAATTCGTAGCAATCAACCCCAGGAAGGACCCTCGTGCGGTAGACGCTCGGCACATTGTTCACAAGCAAGCATTCCTTGAATAGCTCGGCCCAGGCGTGACACTGGCCGTTGCCATTACTCAGCAGACCAGCAGCCGTGTATACGTCATCCCCCGTCTCGTTGTAGTAGTAGTACAGCGGCCGCGTATAGGCTTGAGCTCCTTCGTTCCATGCCATCACATTGCATCCGCTGAACGAGGCCCAGGTGTTCGTCAGGCACGAGGCAGTGTCGGTCCCGCCGTTCTTGCAGGCGAGGTACAGCATGGTTCGGAAACGCGTCGCGCAACCCGGCGTGCCGAGGGTGAGAAAGACTTCGTTCTCGCTCGTCGCGACATTGAGCCACGTCGTTCCGCCGTCGCGCGAAATGCTCCAGTTGATCCCGAGTATGCCAGCCCCACCGTACCACGCAACCTGATTGGGAAAGGCGTTGGCAGACTGCACGTTGGTCACGGTGGCCTCGCCGCTGGCGACCGTCGCGGTAGTTGCAGGGAAATCGAGGTTGCCCAGGCCGTCGCCCTGGATCTTGACGACACCGGAGAAATACGATGCGGGAGCGACGCTCATCGTCACGGTGGTCTTCATGTAGGTGTTCCGGGTGAAGCACACCGGATACTTGCGGTCGCCAGGGTCATCCGCATCTCCATCCAGGGGGAATGAGCTATCTTGCCAATGGGGGGTGCCGTAGATCGTGCCAGTGTCCTCGTAGACCGACCAGTAGTAGTCTCCTGAGAACGTGACCCGCTTCAGACCGAGGCCGACGATCGTCAGCTTCACCGTGTCCGTGCAGCTCGGCTGCCCGCCGGTAGTCCCCTGCAGTTGCAGGGTGACATCCCGCTCCGAAGCGCTGGCGCCAACGCCCTCGACGTACAGCGTCTTGGGCAGGCTCGCAGCCTGGTAAGTCGCCGGGAGTGTCACGCTGGTGCCCTTGGTGGACGAAGTCCATACTGCTATCTTGGATCCACCAGCGGTGGCTGAAAGGGTGACACTGTCGACGCCGGCGCCGTCGAGAACGATCGAGACAAGGTCATCCTCGCCAGTCACGGATACGCTTTCCAGCAGGTCAGCTACACCGTTGCCATTGTCGTCATCATTGTTCAGCAGCATGTACTTCCCTTTGGAGGTTTCGTCCTGTTCTGGCACACCATCCACGTCCAGGTCAGCAAACACGTTGGGCACCAGCGCGAAGTCGACAGTGGTGACCGCATTCGGGGCTACCCAGACGTTGGTCTCCGTCTTGTCCGCGTACCCTGTGGCGGAGGCGGTTACGGTGTAGTTCCCCACGGGGAGACCGCTGATCTCATAGTACCCATACTGGTCTGTTGTATCGCTCCCCGACCCCCGGCCGCTTGCAGAGACATTCGCATTCGCAATGGGACTAGTAGTCACCCAGTCGGTGACGTGCCCCGCGATGCTGCCGCCACAGGTCGCTGTGCCATCACATGACAGTTCACCAGTGCAGGTAGCTGTTCCGTCACAGGTGGGGTAACCGCCGCAGGTCGTATTGCCGTTGCAGGTGCTACTTCCGTCGCAGGTGGCCCCGCCACTGTTGCAGGTAACCCTGTTACAGGTCGAGGCGCCGTCACAGGTGCTGGCGCCAGTACACGTGGTACTGCCGCTGCAAGTCGTACCGCCGTCGCAGGTGGACCAGCCGCCGCAAGTCGCGCTGTGATCGCAGGTCCCGCTCCCGTTACAGGTACTGCCACCGGAGCAGGTCTGCGTCACGCACGTTACCGCGCCCGCGCAAGTGCTCCCGCCCTGGCAGGTCCCCGTGCCGCTGCACGTCGGATAGCCGCCGCAGGTGTAGCTGCCGTTACAGGTCGCTACGTTGCCGCAGGTCTGACCCGTGCTGGTGCAGGTGATGTTGACACACGTGCTGGCGCCCGCGCAGGTGCTGGCGCCGTTGCAGGTCGTGCCGCCGGCGCACGTGGTGCTGCCATCGCAGGTCGGACTGCCCCCACAAGTCAGCGTGCCGTCGCAGGTGTTGGTGCCGTCGCAGGTGTTGCCGCTGCCCTCACAAGTATGGGCCAGGCAGGTACTGTGGCCATTGCAGGTATTGGTCCCCTGGCAGGTATTGGAACCATCGCACGTGGCGTACTTGCCGCAGGTGTAGGCGCCGTTGCAGGTCGTGCCACCGGCACACGTCGCGCTCCCATCACAGGTGGCATACCCCCCACATGTCTTGGTCCCGTCGCAGGTGGAGCCGTCCTGGCAGGTAGTGCCGGTGCTCTTACATGTGATGCTGATGCAGGTGGCGGTCCGGTTGCAGGTGTTGGTCCCATTGCACGTGGAGCCGTCATTACAAGTGGTCGTGTACTTGCAGGTAGCGCGCCCGCCGCAGGTCATCGCCGCGTTGCAGGTGCTGGTCCCGTTGCAGGTCGTTCCCCCGGAGCAGGTCTGCGTCCAGCAGGTGTTGTTGCCTGTGCAGGTAGCGCCCCCATTGCAGGTGGCCGTCCCGTCGCAGGTGCCATATCCGCCACAGGTGGAGGTGCCGTTGCAGGTGCTGGTGCCCGCGCAGGTCGCTCCGCTGCTGTTGCAGGTGATCCTGATGCAGGTGCTGGCGCCGTTGCAGGTGCTGGCGCCGTTGCAGGTTGTGGTCCCGTCGCAGGTGGTGCTGCCGTCGCAGGTCAGCGATCCGCCACAAGTGGCGGTACCATTGCAGGTGCTGGTGCCTGTACAGGTAGTGCCTCCATTGCAGGTCTGGGCGATGCACGTCGCCGAGCCGTTGCAGGTGGCCCCGCCGTTGCAGGTGGAGGTCCCATCACAAGTGGCATACCCGCCGCAAGTCAGCGTCCCGTTACACGAGGCGGTGTTATTGCACGTGGCTCCGTCGTTGCACGTCGAGGCGAAGTTGCACGTCGGAGTGCCGTTGCACGTCGTGCCTCCGCCATACGTAGGCCCGGGACAACCCAGGAGAGGATCCGGTGGCTGGCCGAGGCTGTCGTCGGCCGCCTCGGCCGCCGACTCCTCAGTTTCCTCTGGTTCTAGCTCGCTGATCGCCCACCCCAGCGCGGCGAGGTACATCGGCGACCCCTCATTCGCGCTCTGGGCCGCTTCGGCTGCCCCATGGCTGGAGGCAACCTGGATTGCATCCGGGCCCCCCTGTCTCAAAGGCGCCCCAGCCTGGTGGCCGGAGCGATTCCCACAGCTCTTCCGCCCAGAGCGATCCTCACTCGCCTTCTGCGTCGAATGGGCCTTGCACGCGTGAGAAGCAGGGCCCAGCAGCGCTGAGTGGTCGCCGCGCTGAGGGGAAGCCCCCCCGAGCCGCCAGGGGCTGCCCCGCCCGGGCATCTCGGCCGCCACGCGCGTCGGCTTACCTTCAGCAGCAACTGTGCCACTCGAGCCCGAGGGCGCGAGCTTCTCCATCTCCCGTGTCAGCAGGGCTCCATACAGCGGCGACTCAGCAGCTTCCTCAGATGCCTGCGCTGTGGGGCGCGCCTGCAGTCCCTGCATCTCGATAGGCCCCAAGCTCCACAGCGCCGCCGCTAGCATCCCGGCCGCCAGTAAAGGCCCGCCCTTGCCCATTCTCATCTGCCGCTCCCTCTCACCATGCCGACCTTGCTACCATTCGACACACGCGGACACCGGCGCCTCACTTCAACAGAAGGGTCGGCTCCGCCTTGGCAGTCGCCATAGGCAGCGCCCCGTAGCTGCTCCGCAGCGCATCCTCGCACTGCCCCTCGAGCTCCTTGCAGCCGAGGACGATGGCATCATACTTGTCCTGCGCGTAGAGTCCCTCGTCATTCTGTACGTCTATTCGCAGGCACATCGCCATCACAGCCGTGCGCGCAGGATTGCCCGTCGCTAGCAGACTGCGGAGAAGGTCGAGCCTGACAGCCGGGTCATCCGCCCACGCGTAGTCAACAGCCGGGCCGGCCTCAGTGCCGCGGCTTCCCGGCGGCGCGCTCTCACAGCTCTTCAAGATCTCATCGCACGCGGGGACGACGTAGTCAATCTGCTCCTGCGAGTAACGCCACTTGATGTTCTGAACCTGACGCTTGAGCTTCGTCGCCATCGCCGCCACCCGGACAGGATCGCCTAGCGATACCAGATTGCGGAGCAGCTCGACCCGGAGGGGCGGGGCGTCGGGGCGGAAGGGGTGGGAATTGAGACATGCCTGAAGACACTCACTGGCCTTGATGACGTTGCCCTTCTTCGTGTAGAGACGGGCGAGTTCTCGATAGGCGTCAGACTGAAACCAGAGGCTGTCGGCGGTGAGGGCCGCCCGCTCGAAATCGGCGGTGGCGGCGTCAACCATCTCCTGCTGGGCGTAGGCCCGTCCGCGCGCATAAGACGCCCGGCCTCCCCAGAGCGGATCAGCCAGCGCCGGGGCGATCACCGCCAGCGCGCTCTCGGCCTTGCCAGCATCTACCAAGGCGCCCGCGTAACGGATGCGTGCGTAGGCAGCATAGGGCCGGTCTGGGGAATCCCCGAGCACGCGCTCGAACTCCTGGTAGGCCGCGTCAGATGACTTCTTCGCCGCCAGCATATCCGCGAGCATCATCCGCCCCAGCCCCTCTTCCGGCGTCCCGGCGTAGGCTTCCACCGCAAGGCGACACTCCTCGATTACGTCAACTCCCGGTGGCGTACCCCACAAGCGGTGCAGCTCGATCAGCCTGAAGTGCGCCACCCGCGCCTCAGACTGGCCTGCTCTTGTTTCCATCACATAGCGGAAGGGCGCCTCGGCCGTCTGCCAGTCCCCTCTCTGGACATAGATGGCGGCAAGATCGAGTAGCGATCGGCGCGCGTCCGAAGTCTGCTGGTAAGCCGAGATCACCTGGGCCAGACCTGCACAGGGCGCGATTGGGTCTCCGTCGGGGTCCGCATGGACACGCAGGCGGGCGACTTCAGCGGCCAGGCTGGGAGACTCGAAGGAGACCGAGAACAGGCTGAGGAGAGTGGACTGAGGAAGGGCCTGCAGCGCTGGCGGAAGGTCGGTGAAGGACACAGCCAGTGCTCGCCCAGGGGGAACTCCCAGTAGCACTGCGAGAAACGCCAAGACGCCGAAACGACGATAGGAACCGACACGCCATGACCTCAAAGCCATCACGCATCCCTCCAGGTCCGCCGATCCATTCGTTCACGGGCATGCGTACAGCATACCCTCCGTCGCACAAGCAGTTCCCCTGTGCCTCTGCCAGATGAGCGACCCGGCTCGGCAGAATGGAAGCTTGGTACCGTGACCATGAGGCAGATGGGCCCGGGAACCGCTTCGACAACGTCCCTGAGCCGTCTTGCAGATCGGGTGGAACAGGCTCCGACGGAGTGACTTCAGGCCGGGCTCGACAGTCGGAACCGAAGTCCCTACAGCAGCCGTGGCTCCAGGTGTATGCCCCAGCACTGCCATGAACCCCTTGCACTTCCAATACGCTCGGACTGCGTAGCTTCCCGTCAGACCGGCGCGGAATGCCAGATTGGCTACAGCAGAGGGGGAGCAGCTCTGCGGCAACACGAGACTCAGAAGGCCCCTCTGTGCGCGAAGCTACCAGAAGCTGGTTCCTTTGTCAAGAGGTCAGAGGCCTGACGATTACCCATGTTTCGGGTGTTACGTAAGCTCCAAGCGGCTCCAAGTCAGCCACCGAGTAGGTGGCGATAGTGCCGTTGCTCTGGGCAGGGCGGCGCTCTGGTCTTTTGGCAGGTGGAGCCATGTGCGGGTGTCGAGCGCCCGTGGGACCGCCCTGAGGGGACTTCGGGGCACGGATGAGTCTCTGCATACCACGCGGTGTCGCCCGGCTGGCGTCAGAACATTGGTTCGAGAGCGACTGCCGGAGGCGCCCCCATGGTCTTGTCAAGCGCCCGTGGAGACGGCCTGGGAGCCCTGAGGAGAACGGCGCCCGGAGGCGCCGCCCAAAGGTCTCATATGATAGACTCGCCCGACTCATCATGCAAGCCCAGAAGCCGTCGGGAGGTGTCCCATCGCCACTTGACATGCGCAGGGCGACCGCCTTCTGACTCGTGAGGTGGTGCCCTTCCCTGCTTCTGGTCAGCAAACGCGCTTTCACGAGATCGTTGACTCGTTCGTCAAGCGTCTCCACCTGCCCGGGCAGGGCCGCGACTGACCGTCCCTGTCAACTGCTCCTGAGACCAACGTTAGCGGGCTCATACCGCTCACTCAAGTCCCACAGAGGGCTCTGCAGATGGCCGTCGATGTCGAGGATGGCGGCCCGAGATGAGCTACGCAGCACCCGCGATCGCGGCGCCTGGAGCAGCCCAGCGGCAGGTGAAACCCGGTTGCCGGGGAACGAGGCCCCGAGTGCATAGCAATTGAGGCAAGCTGGTCAGGCTTGACGTATGCGGTGTGAGGGGTGATGGCATTGGACGGTGCGATAGCCAGATCCTATGTGGATCACCTGCATGGCTACATAGAGCTGGATGAGCAGACCACCAACCTCATCCATCGTCCTGAGTTTCGCCCCGAAGTAGCCCGACTGGGGGAGCTCTCGCAACTCAGTATCGTCCCCAAAGTCCACAGACTCGCGAGGCACAGCAAGTGGGAGCACAGCATAGGAGTCTACCACCTAGCGTCAAGATTCCTCAGCGTGAGCGGACTCTCGACCTCCAGGCTGGGCGCTAGCCGCGAGTCATTCCTCGCGGCTGCCATATTGCATGGCATCGGTCACTTCCCTCTTTCCTATCCAACCGAGCTCGCTGTAGCGGCTGTCATAGAGATCTACCCGGCCGCGTGCGGGCCTCTTCTCGAGGATTTCAGGCGAGTCGAACGGATGATATGCGGAGGCTGCACCCGCGGGTGTTGGGAAAGGGTGATCCGCGAACGACGGGTGACGGAGCTCGTCTGGTGGCTGTCGGCCTCGAAGATACTGAGAGCCAGGGGGTGGTTCAACCGACAGAGCACCTTCAACCACCATGACATAGTTAGGTCCCTGGTCTGCTCTCGCGAGACATGCTCCCGACTGCTACGCGATCTCGACTTGCTCGATTTCGTGCAGCGGGACCTGTTCCACACAGCTGTCGCGCGTCTCGGCGTCAATAGTGACCATCTGTTCGCCCGGGCTTCCGTTGAGTGCGATGACATCGGGCCGAAGGTCGTCTTCCCGCCGGAGTGGTCTTTCATCACCAATCTACACGACTACCTGATAGCCAACCTGTACTACGACCCGAACGTCGCGGCCGCTGAAGCAGTCTGGGCGAAAGCTGTTGTCCTCGGCGCACTCAGTGGCCGCCTGCCGCTAGAGGAACTAGGCCGTCTCACCGACGATGAAGCAGTGCCACTCGTGGACAAGAGATGTCGCGGCCACCTGGGACGTTTCGCCAAGGTTTCCGACGTGATGGAGGCCGCATCGCGCGGGGAGTTCCAGAGGCCGATTGAGACAATGTGGATCACGGTGGACGCTGGTGAATCTCCTTTGTCAGTGGAGGCTACTGCTCTCGGGCTTACTGCCGAGGACTGGGGCCGACTCGATCTTGGGCGCGGCGTGCACGTCATCGTGAGGCCACCCGCAGACGAGGAAGGTCTTGCGGCAGCTGATCTGGTTTGCGATGGCGAGGACCTGGATGCGCGAGTCTTCCTGAGAGCTGCCGGCCGTCTGTCGGCCATATCATTCCAAACAGGCCGGGATAACCGTGCGAGCATCATGTCGTGGCTTTTCGGCCAGCCCGCGCGAATCGACTGGTCCAAGTATGTGACGATAGCGTCGTCGGCTCTGCGAGACTACGCCGAGAGGAAGATCGCCGACACTTACAGGCACGACATCGAGCAGTACATCGAGGACAGTGATCTCGCGGGGTGGCTGCAGTACGACAGGATGAGGACTGCCGGATCACTCTCCGACGATGAGCTGTGGGCAAGAATCGCCGAGTTGTGCATCCGATATGCTGGCGATCTGGTCCGAGAGGTCCGCCGAGCTATGATCTCTCAACTGCCCGAGCGTCAAGGGGACGCATTGGAGTTGAAGTCTTACCTTCGCCGATCTGGCATGAAGCCTGGCGCCGGCCACTTCCGGTGGTCCATGCCGTCTTTGCTGCTCGGATCCACCGCAGCTGCGAGAGCATCCGAGGTCGATGGAGTCACTGTCGAGGTTGGTCAACGGGGACCCGCCAAAGTTCATCTCTACATGCACACCATCAGCCCTAGCACCGTAAAGGCCGGGAGAGACGCGAACGCCCTCCGGGCGGCACGCGACCTCCTTGTCCGTCGCTTCGGCAAGACAATCACGGTTCTCAGCTATCTCAACGACATTCCCCTGCCCTGAGCGCTCACCACGGTTCATGGCCGCCACAGTGATTCCCTATTGCCTGAGCGAGGCATGGCGGAACGGAAGTGCCGGTATCGGCCCATCGGTCATCTCACATCCCCTCGGCATCGACCGCGTGTCCGACCGCTATCTGACAGGCGCATTGACACCTGCCTGCGTGGCGTTCATAATCGCAACGGCTCCGTAGGAATGCCGTGCAGGACGGGGGCCGACGAAAGGGGGATGGCATGGCAAGGCGATGGTTGGCCTGTCTGGTGGTCTGCAGCGCCGGGATGCTCGGGCTCTGCCTCACCGCAGCAGCATCGCCAGAACCGGCTGAGCAGGCAGCGACTGGCACCGGGTATCTTCGCATCGTTCTGACAGTGAAGTCTCGGAAGTCTGTTCCCGCCAATCCACCGGCGAGCGTGTTCTATGAGGAGGACAGAGCCCCCGTCACTCAAGAGGAAATGGAGGCTACCAAGCGCGTGCTCAGGTCGCGCCTCACACAGTATGGGCTGCTCGAGCCTCGCGTCGAGGCGCAAGGCCTGAAAGGGCTGGTCGTGGACATCCCATGTGAGGAGCGGACAGCCCCAGCCGAGGCAACCGTGCGCGATCTGCTCACGACGCAGGGTGACATTCAGCTCCTCGCCATACCGAAGGCCTACGCCTTCGGGTACGAGAGGAGACCGGAGGTGCAACCGACCGACTGCGGAGACGTCTACACCTTCCGGGATTCGAAGGGCCGGGAGGTGATGCTGGACGAGGTCAGCCGGAAGTCGGAGCGTCTCGCGGGTCCGGGAGACTTCGAGCCCACATCACAGGTCGTGTCCGGTACTGGCCGGTGGACTGGCGTGACGTTTGAGTTGCGTGAGCCTGCACGAACCAGGATGCAGGAATACACACGGCTCCGCCGTGGCTACTACATCGGTATTCTGTTCGACGACGGCATTGTCAGTTGTCCTCTGATCATGTCGGCATTTCCGGGGAAGGGCGTCCTCGAGCTTGGTGACTTCGACCGGCCTGGGGGACTGGAGCGGGCGAAGCGGATGAGCATTGTGCTGAACTCCGGTCCGCTGCCGCTGCATGCAGAATGGACTGAGAGCCGTTTCGTGCCCGCCAGCTAGCCAGTGCTGTAGTGTAGTGGTTACTTCGCCGTAGAACCGCCCTAGCCTTGCTCTGACGGCATCCCTTGGTGTATCGTGGGCACTCCATTTCGCCGGAGGATGAAGCCACGGGTCCCGGTTCAGACCTGCGACCTGGGCCCATATGCGCCGGTATCAACCCAGTGAGATCCCAGCCGAAGTGAGGGAAGCCACCGTTGTCGGGAGATGTCGACAGACTCTCCCAGCGGGAAGGAAGGACCCCAAGAGGCACTGGCGAATAGTACGGGCCACTAACTAGAGAGGAGACTACCCCATGGGATGTGCTGAGAAGGAGAAGAAGCAGACCTGCGAGACTGAGAAGAAAGAGACCTGCGAGACCGAGAAGAAGCAGGTTTGCGAGACTGAGAAGAAAGAGACCTGCAAGCCGAAGGGCTCCTGCAGCAAGTGATGCTCGTTCCTCAGTCTGGCCCGTAGTCTGCAGACACAGCAAGGCCGGCCCAGCAGGTTTCGCTTCTGCCGGGCCGGCGTCAATTATGGTTGGCTATCGCGGGTGGCCCCACAGATCGGGCACTTGCCGCGGGGAGGGGCCCAGGTGCAACGCCAATGTCCGCACCTCATTGGCGCCGCGTTGTCGAGGGCGCAACTGCCGTAGAGCAGGTGGTGTCCCTCGAAGGTCTGGCATCCCTCGGAGCGTCGCCCACAGCTTGCGCATTCAAAGAGGGGCCTTTGCGGCTGGGGCTGGTGTCCGAATCCCATGAATGCCACCGGGCCCCCGCAGGCTGTGCACGTCCATCCGTCACGTGTGCGGAAGTGCTCGACGACCTTTGCGTAGGGCACGTAGGCGACGTGTTCCCTGACGGCCATTGATCCGTGTCGCCTCCCGGATGGGACTGAACGCAGATCGGTAATGCCACATGTCGCTCAACGAGTTCGCATCCCATCCGGCGGCTGCCCTCGAAGCGTGGGAGGCTGGGGAAGGCAGAGGGGGAAAGAGACCTGGGCTGATGGTGAGTTCCGCCCGAGGAGAGGATGATGCCCAGAGAGGAGTCGCCGGCCGATGGGCGCGTGTGTGGGTGTTGAGCGGCGATGGAACCGCCTGAGCGAGGCCCTACGGCTCTGGGAACTCCGATGGAGAGCAGACAGGCAGGGAAGCAGTGGGCCCGAGATGGCACATATGCCTAGCTGGGCTTACCGTCGGGGTGCCGCCCGCGCGTGGCCAGTTGCTCAGCTAACCGCCGTGCTAGAGACCTCCCAGGCCGGCTTCACGGGCCCTTGACATAGACCTGTGGGCGCAGGCTCTTCTTCGGGCAGTCGGCTGATGACGTCGGGTACACACCGGCCAGCGACGAAGAGATGATGCTCGTAGGGAAAGGGACAAGAGGATGAAGACAACTGGCAGGCAGAGAAAACGCGCACAGAGGCTCCGGCGCCGACAGGTTAAGCGATCGGTGGCAGAGATACGGGCGAGTACCAAAGAGAGCGGCCGCGGTAAGAAGCGGGGCGGCGACGCATCATAACCGGGATCATGGGCGGGAACGGCGCCCGGAGGCGCCGCCTACCGGTCCCAGATGATACGGTAGGGAGTCAGCCTGGGCAAGCCCAGGACGGTCTCAGGACGGTCCTACGGGCCCTCGACAGAGACCTACACTTGGCACCAGCGACGGTCGCTTGCCCAGCTGTGGCTGCAGGATCAGCACCTGGTGGTGAAGCGCCAGCCCGAACATCAGGTAGAGGGGAGAGAACAACATTAGCATGACATACCAGACCATGGCCGGGAGAATGCGCCAGTCACCCCGTGAAGTCAACCCCCAGAGTATCCAGGAACCAGAGTTCCTGGCTTTCCAGGTGACTCAGATCAATTCTGGTACACTACGGTTGCGATCACCACGGCGGATACTCCGCGACAGAAAGTGAGGAGCGACCATGAAGATCACCGTGCATATGGTGGATGGATCGGCCTTCTCCTTCGACAGGCCCGACCTGCTTGAGGGCGAGAGGGAGGTGCCGAGAGTACTGCGTGATCTATGCAATCACGGTTACGTCCATTGGGAGGTAGAGGAGTCGAGGTGCGAACACTACCCCGCGCACATGATCGCCAAGGTTGTGGTGGAGGGCATAGTTTGGAGCGATGCCAGCGGCGGAGGCTCCCCCGGGCAAGACCATTTCCGCGAAAACATCCGGAGAGCAGCTTCCCGGCGTCTTCGCTGAGCCGCTTATTCTATCCCCATGAAGGCCAACCAGTTCGGCACTCTCAGTGAGACGCCGAAGGCCATAGAGATGGTGCACCGGGCCAGCGACACGGCTGTCGATTCCGCAGTTGAGACGCAAGAAGGTCATCAGGTTCTCGCAGTGCACAGCGCCTGCTCGGAAGCGAGCCAAAACTCCAGCGCGAAAGGCTTCGGCCTCGAAGAACAGTACAGACTCAGCTATCCTGGCTGCAGCGCGTGGGCCCATACGTGCCGATCTGGTTCCAGTGCGGCGGGTCTCAGTCGGACCCCGTACCGGTAAGAGGCACGAAGTGCCCTCGCTGATGTTGCCTCCCGTCCCTAGGCTCCCAGAACTCGGGCGGCGTGTTTGGTCCACTCAGGGTTTCGGAGCATGGCCGAGCCCACGGCTGCAAAGTCACAGTGACCCTCGGTTACGGCGCGTTCCGCATCCCTCGGATCGCCCAGCCCGCCGGCAACTATGACGGGGAGACGGGTGATCCCCTTCGCCCATTTGCCGATGCACTTGTCGGCACCGAAGTACCCTGCGAAGGCACCGTCTGTTGAGATGTCCAGAATGTCCACGCCCACTCTCTCCAAGGACCTGATCAGCTCCTCGAAGTCTTGGGAGGTGAAGCCTTCATCTCGCTTGTTGAAGATGCTGATCCGACACAGAAGCAGGGCTTGGCCGCCGATGCGGTCTCTGACATGACCACAGGTGTCCAGAAGCATCCGCGCTCGGTTCCCGAGGGTGCCGCCATAGGCGTCAGTCCGGCGATTCCGGTGGGACGACAGAAAGGAGTCAAGCAAGAAGCCGTGCGCGCCGTGGATTTCCACTGCCTCAAAACCGGCTTGCACCGCCCGCCAGGCAGCCTCCGCAAAGCGGGTCTGGATGGCGTGGATTCCCTCAAGCGTCAAGGCCCGCGGGACAGGAGCGTCGGTACTCGATCGGACCGCGGAAGGCCCGACTATCTCCCCGCCAGCAAGCTCCGGGGACCCCTGCGGCCCCCCATGCACGAGCTGGACGGCGGCGACACAACCCTCGGCACGAATCGCTTTGGACAGTCGCTCAAGCCTTGACACATGCTGGTCTGAGTAGGCACCCAGGTCGGCCTTCCAGCAGCGGCCCTTCTCGTCCACTGCAGTGGCCTCGACGATGATCATCGCCGTCCCAGCCGCTGCGCGCTCCCGGTAGTAGCGCAAGGCCGCTTCTGTGGGGTTCCCCTCCCCGTCCCCGTTGTTGTTAACCATCGGCGGCATCACGACCCGGTTCCGGAAGGTGAGATGCTTGACTTTGAGGGGGGTGAAGAGCGCGCTCATCGTTGTCCTTCCTGCCAATGTGACCGGGAGGTCTGCAGGCGCGTGGAGTCCAGCGCCACCTGTGCTTCGCTGGCGGCTCAGGACAGTCCTGTCCCTGCCAACCCCCTGTGGAGTCGGCATGAGACCCCTGAGGAGAGCGGCGCCCGGAGGCGCCGCTGGATGGTCCCATATATGGCAGAGGGCTCGAGAATCACAGGCAAGCCTACAGGGCTGTCAGCGGTGTCCCATTGCCATTTGACACCCGCATGATGCCTCGACCCCCTTGCGGGCAGCAGCTAAGATGGGCCACCATTATGCCAGCTTCTCGGATGGTCTCCGCCCCTGTAACCACATGGAAAAGAGCGCCGTCATCGCCGCAAGAAAGTACCCGCAGGTCGCCATAAGGTTTGCCTTCCTCGATGCCTCGTTTTGGGTAGACAGGTAGGCATTGAACTCCGCCGCGAAGTCCGTCAGTGGCTTGTCGACATCCAGACCCATGAGGCCCATGCTGCCCGGAACTGGGCGCTGTGTGATCGTGAATGGTGGTATAGCAGAGGTTGACTGAACCAAATGCCATGTACCGAGACCGAAGAACACGACTGCAAAGAGCAACCAGACCAACCACAGCAGCTTCATCGCTTCTACCCTCCTCGTGGCATTATCGCTGGCGCGCTCGATCACAACGACCAGTGCGAAGTATCCAATGAATGAAAGCACAACAAGAAAAGGATACGGCTCCCTCGGACGGATGCAGCAGAAGAAGACGAATGCCAGCCCAACCAGATAGCAAACTTGCGGCCCCGATCCTACCACGGAGGCAACCGCCTGTCCATCGGAAGCCACCTCCCCAAGCCGGCGCCCACCGTCGCTTTGGACATCTGTTCGGGGGCCGTAGCACTGGTGGACGGGGAACCCGGCGAGAAGTGGGCGCATACGTGTCGTTCGCGGCATACTGAGTAGGCAGACTCGCTGGCAGGGATAGGACCAGGGCGCCGCCTGAGAACGACCCGGCGTGCTCGCTCCAATTGCCTGTGCTGTGCAGGTTACTGAGCCCTCACGAACTCGACCTCAGCGTGGAGCAGTACGGGATCGGCCGCACGGTCGTGCGTGATGCCCGCATCGCATGGCGTGACGCGGCCGCGCTACTTCGCCCTCGGCTCGGGCGTTTCCGACCTGCGGAAACCCACTAGTGCGACGTCGGTACGGCCCGGGAAGCGCAGTTCGAGTTGAGTGAAGGCGCTGTGCTGCGTGCCGCTTCCCTCCGTCCTCTCTGCGAGGGAGAAGACAGCCCATGTTGCCTCATTCTCGGGCACCACGGGGCGGCCGGCCGCGCCGCGATCTGCCACCTCCCGGCGTTGGGCGATGGTCATGTCGGCGTACGAAAGTCCAGCGGCGCTGCGAACCTTCACTCGCTGGTCAGGGGACAGAGACGCGTAGAACCGCAGGGCCCAGCCATTGGCGAGCTGGATGTGGGCGCTTGTCAGGTCCTTGGGCCACGTTGGTTCGGTGAGGCCGCGGCTGTTGAGGATGACGGCAAGCTCGGCGAGGTCATCTAGCGTGAATTCGCCTTGGGCACGAAGCTTCTCACGGTACTCCGTGATCAGGCTCTCTGGAAGCTCCTTCGGAGCGAGAGCATACCAGTCCGCGCGCTGGAAGATGAGCAGATTGCCTGCCTTCCGCCAGAGGTAGACGTCTCCCCAGAAGTCGTCCTCTCCAAGGGAGTAGAGCAGGCGCCACAGGGGGAGGCCG
>Ga0315279_10003491_pt1 | contig 21853 bp, 20 predicted proteins | sample YL17G06_20_MG_FD_203694 | JGI IMG/M metagenome (GOLD analysis project Ga0315279, IMG submission 203694) | Sediment microbial communities from Yellowstone Lake, YNP, Wyoming, USA - YL17G06_20 | ecosystem: Environmental > Aquatic > Freshwater > Lake > Sediment | place: USA: Wyoming | collected... | reverse complement strand
GAGAGGACATGAGTGGGAGGGATGATCACTGGTCTGTCTTGGGCTGCCATCCGGGGGCCGGCGGTTCGGCCTCCTCAAGGAGCATGATGGGGATATCGTCCTCGATCCGGTAGCGGAGCCCACACCGCGTGCATACTAACCGGTCGCCCGCCAGCTCGACGCGCACCTTGCATTTCGGGCAGGCGAGAATGTCCAGCAGCAAAGGGTCCAGTGCCATACCCAGCGAGCCTCCTCATACATGCTAGCAACTGCGGCGGACCCGCCGGACGGCCGCCCCTCCCACCGTCTGCCGTCGCAGGCTGGGCTCTCACAGCAGAAGCCGTCCGACAGCCTTGCACGTTGCTACACGTTGATGACGCGGCGCATCCCCTTGGTGGCTAAGACACCGCAGATGATGCCGGCGAGCCCTCCCGCGATCAGCCCCCAGGGGAAGTTGTTTGAGAGGGCCGCGGCTCCCAGCACCAGTCCCATGATGAGGCCGGCGAACGGCCCCAGCTTGAACCGCACCAGCATGGCGGACAGCATGAACCCCAGCAGCACGGCCAACAAGGCCGCGTACACGAGCGCACCGCTGAACTCCGTGTTGTTGGGTATCGGTATCGGGACCCCCCCGATCAGCTGTGGGGGCATCTCCTTCTTCACGAAGAACTCGACGAGCGTGACCACCAACGCCACCACCGCCCCGCCGATGGAGGCGCGGAGCAGGCGGATGTTCTCCGGAATCTCCGGGCCTTGCTCCCGTTCGATCGCCGCCCTCCGTTTCTCGGCCATTCTGTCGGCCGAGCCGGCAACGCTGCCGGGCACACGCGGCTTCTCCATGGGCCGGAAGATGGACTGGTCAGAGCCCACGTACTGGGAGACGTCCACAGAGGCGCCGGCCCCCTCCGCGCCCGTGCCGGGAAACGGCTGGGACTCGGCGGCGGTGCGCGGCGGCTGCGCCCCCAGGGGCCGGAGGAGTTCACCCGCGCTTGCGGGAGAAGAGGAAGGAGCAGGTGCCTCCGCTTCCTCCGCCGCCGCGCCGGCAAGCAAAGGCGGGCCCGCCAGGGGCATGGCGGCCGTCGGCTCCGCAGGCACGGCTGCGGCCGGCGCCTCGGGCGCTCCCGCCTGCGGGCCGCTGTCCGCGGCTTCCGGGCTCTTGCCCGGCTGCTTCATCGCCTTTCCGCCCGTCACCTTCGCTCCGGGAGGCAGAAAAGGCCGCTTGCACCACTCACACACATCCGTGGTGGTGCTATCCATCCCGCATCGTACACACAGCATCGGCTACAAGACTCCTTCCGATAGGCCTCCGCCCGCCTCGGGCAGAGATACCCGCAGCGCCGGCACGCCAGGGCCGCCCTATGCTAGCGCAAACGGCTCTTGTCTACAAGGCGCGCGGGAATCACGAGGCGGAGCGGGTCAACACTTGTTCCAACGCCGCCACGAATCTCTGATTCTGCTCCGGCGTTCCGGTGGTGACGCGAATGTGCGTGGGCGCGCCGAAGATGTCCCCGGTGCGCACGATCACCCCGCGCTTGAGCAGCTCCACAAACACGCTCTTGCAGTCTCTGCCCACATCCACCCACACGAAGTTCGCATGACTGCGCGTGTACCCCAGGCCTAGCCTGCCCAACTCCCGATACAGGTACTCCAGTGACTCGCGGTTGAGGGCGCGCGTGCGGGCCACCTGCTCGGGGTCGTCGAGGCTGGCCGCGGCCGCCGCCTGCGCCACGCTGCTCACGTTGAAGGGCTCTCGCACCCGTTCCATGGCTTCCGCCAGCGGCCGCGTAGTCGCCCCGTATCCGACCCGCAGCCCGGCGAGCGCGTAGATCTTCGAGAACGTCCGCAGCACCACCACGTTCCGGCCCTTGCGCACCAGATCGAGGCTGTCGGGATAGGCGGGATCCTCCACGTACTCGTGGTAGGCCTCGTCCATCACCACGATGGTGCGGTCCGGCACCGCGGCCATGAATGCCCCCAGCTCGGCCTTGGTCACGATGGTGCCGGTGGGGTTGTTGGGGCTGCCGATGAACACCACCTTGGTCCGCTCGTTGAGCCGGCGCACCATCTCCTCCACGTCGTAGCGGAAGTCCCTCATGGGTACGTACACCGGCGTCGCCTGCATCAGCTTGGCGGTGAACTCGTACTGGCTGAACGGGCCTACGCACATCATCACCTCGTCCTCCGGGTTGATGAAGGCCAGCCCCAGGTTGTGGATCAGCTCATCGCTGCCATGTCCGATCAGGATCTGATCGCCGGGCACTTGCAGGTGCGAGGCAAGGGCCTTGCGGAGCAGGTAGCAGTCATTGTCCGGGTAGAGCCGCACGTTCCGAGCCGCCTCCCGCATAGCCTCCACCGCCTTCGGGGAGGGGCCGAGGGGGTTCTCATTGGAGGCGAGCTTGATGATGTCGGTGAGGCCGAACTCTCGCTGCACCTCCTCGATCGGCTTGCCCGGAACGTATGGCGTCAGGTCCTTGACACAGGGACGGGTTAGGTCGCCGCTGCGCGGCGACCCCCGGAGTTCGTGCGGCGAAGCCGCACGTGGTAGATCCCACTCGCTCATCACTCACTCTCCTGATCGTCTTCAGGCGCGGCGGCGCGCTTCACCCTCAGAGTCTTGCTCTCGCTGTACCGCGCGGCCGACTCGATGGCGCGTTTCTGCTCTCTGGACAGCCGGTCCGAAGCGAGCAGGCTCTTGACGGAGACGCTGCTGACATCTGTGACCGAGTCCCAGAGGCCCAGCGGCTCCAGCACCTTCCGGAGCTGCTGCACATCCCAGCCCACGGTCCGCCTGCTGGCGCTCCGCTGGGCGACATATCCCCCGCCTTCTACGCGCTCTGTCTGGCAGGCGTCGAGGTAGGCGTTGATCTGGTCCTTGAGCTCGCGGAGACAGCGATCGGCGGCTTTCGCCTGGGCGTCCAACTCCCCATATTCCCGCAGCAGGGCGGCGATGTCAACCTGCCGCAGCTCCTCCGGCACGACGGGGGCGCGGAACAGCGGGCAGTAGCTCCGGTAGGCGCACCAGTCGCAGTGTGCACCGGGGTCAGGATCGTAGTCGCTGAGTTGGATCCTGGCGATCACCTCCGCCATCGCGGCCCGGGTGTCGGCGAGGAAGTCCTCGCTGTGGGTGACGCGCAGCTCGAAGTCGTGGAGCAGGTACAGGAAGGTGGTGGTCACCTGGTGTCCGGGATAGAGCTGGTCGGCGGCCATGCGGTAGATGGCAAGCTGCCGGTCTTTCTCCGCCATCTGCTGGGTGGGCATGGTGCGGCCGGTCTTATAGTCTATAATCTCCAAGCGGTTGCCGGGTAACACGTCAATGCGGTCAATGCGTCCATTGAGCACGTGGTCACCGTCCAGCGGCACATCGAAGAAGCGCTCGGTGGCCGCGGTGAAGCGCCCCTCCTCGCGGGGGAGGTGTCGCTGGTAGTGTCGGCGGAGCATGTCCACGCCCTGCTCGAAGTAGAGCTGCCGCCGGCCCTCCGCCACCTCCGCCTCCCGCGCCTGCCAGGCGGTGATGAAGGCCTGCGCCACCTCCTCCACCGATGGCGTCTGCAGGTGCTTCGGCGCGTACATGAAGCTCAGCGCCTCGTGCACCGCGCTCCCGAAGTGCAGCTCCGGCGCGGTGGGCACGGGGATCTTGTCCACGTAATGCAGCTTGTACTGCTGCGGGCAGGTCTGATAGGTAGAGAAGCGTGAGAAGCTGATCCGCATCTTCCCGCTACTCCTCGCTTTCCCCTTCGCCCGGGCCCACGTAGAGAGCGCGGTTGAGCAGGAAGTGCCGTTCCGTCCACCGCTGTCCCTTCTGGCGGGCGGCCTCGATGTTGCCCAGGAACATGTTGACCTTGGCGTCCAGGTCCTCGGCGTGGTGGAGGGCGATCGCCTCCGCGGTCATGGGCACCTTCGGCGAGCCGAACTCTCCCGTCCCGTGGTGGCTGAGGATCATGTGGCTGAGCAGCAGCTTCAGCTCCTCCGGGAAACCCTCGATCTGATCCGCCAACTGGCGCACCTGCCTTTCTCCCAACACCAGGTGGCCGAGCAGGTTGCCCTCATCGCTGTAATCGAAGGCGGCACTCCAGGTCAGCTCCTCGGTCTTGCCGATGTCGTGCACGATCGCCGCCGTGATCAGCAGATCGCGGTCGAGTTGGGGGAACACCTCCGCGGTCTTCTCGCACAGCTCCACCACCTCCACCGTGTGCTCCAGCAGCCCACCCACATAGGCATGGTGAAGCGTCTTGGCGCCGGGCGCGGAGATGAACTTGCCCCGGAACTCCTGATCGCGGAACAGGCGCAGGAGCAGCTCCCGGAGGTGCTCGTCGCCCACCGACTTCACCGCCTCCGCCAGGCGCGTCTCCAGTTCGCCGACATCCTTCTTCGTCCGCGGCAGGAACTCCGTGGGATCGGCCGCGCCCGGGGGCAGCGCGCGGATGGTCTCGATGCGAAGCTGTAGCTCATCCCGATAGGTCTCGGCCATCGCGGACACCTGCACCACATCCCCCTGGGCGAACTGCTCCGACACCACCGATGCCTTGTCCCACACCCGCGCCGTCACCCGGCCGGTGGAGTCGCACAAAGTGAGGTCCAGGAACTGGCCAGCTCTCCCGCCCTGCCGCAGCTCCTTGCGGGCGACCAGGTATCGGCCCTCCACGCGGCCGCCGGCGGCAATGTCGGCAATCTGTTGCTTGGACATCTACCCCTCCTTTCGCCTTTCACAGGTCGTCCGTACGGGCGCATCGCCATGCGCCCCTACCAACGCCGCTCCACCGTGCACCCCTGGTAGTACTTCTTCAGGATGCGCTGATAATCCCACCCCTTATCCGCCAGCCCGGCCGCCCCCACCTGGCACATGCCCACCTGGTGACCCCATCCAGCGCCATAGATGACGAACACGACCGGCAGGTCCGACGGCTTCTCCCGGAAGGCCTCGATAACGAAGGTGGCGGATTGCAGGCCTAGGGTCTTGCGAATCGCCTCGCCTCCCACGAGAGGCATCAGCTTGCGGGATCCTATCACCACCACCTTGCGGACGATCCCTGACTCCGCCCGCTCGACCACGCGCACATCCAGCAGATCGCCGAAGTCCCCGAGCGCAGTCGTCAGCTTCTCCTGCATTTGCCCGCGCGGCGCCGTCAGCCACCATCGGATCTTGTCGCTCTTGGCGTACCGCGACTGATAGCAGTTGACCCGCGGCGCATACTTCAAATACTGCTTGAGCGGCTCTCCCCACAGCGGGAACATCAGCCCGACCCCATCCTCCGGCTCGAAGTCCGCCACCCCTCGCAGGTAGGGAACCGGCTGCTGCTGGGCCCAGTAGTCTTCGTTGTCCACGGTGTGCCCGCCACAGGTGGAGGAGTAAAGGGTGTCTGCCAGCCGGCCCTGGTAGGCCAACACTTCCCCCCTGGTCTCGGACACCGCCTGGTCAGTCCGCGGGTCCTCGCTGGTGGCGCCGCCGTACACCTGGCAGTGCGGGGTGGCGCAGAGGTCGAAGCCATTCGCATCATGTCTGCGCCCCTTGATCAGCGCCTGCCCGCGGGCGGCGACGGCCTGGGCCTTTAGCGCCTCCAGGGAATAGCTCGCCGGCATCTCCGATGGCACCACACCCCGGAGGTAGGTCTCGATGTCAACGATGTTGATGACGTTGAGCCTGCCCGCGCCATCGGCTCGGATCTCGATGACACCGCGGTACTCGCGGTTGGTGCGCTTGTCCCAGTGGTCGGCGATGTCCTCGATCACGGTCGTGCCTCCTTGCGGGGGCACCAGCCGGAGCGGCATGCTCAGTGGGCCGATGGTGGAACCGCCAGAATCCACCAGCAGGACGCTCTGCCCGGACACCCTCGCCTCCCACACCTCGCCGGCAGGAACTGAGCCGAAGGGTCCATGGGAAGATGGCCCGGAGATGGTCAGCCCGGCGGACCCCGAGAACCGCACGCTCTCCCGGTGAACCGCCAGCCCTACGCGCAGATCGGGAACCGGGCTATCACATCGCGACGGCTGCCCGGCCACGAACACCAGCAAGATGGGCAGGAAGTGCTTGACACGCGACCACATGAAGCTGGAGTTCGCACGGCGGCAGCGCATCCCCTGCCGTGCGAGCCACATCTCCAGGTGATCGCAGATCGCCCCGGGGACCCTCCTGCGTCCGCCCCAGGCGGACTATGGAGGGCAAGCGGGACTCCCGCAGTCCCCCTACCCCGCCGCTTCCCGCGCCTGGCGGACAGCGACGAAGGAAAGCGCGAAGAAGCACACCGCCAGCAGGCCGCTGGCGCCCAGCGCGACCCAGGCAGTCATCTGATCCAAGCGGTCGTGCTCCATCCCGAACACGATCCCCATGCCGCTGAGCGGGGTGACGGAGAACATGGCGCGGGCGGTAGCGCTCTCCGGATACGGCTGGAGGATGCTGAGCATCATCCCCAACAGCAAGGGCACTCCCCACAGGAAGAAGAGCAGCAGCACCAGGTAGAGCCGCGCATGCTTGCGGAACACCAGATCGAACGACTGCTTGGCGGCTCCGAAGAAGATCACCGCGCAGGCCCCGGTCGCCGCCGCGTAGAGCAATCTCTGGGTATCAACGTCTGAGTTGGTGAGCAGGTGGACGCCTGCTATCGCCGCCAGCATGAACACTCCGCCGAAGCTCAACAGCGGCGCCCAGTTGGGCGCCAGGTCGCTCCACAGCGAAGCGTGCGCCATTCCCAGCTTCCGGGCATGGCGCAGGCCCTTCACGAAATCCCCCGCGCCGGGGGTAACGGCAAGCGCCAGCAGGAGGCCGGCGGCGAACAGCGCATAGCACAGCGCCGGCGCCCCCACGTTGAGATCGGAGCCGTACCACTCGTGAACGGCCCTGGGGAGCGGCACTGCGTCTCCCAGGGCAATCGCCGCGATCACCGCGAAGAAAGCCACCGACAGGGGCTTGCTGTAGGCATAGGCGAGATCGTGGCGCATCTTGCGCTCCGCCGCGATCAGCAGGAAGAGCAAGAGCGGGATCTGGTGCAGCATCGCCACCAGCACCGGGGAGGCCTTGAGACCGTAGAAGCCGTGAACGTTGAACGGGGAGGTGTCCGTTCCCAGCGCCGCCAGCACCGCCGGGTAGATGGTCAGGTAGGTCACCGGCTTCAGCGGACCCACCATGGACAGGAACACCAGCAGGATGATGATCAGCACCGCACCACCCCGTCCCTCCGAGAACACCAGCCCCGACACCAGAGCGGCCGCGTGGTAGAGGAGCGCACACACCACGAACTGCAGGATCACCAGCAGCCAGGCGAGAGGCTCCATGCCGCTCATCAGGGCAAGGGCGCCGGAGAACGGGAGGGTGATGGCGAAGAGTATCCACTCTCGGATGGCTCCGCCCAGCAGGAACCCAACCGCCAGCACATCCGGCCGCTGGGGGGAGATCCGGTGGAAGTCCAGCATCCCGCTGGTGCGGGCGGTGCCCACCGAGGTGTTCACCTGGTAGGTGCCGACCAGCAGCAGGATGACCGCCTGGATGAACACCAGGAAGCCGAACATCCCCTTGGCGTAGTCCTCAGCATTCCAGCGCGGCGCGGTGCTGGCCGCCCACATCACACAGCCACAGAGCACGGCCACAATGATCGCCAGCGGCAGCAAGTGCTGCGGCCGCAATCGGGCGCGCAGGTGCTTGGTGAAGACCGGATTCTCGGCCGGGATGGGGTGGATCATCACGACACCTCCTTGGCGCCGACCTTCAGGAACACTTCCTCCAGACCCGCCTGCCGGCGGCCGAAGGAAACGACCTTCACTCCAGACCTTACCAGCGCGCCCAGCAGATCGCTGGCCGCCATCTCGTCGCCGTCGAAGTTGACCAGCAGCAGACTGCCCTCCCGCCGGGTCTCCTTGACATGGGGATTGTGCTCCAGCACTTGGGCGCACTCCGCCTCCCCGGCCAGCACCTCGATCTGCAACTCCATCCGGCCGAGCACCTGGGCCGCCACCTCCTCCACCCGTCCGCTCACCACCAGCCGGCCCTTCTCCATGATGCCGACTGAGGTGCAGAAGCCGGAGAGCTCGGTGAGGATGTGCGAGGAGATGATCACCGCCTTCCCCTCCGCGCCGAGCTGGCGGAGGACGTTCTTCAGCAGAATCCGCCCGTGCGGATCCACCCCGCTCGCCGGCTCATCCAGGAGAGCGATCTTCGGCTCGGGCAGCAAGGTCTTGGCGAGCAGCAGGCGCTGTCTCATCCCCCGAGACAGGCCCGCGGTCATCGCGGTGCGCTTCTCCGTCAGGTCAACCATCTCCAGGTACTTCTCGATGATGGGCCGGCGGTGGTCCTTCGGGATCAGGTAGCTGGCCGCGAACAGCTCCAGGTATTCCCACACCGTTAGGTCCTCGTAGATGGGGGCTGAGTCGGGCATGAACCCCACGCCTCGCACCGCCTCCTCCCGGTTGAGGAACAGGTCCACTCCGTCCAGGAAGACGTCGCCATAGGTGGGCTCCTTGAGCCCCACCAGGGCGCGGAGGGTGGTGGTCTTCCCGGCCCCGTTAGGGCCGATCAGGCCATACACTTCCCCGGCAGGTACTTGCAGCGTGAGATCGCGGACCGCACAGACATCGTCGTAGTCAACCCGCAGATCGCGCACTTGGATCATGGGCGATCCCTCCTTGGCTGCCGCCCCGGTGGCGGGCCTGTGCCTTGTTCAAGACCAGAGATACCTTCTCCTGCTGCCTTTGACGCACGGCCGCGGCTGGCGGAAGGAGGTCGCCCCCCGGTGACGCAATCTCTGCCTTACCACGAGTCGCGCGGCGGTGGGCACGGATGGAGATACTGGCAGAGATCCCTCTCCAACTCAATGAAGGCGAGGTGCTTGCGCATCTGCGGGTCCCGCCGGAGAGCGGCGACGCGCTGCAGGTCCGCAAGCTGATGGACCAGGTGCTGGCGGCGGCGCGGCCCAAGGCCGCCTATCGGGTGTGCTATGTGGGGGAACGGGGCGCCGACACGGTGGAGATCGAGGGCATCACCTTCACCAGTCGCGTGCTGCGGGTGAACCTCGACAAGGTGCACCGCGTGTTCGCATACGTGGCGACCTGCGGGAGCGAGCTCGACGAGGTAGATGTCGGGGGCGATCCCCTGCGGGAGTACTGGCTGGCGGAGATGAAGGTGATGGCCCTGCGGGCCGCCTCCACCTACCTGAAGGAGCACCTCGACGCCACCTACCAGCCCGGCAAGATGTCCGCCATGGCGCCCGGCTCACTCCAGGACTGGCCCATCACCCAGCAGACCCACCTCTTCGCCCTGCTCGGTAATGTGGAGCAAGCGATCGGCGTCAGACTCACCGACAGCTTCCTGATGGTGCCGGTGAAGTCCCTGTCCGGCATCTACTTCCCCACCGAGGTAACATTCCAGAGCTGCCAGCTTTGCCCCCGCCCCGACTGCCCAGGGCGGTCCGCGCCATATGAGCCGCATCTGTGGGAGGAGAGGTACGTCGAAAGGTCGTAGGGCAGGCTTGCAGCCTGCCAGTAATGCCACGCTTGAAGCGTGGCCTACGGGAGCAACGAAGGGCCTCCGCCATCAGGCGGAGGCCCCTTGACTACAACTGCTTTGCCCAGGTGGGAGCTACAGCGGTCGCACCTTCATCGCCCGCGGGCCCTTGTCTCCGGCTCCGATCTCGAGTTCGACTTCCTGCCCCTCCCGGAGGCTGCGGAAGCCCTCACCTTCGATGACGGAGTGATGGACGAAGACATCCCCCTGGTCGGTCTCAATGAAGCCATATCCCTTGGCATCACTGAACCACTTGACCTTGCCCGGAACCATCGGCCGGTCTCCTTTCCGAAAGCTTGAACGCTGGGTCGGAAACCGGGTGATAACTCAACATTCCGAATCCCGCAGTCCAACGGCTTTCCGAACGTGGCCGCGCCGCCACCGGCACGCCAGCGATATGATACAAGACGCGGGTGCTACTGGCAACAGATTTCGAGGGTGTGCGAGCACTTTTCGGAGGCCTATTCCCCGGTCTCCGGGACCGCCCCGGATGCCCCACCCAGCGGATGTTGACCGGGCTAGCAACGCCCTGGACGGCCGGCAGCCCCTGTCTCTCGCCAGGTTGTGGGCCGCAAAATCGGCGTTTTTTCGCCGCTTTCCCCCTTGCCAAACAGAAGGTTGCGTGGTATACTCCCTGTCCGATAGGAGATAGCGGGATGAACAGGGCAGCCCTTTCATCGCACGATCCCGGAGTCTCCGAGGCTGGAATAGCAGCACGAGGGGCGAGGCGGAGCAGGATGCCACGCGCCTCGTGTGGCGCGCGGTGGGTCCCTTCCTTCAGGTCCCTTCACAGTGCCTCCCCCCGTATCTGCGGTGACGAGCGCCAACATGGCGCGGCGCTTGCGTCCGTGTTGGGGAGCGGTCCATAGCAGCCCAGATCTGCGCGCCGGTGGTGCGCATAGCATAGTGGAAGCACAATCACAACAACATCGCAGGAGTCATCGCAGCCATGGAAGCAGCAGTTGCTCACCAGATCTGGAACTACATCGGCATGCTGGGGGTGGACCGGGAGACGGCCCGCGATCTCTACCAGGAAGCGGAGACCGCGGTCTGGGAGGCCTCTACCCATCGGGCGACACATGAGTGCCACAGCTACCTGGTGAAGACCGGCATCGGGGCCATCCGCCACTGGCTGAGGGATCGCTATGCCATCATCCGGATTCCCGGCTACCTGCACGACCGGGGCGAGGCCGCCTCCCACATGAAGACCATGCTCCCTCTCGATGAGATGACCGAACTGGTCGGCCATCGGTTCGAGGAAGGCCTGGTCGAGGATCTGAGCGGGGCGACGAGGAGGCGGCAGGTCAGGCGGCTGCTCCCCCGCTTGACCCGCGCGGAGCGACAGGTGATGGAGTCGCTGCTCTCCGGCCAGAGCATCCGGGACATCGCCCGGGAGCGGCGAGTGCGAGTGGGCTGTGTCTACGCCCAGCGGAGCAAGGCGATCAGCAAGCTGCGCAAGCTGGTGCTGGACGACAGCTCCTTCGCCGACGAGGAGGCTCAGCCCCGACGCGCAGTGGCGGGAGGAAGAGGGTAGCCTCAACGGCCGGGCAGTTGGTGGGCGCAGAGGGAGACCAGCGGCGCCTACCCCTCCTCCGACTCCTCGGAGAGGATTTCCTTGCCGGACGGCTCCTCGGCCAGGTCTGCCCACCAGCGGGTAGTCTCCGCCGATACTACTCCCGCGGCCACCGGCGCTCGGCCGGTGTCCGGGAAGAAGCAGCGCTCGCACTGGAAGCCAGCGCCCGCTGCCAGGCTTGACACCAGGTAGGAGGGCAGACGGCTCAGCGGCCGTCCGCAACTGCTGCACGTGGGCAGCGCCGAAGCAATAGGCGTGGGCGCCGTGCCGGGCTTGCCCGGCCGCGCCCGCCTGGTTCGCCGTTCCCGCGATAGCCTGCTCGTCTTCCTCATGCTCCGATCACCGCACCCTTGCTGTTCGCAGATTTGGATGATGGCCAAGCAAGCTCCAGCAGGCCCTGCCGCCACTCTGTGGCTAGGCCCGCCACGGGCGGGCCGCCATGGCGGTCCCCTTCGGGGACTTAGCCATCTGATTGTCGCCGGCCGCCTTTAAGTCCCAGGCGCCGTAGCCTGCCGGAGAGCCCAAGGGGTCCGCAACTTCACCTCGACCTGCGGAAACTACCACTGATATTTCCCCAAAACCCGGCCTGCATCACACGGCAAATGCAGATTCTGCCGCCTTCCCGCCATTATTGTCGTGGACGGGGGGAACCTCCGACGCGGTCTCCCCGTCTAACACCTCGCGGGCGCCGGCAGAAGACAGGGGGCTTGATGGAGACCGCAGCAAGCGAGCGAACATTGACACTGGGTTGCCTTTGTGTTAGACTCCGCACGACCTGCCGGGAGACGATACGGCGTGTCTCCTGTTGCCGCGCGCTTCCGGCCAGGGCCTCGTGGCGCCATGCCCAGGGCCGTCTGGCCGCAGGTGGGCGGTGGTATGGGTCACGAAGATATGCATCCTGGGGCAGAGCAGCCGCCACCGAGTGGCGGTCTGTCAGCCCCAAAGCTCGGTAGGAGGCTCGGGGAATGGGAAGAGCCCTGCGGGCCGGTGTGGTTCTGATCGTTATCGGTGTTGCGGTCAGCTCCTGGGCTGGGGCGGTGGAGCGAGAACTGGGCGGGGTGAGGCTGGGGCAGAAGGCTCTGGACCTGCTCACCAAAGCCGGGTTCGGCCAGCCCGACTACATCGGGCCGCTTGCCACCTTCGGGGGGATGGCGGCCGCCGGGGTGACAGAGGCGGAGACGCTCGCCGCGCCGGGCGCCGGCCAGGCCGGCCCTACCGGGCCGGCCCGATCAACGCGTGGCGGGCGTCGGGCCAGGGGCATGGGAATGGGTCAGGCCCCAGGGGCGACTGGCAAGCTCGGCGTTGCCACCGGCCCTCGGGTGGCAGTCTCGCTTACGGCCAGCATGAGGGGAGGTGGTAGAGGTATGCGCGCCGGCGGCGGAGGGGGCCGTGGCACGGGCGGAGGCCGAGCTGGGGGACGTGGCGCCGCACGGGGAGGCGGTACCGCGCGAGCCGGAGGAGGCGCGCGCACTCGGGCAGCGGCGTCTGCGGGTGGGGCCGAAGGCCCTGGCATGTACTGGTACTACCACCGGCTCGCCGATGTGGTGCTGGTGCTGTCACTGGACCAGACCGGGGTGGTGAGAGCGATCACCCTCACTGGCACCTTCCCCTACCGGGGCGGGCGCACTACTCGGGGGATCGGTCTCGCCAGCACCTACATGGACATCATCGCCCAATACGGCTATCCAGATCGCACCGCCGTCCTCGGCAGCGCTCTGCAGCTCACCTATGTAGACCACGGGGTTCGCTTCCAACTCGAAGGGATGAGGGTGCGCGAGATCGCCATTGGCGCTTACGTAACCGCGGGAGTGGAGGCTGCGCCCAGCCAGGCGCCGGAGAGCACGGCCCCGCCAGCAGGGCTCAGCATTGAGGAGCTTCGCGGCTATCTCTAGGCTGCGACAGCAGACGGGCCGGGAGGTACTGGGCATATGGCAAGGCAGAGACGGAACCTGATGCTCTTGATGGCGGCCGCGCTTTCCGGCCTCGCACTGGCAGGCCCGGTGGCCGCGGTGGAGGACGGCCTGATGGCTGTTCGCATCGGCGCCTCCTACCGGGAGATCCTGCGCCGCTTCGGCCACTCCACCGGCATCCTCTTCTCCGCCGGGGGCGCCATGATGTACCAGACCCAGCCCGGCCTTCCCGGCGGGGCCGGACTGCCCAACTTCCCCACTGAGCCGACCGCCGGCGAGACGCCGGTGTGGGTGCTGCCACTGCGGCCCGCAGGCATCGCGGAGGGGCAGAGTGAATGGGTCTACGACTGGCGGCGCACCAAAGGCGTCGCGCTCGGGATCATCCTGAGCGGGGAAGGTGCCGACGCGGTGGTGACAGACGTAATCGTGGCCGGCTTCCAAGAGAATCTGAAAGGAAAGCCCCGGCCGGTTAGCACGGAGAAAGGCATCGGACTGCAGGACACCTTCGCGGAGGTGTTGCAGAAGTACGGATTCCCACCCATGATTGAGATCTACGCGCCGAGCGGCGTGGCCGGGACTCAGCGCGCGGCCGGCGCCGCCAGAGGGGCCGGCGGCGGAGCTGGCGGAGCAATGCGCGCCGGCGGTGCACGGGGAGGAGGCCGGGGCGGCGGAGCTGGCGGACGGGGTGCTCGCGGCGGCGGAGCTGGCGGACGGGGTGGCGGCGGCGGCGGACGGATGCGGGGTGCCTTGGACGCCACCACCACGGCCATCGCCCAGGGCCCCAGGTATGAAGTGCAGCTCACGGGCGGGATGATGAGGGGTGGAGGTGGCCGCGGCGGAGGCGCTCGCGGCGGGGGGGCCAGAGCAGGCGCAGGTCGTGGCGCGGGTGGTGGAGGCGCTAGGCGTGGCGGCGGGGGAGCCGCACGCCGGGGAGGGACAGCGGGACGCGGCACGCTGCCACCTCTCGGTCAGCAGGCGCTGGGAGGTGCGGCTGGCCTGCCCACCGCCACCGCGGTGGTGGACAACCAGGCCATCAGCTTTGCCAGGGATTGCATCCTCACCTATGAGTTCGTTGCCTTCACCTTGCACGATATGCGCGTGGTGCGCATTCACGTCTCCGAGTAGGCGACCGAGATACGCGTCAATCTCAGTGGCCTCGGGCTAGCGGGAGCGCCGCCTCTGCCAGGGCGTGTGCTCCCTGTTTGTGTTGGGGGACGGATTCGCGGCGGGTGTGGCACCCGGCTGGCGGAGAGAGGTCGGATGGCGAAGGTGTCAGAGAATGAGAGCTAGGTATCACCTGGTCGTAGCCGCGCTGATCATCACCCTGATGCTCAGCTCGTTCGTGGCGGGATGGCAGTTTCAGGCCTCCGCCTCGACGCGTGGAAGCGGGCAGTTGGCGAGGCTGGTGGCTACCCTGGCGCCAGGAGGGCCCTCCCCAGACGGAGACCTCGAGGAGGTCAGTCTCCGCCCGCTGGAGACCTTCCAGGAGGTGCTCAACCATCTCCGCAAGGACTACGTCTCGCCCGTCAAGGACGAGAGCAAGCTCACCTACTACGCGGTACAGGGAATGCTCGCCGCTCTCCGGGAGCCACCCTTCGAGGACCGCTACACGAGGTTCATGGAGCCCGCCGACTACCGTGGCTTCCTCGACGAGAACCAGGGGCATTTCGGAGGCATCGGGGCCGAGATCGGGGTGAGGGAAGCGGAGACCAGCGAGGGGGAGAAGGTTAGCGTGCCCGAGGGGCTGCGGTGCCCAAAGTGCGGTGCGGAGATCTCAAGCCCGAAGGAGTACCAGATCGTGGTGGTGACCCCCCTGCCGGACAGCCCCGCCGAGCGCGCCGGCCTGAAGGCGGGAGATGAGCTGTTCAAGGTGGACGGCACCCCCACCTCCGGCCTGGGGCTGGCCGAGACGGTGAAGCGGATCAAAGGCCAACCCGGCACCGCGGTGACGCTGACCATCACCCGGAAGGGAGAGCCGCAGCCCTGGGATGTGAAGATCACCCGGGCGGTGATCCAGGTGCACAGCGCCGAATGGAAGATGCTTGCCGACCGGATCGGGTACCTTCGCATCACCACCTTTAACGAGACCACATCGGACATGGTGAAGAAAGGGATGCGGGAGCTGCGGCAGGGGGGCATGAAGGCCCTCCTCCTCGACCTGCGGGGCAACGCGGGCGGGGAGCTGGATGCCTGTGTGAGAACTGCCAGCCAGTTCATTGGCTCCGGACCGGTGGTCTACATTGAAGAGCGGGGCAAGCCGCGGAGGGTCCGCACCGCGGCGGACGGGGGGGACCGGATCGCCGTGCCGCTGGTGGTGCTGATCAACAACGGCTCGGCGAGCGCCGCTGAGATCCTCGCCGGGGCAATCCAGGACGACAAGCTCGGTACCCTGATGGGGACCAAGACCTTCGGGAAGGGCCTGGTGCAGACCGTCTATCCCCTGAAGGACGGCTCAGCGCTTGCTCTCACGACTGCCCGCTACCTCACGCCAAGCCTCAGGGACATAGACAAGAAGGGAATCGAGCCGGACATCGAGGTGGCGCAGCCGGAGAGCAAGGAGACGATCCTTCCTCTCAGCGACAAGGACGAGCAGGCGAAGGCCGCCTTGAAGCACCTGCGGGAGCAGACCAAGGCGCCCCTCCGCGCCGCGGCGTGAGATGGTGGGGCAGGTCTGCCCGGCCAGGGTGACCTGCCCATGCCACAATAGCAATGCCAGGCCGCCAGATCAGGAAGGTCATCAGCGCCTCCCGCCGCACCGAGTTGGTGGCCCACTATCCCGACTACCTGGCACAGCGACTCCACAGGATCGGGCCATCGAGCATCCACACCGTGGTGGTGTGGACCAAGGACCCCACCAACCTGCTGCGACACCGCGACCTGCGCGATGCACTCGCTGGTATAGGACAGGTGTTCGTGCACTGGACCGTCACCGGCCTGGGCGGAACCCTCCTCGAACCGAATGTCCCCCCTCCGGCTGACCAGCTTCGCATCATCCCCGATGTAGCAGCCTATGTCGGCGATCCGCACCGGGTGCATCTGCGCTACGACCCGCTTATCTCTGCGCGGCAAGGCGACGAGCAGTTCAGCAACGTTGATCTCGACCTCTTCCACTCCATCGCCGAGCCGTTCGGCCGCGCCGGCGTGCCGGCCGTGCACACCTCGTTCGTGACCGTGTACCGGAAGGTCACCAGGCAGCTGTCTGCCGCGGGGGTGGCGCTGGACCACTACTCACCTGACCAGCGCCGCGCCTTCCTGAGCGAGATGGCGGACACTGCTCACAGTCTCGGCATGGACCTGCTCACCTGCTGTGAGCCGGGCTATCCGCTACGCCGCTGCATTGACTGCGACCTGCTCATGGCGCTGCATCCCACCCAGGAGCCGTGTCGCACCGACCGGGCGAAGGGCCAGCGGACGCTGTGCGGCTGTACGGTCAGTCTGGATGTGGGGCGGTATCTGCCGTGCCCGAACGGGTGCTTGTACTGCTACGCCAGGCCGGGCCCGCCCAAGGCCGCAGGCTGGGAGCCTGCGCCACCAGGAGTTGAGGCCACACGGTGAGAAGCAGTGCAGCGGAGGACAGGCTCATGCCTTTCTGCCCGTCTTGCCGCTTTGAGTACCGTGAGGGGATCACGCGCTGCCGGGACTGCGGAGTGGAGTTGGTCGCGGAGCTGCCACCGGAGGATGCGCAGCCCCCGCTCCCGACGCCGGAGACGGAGCTGGTGGAGTTGTGCCGGGTCAGAGACACCAACGAGGGCGATCTGATCCAGGCCGCGCTGAGGGAGGCGGGCATAGCCTGCAATCTCAAGACCCACGGCGCCATCACTGCCGATCTGGCTCGCGTCGTTGACGGGGCCACCAGCGAGCTCGCCATCATCCACGTCACTCGCAACCGTCTGGACGAGGCTCGCGAGGTGCTGGCGACGGTGCGCAGTCTGCCCTTCGTGTGGCCGGAGGGAATGGAGCCGGCGGAGGGAGACGAAGAGGACGATGAAGGAGAAGAGGGGGAGGACGAGAGCGACGGCTTTCTCAGCCACAGGCCATAGCTGGCCGCGTTCGTCGTAGCATGTGGGCGGGAGGCTGGGAATGTGACATGGGTACTGTCCCGATGGCACCTACCGGCCCACGCTACCGGTGAACCGCGGTCAGATGGCGGTGTACGTGTGAGGGCATTTGAGCTGCCGATGTAGCGGCACTCCGTCGTCCGCATACCTCTGCTATGGCGGGCGCCGGTCGGGCCTGGGTGGGGCCCTGTATACTTCGTAGCCGAAGGCCGCGACGCTGGCCACGTCCCAGCGCCCGCCCCTGCGCACCACGCGGTAGTGCTGGCCCCCTACGCGGGTCCACGTGCACGTGTCCACGACCGAGACTCTCGCTGCCGTCCAGCCGACCCATGTCAGGTCGCACAGTCCTACTCGGACGCCCGCGTCTGGCGGAATCGGCCGCTCGGAGTACTTCCTTGCCCCGGGTACGCTCTCCCGCAGACGGCCTATGAGCTGCTCGTCCGGGTCCTTGCCGTCGAGCTGAACGTACAGCGCCTGCCCGCGCGATGCCGACGGGAGGCTGTGCTCACACCAGTGACGGAGGGCCGCAGCATAGACGTCGTCCTCGTGAGCGGTCCGCCACGCGTGGCGCGCTCCAAGGTAGGCAGCGACCAGGGCCCCCACGAGCGCGATAACCCGGATCAGCCACCTGCGCCTGTACAGCAGACGTTTCATCGCGACACCTCCGCGCCGTCGCGCAACGCCATCCCGTCTACACGCTCGGCACAGTATACTCCGGACGCCGGCAGATCGGAAAGGGCCAATGACGCGATGATGGCCGGGAACGGCAGGCTGCACGCCTCTTCGATCTGTCGGTGCGCCCTACCCGACCGAAGTGCCCCTGGAACGCATCCTGTCGCCGCTGGGGTGGTTGACAGAAGTATCACATTATGCTAATATTACCATATACTGTTACTCCTGGAGGCCGCGATGACGCCGGACCAGCGCGAGTTTGGCTCCCGCATGTTCAGCGCGCTGGCGAACCCCTCAAGGCTGAGGATACTGGAGCATCTGGCCGATGGTCCCGCCTCGGTGGGGGAGATCGCCGCCGCCGCCAAGCTGAAGCAGCCTATCACTTCCCAGCACCTGGCGGCCTTGCTGCAGGCCGGCGTGTTGGCTTGTACGCGGCGGGGCAATCACCGGATCTACCGGCTGCGGGGTCCGCGCATCGCCCGCATCCTCAGGCTGGTGGAGGAGTTCCACCTGACTCATCTGCGGTCTCTAAGTCGGGCGCTGGTAAGGGATTCGTGACAGGAGAGGGAGGGGGAGGACCGAACCGCAGGGGAGGCCCCGGCGCGTGCCCGGGGGCAGCTGTGACCAGGTGCAGTTCCACCTGGCCAAAAACGAATGCTCGGAAAGGAGCGTAATATGAAGGCAAGGGCGATTCTGGTCAGCGTTCTGGTTGCTCTGGCGGCATGCGCCGCGCTGCCCCAAGCGCTGGCGGCACCCTCGCTGGAGGGGTACACGGGTCTGCTGCTCATCCCCACGGCAGACGCACTCAACCAGGGAGAGTACAACGTTGCATTCTTCTCGCTCAATCTGGAGGAGGGCGCTGACAGCAACGTGTTCGCGGCCAATCTCGGGTTGGCTGGCCCGGCAGAGGTCGGCATCACTCGCATCCGCCCGGAGGGCGGCCCCAGCGAGACGCTGCTCAACGGCAAGTACAACTTCCAGGCGGAGGAAGGCGGCAAGCCGGGGCTGGCAGTGGGGGTGATTGACGCCACCGACGAGATTGACACCACCGCCTACGTCGTGGCGAGCCAAACCCTGTCCAGGAAGGTGCTGAGGACCGGCGCGGAGATCACCAGCCCCCGCATCCATGTGGGCATCGGGGGCGGCCAGATCAACGGCCTCTTCTTCGGCGCCTCCGCCGTGCTCGGCGACACACTCACTCTCATCGCCGAGTACGACAGCGACGACGTCAACCTGGGCGCCAGACTCGCCCTCGGGCAAGGTCTCCGCGCTCATGCGGGCTGGATCAACGGCCTGAACGACGTCGCCCTCGGCGTATCGTTCAACAAGCAGTACTAGAGGGGGCCACTGCTTTTCCGACACGAGCAGGGGCGGGGCAACCAATCCCCCGCTCCTGCTTGCACATGTGAGTGGTGACGGACAACCAGCCGTACGCGCCGCCACCAGGTGGAGTGCCTGTCGCGGCCTCACCTGCCAGCGATGGACGGAGGGAGTATTCTCGAGAACATGACTGATGCCGATGTGAACCCCGGGCCCGCCACTCGCAGCTCTCAGGAGACCGTGTCCGCTCGCAACGCCCTGTTCATGGCGCTGCTGCGCCGTCTCCACGCCTCTGAGACCTCGGGGCTGATGGCGCTGGCGATCATCGTCGGCATCGGCGCCGGCCTGGGTGCGGTGGCGTTCCGGTGGCTGATATTGGGCGTTCAGCACCTCTTCTTTCACAGCGCAGACTCGACGCTTGGCTTCCTGGGGCGGTACCGCGTGCTGCCCGTGCCAGCAGTTGGTGGCCTGCTGGTCGGGCTGCTGACCTACTATCTGGCGCGAGAGGCGAAGGGGCACGGGGTCCCGGAGGTAATGCTCGCCGTCGCCAGCTTCGGGGGCAGGATCAGGTCCCGGGTGGCGGCGGTCAAGTCACTCGCCTCCGCCATCTGCATCGGCAGTGGAGGCTCCGCCGGCCGGGAAGGTCCCATCGTCCAGATCGGTTCCTCTCTTGGCTCCACGCTCGGGCAGGTGCTCCGCATGCCCGAGAGCCGGATCAGGCTGCTGGTAGCCTGCGGCGCGGCGGGGGGCATCTCCGCCACCTTCAACGCTCCCATCGCCGGGGTGCTCTTCGCGCTGGAGGTGATCCTGCGGGAGTTCGCCGCCAGCTCCTTCAGCTTCGTCGTCTTCTCATCGGTTACCGCCGCCGCCATCTCTCGTTCGCTGCTCGGCAATCATCCTTCGTTCGTGATTCCCGAGTACCGCCTGATCAGCGCCTGGGAGCTTCCGCTGTACCTCGGGCTGGGTCTGCTCGCCGCCGGCGTCAGCCTGGGGTTCGTGAAGGGGCTCTACGCCGTGGAGGATCTCTTCGATCGCTGGCGCTTCCGCGAGTACCTGAAGCCGGTGGCGGGCGGGCTGCTGGTGGGCGTGATGGGGGTGTTCTACCCTCAGGTCTTCGGCGTCGGGTACGGCTCGCAGCCCACGGGCGGGACCGGAGCACTGGACCTGGTGCTGGTGGGCAAGATCGGGCTGGCGACGGCGGCGGTGCTAACTCTGCTCAAGTTGCTGGCCACCTCCCTGACGATCGGATCGGGCGGCTCCGGAGGAGTGTTTGCGCCTTCTCTGTTCATTGGAGCGATGCTGGGGGGCGCGGTGGGACAGGTGTTCCATCATCTCTGGCCGGCCACCACTGCCGGACCAGGCGCCTATGCGGTGGTGGGGATGGGCGCGGTGTTCGCCGGCGCCGCCAGGGCCCCCATCACCTCCATCATCATCCTCTTCGAGATGACCGGCGACTACCGCATCATCCTCCCGCTGATGATCGCCGTGGTCACCAGCTCCCTGGTGGCCCAGCACTTCACTCGGGACACCATCTACACCCTCAAGATCCGCCGCCGCGGCATAGACCTCACTCGCCGCTCGGTGGTTGACCTACTGGACACCATCACTGTGGGTGAGGTGATGACTCCCGACCCCATGGTGGTGCCGGCCGACATGCCTGTTGAGGAACTCAGCGCCCTCCTGCTAGAGACCGGACACCACGGGCTGCCCGTCGTGGACGGGAACGGCAGGCTGGCGGGGATCGTCACTCTCTCCGATGTGCAGCGCTCCGCGGCGAGCGGAGATGTGGACCAGACGGTGGCCGACATTGCCACTCTCTCCCCCATCACCTGCTTCCCGGACCAGACGGTGCGGGAAGCCCTGGAGCAGCTCCGAGGCCGGGAGCTCGGCCGCCTGCCGGTGGTGGACCGGGTTGATCCCGGGCGGGTGGTGGGCATGCTGCGACGGGAGAATGTGGTCGCCGCCTACTCGCGGCTGCTGCATGAGCATCGTCCCCTGCGGCGCGCTTCCGATCGGCTGCGGATATCCGTGCCGAACTTGACCACCGTGCAAGTGCAGATCCCGGCAGGGGCAAAGGCGATAGGGTGTCCGCTCCACGAGATGCCGATGCCCGCCAACGCCCTGCTGGTGGCGGTCCGGCGCGGGGACCGGGTGGCCATCCCGCGAGGCGATACGGTGCTCGCCGCCGGGGACCTGGTCACCGGCCTGGTGTCCCCGGCCGATGCGGAGGCGCTCCGCGCCGTGCTCACCGGCGGAGCCCCCTCAGGCGGCGGCGACGGGTAGATGTCGGATCTGCTGTCTCTGTGTCCCAGATCCGACCCGGTCTCGCAGACACCTTCATTGACCCGGGAGTGGAAAAGCGGGTACAATACTCTTGGCAGACACCGTGGGGGCGAAAGGGCTCGACGGTGGACTGGAAGCTGCAGGTTGCGAGCGGAGTCGCGTGATCTCCACAAAACGCGCAACCCAATAACTGCCAACAGCACAAACTGCTTGGCTCTCGCCGCCTAGTAAGCGGCGACGTCCTCCCGACCGGGCTAGCGCGGTCGGCCTGGGCGTAAGAAACAGCTAGCTGTCCCAGACCCCCGAGGTTCGTAGGGGAGAGGGGAGAACACAAACGAACTAGCCGCTCGGTAAGCCTGCCTGTGGGCGTCCGGTCGGCGAAGCTAGTACATAGGCTACGCTCGTAGTGGCCTGCGGGGACTGTTCATCGGACGTGGGTTCAATTCCCACCGCCTCCACCATTCTATCGGCCGCGAACTTTCTCTCTCTGTTTGCGGGCGCTCTCAGGGCAGGGCGCTTCTGCGCTTCTCCTGCCGTCTGTGGCGCTCTTCTGGCGATTCGCCACTCCGGC
>Ga0315279_10003490_pt1 | contig 21856 bp, 14 predicted proteins | sample YL17G06_20_MG_FD_203694 | JGI IMG/M metagenome (GOLD analysis project Ga0315279, IMG submission 203694) | Sediment microbial communities from Yellowstone Lake, YNP, Wyoming, USA - YL17G06_20 | ecosystem: Environmental > Aquatic > Freshwater > Lake > Sediment | place: USA: Wyoming | collected... | reverse complement strand
TGCGGATTTCTCGAGACAGGACCTCCCCGACTTACCGCAGACTGACAGTCTGCGCCACTATCCTTGCAGGCCGTCAGCGCTTGTGGAGGGATCCTCGAGGGAATGTGGCACAGCCGCCCTCGGCTGTGTAACGGGCTGGAGCGCCCGATCCTCGTCGTTGCATAGCACAGCCGAGGACGGCTGTGCCAGTGCGCCTGCGAGCGTATCCGGTCAGAGTGGTGTAAGTCCACTTCAGGCAAACGCTCTCCGGCCTGTAACCGCCTGTAACTGCGTCGCAGTGATGCGAGGTGGGGAGCAACAGGAGGTGAAGGGCCAGTCCGTAGGATGACGAACTCGATTCGGCCAGCGCATCCGACGAGCCTGCTGACGAAAGGTGAAGTCTGAAACGTGCCCGGCGCGCTGAGGGGTAGCGTGCGAAAGCGACGCCGGGGGATGCGAGGGTGGTTGGAGACGGAATGGCCAGGAAGGCGGAATACGTGAAGCAGGGAGACCTGCCGGGAAACAGGACGGCGTTCAAGGGCTGTGACCCCGAAGAGCCGCCCGGCAGGAGTCAGAGCGTTCGTAGTAGCGAGGAAGCGCCGTAACGGGCGTGGAGCGAAGGGACGCAGGAAGATGGAAACGTGAAGGACAGGCCGATGGAAACGACACCGTCGTCAGTGCCGCAGGCAACTGAGGCTAGACAAGGCGGAGAGGTCCGAGCCCGGTGGGCGTGGACGGAACCGGCGGTCTGGACGGAACGGATGTTGATGGCGCTCGAACAGGGCGTGAAAGGAGGGGTATGGTTCAGCTGGATGGATAAAGTGTATGCACCCGCGAACCTGGTGGCGGCCTTTGGGAAAGTAGCATCGAACCGAGGCAGCGCCGGAGTGGACCATGTGACGATACGGCGGTTTGCGGCGCGCGAGGCCGAGGAATTGGCACGACTGCGCGAGCACCTGCGGACGGGACAGTATCAGCCGCAGGCGGTGCGGCGTGCGTGGATTCCGAAAGGCCAGGGCGCGCTGCGTCCGCTGGGCATTCCCACCGTGCGCGACCGAGTGGTGCAGACGGCGTTGCGCAACGTGTTGGAGCCCATCTTCGAGCGGGAGTTCGCGGAACACAGCTACGGATTTCGTCCCGGACGCAGCGCGAAAGACGCCCTGCGCCGGGTAGACCGGCTGCTGCGAGACGGACACCGCTACGTGGTGGATGCGGATATTCGGGGCTATTTCGACTCCATACCGAAAGGTCCGCTGATGAGGCGGGTAGAGGAACGGGTAGCAGATGGCCGCGTACTGGACCTGCTGACGCAGTACCTGAACCAACCCGTACTGGAAGACCTGCGGCAATGGACGCCGGAACAAGGAACGCCGCAAGGGGCGGTCATCAGCCCCCTGCTGGCCAACCTTTACCTGAACCCGCTGGACCACGCGATGGTGGCCCGCGGATTTGAGATGGTGCGGTATGCCGACGACTTCGTGGTGTTGTGCCGGACCCGGGACGAAGCGGCGCAGGCTCTGGGGTTCATCCGCGAATGGATGGAGCAAGCGGGATTAACGCTTCACCCGGAAAAGACCCGCATCGCGGACATCGATGCCGGGCAGTTCTTCGACTTCCTGGGATACCGGTTCAAGCACCAGGAAGGCAAGGGCGACCAGCGGTACCCGCGCCCAAAGAGCATGGGAAAGCTGCGCGACCGGATACGAGAGAAGACACACCGGTGCAACGGCCTCAGTCTTGCCAACATTATCGTCCAGGTCAACCCGATACTGCGGGGCTGGTTTGAATACTTCAAACACAGCCACTACACGGTCTTTCCCGAAGTGGATGGATGGGTGCGCATGCGCTTACGTTCCATCCTGCGCAAACGCCAAAAACGCAAAGGACGCGGGCGCGGCGCCGACCATCAACGCTGGCCCAACCAATACTTCGCCGACCAGGGGCTGCTATGCCTGCGCACAGCCCACGGACGGCTCCGTCAATCCCATAGTGGGTAAACCATCAACTGGAGAGCCGGATGCGGGAGAACCGCATGTCCGGTTCGGAGGGAGGGGGGACCGGATAACCGGTCCTCCCTACCCCTATCATTCCCTCACGGGTTTTCAAGCCAGTTTCAGCAGGTTGCGGACGAAATCGGCGTTCTTCTTGAAATCCGCGTCGCGATCCTTTGAAGGAATGGCGGTCTCGAGGACAATCCAACCCTTGTAGTTGATCGCGTTGATGGCTTCCGCCACGGGCTCCATCTTGACCTTTCCCTGGCCCAAGTAAGCGTTACCGTCCTTGAAATGGATCTGGCAAATCCGGTCACCGAGAAGGCGGATCTCCGCCGGGACATCGTAACCGCCGTCTGTGGAATTCCCGGTATCGTAATAGACACGGGCCATGTCGCTTTTGACCCGGTCGATGATCGCCAGGTTCTGTTCCGCCGAGAGGGTGTTCTCGAGACCCAGGATCACACCGGCTTCTTTCGCCTTCGGCGCCACTTCCTGAAGTCGGCCAACAACGGTGTCGACATCCTTCTGTTTCAGTTCCTTGCCGGCCAGCAGGTCGCCTTTTCCGAAGAAGGCGATCAGGATGACGCTTGCGCCAAGGTCCTTCGCTGCCTCGATAGTCTGGTTGAGCCAGGCGACGCCGCGCGGGTCCGAAGCCAGCGGTGCGTTGTTGAGCAGCCCCATGGCGACACTCGGTACGGCTATGCCCGTCTTGCTCATGAGCGTTTTGTACTCTTCGCGGAGCTTCGGGTCGGCGATCTTGAGCGTGTCCTCCGGGCCGCCCGTGGAAACCTCGAGTCCATCGAGGCCGATCTTCTTCGCGACCTCGAGTCCTTCCGGATTGACGGCGCGAAGCGACCAGTCGCACGCGCCAATGCGGATCTTCGGCGCTGCTTGCGCCACGGCGAGCCGAGGAAGAACCAATCTCGCGCCGGCCAGCGCCCCCGTCGCGCCCGCTATAAACTGTCTACGCGATATACCCATCTTGCACCTCGCTTCCTGGTCGTATTCGCATCGTTGGAATGTGGCACAGCCGCCCTCGGCTGTCACCTGAACGCCCCGGATTGTATTGCCTTTCACGTTGCCACGCAAGCGTCAATGAAACAAATGCAGAGCGGGCCAACCACTTGAGGTCCATGGCCATCGCTGTCAAACGGGCTTGAACCTAATTCCGGCAGTTGAAACCACAGATGAACACCGATACACACCGATGAATCCTTCGAACTCCCTAACGATCTATGGATTACTAATGCGAATCGGTATTGCTTCAACGTTGACTGGGACTCCCCTGGAAGGCGGTGTTCTGAATCCTCAAAACATGAATTCTATCAGTGTCTATCGGTGTTCATCTGTGGTTGAATTGCCTTTTCTGGGTTGCATCGTCATTTTGTCCAAGCCCCGCCCGGACAATAGGCAGACAGACTCTCGGCGGGGTTTGTCCCGTGTCGCTGTCAATACCCTCCATCTATTAGCCCACGAGGTTGCAGTGGTGAAGGGGTTAGGGTTTGGGGTATAGGGTTTGGGGTCAAGGGATTACGGGAATGGGGAATGTGGAGTGCGGAGTGCGGAATGGGGATTGACGATTGGGGATTGGGGATTGGCGATTGGGGTCTCGGGTCTCGGGTGGTTGATGGGATGGCATCCTGCGAAACGAGGGGTACCTGACGCGCAGAACACTGCGCTTGGCGGATTGTGGGTTCGGGTGCGGAGCGGCTTCCAGGGAACCCTCCGGAAACCGTCGGGTTCGGGGCGTCGGGCGGCATGCCACTTTGCGGAACGAGGGGGATTTTATTGACGCAGTCTAATCAAGAAGCTCAAAATGAGGTCCGCATGCGCTCGATCCCATCCCAATTCGTAGTCTTTCCCCAAATCCGCAAATGCGAAATGTCAGAATGCAGTGAACTTCTAGACCGCGCTGTGGCGTGCGAGCCAATCGCGGGCGTGTTGCTGTACAAGCGAAATCCGAAGCCGTTCAAGTTCACTGAAGTCGTCAACGCTGATATCCGACGCGAGAACGTTCATGAGTTGCGGCAACTTGTCGTCAAAGATAGCTTCGGCCCGGTTGTCATGGAAGTTGAGATTCGGCGTCGCGACCGGGCTAATCTCATCGGAAAGAAGATCCACGAGTTGGGGCACAAGAAGCTGAGGGCCTTTTTGGGCTGCTGATAACAAAGATTCCGAAAACCATGTCCATTCATCGGGCCTAAAGCCGCGACCGCCGTGTTTTGGCTCGCTAAAAAACACCATCAGGTGAGAAAGACTGTACATATAGTTCGGCTCCAATACAGAAATGAGCAGTTCGGGATCTTTCTCGAATAATGTGCGCGCCTTCGTGATCACGGCCTCCCTCAGCCGGACCTGGGCGTCCGCGTCTACGATGTCCTGTTCGGCGGAGCACCAGTAGTAGAAGATGTCATTGGCGAAGCGGAGGTCGATTCCGAGTGCCTTGTCAATCTCGTCGTGAACCCACGCTTCGTGAGAGACGTCCCTTCGTTTGACGGCCAGCCTCCAGAGTTCGATGAATCCGCTGAACAGCGCGGGGCCTAGTCGGTGTCGTGTTGTCCTTTGCCCTTTACCTTGCAAGATCAGTGCAAAAAGCTGGTGGGCCAAAGCGCGGACCTCGGCGGGGGTCAATGCAACACCCAGTTGCTCGACTTTATCCGCCCACATCGGCTTGGTTAACATCAGCTCTGGCAAGCTTGGCCCATCGCCTTCTGGCAAGGAACCAGAGGATTTTGATGCGGCGATTGCCTTCAGTACCGTCTGATCCCGAAGTTCATCATTCGGGATTTCCTCAGCGTTGAGGCGGACCCAATAGTCCGTCACGGCGTCATTCGCGACGCCTTGTGGTATGCTCCTGTCGCGTGCCATCAGGAATTCAGTCAGGTTCTGTACCGGGGTCCAGGCCAAAGGCCAGCGGCCCGGCTCATCTTTGACGACTTGCACGAAGGAATTCCATAACTCTATCCTCGTGCTGGGACTGGGCTCTTCGGCCTGACTTTGGGTCCGGGTAGGGTAGTGACGGAAGAGATCGATACTCGCGTTGAGGAAACCAAAGGCAGTTGGCATCGCTATTCGAATGACGCTAGCCACGAATAGGTCATCAAAATCGATTTCGCCGTGCAGATTGTCGTGCGCGTGGGAGACTTGGCGAAATGCTCTCTTGAGTGCGCGGGGGTTATCGAGCAACAATGCTATGTCATAGTCATATCCGACACGGTGCATTCCAAACAGGGAACCAATCTCTTTCTTCGTGGGCTGGCTGAACCGTTGTTCTCTCGCGTCAATCGAAACGCAGTCAATATCATCACTGTACTTTGAGCTACACTGATCTCTAAATGAACGGCAGAGAGAGACAACCTTGTCCTGTTGGAGCGCAGGCAGAATTTCCGTGTGTTCACATATTCGGGCAAGCATGGCGGCTGCCTGGTATTCCTGGCCACAAGCAAGAATGAAGGAGACATGGGTGAGCTTCTTCAGGTGGTCCAGTAATGCGCCGACCTCTTCGTAGAAGGTTTCTTTATCCGTGTTTCGCTCAATATCCTCAAGGAATACGACAAGCCTCATGCCCGCACATCCCAGTGCGAAGTCGATTCTGGAGAGCAAGGTATCCGGGCTCTGCTGCACACTTGCGAGTCCGGTAAGGGCTTTGAGCCAAGAGGGGCCGCCTTCTGAAATGGCGGATTGGTAGTCCGCTGGAACGTCGGCCAACGCTAGGGTGTCGATATGCACCCCGAGTTCTCGTACCACACACTTGAGAATGTGCTGCGCAGCAGATCCCTTGGCGAAGCCCCATGCACCGACAGTGCATCTTACCAAGCGCCGTGGATCGAACGGGATCGCCTTCTTTTGGAGATCGTCCAGGTGTTGCCGAAGCTCGTCTGGGTTTTCGAGATAGTACCCCACGAGGTTGAGGACGCTGCTCTTGCCGCTTCCATACGCGCCGAGGATACCTATTGTCTTGAAGGGTTCCGCTAGCAAATGGCGACTGATTCGACGAGCGGGTTGTACAGCGCCGAACAGATCCTCGTGTGGAAATTGAATGGGGCGTTCGGTTTTGAGCCAGTCGGACATGGACTCCGGGTTCTTACTCTCGAACAATGAAGGCGGAACATGCCTCCTTGAGGCAGAAGTAGCTTCCGTTCGATGATTATGTGGGGCGGATGGCCACACCAGATCCGTGATACACCTTGCGACGACGATGAAGACAATTCCAAGAACGACCGTAGCCCAGTCGATCCATGCTGGCACGGGCCGTGCACCCACAGTGACATCAAGAGAGAGCCATTCAACGAGCAGGTACAGCACTATTCCCAGAGGTGCGCCAAACCAGGCGGGAGGGTAGCGCAAGGAACTGCGGCTCCACAGATCTCCGAAGCGAAAGCCTCCCTGTTGAATCAGGAATAGCCAAACTAATCCCGCGAGCGTGGCCACCATCGCATGCCTGACCAGAGAGGACCATTGCCCAAGACTGTCGGCGATGACTCCAGCGGCGAGGCTCAAAGGGCCATGGAATAGAAGACAGACAAATGAGGCAAAGAATGCGATGATGAACACGTCAAACCATCGCTGGGCGACGCTGCGCCAAGGAACCATTCGAAGTGCCCCTGTTCGTACGCTCTGTTCTGTACCAGATTATCCTTCTTGTAAGTGTAGGACTGACATCTCACAATGTCAATTGCACTTTTTGAGAACGGAAATGCTTGCAGATCAAGATCTGGGCAAAGATCGGGCGATATCGGGGATCAACTACGAATTATCAGCGCCTTGACGGCATAGGTCGCTTGGGGGACAAGAAGACGAGCTTGCGCCCGTCCTTTCCCTCTTCGTCACGTAGGGATCGCGCTAAAGCATGGACATGCTATCCGCATCTGTGGCTATCCCGAATGGCACTAAGATAAGACGTGAGGAAGCTGGGCTTTCATTAGCCTGTCTTCAGCAGGCTCCTCTTTGCACCCGGTTTCAACCGAGGTGGCCTGGATCTGCTCTCAGGTTTAGCGCGCTTTAGCGTGGCTTTCCGATCCGCTTAAGCCCGATGTATTTGCTGAAGCGTTTCGAGAAGCGACGCTGAAGCGCCCTACGGCACATGGTTCATCGCTTCCACCCCTCCTGAAGGAGGGTGCAAAGAGGAGCCCGCTGAAGCGGGCTAATCGGCGACTCCACCGATCGATTGTATCTTAACTTAGCGCCATTCGTAGCTGTCCCCCCTTTCCCTTTCAGTTTTCCGTTCGTTGATCTTCCCTTATGCGGCGCTGTCTTCCAGTGCGAGGGGAATGCCGTGAGCGATGATGTAGACAGCAAAACTGGCCGGCTCAAGGGTGCGCGCCTGCGCCGCGGGGAAAACGTGTAACTCGATGTCGTCGCCAGCCTCTTCTTGCACGGTGGCACAGAAGCGGGCAAGGTCATCCGGCTCCTAGTTCTCAGCGCCTTCGATGAAGACGGCGAGATCGTAATCGCTCCATGCGTCGGCGTGTCCCTCGGCGCGCGAGCCGAACAAGTAGGCGGCCACGGGCCGTGCGCGCACTGAGAGCGCGTGCAGGGCGCCGCGCATGCGGTTCGCGGTCACGTCATCGAGCGGAGCCATCGAACGGTTTCCTCCGTTTGATCGAGGATGCGCCGAGCCTGTACTTCCGCGATTCTGGCCGTAACAGACGGGATTTCCTCCGGATATGCGATCATGCCGAGACCCTTTCACCACGAATTCGAGCCGGACTTCTTCACGCGCCGGGCAATTTCTTCTATGATTGCGTCATCAATCCCCATGGACTTCATTATACAACAGATCTCGTCTCAGAACCCGCATGGTGCGCGACCCGGCCAATAGTGTTGTGATTCATCCTGTTGGCAACTTATGGCAATGGCAGAGCGGCGATGCTCTATCCCCCTTTGAAGGGGGTGCAGGGGGATGTTGGGTTTCGACGTGGCTGAAGTCTGCTCCGGTAACACTACATCCCCCTGCACCCCCTTCAAAGGGGGAACATGTCGCACACGCCTATTTCCGGAGTTTGGGGTGCGGGGGCGTGTTTACGAGACGCTCCGGGTGTGTGCGCAAGGTATTGGCAAGCGCCCGCGCAGTCTCCTGTTCTACGTGCTTTTCAGTGTAATGACGGCCTCGGGTAGTCCACGGTACGCCGCGCGCACCAACACGGTCCCCGGTACAGTCGTTGCCTGTACGAGAATACGGCCGATGCCGCCGAGTACACGCGTGCATGGAATGCCGGCGATGCCGCGCACAACGGCCGGTCCTTCCACGCGAAACACCGCGTGGCCCTCTTCAGTAAGTACGGGGTTGCCGTCTTTGTCGACAACGGTAACCGTGATTTCCGCCACATCCGAGCCGTCGGCCACGAGCGTGTCATCGGCACTCTCGATGCGCAACGCGGCAGGCGCTCCGGCAGTGCAAAGACGGTGTTCAACCGTGGTCCCGCCGCACGATGCGACTGCACGCAATACGCCAGGCTCGTACGGAACGTCCCACTGAGCCAGCAGCTTGTCGGTCTTCACGCCGAGCGACGTGCCGTTCAAGAGCAGTTCCAGGGAATCGCCATTGCTGCACACGAGCACGGCGATGGTTTGGCCTTCACGACCGGCCCAGTTCCAATGCCCGATGATGCGGACGGCCGGTTCAGCGGACCAACGCGCGCGCAGGAACCAGTAGCCGCCCTTCGGCAATCGATAGTCGTCGAACACGCCCGAATTCTGGATAGGCCACGACAACTCGTAGTCCGTGCCGTAATCGTGCATGCTCCACAGCGCCATACCGGCCATGTAGCCGCGTTCTTCGACGATGTCCGTCTCGGCCTTGAAGCGTTTGACCTGGCCAATGTCCTGTGCGACGTCGCCGCGCCTGCGGTGTTCGTAGTTCGTGGTCTCCGAGCTGACGAGCTTCAGGCCGGGAAGGTCCGCGCGAATCGCATCGAGTTCTTCGAGCCTGTAGTTGAGGCCGAGAACGTCGGGCACGAACACGCTCCCCCGTTCCTTCCCTTCCGCGGGATGGTTTTCCGCATAGACGGTCGGGCGCGTGGGGTCGCACTCCTTGGCTACGCGATGCAGCCGCTCGAACAGCGTCTTCGAGCGCCCTTCGTTCAACAAGCCCCAAAGAACGATCGAAGGATGGTTCTTGTCTCGCGCGATCATCTCGCGCAACATCTGTTCGGCGTTGCGCGCGAACATCTCGCCGCCGATGTATTGCCATGACGCGATCTCCGCGTACACCACGATGCCGAGTCTGTCGCAGGCATCGAGGAAGGCCGGATGCTGCGGGTAGTGCGAGAGGCGCACGAAATTCGCGCCCATCTCCTTGAGGATTTCGGCGTCGCGCACTTGCAGCCGCCTCGGAAGCGCATTGCCAAGCCCGGGGTAGTCCTGATGCCGGTTGAGACCGCGCAGTTTCACTTGCCTGCCATTGAGAAAAAACCCTCGGTCGGCTGTGAATTCAAACCACCGAAACCCAACCGTCGTCGCGTCGGCATCGACAGCCTCGGGGCTGGCCGGGGCGCCGTCCTTCCACAGTTGCACTTCCAGCGTGTAGAGATTCGGCTCATCGACGGACCACAGTGCGGGATTCGGCACCTCGAACCCGCCAAGATTCACGGTTCCGAAACTGCGCCCGGGTAGAATCGCGCGGCCGGTCACCTCCGCCACAGCCTTCCCCGTAATGTTATGCAACACGGCACGACACGCACACGCCATCTCCAAGGCATAGTCGTTCGCCACGGCCACTTCGACCTTCATCGAGGTTCTCTCGGGTGAAAGAAACGGCGTCGTGACGGTTAGGCCGTGTTGCTGTATGTGAAGTTTGTCTTTGATGACGAGAGCGGCTTCGCGGTACAAGCCCCCATAGAGGCAATAGTCCATGTCCTTCGCGTCGATGCCGGGCAGGATATCCGGATCGTGCGAGTTGTCCACCTTGACGGCGACCAGATTTTCGCCCGGGTGCACGAAGTCCGAGGCATCGACGCTGAACCCTGTATAGCCTCCCATGAACTGGCCTGCGGGCCGTTCATTGACCCACACATCCGCCAAGGAGAAACCGGCCCCGAATTCCAGGAAAACCTTCCTTCCGACCGCTTCCTCGGGCAGCGTGAATGTTTTCCGGTACCAGCATACGCCGCGATAGAAGCCGCGCGCCGGTGTAAACGTGTCCTCCGCATTGAAACAATGCGGCAGATTTACCTCGCGCCAACGATCGAGGACCGCATCAAACTTCTCACCCGTCGGCTGCCACCAAGCGGTGTCGCCCGAATGGAAAAGCCACCCTTGCGAGAATTGGGGTGTCTCTGTAATACACACAATGAATCCCTCCCTAGGTTGCATTCGACGAGTCGGCATCGTGGCTACTCTGCGTAAATCATGCGAGAAATGCGGCCTTTTTCGCAATAGTCCAGGCCGGCTTGGTGGCCGAGATCCGCACGTGAGGCCTTCACGTATCAGCCGAGTGCGTAGCATTCGCGCCAACGTAGAAGCGGCATCCCTGCCGCTTTCCATCAAGCGACGCATGCCCAAATCGCGCCCAAGGAAAGCGGCAGGGATGCCGCTTCTACGTTCACCGGAAACCGGGTGTGGGTGTACATCACCCTATTGTTACGTGCGGATTTGGGGCCGAGCTGCCTGTTGAATGGGTTCAAGTTGGCGCCTATAATCGCCATTTTGTGGCGCAAGGCCAACAGCCGAGGGCGGCTGTTCCACAGTTGCTACAGTTGCAGTGAGGATCTATGCGCAATACTTTGACGGCTATTGTCGTTACGGTGGCCGTAATACTCGTCCTGGGCTGGCTGCTGACACATTCAGGAAGCAACGTCAACAGCCGAGGGCGGCTGTTCCACAGTGTTGCCGGCGTTTCAACAGCCGAGGGCGGCTGTTCCACAGTATTGCGTTTTGCCTGCGCCGCGGGCATTAGATCCCCCGCCCAAGAAATCGTCGATGCCTATGAGCAGGAATACGACGTACGGATTCAGGTGGACTATGGCGGGTCCGGCGCCCTGCTGAGCAAGCTCGAGATTTCGCGTCAGGGCGACGTCTTTCTTACCGCTGAGCAAAGCCAAGTCGAGACGGGCCGCGAGAAAGGTCTCTTGGCGGAGGCGATCCCGGTGGCGACGTTAGTCCCCGTGATCGCGGTCGCCAAAGGGAATCCCAAGGATATTCGTTCCGTTCATGACTTCGCGCGGGAAGACCTCCGCGTCGCCTTATGCGCGCCGGAATCCGCGGCGGCCGGCAAAGTCACTGAGCGGTTACTCGAGGATTCCGGCGTGAAAGACGCCGTCATGCAGGCGGTGCAAGAACGAGGCGTGGTGAAACCCACGGTCAATGATGTCGCCAATGATGTCAAGATCGGCGCTATGGACGCGGCCATTGTTTGGGACGTTACCGTGAAGGAGTATCCGGAACTGGCGGCAGTGCCCATCGAGAATTGCGAGACCTATAAGCAGTCGGTTTTCATCACGGTGCTCAGAGATACCCCGCAGCCGACATCGGCGTTGCGCTTCGCGCGGTACCTGTCTGCAAAAGACAAGGGATTGGCCGTTTTTCAACAGCACGGCTATGCGGTGGCCGAAGGCGATGCCTGGGAAGAGACCCCTGAAGTGCTGTATTACTCCGGGGGCGTGAATCGTCCCGCCATCGAACCCCTCCTGCAAGCCTTCGAACGGCGGGAAGGTTGCCGCATCAGCACCGTCTTCAACGGATGCGGCATTTTGGTCGGGCAGATCAAGGTGGCGGACACGCCCGACGTGTACCACACATGCGACATCTCATTCATGCGCGAGGTAAGTGAACGTTTCGCTCCTCCCACCCATGTTTCCCAAACTCCCATGGTCATCGCAACACTCAAGGGCAATCCCAGGAATGTTCGCACGCTCGAGGATCTGGGCAACGACGGCGTCCGCATCGGGTTAGCGAATGAACAGCAGAGCGCCCTCGGCGCATTGACCGCCCGGCTTCTGAGAGATCAAGGCCTTTACGACCGGGTGCAGAAGAATGTGGTATCGAACACACCCACGGCGGATTTGCTCGTGAACCAGCTTGTCACTGGGGGGCTTGACGCGGTAGTTGTTTACGAGGCCAATATCGCCCATCAACGGGACAAGACGGAGCAGTATGACATCCCATTGCCCGGGGCCGTTGCCCTGCAAACGTTCGCCGTGTCGCTCAACTCTCAACACAAACAGTTGATGCAGCGTTTTCTTGAGAGCCTTGTTTCCGCGGAAGGCCGGGAACAGTATCGCCAGTGCGGTTTCCGCGAGCCGGCCTCATGAACGTTCCGCCCAGACGTTTGCGTTCCGACCTTCCCTTTTTCGGGGGCCTGACCGCCTTTTCGGGAAGTTACGCCTTGCTCATCTTGGCCCTGTTGCTCGGATTGCTGGCCTATACGAACCCCGGCAGTTTCCGCGCGGCCCTCGGTAACCCGTACATTCGCTATTCAATTCGGCTCAGCCTTGTGTCCTGCACCATCACGGCCCTGCTGTCCCTCTGGATTGCCGTCCCGACCGGCTACCTGTTTTCACGGCATCGATTTCCGGGAAAAACGTTGCTCGATACCCTGCTCGATGTGCCGATTGTTCTGCCTCCTCTCGTAGTCGGCCTAGGACTGCTGATCCTTTTCACCACGCCGACAGGCCAAACCCTGGACGCGCTTTGTATGCGGTTCTTTGGCTCCCACGTCACCTTTGCGGTGCCCGCGGTGCTGCTGGCGCAGTTCACCGTGGCGTGTGCGTTTGCCGTCCGCACGATGCGCGCCACCTTTGATGAGATCCCTGCGCGCTACGAGCAGGTCGCGTTGACCTTGGGGTGCACCCAGTCTCAAGCCTTCTGGCGCGTGGTGATTCCGCAAGCGCGAGGAGGCATGCTCGTGGCCGCCTGTATTGCCTGGGCGCGCGCCCTCGGCGAGTTCGGCCCCATCCTGGTGTTTGCGGGCGCCACGCGGGGCCACACGGAGGTCCTTTCCACATCGGTCTTCCTCGAACTCAGCATTGGCAACATCGAAGCGGCCGCTTCAGTCTCGATGCTCATGGTCGGAAGCGCCATCATTATCCTCGCGCTGGTCCGAATCTGCGGGGCTCGCTTGCGGCCCGACCTGGGGACCGGACGATGATCTCCGTCGAACGACTTGCGGTTCAGTCCGGCTCCTTTCAACTTGATAACGTGGACTTCTCCGTGGAAACGGGCAGATATGCCGTTCTGATGGGCCGCACCGGCTGCGGAAAGACGGTGCTGTTGGAGACGCTGTGCGGTTTGAAGGCTTCCGTCTCGGGACGCATTCTGCTCAAAGGCAAGGACGTGACCCACTGGAAACCCGGGGAACGCGATATAGGTTACGTTCCCCAGGACTGTGCGCTGTTCCCTACCATGACGGTGTATGAGAACGTTGCGTTCGCGTTGCGGATTCGGCACTGGTCAACGCGCGACATCCGGGACCGCGTGGAGGAACTGGCCGACCTCCTGCACATTGCCCCATTGCTCCGCCGCCGCCCGGCTGGCCTCAGCGGGGGAGAGATACAACGGAGCGCCTTGGGCCGGGCACTTGCCTTTCGTCCCGCGGTGCTGTGTCTCGATGAACCCTTCGGAGCGATCGATCATGATACGCGACAGGGAATGTGGGAACTCCTCAAGAACGTCCAGCGCCACACGGGAGTTACGACCCTTCACGTCACGCACGACCGCGAAGAAGCGCAACACTTGGCGGACACCCTCTTGTTGATGGAACAGATAAGCGGGATCAACAACAGCGACAGTCGCGGCCAAGGCAATGGAAGCAGCGAATAAAAGCGGCGCTGCAAACTACGGGCTGCTCAGCAGTATTGCTGCGTGCGGCCGATGACCATGTCCTGCCAGTTCTTATCGAGGGTGGCGAAGCGGGCGGACCAGCCTGCTACGCGGACGGAGAGGTTGGGGTATTTTTCGGGATGGCGCTGGGCGTCGAGGAGCATTGTGGAATCGACTACGTCGACGTGAAGGAACCAGCCGCCCATCTTGACGAACCCGCGCATAAGTGCGGCCAATGCCTCGATGCCGCGTTCGCCTTTGACGCTCTCGGGGTGCATTTTCAGCTCGACGGTTGCGCCGTTCGGGACGCGCGTGAAATCGAGTTTGCAGCAGGACTTCAGGAAGGCTGTCGGTCCGAGCTTGTCAGTTCCTGGCGACGGCGAGCAATTGGTGGCGAGGATCTCTCCGCGATGATGTCCGTCCGGCGAGGCCATGCGGCCTGCGTTCGGCCCGCGACTCCACTCGATCTCGCGCCCGAATGTGCTGATGCCCGCGGGACGCAACACGCCGTTCCGCTCGGGCACCTGCCATACCAGATCGGTGTAGTCGTTGAACACGCGCGTCATCATTGCGTCTGCCTCATCATTGTCGTTGCCGTAAAACGCGAAGCGGTTCAGCACCAACTGGCGGAGCGGCTCCTGATCTTTCCAGTCGTCCCGGAGGATCGAAACGAACTCCGGCAGTGTCAGATACCTTTCCTCGAAGATGAGCTTCTTGATCACGAGAAGGCTGTTCGCAACATTCGCCATGCCCCCTGCGTGCGGCGCAATCACGTTGTAATGAGATCCCCGATCGTGATATCCCCGCGCCCGCTCGATGCAGTCCTCGACAAACAGCGAGATCAGCGGCGTCGGATACCCGTCTTGCGCGAAGCCGTCCGCATTCTTGTTGTGCCAGTCAATATGCGCCTTCACCTTCCCCATGAACGCCGCGTACAACGACTTGAAGTCCGCGAAGGCCGGCGGCGCGGAATCCTTCTCGTGCAACGCCAGCGTTTGATGCAACATCGTCAGCATGTCGAACGGCACATAGATAAAAGTCGTTTTCCCGGGAATCAGCACCTCCCAACAACCGTCATTCGCAAACTTCCGCGCTTCCTCCAACGGATATCCGAATTTCACCAGCGCGTCCAGGACAACGTCTTCGTTGTAAATCGCCACAATCCCGCCGCCGTGCCGCTGCACTTCCGCTACGCGCCGCAGGAGCTTCTGGGGCGTCCGTTTGCTGATGCGCATGGCGATTGGAAAGTCGCTGATATGCAGTTCCTCGACGACGTCCAACACCAGGTATGTCACCTCATTGGTGACATCCCACCCATCGCTGTTGACGCCGCTGAGAACGATGTTCTGATAGTGCTGCGCGTCGCCTGATCCGCGTGTATCGAAGGCGCCAATCCACTCGCAGCCCTTGATCCAGAAATGTGCGATTAACTCCCGCGCCTCATCAAGCGTGATGCGTTTGTCCCGCAGGTCTTTCTCGAGATACGGCCCAAGCATTTCGTCGATACGGCCTATTCCCGACCAATTCCCGAGAAGCCGTTGAAAGGCATACATGAACCACAACGACTGAACCGCCTCATGGAAAGTCGTTGGAGGATTTTCCGGGACATTCCTCAGCGTCTCGAGCACCTCAAGGTAGTTCTCTCGCTCAGAACCTTCCGACTGCGATGCAAGCTTCGTCAAAAGCTCCATGTACCGCCGATGCCAAATCTCCGCCGCATCGAGACACATTTCCATCGCATTGAGGAAGTCAGACCCGCGTTCCGGTAGGGTCGCGCTCCCGCGCGACCGCCGTTCCGCGATTTGTTGACGAAGCCCTTTGTACCCGATCTTCAACACGCGGTCGAAACCGATTGTCGTATGACTTGTACTGGTCACGCCTGCCACGGGCGTTGCGTGCGCCGGCGCTTCCTCTAAGGTTGCCGACCCAACGATCCGCTCTCCTGGCAGAATACGCAACGGCGCCTTCTCCGCCACCAGCTTCACCGCGTGCGCATAGCGCATATCCGGCGACAGCACGGCCATGCCATTGTCATCGAGCCGGAACTCCGCGTTCTTCATCGAACGCCCGTGTTCACCGGAGATCGCCCGTTCCGCCAGCGCATGCGTCACGTCAGAAAGCCGCATCGGTGCAGGCGGACGCCAAGGATTGCCCCATTTCGCCTGCGTTGTTTCTTTGGGGATTGCCCCGTCGGCCTTCTCAGCCGCGAGCATCAGCGCCCCGCCGCCCAGCGCGGCATTCGCCGATACCTTCTTGATGAAATCGCGACGATTCATACGACTACTCCTTATGCCCGCGACTCCCACTTCGCACCTCGCACTTTTGATTATACACCGTCCCAGCTTTTTTGCGAACACACTGCGTCTATGGTAAATTACGTGCCGTGAAGGAATTCGTAGGTCCCATCTCCGAATGGGACGGGCTTGCCTCACGCGCCGAATGGGAATTCGGACTTACAAGGAAAGGGACTGTCATGCGAACCTTAACTATCTCTGTGATCGCCATCGGACTTGTTCTAAGCATCTTGTCTTCGGCACATGCCCAGAATCTCGATGGCCGCAAGCTCACCATTGAGGGCGCTGATCAGGCGAGTAGCAACGTGCCCGTTTCGCTGCCGTTTGACGGGAAAGCGCCGGACGCGACCGTCGTTGTGGTCGACACGAAGTCGAAGAAAGAGTTCCCGGCGTCGATACGGGACAACGCGCTGGTCTTCGTTGTGGACTCCCTGCCCGCAAAAGGCAAAATGGAATGCGAAGCGAAGGTCCTGAAGGAGAAGAAAGCTCCCAAGGTCGCGATCACGAAAAAGGGTGATGCTCCTATTCTCGAGATCGTTGTCGGCGGCGGGCAGTTCACGGCCTACAACTACTCGAACGACAACAGGAAGCCATTCCTGTGGCCGGTCTACTGCGAGGGCAACGTCACCGTCACGCGCGACTGGCCCATGGACCAGAACGCTCCGGAAAAGCAAACCGGAAAGAAGGATCACATTCATCACAAGTCCATCTGGACCTCATATGGCGACGTGAACGGCATCGACTGCTGGGGTGAAGAAGGCGACAAGGCCGGATATCAGAACAGCGATGATGTTACGTTCGGTTCCGGCGACGCCTACGGATGGGTCCACGCGAAGAACACGTGGCAGGACGGTGCACACAAGCCCGTCCTCGCCGAGGAGCGCGAGTACCGGTTCTATGATTCCCCAGCGTCCGCGCGGATCTTCGACGAGAGCGTGACCTTCACAGCGGCTTACGGCAAGGTCCTCTTCAAAGACACGAAGGAGGGCGGCATCATTGCTTTCCGCATCCGCCCTGAGATCGAAGGCGACAGAGGCGGCACGATTGTGAATGCATCAGGCGCCAAAGGGGAAGCGCAGTGCTGGGGCAAACCCTCGGCTTGGTGCGATTACTTCGGGAACATTGAAGGCGTGGGTGTGCGCGGCATCGCCCTCTTCGACAACCCCGCCAATCTGCGGCATCCGAGCTGCTGGCACGTCCGCAACTACGGCCTCAACGGCTCAAGCTGCTTTGGCCTCGGCGCGTTCACCAAGGGTCAGCAGAACGGCGATTACGAGTTGGCCGAAGGAAAGTCGCTGACGTTCCACTACCGCGCGGTCATACACTCGGGCGATGACAAGCAAGCCAAGATCGCCGACCTCTACGCTGATTACGCCACGCCGCCCAAGGCATCTTGGGCCAAATAACTGACGAAAAAAGGCAGCGCCCGGCTATTCAGTTCCGGGCGCTGCCTCACTTCGCACCTCGCACCTCGCACGAATTATCAGATCTCCGGCGCGATCAGTCCCATGTATCGGCCCATCCAATAGGCGACGAGATAATCGTGCCCGTTATACTCCAACGTCGCATCAGCGGTTCTATCCCCCGGTTCACGGAATGGATCCTGCACCCAGGCAGACCACGTCTTCTGTCGCCGGTCCATTGGGATGGCCTCACCCTCTTTGGGAACCGGACTCACCGATTCCGGCTTGAACACAAACCCGAATTCCTTCTCATACGTCGAGATCGTGCCCCGGTTCCACTTCATATCGAGTGGGAACCACTTCAGCGTGTCGATGCCTGCTGAGATCCCTGAGTCATCTTTCAAGAGTTCATGAACAACGAACGCGTAGAACGGGTTGCCCTGCGCCTTCGCTCCCGGCACTGTCCCTTCGCCTTCCCATGTACGGCGCAGACTCTTGAGGTAGCGTTCCTTTAGACCTGAGTCCTTCTCATACTTGATTAGAGGGTAGTAAGCGAGGAACAACAGAACATCATCGCTGAAGTTCACCCTCCGAGTCATGCGCCGTGCACGTTCAGCGGCCTCGGCGTACCCCTCGTCGACGGCCCAACGCCGGTACTCCTGGGCAAATCGATCGTTCCCGGTCACATGGGCCGCTACTTGAAGGTGTTGCAGCAGCAGGAGAGCGTTCATTCGTTCCGCCGACTTGGCATACGCCGGCGTGTAGTTGCCGAACTGTGTCTGTTTTCCGTTCACATCGATGATTCTCAGCCCGTTATCCAGCAAGACACCCACGAGATCTGAGACATTCTTGGCAATCTCCCCTTTTTCCGCTTCGTTAGCGGTAAGGTCATACGCAAGCGCGTATCCGAACATCACGCCCGTCATCTGGTCACAACTCACGTCGCCCCGCCATCGGTACTTCCCATCGGCGGACGTGCCCCACCCGCCGTCGTCATCCAAAGGCTTGTCGACGGGCCACGCGGCCCTCGATAAAAGGCCCCGTTTCCCGCTGACCGTGCACAGCAGGTTCAACCCGCGAATCGAGTCGCTTGCGAGTGAACGGTCGGCGGCGTCCTTCGTGACCGCATACTTCATCGAGAACGCGCCCAGCACGATGCCCGTCATGTAGGCATTGTCGGGCATGTTGAACGTGATCTGCGGATGCGCCGCCGTCGGTACGAACATCTTGCACGCCACCTGCCCGTCGAATGTGAACCGCCTCAACAGATCCTTCTCAAACACCGCAGTCTTCTTCGACAAAGTAAGTTCACCCACTGCGGCGGACGCACTGGGAGACGCACCTCCCGCCGCGGCAACACAACAAAGAGCACATACAAGATTCATCAACATTTCTCAACCCTCGCACCTGTTGTCTTGAAATTGCCTCGCGGAAAAGCGGCACTAATCCCTGATTACGACGTGTTCGATCGGTTCCACGTTCCCGCGCGTGATCTTCTTCACGCCGGTGAACGCGGCCCACTTGACGCCGTTGTAGATCACCTTGAGGACATTCCCGTCGTAATAAACGGGGAATGTCTCGTGTCCCGGACGGAAATAGAAGACTTTTCCTTGGCCTCGATGCCAGCAACAGCCGCTGCGGAACACCTCGCCGCCTTGAAACCAACTTATGAAGACCAGTTCGTCGGGCCGAGGAATGTCAAAATGCTCCCCATACATCTCCGTGTGCTTGAGCTCAAAATACTCCGGAAGCCCGTCGGCAATCGGATGCGCCGGGTCGACGACCCAAAGCCGCTCGAGCTCTCCGATCTCGCGCCACTTCAACATGCAGCCCGTCCCCATCAGCCGCGTGAACGGTTTCGAGAGATGCCCGCTATGCAGCACGACAAGTCCCATGCCCTCATTCACGCGCCGCTGCACGCGATAGGCATTCTCATCCGTAACCAGATGATGCGCCATGTGACCCCACCACGTCATCACGTCGGTGTTGTCGAGGATTTTCTCCGTGAGACCCTGTCCCTCGTGATCCAGTTCAGAGAGATGCACGGATGCAATGCCCGGCTGTTTCTCGAGATACTCCGCGATTGCCGCGCCCAGCCCGTTCGGATAAACCCGGCGCACCGCCTCATCCTTCTTCTCATGTACGCCTTCATTCCATACCGTCACTCGAATTCCCGCTTTCATGTCTGCTCCTTTCGCGTGTCGCACGTGCACTTTGCATTCCCGGTGGGTCCGAAGTGATTTCGGACCCACGATTATAGAACGAATTCGCTCCCGGCTCCCACTTTGCCTGTACCTCTCACTTTGCACCCCTTAATGGTGTATTATCGGCGAGGAGGGAAGACTCATGAGTACACATATCCGCCGTCAAGGCCGCAGAGAATTCCTCAAACACTCGATAGCAGGAACGATGGGGTTTGCGCTGGCGGGCTCCGCAATCACGGGCGCCTATGCAAGAGAGAGCGCCGCCGGACGGGCCCCGAATTTCATTATCATCCTGACCGACGACCAAGGCTATGCCGACCTGGGTTGTTACGGCGCCCCGCTCATCAAAACTCCCCGGATCGACCGCATGGCCGCACAAGGAATCCGGTTCACCGATTTCCATGTGGCGGGCGCGGTCTGTACGCCGTCTCGGGCCGCCCTCATGACGGGCTGTTACCCCCAACGGGTCGGCCTCGGGACGATTCCGCGCGAAGACGGTCGGGACGGGCCGCGCCTTGGCGTGCTCTTCCCTTACTGCACCTACGGACTTAACCCGAACGAGACAACGATTGCCGAGATACTCAAGGGCCTGGGCTACGTTACCGCGTGCGTCGGCAAATGGCATCTCGGCCACCTGCCGCCCTTCCTGCCGACCCGCCAGGGATTCGACTCGTATTTCGGCATTCCATACAGCAACGACATGAACCCCTGTTACCTCCTGCGCGACGAGGAGAAAGTGGAGGAACCTGTCGTCCAGGAAACGCTTACCGAACGCTATACCGAAGAAGCCATCCGGTTTATCAAGGCGAACCGCGAGCGGCCCTTTTTCCTCTACCTCGCCCACAACATGCCGCATGTGCCCTTGCACGCTTCTCAGAAGTTTCGAGGAAAATCCGCGGGCGGCCTCTATGGCGACGTCATCGAGTGCATCGGCTGGGGCGTCGGGCAGATACTTGATGCCTTGTCCGACAACGGTCTCGACAAGGACACGCTGGTGGCGTTTGCTTCGGACAACGGCCCCTGGCTCACCCGCGGCGAACAGGGCGGCCTCGCAACGCCGCTGCGTTCGGGCAAGGGTTTCACTTACGAGGGCGGCATGCGTGTGCCGGGCATCATGCGCTGGCCGGGAACGATACCAGCCGGCGCGGTCTGCACCGAACTTGCCACCACGATGGATCTCCTGCCGACCTTCGCAAAACTTGCCGGCGGCGCACCGCCCCAGGACCGCATCATCGACGGCAAGGACATCTTCCCGCTCATGACGGCCCAACCCGGCGCCCGCAGTCCATATGAGGCATTCTTCCACTATTCGTTCGACAGACTGCAGGCGGTCCGGAGCGGCCCGTGGAAACTCAAGCTCGAAACCAGACTCGTGGACGAGGATATGTCCCGGCCAGACATTCCTGAAGATCTGAAATCCCCGGAGACCCTTTACAACCTGAGCACCGACATCGGCGAGCAAAAGTCCGTTCTCAAGGATCATCCCGACGTCGTCGAGCGCCTCCGCGCTCTCGCCCAAGAAGCCCGCGAAGATCTTGGAGACGCCCTCACGGGAACGAAAGGGAGGAACATCCGGCCTCCCGGAAAAGCAAGCGACTTCGCCTAAATACATCTATCCGCAAATCTGATGACGTTTGCCCGCACAGTTCCGAATGGCACTAAGATAAGATACAATCAATCGGCGGAGTCGCCTATTAGCCCGCTTCAGCGGGCTCCCCTTTGCACCCTCCTTCAGGAGGGGTGGAAGCGATAAGCCATGCGCAGGAGGGCGCTTCAGCGTCGCTTCTCGAAACGCTTCAGCAAATGCATCGGGCTAAAGCGGATCGAAAAGCCACGCTTAAGCGCGCTAAACCTGAGAGCAGCTCCAGCCCACCCCGGCTGAAACCGGGTGCAAAGAGGAGCCTGCTGAAGCCAGGCTAATGAAAGCTCAGCGCCCTCGATCCTTATCTTAGTGCCATTCCGCACAGTCCCCCTTTGAAGGGGGACTCGTCCGAGGATATCCGAGAACGCTGTTGTCGTGTGATAATACGCGACCGGATTTACGAACACGACGACTAAGGTGACCTTGCCGCACCATGACAGCCAGGGGAAGCCTAGGTTCGAGCGACGCTTGGTTACGACTCGAACTCCGGGTCATCCTGATCTTCGCCGCCGCTCTCCTCATCCTCTACCTCATCGGGTTCGGCCAGGAGCGAGGCATCTTGGCCGGCCGCATCGAGGACTTC
>Ga0315279_10003489_pt1 | contig 21856 bp, 21 predicted proteins | sample YL17G06_20_MG_FD_203694 | JGI IMG/M metagenome (GOLD analysis project Ga0315279, IMG submission 203694) | Sediment microbial communities from Yellowstone Lake, YNP, Wyoming, USA - YL17G06_20 | ecosystem: Environmental > Aquatic > Freshwater > Lake > Sediment | place: USA: Wyoming | collected... | reverse complement strand
TACGGAATTTTAGAGGGGGCATAGGAAACAGGGACAAGGTTTGAGGCTCTTTGGCACCAGCAGACGAAAGGGCTGGAAACGGAAAGTCCTTAACCTAAATTTACTGCGCCTGTGCTCTACTCGACCCCTAGGACTCTTCGAGTAATTGAAGGTGAAATGGTTTTGGTTTAAATCATGGACTGTATTTTAACAATAGATGTAGGGACACAATCGTTAAGGGCTGGTATCATAGATACAGAATTATCTGTACTTGAAAAAACACAAAGTTATTACTCCCCTCAAGTTACATCCAGAGACAGGGTCGAAATTGACGCTGAAATCCTTTGGAAGGCATTGATTCAAGCCTGCTGCAAATTAAAACAAAGACAGAGGGTGAAGGCTGTTGCGTTTTCTACTCTTTGCCCATCGTTCTTATCGATGGATGCCAATGGAAATCCTCTTCATCCAATGATACTCCATTTGGATCGCCGGAGTTATCGTCAGGCCCAATGGGCACTGAATAGAGTTGGGGAAAAAACATTTCTGAACATTTCTGGAAATCTACCCATACCGGGGGGTATTTCCGTTACCAGTCTCCTCTGGATTAGAGATCACTTCCCAGACATTTATTTCAAAGAGGATATTTGCTTTGGGCACGCCGTTACATTTTTTATAAAGCGCCTAACGGGTCGTTTTGTAATAGATCCTTCAAACGCTTCCTTTACAGGATTGTTCGATACGGTTGGGTATGGTGATTGGAATGATAGCCTGTTACAGCCCTTAGAGATTGAAAAACATAAATTGCCAGAAATCCTATCTTCTACTTCCATCGCCGGTGAACTCATTGAAACGACAGCCCGGACTCTCGGTTTATCTAAAAATATTCCTGTCATCATTGGAGCGAATGATACAACCTGTGCAGCCGTAGGAGCTGGAGTTACAAAATCGGGTGACCTGATGAATTCCTCTGGTACCGTGGAGATGTTGGTCCTCTGCTTGGAAACCCCAATCATTTCAAAGAATCATCTCCTGAGAACTCACGCCTATCCAGGAAGATGGCTGGCGATGCGAACGGTCGGCGCTGGCGGCGCCTCCATAGAGTGGTTCAGAAACAATTTTTGTAAGGAGATGACAAAAAAGGCGTTTTATGGTAAATACCTCAGAAATGTATTAATTCCGAACAGTATCCCTGAAGCCAGATTTCTTCCCTTTTTGGCTGGCGATCGGCATAGGATCGGACGTAAAAGTGGGGCCTTTACAAGACTTACTTTAAATACCACGCGAGAGGATTGCTTGCTTGCTCTGATCCATGCGATCATTTCTTTTCAGATTGAAAGCCTTTCAGAATGGGGAAAAAAGATACCCTTATCAAGCACTATATACCATGTGGGAGGCGGTGCAAAAGACGCCTACACGCAGTATAAACAGCATATGTTAAAAGAATATCAGTTCGTGCAGTTGGGTGAAACTGCGTTGATCGGGGCTGCGAAATTGGCGTTGGATGCTTTAGGGTTAAAATGTTAAATGAAAGGTTAAGATAAAGAGGTTAGAAGGCAAGGAGAAAAATAATGAATTTGGAACGGCCAACCTTCAAGGATATTTTAGAGGCGAGGAACATCATTTGCCGGTACCTTCCGCAAACTCCTCTTTATAGATATCCTCAGCTCGACCAACTCCTCGACGCCAAAGTCTACGTCAAGCACGAAAACCATACGCCCACCGGAGCCTTTAAGGTTCGTGGCGGAATCAACCTCATATCGCATCTCACTCTTGAGCAGAAGAAGAGAGGAGTGGTGACCGCTTCGACCGGGAACCACGCCCAGTCCATCGCCTACGCTTGCGTTCTTTCTGGCGTGCCGGCGACGATCATCATGCCAGAGGGAGCAAATCCCGTCAAAGTTAAAGCCGTGAGAGGCTTCGGAGGGGACATCGTTTTTCGTGGAAAGATTTTCGACGAGTCCCGCGCTTATGCCGAACAATTGGCCTCCGAACGCGGCGCCCGTTTCATCCATCCAGCCAATGAGCCCTATCTTATCGCCGGCGTTGCCACTTATGCTCTGGAGATTTTCCAGGAGGTGCCTGATCTGGACGTGATCATCGTTCCTCTGGGAGGAGGAAGCGGCGCTTCAGGGTGCTGCCTCGTCAAAAGAGCTGTCTGTCCCTCCGCCCAGGTGATCGCCGTTCAGGCCGAAAAGGCGCCAGCCGCCTATCTTTCTTGGAAAACGAGGAAAATCGTGACGGATCGGGTGGAGACGGCGGCGGAAGGTCTGGCAACACAAGTGGGATACGAGCTTACGCAGGAGATCCTCTGGGATGATCTTTCAGACTTTATCCTCGTCTCTGAGGAGGAGATGGCGCACGCAATCCTCACCTACCTCGAACTCGTCCGGAACCTTGCCGAAGAGGCTGGCGCTGCACCCCTGGCGGCCGCCCTGAAAATCAAAGAACGGCTCAAGGGCAAAAAAGTCGCTTTGATCTTATCAGGGGGAAACATCTCCCTGGAAAGGCTAAAAGCTGTTCTTTCCCTCAAGACGAGCTGAACCGGTCTTGAGTTCCCAAAAACACCTTCACCCCCTGCTTTTTTATGGGAGAGTTGGTGATATCCTCGTTATCGATGCCCGCTTTGGCTTCAAGCATCTGAAATCTTTAAACCAGTAATTCTTGCTGCCACCCTGACTGCAATAAAATGTGAGGTCACCCATTAAAAGGCATCTGTTATAGATGGCCCTGCCTTTTCTAACGTTCGGCTCTATTGTTTGTGCTAGCATGGATTTTTCAAGCATCCGTTTTGATTTGTCGAAGGGATTTATGTTAGTAAATAGAGTCGTGAAGGATATGGCCAAAAGGTCAAGGGGGAGAAAGATGGTCGGTCATTTAAACACAGAGGAACTGGAGGCAATTCGCAAGTGGCCAACCTGCGCCGTTGCGAATGCCATCGAGCTATTCAACATTCGTCCGCGGAACCAGGGATTCATGCTCCCCGACATTGAGTGTATGTATCCTGACCTGGGCCCTATGATCGGCTATGCCGTCACGGCGGTGATCACCGCCGAGTCTCCCGAGGGGCGCCGCGTGCAGCCACTGGATTGGTGGCAAGAAATCCTCAAGGTCCCTGAGCCACGCGTGGTTGTGATTCACGACATCGATCGTCCTGTGCTCGGTTCCTTCTGGGGTGAGGTCAATGCCAACATCCACAAGGCCCTCGGTTGCGTCGGGGCCGTGACGGATGGCTCTGTTCGCGATATGACCGAGGTCAAAGAAGCGGGGTTTCACTTCTTCGCGAGTTGCGTGAGTGTCTCCCACGCCTATGTCCATCTGGTGGACGTCGGCGTTCCGGTGACAGTGGGCGGACTTGTGGTGAAGCCGCGTGATTTGATCATGGGCGATCTACACGGCGTCCTTTCGATTCCCTTGGAAATTGCGAAGGATGTCCCCAAGGCGGCTCAGATGGTGGAGGATTGGGAGCGTCCTATTATCGACTTCTGCAAGTCGAAAACGTTCACGATGGAGGGTCTCAAGGAGCGTTATCTCTCGCCCAGGCCAACATGGCCGCCCAAGAAGTAGTCGAGAATTTAGCGTTTTGCTTCCCGCCGGAGGCAGAAGCTCTAATCTTCGACCTTTCAGCTTTGAGCCTTCAGCTTTCAATTACTTAATGACCAATGGGTGACATAGGAGGGAGACAGATGACGCGATTGGAGATGGAGGAAAAGGCCACGGATCTCTTCATGAAACGCTTTCACTGAAGCCAGGCCGTTCTTGCGGTCGCGCAGGAAAAACTCGGGAAAAAGAATGACGATCTGATCAAGGCTCTGGACCCCTTCGGCGGGGGATTGGGTGGCCGCGGGGAAGTGTGCGGGGCTGTCATAGGAGGTCTTGCAGCCATCGGGTTACTTTTTGGGCGGGACAAAGTCGGGGAAGAGGCCGACATGAAAATGTGGAAGTATTCCCGGGAATTCGTAAAACGCTTTGAAAAGGAAATCGCCGGGGGCGGCATTCTCTGCCGCGACATTGTTCAAGTGAACTGGGCGGACCCGGCTCAGGTGAAGGAGTACGGGCAGGGAGAAAAAGTTTTTAAATGCAAAACCCTGGTTGGCAAGACAGCCGAACTCATCGGGGAACTCATAGAACGTGCGAAGGCTTGACTTTTCCGTACGTTCGGACAGAACAAGGAGTGCAACGATGTCGGATAAAGCCGTTCAAGATTGTTATATTGATGAGTTTGCGCATTGTTTTGGTTGCGGCAGGCTCAATAAGGACGGTATGCAGATTAAGAGTTACTGGAACGGAGAAGAATGCGTCTGTCATTACACGCCGAAGCCCTATTATACCGGCGGGTTTCCCGGATTTATCTATGGCGGGCTCATCAGTTCGTTAATCGACTGCCACGGCGCCGCCACGGCATCGGCGGCGAAGCTTCAGGCCGAGGGCTTCACTCTGCAAAACCGCGCTCCTTCACGTTTTGTAACGGCTTCTCTAAAAGTCGATTACTTGAAACCGACTCCCGTTGGCAAAGTCCTTGAGTTGAAGGGAAGGCCAAAAGAAATCTCTGACCGGAAAGTCATCGTGGCCATCACATTATCTGCCGAAGGCGAGATCTGTGCGAAAGGCGAAGCGGTTATGGTGAAGCTTCCAGACGGCGTAAGGTCTTGACGGGCTGTTGCCCGAATCCAAGCAGCCCGCTTCTTTAACTCTTTCTTTCTGAAAGTTTCGGTTGACCAATTGACTCAATAACCCAATGACCGAATGACCTAATGACTCAATGACTAAATAATACCGAATTACCGTTGCCTGGCACCAAAGCTTTTGTTAATTTTCTAGTTCAAATCGGACTTGCTACAATTCGCATTTATGGGTGTGTAACCTTTTGACAGCCATTTTCGTCTAATAAGTACGGTATTCAAATATGGGTTCCCTCACTGAGGTTTGTAAAAGATGTTCCATGCCCAGATAAACAATCGGCTCCGGTCGGAGAGGATCATGAGTAAATATACAGCGTACATAATGATTGGTCTGGCTCGAATTTTGGGTGGAATGTCGCTACTCGTATTTATGATCTTTCTATTTGTGGGTTCTTTGAATCTCTTGAACATACATTTGGATGAAAATGGAGTCTTATGGCTTGATGCCGGTCTCTCCCTCTTGTTTTTTATTCAACACAGCGGGATGATCCGAAAGCCGTTCCGCCGCTGGTTGGCACGCTTCATTTCAGAAGAATATACCGGAGCCATTTATACGATTGCCTCAGGAATCGTGTTGTTGTTAGTGATTCTGCTGTGGCAGACGTCGACTCAGATAGTCATTACACCATCCGGTCTCTTTCGCTGGTCGCTCCGTGCTGTCTTTTTCCTTTGCCTTCTCGGGTTTTATTGGGGTGTTAAAGCACTGCGGTTCTTCGACCCCTTAGGCTTGAGACCAATTTTGAATCGTTTGCGAGGCAGGAATCCGATGCCAATGCCTATTACCCTCGCAGGACCTTACCGCTGGGTACGTCACCCGCTTTACCTTTTCATGATACTAATGATCTGGTCTTGCCCGGATCTAACAAGGGATAGGCTACTGTTCAACCTTCTCTGGACGGCATGGATTGTGATCGGCTCATACTTGGAAGAAATCGACCTCATCGTTGAATTTGGTGATGCCTATCGAGAATACCAGAAGAGAGTGCCCATGCTTATACCGCTCTTAAAATGGCCAAATAAGGAATGTAGCATTGTCAACAAACGTCATGAACGCGATTAAATGCTCTTCCCTTCATATATCTGCCAGCCTGATGATTTCTGCCGGAAGTCTTCGACTCCCCAAGCATACATCGACTGTAGATAAGTAGGGGTAACCACCAGCCCGCTTCTTTGTCTCTTTCTGAAAGTTTCGGTTGACCAATTTTCATAAAATATATACATTCCAATCAACAATCGCCAATCAACAATCAATTGGGTGGCGGTGTAGATGTTTCTTCGTTTTGAGGAAAGAAAAGCCTGGTGTTTGAAGGAAATGTTCGTAAAATATAGGCAAAGTCAAGAATAAGGATTCGACCCCAAAGCACCTTCAGGAAGATGAAGGATTACGAGCGCATCGCCAGGAAGATTACTATCGTACTCTTCCTGTCCCAGAGCTTCAGCTCCGCTGGCTTCATCGCAGCCTTTACCGTCAACGCCCTGGTCGGCGTTGACCTGAGTGGAAAACAGGCCATGGCCGGGGTGCCCGGCGGCCTCTATGTGGCAGGACAGGCCTGCGGGGCGATGGTCTGGGGCTTCACCATGGAGCGGATCGGACGGCGACTGGGGCTGGCACTGGGACAGGTGGTCGGGGTTGTCGGATCCGTCATCGCGGTCGCCGCGGTGGTTGATCGTTCCTTCCCTTTCTTCCTGTTCGGACTCGTCCTGGTAGGCATGGCCAGGTCGGCCGTGGACCTGGGTCGCTTTGCCGCCGCCGAGGTTTATCTGCCGGCGAAGCGGGGCCGGGCCATTTCGAACGTGGTACTGGGCAGTACGGTAGGTGCCATCTTCGGGCCGCTCTTGGTGGGCCCGATGGGGCAGCTGGCGACGTGGGCCGGGTACCCGGAATTGGCGGGGGCTTACATCGCCGGTGGCGCCGTCCTGGTTGTGGCGGCGATCCTGATCTTCAGTGGACTGAAGCCGGACCCCCGCGATGTCGGGCGGGAGCTCGCCCGGATCCATCCCGCGTCGATCCCCCGGGAGGCGACCCGTTCCCTCGAGGAGATCCTTCGGCAGCCGGGCGTGATCGTGGCCATGGTCACCATGACTTTTGCCCAGATGGTGATGGTGGTGCCCATGTCCATCACGTCGGTTCATATGAAGGTTCACCAGCACCCTTTGACCGCCGTGTCGCTGGTGATCTCCGCCCACACTTTCGGGATGTACGCTTTCTCCATCCTCTCCGGGAGAATGGCCGACCAGCGGGGGCGAGGCCCGGTCATTATCCTGGGCTCGACAGTCCTGATCCTTTCCTGCCTGATGGCGGCGCCTTCCGTCAATCTCCTGCCGCTGGCAGTTGCCCTCTTCCTCCTGGGGCTAGGCTGGAACTTCGCTTATGTGGCCGGCTCCACCCTGCTGGCAGATCAACTCTCGCCGGGGGAAAGGGCGAAGACCCAGGGATTCAATGACTTGCTCTTGAACCTGTCCTCGGGAGCCAGCCAGATCGGGAGCGGGGTGGTGTATGCTGCCGGCGGTTATGGGATCATGGCGCTCGCAGCGGCTGCTGCTGCTGCAGTGCCGCTGGGCCTGGCCATATGGTGGCAGGTACGGGGGCGGCTGGCGCCATCCGTCCAGACGTACGTGGGAAAGCCGGAATAAGAAGATTCCCCCTGAAGGTTTCGGTTGACCAATTTTCATAAAATTTATATACTCCAATCAACAACCAGCAATCAACAATCATCAGGGTGGCGGCTCAGATATTTCTTCGTTTTCAGGGGAAAAAGCCTGGGGTCAGAAGCAAACTTTCGTAAAACATAGGCAAAATCAAGGATAAAAATTCGACCCCAAAGCCCTTCGCTACATCCTTGAAAAATTCGAAAACTGGACGAGGGTTCACTAGGTAAATACAGCGAGTGGAAATGATATCAACTATGAACAACATCCGATATGAAGGGGAGATCTGGGCCTCAAGCCTTAAGGAGTATGACGCGGCTATTTTAGAATTACTGACGTCCAAGGACTGCTTGATTGTTCTGTCCCATGGTGACCCGCCCTACAAGGCAGTTCTTGGCGTTCCCCACCAAGCTGCCGTTGGAGAGCCCTATATTTGTGAAAGGGGCAAGAAACGTTCTTCGGACGAGAATGCTGCCTCATTCGCTCTTGTGGCATTTTCCTTGCTAAAGGAGCACGACATGCCATGCAAACTGGTCATCATGGCTCATTCGACCGGAGAGGATCCCAATAAGGTCTTGAGTAGTCCGTATTGCAGCGAAATTTTCCAAGGAGCGACCGAGCTTTTGTTCGAATGCCACGGTGCTTCCAACGATAGGGACCACAACCTGGAGTTGAGCGCCGGGCGTAATGAGCGATCCAACCCGATTGAATTCGGGAGGTCTCTACATTGTAGTCTTCAGCATTGCTATGATTTGGCCGTCCAAGAGAAGCCGGGCGAACATGCTGCATTAGTCCTCTTGAAAGGTCAAGGCGAGAAAAACGGTAGGTTACAGAACCCCGGGACTGGCACAACCTCCTTAATCGAAGCAGATAATAGGGGCATTCCTGCACTGCATTTGGAAGCAAAGCCAAAGTTCCGCAAGATAGATGTCAACAAAAATATCGTATCTTCTGATGGCCTCGTTCTCGGCCAAGCGATAGCCCAGACAATCCTAAGAAGACAGGCTACAAAGCAAGAATAATCTTAGTTGGGGAGGCCTAAACATGAACCGCGTACAACAAGAGACCATGACTGCCTGCATTTTCTATTTCGATGTGATCGGTGTCCGGGAAGCCTACCCCAGCGACGCCACCATCGTCACAAGGCTGCAAGCGTTCCAGCGTTCGGTGCGGGGCATACCGCTCTCCTTTGGCAGCCGCTGGAGCACTCTCATTACACTGTACGATAACGTTTGGGCTCGTATTAACGCCGCCGAAGCGACTCCAGTCGAGCACATAGCCTTAACAATTGCAACGAGCTCCATGAGATATGCCCAAGGAAACGGGTTCCATGAGTACTTTGGCGCGTGTACCATGGGGGACCATACGTTTGATGTTCCTGACAAAGCTTTGGTGGAAGGTCTTGAACCCTGCGACATCAGAATCCAGCACATTGACACCCTGTCGGACCCCCACATGCGCGCTGCGTCACTGGAAAAATTCTTAGCCCGGCTCCATAGAGCTGGACAAGATCCCATAGAGACACCTTGTGTATGGATAGGTGAGGAAGTCGCGGATTACGAGATCCTTCAGACCTTAGCACAAGGGCAAGGGCTTCATTACAATCTCCTCAGTACCACGATTGATTTCAATGAACTTTCCGTTGACGGTCACCACTGGCGCTTTCCTCAACATTCGAGGTTTACTCCGATCGGCATCTAAACTGGGAGATCTGACAATTCAAGAGTCATCGAATTTGTCCAAAGGTGAGGGGACGTTGGTTCTAAAACAACCTGACATCGGTTGGTCATTCTTGGAGAAGATGGAATGTAAAGAAAAACCTTAAAGCGTTTTAGAACCTCCGTCTCCCTGTATTGGCGCAAAACAAATTACTCAACGTATTTAAGTGGGGCCCTCACGCCCTGCTTTCTCTCAAGCTACGGAAACATGGAAACTTATGTTTGACATAGAAATTTGAGAGGTGTATCCTTTAAACCAGGAAGTGCCGGAACACGGGGAGACATCAAAAAAACATCGGGGAAATTCATGACATCTGAAAATGTGACCCTGTCGCATCTTCCAACTTGACATCGGTTGGCTCTTTTTTAAAGAAGCGGCAATGTAGAGAAAAACCTTAAAGTGTTTTAGAACCTACGTCCCCTAGATCACTACTATGAGCACAGTCCCAGATCACCGCGATTCTTTGGAGCCACAGCATGCGTTTGTGGCGTTCTTTGACGTCCTCGGATTCGAGTTCCGCCTGCAACAGAATCCGTTGCAAGAGATTGTCAACAGCTATCGCGAGCTCGCTGCCAAGAAGATGCAGTCGGGCACGATGCCAATTCTTTCAAGGAACGGTGTCGTATATCATCAAGTGGGCTCAACAATATTTAGCGATACCATTCTCTTTTGGTGCAATGATGACTGGAAAGGAGTCCAGGGTTTATTGAGTTCTTCAGCCTACCTGATTGCCGCAGCGATTGACATTGGTTGGCCGTTGAGAGGAGGACTGGCATACGGCCAGTGTGTACTGGATCGCGACACCCGGACTTTTATTGGGCAGCCAATCGTTAATGCGTACCACCTAGAGGAAAGCCAAGAATGGATCGGTGCCGGTCTTCATGCCTCTGTGATCGAGCACCCTTTGCTCGGCACGTCAATAACTCGACATGAAGATGTAATCGCGTACGCCGTTCCAACAAAAAGATCCTCTCTTCCGATAAGTTATGCAATTCACTGGTGCCCCTACAGCGCTCGAGCAAGAGTCGCTATTCGAGAGATGAAAAGCAGAGTCACAAATAGGAAAGCTCGGCGATACTACAAACAGACACTGAAATATGTGCTAGCGGCATGTCATGAATACCATGCTGCCGAACGGTGAGCGGCAAAACCTGGCGTGGCACGCGCCTGATTCGCACGCCTAGAACAACTGGAACAGAAATCCCCGGCTCCCAAGTGGGATTCAGCTCAGCGACGCTGTTATCCACTCTTTCATCCGGTTATCTTCAAATCTTACCGCGTTCTATTTTAGTTGACTTGTAGGTAACAAGCACCCACCCTTCTTGGCGCTTCATTTCCGAAAGTTTCGGTTGACCAATTTTCATAAAATATGTATATTCCAATCAACAACCAACAGGGTGGCGGTGCAGATATTTCTTCGTTTTCAGGGAAAAATGCCTGGGGTCAGAAGGAAACTTTCGTGAAATATAGGCAAAGTTAAGGATAAAGATTTGGCCCCAAATCCCTGATTGGCATCCCCTCGATATGGGTGACACCCAAATCTCCTGAAATTAGTATCTAGGGGGCTCAATATGGAAGAGGAAAATACAAAGCTCTTATGGCATTACACCAATGCCGATGGTTTTAAGGGTATTATAGAGAAGAAACAGCTTTGGGCCACGAAGATCCAGTATTTAGATGATAAATCAGAACTGCAGCATGCTTTTGATGTTGCTAGGGAAGTCCTTCTTACAGGCATCTATAACGAAAGTAATGTGAAGGGTGCGTTTGCCCGAGATATATTTGATTTTATAGATCACGTCGCGGGAGTTAACGTCTTTGTGTTTTCCTTTTGTTATGCAAAGGACTTATTAAGCCAGTGGAGAGGTTTTTCCACTGGCGGGGGTTATGCTATAGGGTTTAATCCCGCAGGAATGGTAAATCTTGCGCCGAAGGAAGGCTTCGAATTACTGCCCTGTATTTACAATGGCGAGGCCCAGCGTGAGCTAGTTGAACAATGGTTGACCGAATGTTTGAAGAGGTTAGATGAAAAACTGAAGACGACAGGTACTGCCGAAACGAAAAGAAAGTTCACGAAAAAGGAAGCGTGGTTTGCGGGAGAGCTATTGGCAGGCATTGCACCCAGATTTAAGAATATCAAGTTCGAGGAAGAAGAGGAAATCAGGTTGATTTCGGAGTTTGGATCGATCCAAGATAAGAAAATTAACTTTCGAAAGAAAGGAAACCTCCTAGTTCCTTATTATGAATTCAAATTAATCTCAGAATCCGAAGGGATCAGGGCTGAAATTGAAGAAGTAATGGTTGGGCCGAGTTTACCCGAGGATCTAGGGGCTGATTCCGTTAAGATGTTCCTCACTCGAAATGGATTTACAACCACAGCCGTCACGCATTCTGAAATACCATTCCGCACCAGGATTTAGTTCTCTCTTAACCTCATCGTTGCATAAAAGTTGTTAAGAAAAATAGCTTAAATGGGTCAGCGGGGGCATTTCCTCATTGTTGATAAGCGATATAAGAATATGCTGAACGTGGGTGACAGATCGGTGAGCCGGGAGCGAAGGAGATATTGAGGGATCGGCTGAGCGATAATCGAAATGCTCAGAATTTATTCAAATGGCTCGTTGGAAAATGTAACAATTGGAGAATTGACCCCCCTGGCCTTCGTCTTCGATTGAAGCATTAATCCCCTGATCCATCCGATTAAAAAATCAAGATCGCTGGGCACGCCCCGCACGAACGTCCCCAGAAGTTTCCGACAACATTCTTTTGAAGACTGAATGATATCGACCGCAAGCAAGCGGGGAAACGGATTGGAAGAGATGATGACTGCCTCCTGTAGTGATCGCTTTTCAATGACAGGTACGGCAGTGTGGTTTCCCCCTTTATAATCCCCACGAGCACTATGAGCACAGCGAGCACAGCCAGCACAATGAGCACAAGGAGCACTAGCACCTCACGCTCAAGTACCTGATATTCTTAAATAGAACAAAAATGCCCAGCAGTATCCATTACAACCGGCCACTTGACTTGTATGTTATAATGTAAACTAACATCTTGAGTTATTGATTGGCTCACAAAATCTCAATTTTATAGGATCGATAAAAGTCATTGACATTATTGAGGAATTTGAGTTAAGATGGGGCAGTTGGTTTGGGGACTATGCAGCCGGCGGCATAGATTGCAGAGCCTCCAAAACTCTGCTCTCCAAATCAACTTAAATGACAGAAAGGAGGAGAAAATGAATTCAAAGCAGAAGGCGGTGAGGGCAAAAAAAATGTCTGAAAAGACTATGGAGTTAAGAGACCAGCTTTGGCCTAAAATTAACCCCGATTTATTATGGAATCGTAAGGAAAGGGACGGTTTCACAACTATGCCGAGGCCAATGCCTCATATTCTTCGGATTATTGATTCCCTTGGCGGTAAGGGAGAGCCTGTTTCTCGGGTCTACTTAAGCTTATGGTTTCGAGTCTTTGATCCAATGCTGGTAACGATTCAAAATGAAAAAGAGATGGCATTTGAGGCAGGTTTTAGTGGCCAGAGAGCCGTAACCATGTGGCATTCGCGGATGAGGAGTCTTGTCAAAACGGGATTCATAGAAGCAAAACCTGGTCCATCAGGGGAGTTTAACCATGTGTTGATATTCAATCCCTACCTTGTCATAAAAAAACTTGAGAAAGCAAAGAAGATTGCTGATCCACTATTGTATAACGCGCTATTTGCACGGGCTCAGGAGGTCGGAGCAGACGACCTTAAAGAAGGTAATTGATCGTTTGAGATCTGTTTCGGAAAACTATTTATAACATAATCATGTTATAGATAATTTAATACTTTCCTTTGGAATAGTGAGGAGCCAACTCCGTTTTAACGCTTACACCTACAAAGGTTGAGGATTCGGTCTCTATATCACCTGAAGATTTACAATTGAAATCCAGTGAAACGTGATTTGATTGTTGTGCACCTATTCTTCGGGTTCTCCACGAAAGGGGTGGGGGATGGACTTTTCTGGTTCCTTCAAGGCGTTCTTAAGGTAGTCTGTTACGCTCTGCCTCAGTTTCGATGCCCATTCAGGTTCCTTTGTTTCGTAGACTATGACTCTTAGATGTCGTAGATCGAATGGCACATCCTCTACCTGTGCGGCCGTGAACACAACCGGTTTTTTGACAGCATGCGCAAGCCCTAGCTCGTAGAACACATTGGCGTTTTTATCCGTGAGGTCCGCCAGCATCACCTTCGCCTTTTGGATTTGTTCCCATACTTGTTCAACAACACTGCCACTGCTAAAAAGCTCATCGGCTCGGATGGGTTCGAAACCAGCTTCCCTGATTGCAGGAATATAGATCTCCTGATAGTACTTATCAAACCAGGGTCCATATGGCATCATAACGAAGCAGGTATCAAGGTACTCGCGGATGCGAGGCTCTTTTAGCACCGTACGTTGAGGAATTGCTTTCTCGAGACTCTCAGCCTTCTGCGCAATAGCCTCAGGACCAACGAGTGGCGAAGGCTCCTTCCGAGAAACATCGAAGGCTCGCAAGAACTGGAGGTTGGCCACGAAAACTTCCGCGAAAGTATTCACGCGATCCCGAGGTATTTTGAACTGCCTTGTGAGTGTGTTGAGAAAGAACTCATCTTCAGGAACCTTCTTGCCTCCGTAAAAGCTCGCAACGGCCTTAAATTCCGAAACATTATTGAATGCAGCGAGTAGAGCATTCTGTCTTTGCTGAGGGGAGCCAGGCATGACGATATCCTGGCCAAGCTTCTCCATGGATACCGTGGCGGTCGCTCCAGCACCGGAAACTAGCCCGTACAGATTGGCAGAACGGAGTAAGTCGAGAAACCGCCAGTCACTAGATTGCTTGAACCCTACTGCTCTCGCGAGGACGCTCGCTTCCATCGGATTACCAGCGTTTTTCTCTTCTATCGCCTTGGGGATGCGAATAGCATCCTCAAGAGTGTTTTTGGGGAATGTCCAAGGATGCCCTTTGGCTGCGACTAATTTGTCTTCTTTGGCCTTCTTCTGTTCTTTCCTGACTTTTGACTTCGCCCTCCTGGACTTGATGTACGAAATATATTTGGCACTAACCTTAATACCCTGGGAATCAAGAGCTTTTTCGACTTCTCGTGCCTTGGCGCGTGGATGTTCTAGAAAATAGTTTCTAACAGCTTGGGCTTTACTCTCTGTTTTGTTTGGTTCCATGGCTTCTCCTCCTGAACTTTTCCTTACTTTCTCTGCGCAGCTTATTCTTTATGCTGCTTCCACATTTTCGTAAGTCTTGGACCAATAAAGGCTTCCTTCTGTTAAAAAGGTCTGAATTTCATGCCATTTTTCCGGAAAAGATCATATTAAACAATATTATATGGAATCGAGTTAATTTCAAAATGAATTATTCATATCGGTCGAGGCATATCCGTATTGTTCATTTGCAATTGTAATATACTCCTTTTTCAAAAATAAGGGAACAGAAAGTTCTAGGAAGAAGTTAATAGGGATATTTTTGGTAGCAACGATCAGTGCAGGGGGGACGTTGTTGACTAGGTTGAATTAGATAAACTCAAACTCGCTTGAATTATTGGGAATCAACGGACTCAGTTCTCTATCGCTGATAAGTCAGGAGATAGCCACGTTCCCTTATTCCGCTCAATCACAACGGAGGAAAATTCGGAATGTCAATCCGAAATGTGAAGCTCCCCGCCCACCCGGTCAGGACGGGACAGGCACGGCGGAGCTATCCCGGGAAGGAAATTTCGTTCATATTGTGCCCCTTAACCCCGCCTATCCCGCTTTGGCGGGACGGGGCACGTTCCGGCCAACATAATTATGATGAGACTTACGGGGCCGGTACCAGATCACTAAGCGGTGTCTATGATAAGGACAAAATAGACCTCCTTCACACCATCGGGATGGCTGAGGTTTACAAACCGCTTGACATTCTCTGGCTGAATCGTATGATAAATCATCGAGTTTTCGAATAGTATAAAGAGTAAAGGTCCATGAAAATTCTTATCATACGGAATCGCGCTTCCCAAGAACGGGCAACTCCTTGGCCGGGTCGGACCAAGTCAAGCCATTGATATTGTGAATGAAGGGCAAATAAATGACACGTCTTGGGGCCTTAGAATCGCATTTTCATATCTAAAATCATGTTCCTAATGCAGGAGATAGGATGTGGGCGTAAGTTCATCTTCATGGAACCTCTCTCTTGATACAAATTACTGACACTTGTGAATATTTGCAGGTATTATGTCTCGGATCTGGTAAATTGCCAATCAATATACCGACGATTCCTTCAGAGGGGAAAGCAATTCATAAAAAAATCTTGAGGTAAAGCTAAAAACATTATATATTTATTACGGTTATCCCCTCGGTATCTGGAGGGGCCATTAGCAAAGGAAGCTTGGAGAAGTAAAAATGGCACGCATCATCATAGACCGCGAGAAGATTTCTGATTTCTGCCGGAGACATCATATACGAAAATTGGCCCTTTTCGGGTCAGTATTGCGGGAGGATTTTAAACCCGAGAGTGATGTGGATGTCTTGGTTGAATTCGAGCAAGGGCATGTTCCCGGCCTCGCCTTTTTTTCTATGGAGATGGAGCTTTCTGAGATCTTAAACCACAAGGTTGATTTGAATACTCCGCAGTTTCTAAGTCCTTATTTTCGAGACCAGGTTCTGGCCGAAGCGGAAGCTCAATATGTCGCAGCATAATACCAGTGTCTCTCTTCGGCATATGCTTGATCACGCCCTCGAAGCGGTCGCTATGACCAAGGGTAAGACACGGGCAGATCTCGATAAGGATCGGCAACTCAATCTTGCTTTAGTGCGGCTACTTGAAATTATCGGAGAAGCGGCCACACGAATCCCAAAAGAAGATCAAACCCACTATTCAGATATCTCTTGGTCAGAGATCGTAAGTCTACGCAACCGCCTCATCCACGGATATGACACGGTTGATTTCGATATTCTATGGCAAATCATGAACCAAGATCTTCCAGGATTAATTGAATCCTTGAGAAAAGCACTCGGTGAAGAATTTTAAGGACATTCCCCCAATTTGAATTTAGCTTATCTTGGTCCGCCAAGTTCAGGGTATGATCGGGGAATTTCTAATGGGCAGACTCTACAGAAAGACCCGAAGCTGCGAGATAGAATCGAGACGATTACAAGAGCTTTATTACAGGTTAATTCATGAGAGATCTGAAAAGGATGCATGAACGATTTATCCGGGATGGAAGCTCCGTGCGTTTGGGCAATCTGGCATCTGACTTGCTGCGCCTTAACAAATGGATTCTCATGAGGCATAAGGATGAGGCGATCGTTGATCTGATGCGAGAGATTGCATGGCTTATGGAATGGAGTGGAGATTTAGCATTAGCGGAGTTAGCCGATATGCAGCGCGAGATCTGCCGGTGGCGTCGCGCCTGGCCCATCGAACAAGCACGTCATATCCTGGCACTTCGTGCGTCCCAGATGTCGAACCGGATTTTGGCATGGTCAGGGCTTCTCGAACAGACGACACCCGGGCTGAAAACACTGGATTCCCCCGTATCAAGTACCCCGTGTCAAGCACGGGGCAGGCTAAGGCAGGCTTATCAAGTCCGGAATGACAAATAAAGGAAAGAGAATTCTGAATCACTACATTAGCAAATCCGCGGCTTATTTTGATAGTAGCTCCTTGAATTTCGCGGTCAGAGCAGGCAAGACTTCTTTATAATCCCCGACGATACCGAAGTGGGCTACGCTGAAGATATTAGCCTCTTTATCCTTATTTATAGCCACAATGCACTTTGATCCCATACAGCCAGCGATATGCGACATAGCGCCAGAGAGAGCTACGGCTATGTATAGCTTAGGGCTGACCACCTTTCCGCTCTGGCCCACCTGGAGCCTCACCGCCGCCCACCCCTCGTCACAGGCAGGCCGAGTCGCACCAACAGCGCCACCCAGAACGCGAGCGAGCTCCCGGACCATCTCGAAGTTTTGAGCACTGCCTATGCCACGCCCACCGCTGACGACGACCTCAGCGTCTTCCAGTTTCACCCCTTCCCCTTCCTCTTTTATCCGGTCGACAACCCTGACTTTAAGCGCCGAAGGGTCGATCTTGCCTTCTACAGGAATAACCTTACCTTGCCGAGAGTCATTGCGCTCTGCCGGCGGCACTATTTTCAGTCTTAGAGTAGCCATCTGAGGGCGGGCAGACCTTGATACCACCGTGGCGTGGGCGTTACCACCAAAGACAGGCCTGGTCGAGACCAGGAGCTTGGTCGCCGGGTCAACGGATAACGCCAGGCAATCCATAGCGAGCCCGCCCCCTAAGCGGCCATTGAGTCGCGGAGCTAAATCACAACCGACATCCGTATGGCCAAGAAGCATAATAGAAGGAAGCGCTTTCCGGCAAAGGTCAGCCGCTACCTGAGTGTAGGCATCGGAGTTATAATGATCCAGGAGACTGTCTTCAGCAACATAGACATTGTCAGCCCCATAGGCGATTGCCTCCTGACCCAAGCCACCTGTTTTGCCACCCATCAATAGGGTACTTAAGTCCTCGCCCAGTTCATTGGCGAGCTTTCTTCCGACTCCGAGGAGTTCTATAGTGATTGGCGCTAATTTCCCTTCAGCGATCTCACCACAAACCAAAACACCTTTATGATTATCCATGAAATGTCCTCCGTTCACTTTCATGATTACAGAGATTCTAAAAAATGATTACATCGATTTTTCTTTGCTCCCAATAGCTTTCTAATCGGTGTAATCGATTCATAATCGCTGTGATTAGAGATTTCGGGGCTTTTTCCGAAATCTCATCATATCAGTTTAATAAGCTTTAAGGCTAGATTGACGGCAGCTTCACCAGGAGTATTCCCGGCAACTATCTCACACTCGGTCTTTCGGGTTGGCACAGAGAGACTGGTGACCTCGGTATGGGCGTTCGCCTTGTCCAACTGCGAGGACTCAGCCCCAATATCCTGCGCCTTCCAGACCGGAATCTGCTTTTTGCGAGCCATCATGAGGCCCATTCCACCGGGAAGACGAGGGAGACCAATCTCACTGCTGACGGTAACCAGGCTTGGCATAGGAGCTTCCAGTACTTCATAGCCATCGTTCACCATCCTCTTTACCCTAAGCTTCTTGTCCACTGCCTGAATATCACAGGCGAGGGTGACGACAGGGATGCCGAGTATTTCGGCCAGAATAGAGCCAACCTGACCAGCGCCCCAGTCCGCGGCCTGTCGGCCACACAGAACCAGGTCATACCCGCCAATTTTCTGGATCGCTTTCCCCAAGACATAAGCCGTGCCAAAGCTATCCAGGTTTTCGAAGGCCTCATCCTGGAGAACAAATCCATCGTCGGCCCCCATCGATATGGCGTGCTTTACCACGTCAGAAGCTTTCGCTGACCCCATGCTTATCACTGTTATTTTCCCTTTGTGCTTATCTTTGAGCCGGCATGCTGCCTCAATTGCTCGTTCATCATATACACTGATCACAGGCGGCACTCCGGGGGGAGGAATAACCTTCTTCGCCTCGGGGTCAATCTTGAATTTGGCCGGTGGTATCTCGGGGTCAAGTACTTGTTTAACACAGACGATCGTATGCATACGACTCCCCTCCTAATTATTAACAGTCTCATAATAATAACGACATTGTTTTATAAAATCCCTCCTCACCTCCCTTTGCCTGCTTTCGGCAGGAAAAAGATACCAAAGGGAGAGAAAATACCCCTCTTTGGCAAAGAGGGGCAAGGGGAGATTTTGTGGAACATATCTATTCAATTTTGAGACTCTTATTAAGACTGCTTCATTGCTGCTTCAACGAGTTCAACAAGGTCTCTTGCCTTCAACGAGTCCTTCATACCTTTATGTTCGATGCTGTCCTCGAACATCTGTAAACAATAAGGGCAGGCGGTCACTACCGTCTCAGCCCCAGTCTTGAGAACGTCATCAAGACGCATTTGATTAATCTTTGTTGTACCGGGCTGTTCTTCTATCCACATGAGTCCGCCGCCGCCGCCGCAGCAAAAGCCCGTGTTTCGCGAGCGTTCCATTTCCTCAAGCTTTGTCTTGGGGATAGCCTGCAGTATCCGGCGCGGCTCCAGATAGACGCTGTTATAACGGCCTAGATAGCAGGGGTCATGATAGGTGAGTTTGGAATTCAGCTCGTTGGTAAGTTTCAATTTGCCCTGCCCGATTAAATCAGCAATGAGCTCGGTATAGTGAACCACCTTGAAATCGCCGCCGTACCTCGGGTATTCATGCTTAATGGTATTATAGCAGTGGGGACAGGAGGTAACAATCTCTTTAATGTTGTGGCTTTTGAAAATCTCTATATTTTGCTCCGCCATGATCTGGAACTGGAACTCATACCCTGCTCTTCGTGCCGGGTCACCACAGCAAGTCTCGGCATCGCCTAATACCCCGAAATCGACTCCAGCCGCTTTCAGCACCCTCGTCATGGAAAGAGTCGCCTTGACATTACGCTCAACAAGAGCGCCAGTGCAACCTACCCAGAATAGGGTATTAGCGTTATCACCTTCAGCCAATATTTTGAGTTCCAGACCACTTGTCCAGTCGCCCCTCAACCTCATCGACTGGATTCCAGCCCATGGGTGTCCTCTTGACTGCATATTTCTGAGCATCAGCTGGGCGCTTTCCGGCATCTTACTTTGCGCCAGCACCAGATTTCGCCTAAGGTCGATGATCTTGCGTATGTGTTCTATATTGACCGGGCATACCTCTTGGCAGGCGCCGCAGGTAGTGCAGGCCCAGATCTCCTCCTCGGTGACCACATCACCGATCATTGTCTTGGCCGGGGTCTTGGCCTGGGTCTCGGCCGGGCTTTCCGAAGATGCCTCCGCCTTACCGGCAAGCTGACTGGCGAGTAATGCGGGGCCTGCCTCCAGCAAATGCTCTTTCAAGTTCCGAATTACCTCTCTGGGTGAGAGGGACTTGCCACTAAGATGGGCGGGACAATTGGCATGGCACCGACCGCACACGGCACAGGCATAAAGGTCAAGCAAGTCCTTCCAGGTAAAGTCCTGAATCTTCGATGCGCCAAAGGTCTCCGTCTCTTCAAGAGGGATGGGCTCAAGCACCACTTTATGTCCTAGTGGTCTGAAGAAGGCATTGACGAGGGAGGCAAGAATGTGCAGATGCTTGGAGCGTGGAATATAGACCATAAAGCCGAGGATCACCATGTAGTGAAGCCACCAAACCCCCTGATAAACCCCTATCAGCGTGCTTTTTGAGATACCGGCGCCGGATAGGAAGCGAGCGAACGCCGCCCCCACAGGGGGCCAGTCGGTGGTAACCCCGGATCCTGCGAAGCCGAAACCCTCGATACAAAAATGGAGCGCCATAAGGCTGAAGACCACAATCAGGATAATGCCTGCCTCGGCGCTTATCTCCAGTCTTTCCGGTCTCACGACATAACGCCTGATGGCTGCCCAGATTATAACCATGATGACGAATACCGCGGCAATATCCAGAATGGAAGAATAAACCGTCTCAAAGATCGTGCCCTCAATCACCGGGGAAAGTCCAAAACCCCCAGCTAAGCCAATAAAGATGATGTAACTTATGAGGAACAGGCTGAAGCCCCAGAATAACAGAGCGTGTCCTATCCCGGACAGGTCCTTTCGTGTGACGGTTTTCAGGCTGCACCACTGAGGGACAACCTCGACCAGCATCGTTTTGATTCTCTGCCCTATTCTGTCGAAGCGGTTCTCCTGCTTCCCCAGGCGCATGAGGCGAAAGAGGAAATAAGCCCTCTGCGCAAATAAGCCCAAGGCGATGGCGAACAAGACCCAGAAAATGGCATAGCCCGGTATGCCCCAATAGGTTGCGCTAACCGGCGACACGATACCCTCCTATCCGTTTGCGGGGCTGTACCCATAGGATATATTCCAGAATATTTTTCGGGATGGCAAAAGCCATTCTTTTCTTTAGACCAACTTGAGGTTGTTTACAACGACCCGCATAAGCAGCTGGAAAAGCGCCAGCTTTTGCCGTCCGCCTTTATGCGGATGTTATGCAGTTATAGATGAAATAGCTTTTGTCTTGCCAATAAAAAATTAGTCCAGATCCAAACTCACTTTACACTGATTACATTTAACAGCGCCCCGGAAAACTTTATTGCCGCATTCAGGACAAATATAGCGGGCTTCTTCATCTTGAATCCATTTTTCAGTACCAACTTCTCGCCAATACGGAATAGCCCGTAAAATAACCTTTTTGCCTACAGCCATGGGAAAATTTTCAATATACTGACAAGGAAATTCATCGCATTGATGACATCCGGTGTAACCTTTCTCTCTTGTGCATTTCCTGATCTCACACTGTCGGCAGTGCATAAACTGTTCATCAGATAAGCAGCCACGGCATTTAATATCTTCGATCGAAAGGTTTTCACTATTAGGAAGAATTCCTTTGCCGGAAACTCCTCCCTTGTAAAGATTCACTAACCGCTCCTTGAGTTTTTGATTATTATCACGGTGCGCGATAAAAATGGCACAGACTCCGCAATAAAGACCACAAGGAGAAATAAGATCCGGATTTATCTTCGTAATTTTAATCCTCCTGGATTGATATTTTTCCTATTATATTACAAATGCATAATAACCCCTCACTCCTTATCCCTTTCTCCTTTTTCTTTCTTTATCTTTCTGACGATAGTTCTTTTTTCTTCAGGAATAGGAGGCGGAACAGGCTCGCCAGAAATCTTCGTCACCGCACCAAATCGAGGGGGGCAAGCTTCAAAGCAAGTTCCGCATTTTATACATTTCTCTTGATCAATCACGTGGACCTGGTTCTTGGCACTTATAATCGCCTCTACA
>Ga0315279_10003488_pt1 | contig 21861 bp, 26 predicted proteins | sample YL17G06_20_MG_FD_203694 | JGI IMG/M metagenome (GOLD analysis project Ga0315279, IMG submission 203694) | Sediment microbial communities from Yellowstone Lake, YNP, Wyoming, USA - YL17G06_20 | ecosystem: Environmental > Aquatic > Freshwater > Lake > Sediment | place: USA: Wyoming | collected... | reverse complement strand
CGCCCGAAACGACCAACTCCACTCGACGATTCTGCTGCCGGCCTGCCGCCGTATCATTGGTTGCCACGGGCTGGCTTTCGCCGAATCCACGGGCGGCAATAGAAGAGGTATTAATCCCCTGCTGAACGAGGAAATCGCGAACCGCACTGGCACGATTTTCGGACAATTGCATGTTGTACTCGTCAGTGCCGACGCTGTCCGTATGGCCTTCCACTTCGAGCTTCAAGCTGGGATACGCCAGGATGATGCCCGAGACCTTGGCCAGCTTTTCACGAGCCCCGGGCCTGAGAGTGTACTTCCCCGTGTCGAAGAGGACGTCAGAGATGTTGACGATGAGGCCTCGAGCGCTGTCACGGGTTTCCAGGATCAGGTTCAGCTGCACCGCCAGTTTGTTGCGCAATTCCTGTTTCTCCCGCTCGGCTTGCTCGGCGGCGGCTTTGCGCGCCTGCTCGCTTTCCGCCAGGGCAGCTAAGCGGGATTTTTCTGCATCCGCCTGAGCCGCGGCGATCGCAGTTGCTGATGCAGCCTGACTGTCCGCCATGTCGGATTTCGCTTTGGCAGCGTCGGCGGCGGCCTGGGCTGCTTCAGATTGGGCCTGTTCTTTCTGCCTGGTTGCGTCGTCAGCTTGCGCCTGCGATCGAGTCTGTGCGTCTGCGGAGGCTTGGCGTTCGTTGGCTTGGCGCTCCTCGTCCATCTTCTTGACTGCGATGGCGCGGGCATCTTCGGCAGTTTGTACTGCCTCTCGGGCGACTGCGATCAGCAGCTTTTTCGGGACGTGCTTTTTCGTGGCATATTCATCCGCCTTGTTCATCAACTGGACAGCGTGCTGATAGCTGTCGCTGGCGTACTTCTCGGCTCCCTCGGATTGAGCGATGCGCAGCGCATTACGCGCCTCGAAGAATTCCAACGGCAACTTGGCATTCAGAACCACAGGGTCGAACTTATAGCCGGTCGGAATGTAGCCGCCCCGCTCCATAAGCTCGTACTTTGCATTCACTGCCTGGGTAGTTCCTTTCGTGTCCTCGCGAACAACATTTTCGAGCACTACTAGGTTGCTGGGCTGCCGAACGGCATAATAGGGTTCCGCGGTAACGATCAGCGCGAAAGCCTGAAGGTCCGTGGTCACGTCCAGCTTGCTGCGGCTGGTATCGTCCACCAATACTTCGCCCAGGTTCACTGCCCGACCCTCAGGCGAAATTGCCCACAGGATGTAAGTCAGGTATTCATTACCGAAAGTCGTGGGTTTCTGCAGGTTGCCCAATTCCACCTCGATCTCAATGGATCCGCGCTTGCTTTCCACCTTGGCTTGGCCGTTCGCTGACGGCATCAGGTCCGTGCCTGCGAAATCCACCTTCGTAGCTCCGCTGCGGTGCCTATAGTTCACCGCCTGCACGTTGCGGCTGATTACGTTTACGCGGAAAGTGGGCGTCGGCGCCTGGGGCTCAACGGTCATGGTTGTTTGGGAGTTGGTTTGAGCCAATGCGGTCAGGCTCAATGCGAATGAGAGTGTTAACAACAGTCTTATCTTCATTGTATCTCCTTGTGGCAGATGTCTGCCGTATTGCGCCGGGATTTCCATCGTGCCGCGCCGCCGATCAGGCGTGAGGCGAGGAGAGGGACGGTCGAGGGCTCGGGCACGGGCTCGCCGCCGCCTGAATCGGGCCCTTTGCGGTCCAGGAAGGCCTTTACGGGCGTGCGAATAGCGCGCTCATCGTCGACTACCAAAATCTTTTCGCTTTGCCTGTCCAGTTTCATAGCCCGCCTCCTTCCTTAGCGGCATCTCGCTGTTCTCGCCGGGCGGGTTCATTGGCCTGTCTACGTTCTTTCCTGACCACCAGATCATGGCTAGCAGCTAGAAGCACACTTCTTCTACCCTTGGGCGATTCGCGTGTCAGTCGCATACTGCTCACACATCTGGTCAAAACTGCTCATCCCAGCCCTCGGCGCTGTGCACGTTGCCGGGCCGCAGCTTGGCCGCCAGACAGTCACCCTCGCGATTGAACAGCAACAGCGGGTGATAGCAGGTCGATTCGAAGTGCCCGTTGTAGGCGCTATGCTCCTGCTGGCCGTACACCGGAATCTCGGTTGAGTCCATGTCCAGCACTACCCGTTGCGGCGAGTCGATCCCTTCCGCCTTGGCGATTAACTCCCGGTTGATCGCTTCCAGACCGGCAAGATTCCCGTCCTGCGCCAGCACTTCCGTTTCGAACGACTGGAGTCGGGAGGTCAGGGCTGCGCCACGCTCCCAGATCCTCTCCGAGCCGATCAGCCGGAACGTGGGATCTTGGGAAAGCCGCTCGGCATCGTTGACGTCTTCGTACCCTGCCAATCGGCTGTACACCGACTGCCGCAGCAGGTCAGCAAGAGGCAACTGTATGTTCTTCCTCCGAGAGTCGGTCAAGTGTTGTTCGATGAGTTCACCGAATCCCAAGCGTTCGTCCAACTCGCGCACTAGAATCAGGCCGCCATCGGAAGTGACCCGCGATCCCTGCAAATCCACCTTCAGGGAAGCATGAAAGGAAAGCTGAAAGGGTTGATTTTGGGTCTCACCCACTGGGTCTCTACCTCCCCGAAGGCCGTCTTGACCCTGAAACCCGCATGAATACTGGCGTCTGCGGTCAGTATACGGTTAACTCTGGAATTTGAAAACGGAAATGCGGGTTAACTGGCCTGAGCAATTTTGACCAAACGTGTGAGCAGTACTGGGCTGACGCGCGAATTACTCCAGGGTATAAGCAATGTGCCTCGAGCTGCCAGCCAGGGTCTAGTGGGAGGCGGATGTCAGAGGGGAACTTTATGATGAGAAGATTCCTGCCTTTGACGCTGATCGTAGGGTTCAATTCGGAGTCACTTCAGCCACCGGTTTGGCGTGGCAGCGAAAGCAGGCCAACGCGGACTACGCGCATCGAGTCTCGAGAGCAAAGTGCACTTCGAAGGTACGACACGAGCGGCCCGGGGAGCCCTGAGTAGCAGGCGAAGGCAAGGTGACGAAAGAAGTGGAAGTTAAGCCGGGAAAATAGATCTTAAGACCATAAGGAGAGTGCAACATGGCAGAGAAAATAGCGGTGTTGGGTATCTACCCCGATTACTCCAGCGTGGAGAACGCTGTCGACGTCTTGAAGGAGGCTGGATTCCGAAATACGGATATTTCCGTACTCTTCCCGGAAAAAGCAGGCTCCAAGAGTTTCGCCCACGACAAAGGCACCAGGGCTCCAGAGGGTGCTGCGGCAGGCGCAGGAACCGGCGCAATCCTGGGCGGCACCTTGGGATGGTTGGTGGGCATTGGCGCTCTGGCGATACCGGGTTTGGGTCCCTTTATCGCCGCCGGTCCTCTCATGGCCGCCCTGGCCGGGGTGGGCGTAGGCGGTGCAGTAGGCGGGATCACGGGCGCTCTGATTGGCATGGGGATTCCCGAACACAAGGCCAAGCACTATGAGGTCCGGGTAAAAGAGGGCGGAATCCTCCTTTCGGTGCATTCCGACAATGCGGACTGGACGAAGCGCGCTAAAGATATCCTGGAGCGGACAGGAGCGCAGGATATCTCGTCAACCGGAGAGGCCGGCGGCACCGCCAGCGCCGACTACACCAGAAGCGATAGGCGGTAGGCCGCTCGCTCGCACGACTACGGGTGGTGGGGCGGCATGGCAGTCCGGGGAAAGGCGCTTCGGTCTCGTGCTTCGGTGAGTCGCAAGTGCTTTAACTCTTGTGAGTGAGGTGACACACGGAAACCTTATTGATCATTATTGTAGTGTTGTCATTACTCGGCGGTGGGGGCTGGGGATACTCTCGTTGGGGCCGCTAGCGCCCGCTGGCCATTGACCATGAAGATGCTTACACACACAAAGGAGGGTCCTATGCATTCGACCAAATGGGTTGCCATTGTAACGCTGCTGCTTCTGATTGTTGGAACTGGCTGTTCGCGGAATCTCTCTCGCGATGTGAAAGACAACGTCAAGAGGTCCCTGGAGCAAGCCGGCCTCAATGACGTGAAGGTGGACCAGGACCGCGACACGGGCGTGGTCACGTTGAGTGGACAAGTAGAGTCCGACGATGAAAAAGCGCGTGCCGAAACCGTAGCCAAGGCGGCGGCCGGTAACCAGGTCGTCTCCAATCAAATTGCGGTGCGTCCGGTCGGTTTCGAGAGCGAGGCCAAAAAAATTGCTTCAGATCTGGACACTGGGATCGAGAAGAATTTCCACGCCGCGCTGATCAGCAAAAGGATGGACAAGGGCGTGAAATACGAAGCCAAGAACGGCGTGCTGACGTTAAAGGGCGAGGTCAACTCGCAATCCAAGCGGGACCGACTCGAAGAGCTTGCTGCCTCGATTCCGAACGTCAAACAGGTCGTAAACGAAATTCAGGTAAAGGGCCAGAAAGCGACGACTACACCGTAGCCAATTGGCCTGGCAGGCGCTGCCCTTAAAAGAATGGCCCGATTTCACGAGGAAAAGCCTTGCGCCCTCTCCTCGCGGGCAGGAAACGTTTCGGATGTGAAGGACAGCGTGGAGTCTCAGCGTAAAGAGCTGGCTGGCCCGGCTCGTTTTGAGCAGGTCTCCCACGAGCACATCGGGATTCACGTTGGCAAAGTGAACTCTGAGACTCTTAATCGGCGCTTTCTGAATGAATGCCTGGGCCTCAGGGTCAACGCTGAAGCCCGCAAGGATGAGTATGTCATACCCGTTGACGCTTGCCGTCTGTGTGCGGCCTCGTGAGTCTGGATGGGCGTCACTGGCCCGTGTCGTGGGCCAGTCATTTCATGAATAAGTTCAAGAAGCTTGGCTCCAGCGGCGGGTTGACGGTCCATAGTGGCCTCTTAATTGGTATTTCCTGTTCCGAGGCTCCAGCCGCGCGGCTGCGCTTAACTCATCGACTGCGTCGTATATGTGGCCCAGCTTAAGATGCTGTTCCCCCTTTCTGTAATGGTCCTTAGCCTTGTTTTGAGGGAAGAGGAAAGCCTCAGAGCAGAGGGCCGTTTAGAAGGAGACCGGGTGTCGCAACTCGGTGTCGCATAATGGCCTCCTCGGGGAACTTAGGCTGTGGAGTATATTCAATCTCCAAGTGTCAAAAGTCAACACAGTGCATAACAGTTCGTTGTGATCAAATGTCGTGTATTGACAAATGAAGTCATATTGCGAGTTTCCGGCATTCGGCCTCTAACTCGGTTGCGACATCTTGCGCGTATCTTATGAAGTGGTGTCCTGAAAGCAGAATCGTAATTCCCATGCTCAACTTCGGTGGATTCCGGGACCAGCGCGTGAGGATTTGCAGGAGGAACTTCCAGTACTGTCTCCGATAGGACGAGAGGATGCCTTGGTGGAAGATGGAGCGAACTAGAATGCCAAGCATGAGCGAGAACGGATAGGACGTCGCTTTCTGCTCCTCCAGTGTTTCCCACTGCACAAGCGAACGATAACCCCGATTGTAGAATGCCGACGGAGAATAAAGGGAAAGGAGAGTATCGCGCAAACCCCGCAAGAGGACAGGGAGCGGGAGGAGGGTTCGAAAATTAGGCGGGTTGAAGTTGTTGCCCGTGGTGTTTGCCTCCAGTAATCGGCCCTGTTTCAACATTCGATCGTGGAGCGGAGTCGTGGCCGGCGCTTGCAGGAAGCCGAGCATGGCCCAGGGAAGGGCTGCGCTCTCAATGAATTCTCTTTGCCGCTCGAAGATATCTTCCGTATCCGAATCGAAACCGATGATGAAGCCTCCGGTCACCCAGAGACCTTGACTCTGGATGAAGCGGATCGAATCGAGCTGATCACGCCGCAGATTTTGGTATTTCTTGGCTTCCGCCAGGGACTCTGCGGAGGGACTCTCGATGCCAATGAAGACATAATAAAAGTTCGCCTTCACCATCGCTTCGATCAATTCCGGCCTCTGGGCGAGATCGATCGATGCCTCAGTGTAAAACAAAAAGGGATAGTCATGAGATTTCTGCCACTCTTCCAGGCTCTGGGCCAATTCGAGGGCGCGCTTATGGTTGCCAACAAAATTGTCGTCGACGATAAAGACCTGGTCGCGCCAACCCAGCTCGAACAGGGCATCGAGCTCCGCCAGCAACTGACGCGGAGACTTCGTTCGCGGCTTCCTTCCATAGATGGTGATGATGTCGCAGAACTCACACTGGAATGGACAGCCGCGTGAAAACTGTACCGCCATGGAGGCGTACTTGTTGATTTGGAGCAGATCAAACCGCGGGACCGGCGTCTTGCTGATATCGGGCTTGTCCTTAATGACGTAGAGCCGCTTCGCGGAGCCTCGCTCCAGATCAGCGGCGAGGCTTTCGAAAACCTCATCGGGCTCGCCGACGACAACATGGTCCGCCAGTCGAAGCAGAACGTGCGGTTCACTACTCGCATAAGGTCCGCCGATCATCGTTCGCTTACCAAGGGCCCGGGCCCGGAGGAGCGTCTCGCGAATGTCATCTTTCTGGACGGGCATGCCGCTGACCATAACGAGGTCGGCCCAAAGAAGGTCCCTGTCCAGCAGATCTTCAAAGCTTCGATCGACCAGCTTCAACTTCCAGTTCTTCGGACAGAGCGCGGCTACGGTGAGCAGACCCAGAGGAGGATGGATGGTTTCTTCCGGAATGAGATCCAGCATTGCTTCAAAGCTCCAGAAAGAGGGCAGAAAGCGCGGCCATATCATAAGAACTTTGATCGCTGCACCGAGAGGAGGAAAGCTGTGCGGATCGCCGCGGTCCTCGGTTAGCGCCGGGGGGGGTGGCTCCTGGAAATCGGTCGTCTGAAACAGATCGCCCTTCCCACGTGTATCCCGCGGTTTTCACATTATGGGTCTGCGGTCAGTTGAGCGGGGTCGAATACCATTAGCCGGAATTTCCGTTTTGATTTCCCGACCGACCAGTAATATACATCTGACCGGCTCCGCATACAACGCTCCCTCCCACTTTTCGGTGCCGGGGTGCTTCCACTGGCCGGCGCGAGGCGAGTCCTACGCCTTCCAAGAGTCCCAGAGCCCGCAACTGCGGCTGTTGCGACCCACTCCTCAGACACTTTTCCTTCCCCTTCCTCCCTCGTCACCGAAATCTGATCCGGTCTGCGGTTCGCCTATCCCGCTGGCGATGGTAGCGCTGCGATCCGCTGGAGCATCGCTCCAAAGAGGCGCCGCGTCAGATGGCTCTCCGCCAGGAGCAGCCAATAGTAGCGGGCATGCTTGATCAAACGTCCGCCGGTTTTCACCAGCCGCTGCTGCTCAGCCGGAACGTTGGGTCTTGCGAGAGCCGCTCGGCATCGTTCACATCCTCATAGCCCGCGATCCGACTGTAGACGGACTGGCGCAACAGGTCGGCCAGCGGGAGCTGCGTGTTCTTCCCTCGCCGTGAGTCGGTCAGGTGCTGGGCGATGAGTCCGCCGAGGCCCAAACGTTCGTCCAACTCGCGCACCAGAATGAGGCCTCCATCGGAGGTGACGCGTGATCCCTGGAAATCCACCTTCAGAGAAGCGTTGAAGCAAAGCTGGAATGGCTGGTTTTGTTTGTCACCCACTGGGTGTGAACCTCCGGAGCGTCTTCGTCGCAATCAAACCCGCATAAATATTGATGCTGACGAACATCCAAAGATTCACAAGTGCATTTCAAAATGGAAATGTAGGCTTAAGCGTAGTCCTGCACGACTCAGTCTCGATGTCGAACCAACCCTAATTTCGACCGGTCCCACCCTGTAGTTCCCCCCCCATTAGCTGGGATGAGCAATTTTGACCAAACGTGTGAGCAGTACTGGGCTGACACGCGAATTACTCCAGGGTATAAGCAGTGTGCCTCGAGCACTCCGGCTGATTGAAATCGCCGCCTGAAAGGCGGCAAGGAAAAGGAGAATGGATCATGAGAGCTCAATGGATTTCGAGGATTCGTCGCGGCGTCGGGGCGGCTTGTGTCGCCTTTCTCTTCGCCGCCGTTGTTATGGCTTCTGATCGCGTGACGGTCCCGGAGGGAACTGTAATCGAATTGCAGACGACCTCATCGCTCGATTCGGGGACTGCCCAGCAAGGCGATACCTTCTCGACGACCCTCGTGCGCTCGATCTATGTCGATGGCAATCTGGCCATCCCGCAGGCAAGTTCGGTCGATGGACGGGTGACGACCGTGAGGCCCGCCGTCCGAGGTTCTCAGTCGGGTGTAATCGGTGTGGAGTTCTTTCGCTTGAGGCTTCCCGATGGAACATCTTATGACCTCTCCGGCGGATTGACCAGCCTGAGGGCGGGTGAACGTGGGGACAACTCGGGCCGCAATAACGTCCTCATCGGAGGGAGCGGGAGAACGGTCATTGGCGCGCTGGCCGGTGGCTCATTCGGTACGGGTTCCGGCACGCTCAATTCGTTGTTGTCGGCCGGATCGGAGGCGCAACTGCCCGCAGGATCCAACATTGCGATGCAACTCGTGAGCGCGATTACGATCGCGACTAACGATCAGCAAGCTCAGTATCCCGGCGGAACAAACAGTCGTACCGTCTATACCTCCACGAGGATGGTGCGGAGTGCCCAAACGGCGCTGCACGACCGGAATTTCTATAACGGATCCATTAATGGTCAACTGGACCGTCAGACTCGCCAAGCCCTCGCTGATTTCCAAAGCCAAAACGGACAGCCGGTGACCGGCGATTTGGACCAGCAGACCGCTGCCCGGCTTGGTTTGGTCGGAAGTGGCCAGGGTTCTGAATCGACCGATCGTCAGCTTGCTGCCTCGATTTACCAGAAGGCGCAATCACTTCTGAACAACTATCAGTCAAGCCTGGGAATTCGGGTCAACGACATCCGTGCGGGGCTGACCTCCAATAAGGTCCTGACCGAAGGGGATCTGGACCTCCTGCTCCAGGCCAATAGTTTCTCCAATGCCGCCGCCTGGTATCAGCAGGCTACCGCGAATGCGCCCAATGTGGAAGGTCCCAGAATCGCCGCCCGCATCCTCCAGAGCAGTGCCCAGCGAGTGGAAGCGAGTCTGCAGAGCGCCCAACAAAATTCTCAGTTCAGGCAACTATGGGCAGGCATCCAGTCGGACTTAAACCAGGTTGGTGTCAACAACTCAACGAACTACAACCCCGGGTCGGTTACGGACTACAATTCCGGTCAAATTTCGGGCACCGGCCATTTTCAATGGCAGGGAATCGTCGACGGAAGCGATAACATCCGATTGCGCGGCTCCCACGTGGACATGACCCATTTGACAGCGGGGCAAGTTCAGCAGGCCACCTATCAACTCTCAGCAGCCCTTCCGATCCGCCCTGTCCAGGTCACCCTGCGCAAGGTCCGCGGACGAGGCCAAATCCGGTTGTTGGAACAGCCGACCGCCTCCAATAATTACACCGCGGTGGTTCAAGTGAACGATCAGGACACATCGGGAAGTGCGTGGTATGAGTTTACGCTTGATTGGTAAGCCGAAGCTTGATGCGCGCGACCGCCGAGGCCCTGAAAGCCTCGGCGGCGCCACGCCTGGGACGTTTGACTGTGAGGGGAAAGGCAGACACAAATGAACAGGTTCACTGTGGGGCTTGTCCTCTTGATTATCGGAGTGGCTCTGCTCCTGGTCGGCGGGATTTCCTATACAACTCAGGAAAAAACCAAGATAGGGCCGATCGCCATCGAGCATCCGGAAGAACATACCATTCCCTATTCGCCTATAGCGGGAGCGCTTCTGGCTGTGACGGGCGGGGCTCTGATGCTTACCGGGCGCGCCAAGGGCTCTTAGGACTGATTCTACGCGGATCGCAGACATGGCAGAAAACACTGTGTTCGCGACATCCGGCGGGTTTATGAACGGCTTGCAGCAAACACACTTGAAATGGAGGAAAAAATGAATCTAAACAGCAAAAGGGTATGGGCTAGGGTTGTCTTCAGTTTTCTGGCAACAGGGACGTTGGGCCTGAGCCTGACCTCGCTCGGCTTCGCAGCCAGCACCGAAGAAGAGAAACCTGCGGTTTCGCACAGTCAGGATATTACGAAAGTGCAAGAAAGTCTGCGCGACAAAGGCTACTACCACGCGAAAGTCGACGGCATCATAGGTCCCCAAACCCGGGCAGCTATTCGCCAGTATCAGAAGTCTGAAAATCTGCCCGTCACCGGACGTCTGGATGCCGAGACTGCGGGCAAACTCGGAGTGGGGCCCGAATCGGTAGGCGGCAGTTTTAAGGGCGCCGGCCAAGAGGTTGGAAAGGGTGGCAAGGAATTCGGCCACGAGATGAAGAAGGGTAAACCTGTCGCGGCTGGCAAGGAAATGGGCAAGGGTCTAGGCCGAGGAGGCAAGGATATCGGTAAGGCGGTCAAAAAAGCTGTCAGTACCGATAGCGACCGTGGGGACCGCGAAAAGAAAGTGCAACCTGAGAGCGAGAAGCAGCCGCAGTAGTTGAGTTCTCGGCAATCTCTTGCGTCTCCTCCAGCGAAGCCAAGGGACGCAAGGGGCCCAAGAGAGGAACTGGCGTCGACCGGGCTCAACGTGCGTCACAACATACAGGTTGAAGTATCACATGCGACAAAAATCGAGACAGGAGGGGGTACGAGTATGAATCGAACGGCTGTGCACGAAGACTTGAAGGCAAGCCCTAGCGCGGCTGGGACCAAGCGCGCCAGGCCCAATCTGCACCAGCATGCCAGAGAGATTCAGCCTTTCGGCAAGATCGCCAAACTGCCGATCGCGCTCGACGAAAAGGTCTGCGCGTCGAGTGTGGAACTACTGAACCAGGTCCTGGCCGATACGATGATCTTACGCGATATGTACAAGAAACATCATTGGCAGGTGGCGGGGGAAACTTTTTATCAATTGCACCTGCTGTTCGACAAGCACTACGGCGAGCAGGCGGAGCTGGTGGATGCCCTCGCTGAGCGCATTCAGATTCTGGGCGGAATCAGTCTCGCGATGGGTGTTGACGCTGCCGAAACCACGCTCATTCCTCGTCCTCCGCGTGGCCGGGAGGAGGCTCCAGTGCAAATCTCCCGGTTGCTCGAGGCGCACGAATTTGCTTTGAGGGCGGCCCGCACGGCAGCTCGACAAACGGCGCAGGCAGGCGACGACGGGACAAACGATTTGCTGGTGAGTCAGGTGATTCGGACCAACGAACTTCAGGTCTGGTTCCTTGCGGAGCATCTCGTTGATGTCCCGTTGGTCCGCGCGGACTGATCGGAATGGCTTATCCGCAGACGGCGGTAGCAGTCGGCGTCGGCGGACTGCTCATGCTTTCTACGGACAAGAGCACGGAATTCTGTAGGAGGTAGCGACATGCTCGCAACTGCTTTGATCGTCGTGGTGATTTTGATGCTGGTGGGTGCACTGCCCCGATGGGGTCACAGCCGAAATTGGGGCTATTTCCCAAGCGGCGGGCTGGGCCTTATCCTGGTGATTCTGCTAATCCTGCTGCTCGTTGGCAGGCTTTAGGGACAAGGAACTCGATGCGTAGCCAGGACAAGTACGCCCATCTTAAAGTGTGGTTACATGGCCGCCCACGATAACAAGTATCCAAGGGCAGATTCGAGGAGGGAAAATGGCTCCTGACTATGACTTGTCGAACCTGCCGACCTCTCAGGCCGACCTGTGGATTTACCTCCAGGTCGATGCCATCCTCGGCCAGATCCTGGCTGATCAGGCCGAGCGCCTGGGATTCCCACTCGCTCTAGGGGACTGCACCGTTGCAGCCCTGACAGAGAAGCCGCAGGCGATACTCAACAGCGTATAACGGGGAGCGGATCGCTGGGCCCGCCTCAGAAAGCAAAATTAGGAGGATTGGATCATGCCTTTAATGCAAATCCTAATTGCCCTGATCGTGGTGGGTGTTCTTCTCTGGCTCGTCAACAGCTTCATTCCGATGGCAGGATCCATCAAGTCGATCTTGAATGCTGTCGTGGTCATTTTTGTAGTCCTGTGGCTCCTGAATGTCTTTGGACTCTTTCATTCCCTCTCCAGGATGCATATAGGGTGAAGGCGGTCTTGGTTTAGGGCGGGAGCGCGATTCGTGGCTGGCGCATGCCTGGATTGCTAAGGCAACCCAGGGGTTTGACAAGTGCGCGGCGTGGTTTATGTGTCCCTTACGGATGGGTGGCTCACCGGCCACTGATCGTGCTCGCATACGGGAAGAACTGATGCGCCACCTGGCGGTAATTTCGACCGGTCCCGAAGGAGCCGAAAACTCACTCTGAAGTTGGTTCAAAAACCCCAGCTCGCTCAAACCGCCTTGGGACTCACATTATGATTGGTACAGAAAACGGGGGCAGGTCAGGAATCCTCTGGGTTGGCAGCGGCTCATTCAGACGGAACAGCAGTGCCGGGCAGACAAAGTCCTGGGACGCTTCACAGAAGCCGGACGGGAGCAATTCGCTTTATGGTCTTGGATCCCCTGAGCGCATTGACGAAATCAGCGAAGTTGAAAGCCGCTTACGCGCTGTTCAAAGAGGCATGCTCTGCATGGGCAGAAGACAATGCCCCTAGCTTGGGTGCCGCGCTGGCGTTTTACACAATCTTTTCGCTCGCTCCGGTCCTGATTGTCGCAATAGCGGTCGCGGGTCTGGCGTTCGGGCAAAAAGCGGCGGAGGGTGAATTCTTACGGCAACTCCAAGCCTTAATGGGTGAGACGGGTGCCAGAGCTATTCAAGCGATCGTCCAGAGCGCGAATCGGCCCGCGCTTGGCGTCATTGCGAGCGCAATTGGCATCGGGACCCTACTCGTCGGTGCGTCAGGCGCGTTTGTTGAGCTCCAAGACGCGCTCAATAAGATTTGGAGAGTTCAGCGGAGATCAGAAAGTATCTGGTTGGGCGTGATTCGAGGCCGTTTTTTGTCCTTCGGTCTGGTCCTGGGCACGGGCTTCCTGTTAATAGTGTCACTCGTGGTGAGCGCCGCGCTGGGGGCCGTGGGAAATTTCATAGCACCTCTGCTTCCCTGGCCCGTATTCTTGTTGGAATCGGTCAATTTTCTCCTCTCGTTGGGTGTGATTGCGCTACTACTCGCGATGATCTTTAAGTATCTACCAGACGCTGCTATTGCCTGGAGTGATGTGTGGATTGGTGCGGCAGTTGCGTCACTACTTTTGACGATTGGCAAGGCGCTGATTGGGTTGTATCTCGCCAGGTCCACCGTCGCGTCAGCATACGGAGCAGCGGCATCCCTCGTCATTATTCTCACTTGGGTTTACTACTCAGCACAGATTATCCTTTTTGGCGCGGAAGTCACGCACGCCTACTCCAACAAACACGGTTCGCGGGCCGAAGGAAGTCCTGTACATCTTCAGCACATCTGAATTGTTCATTGGACCGACATAGCGGGAATCGCGGTGCAACGCGAGGTGGAGTTCTGAGGAAAAGGCCGATTAGCAAGCTAAGCGGAAGTCAGGTTCCTCACTGAGGGGCAGCACCGTCACGCGCTACCACTACGGGAGGGGCCTTGGTTAACAACTGCCGGTAAACGATTCGCAAAGTAGCGAGCACCGGAACCGAAAGAAAGCTGCCGGCTATACCTGCGATAGAGCCGCCCGCCAGGACTCCGAAGATGACCAGCAAAGGATGAAGCTTCATGCCGGCGCTGAGCAAATGCGGTGACACAACATAATCCTGGAAAAAGCGGAACGCGGCGAGGAACACGAAGATCCCGAGCAGGTGGTGGGAGCCGCTCAAGCCAGCAACGAGCAAGACGACGGTGGCTCCAGCCAGAGGGCCCACCATGGGAACAAATTCGAGAGGAAAGGCGACAGCCGCCAACAGAATCCCATACGGAACGCCAATGATCGAGAAGAAGAGTCCATAAGCCAAAGATGCCACGACTCCCAACAACACCAACGCCCGCATGTATTGTGCAAGCAGCAGGTGCAGGTCAGCGGCAATTCTCTCGACCATGTCGCGGTGGGACCCTGCGGCAAGAAAGCCCAGCACGGAACTGCGAATCTCCTGCCCATCTTTCAAGAAGAAGAAACTGAGAATCGGAACCAGGACGATAAAGATGAGGCTTCCGGCGCGCGAGATGACCCCCAAGGCGGCATTCGGCAGCAGTGCCAGGAGATCTCGCGAATGATTGGCCAGTTGCTGTTGCACAGTCGAAATGACAGTGCTCTTCAGCGTCTGAGCGGAGGGTGAGACGACGGGCGCAATCGGGGGCTCCAATTTCGCAAGGAGTTCTGGAATCCTTGCCGCCAGGGCGTTCGCCTGCTGGACTACACGAGAGCCTATAGCAATCCCAATGACAATCAGAAACCCGACCAGCGATAAGTAGACGAGGGTGAGCGCCAGCGGCTTTGACCGCCCCGGTAGCCGCCGATCGAGAAGCTTCACCAGTGGCCAGAGCAGATAGGCGAACAGCAGTGCCACGACGAAGATCAACAAAGTCTCGCGAATGAGATACAGCAGTCCCACCAGGAGGAGAATAAAGACCACTGTCCAGGTGTAACGCGCGGCGCGGCGATCAAGACCAAGCATGGTTCTGCTCCATCAACGGATAAGCCATACTTCAGCCTCCACCCCTCCAGGATTTCCATTTTGCCCTCCCGGTGAGAGCAAGTATACACCGACCTGGCGGGGCGAGGTGAAACTGGCCCGCGCAAGGCGTGGCGCGTCAGGATGCTGAACCAGATTTCGATCTGATTCAGCGAACTGGTATGGGTGGGCGTTTTCCCTAAAAACTAGTCCAGCGGAAGGGTGAGATTTCCGGCAAAATCCCGTAAGTACGAGGAGGGTTTTGCCGATGAAGAAGAGCCCGTACAGTGACTCGCTTCCCGACCTGCCATCCGTTAACGACGCCCTAGAGAGTTGCAACCCTTTCATCCCCAGCGCGGCTGACGTTAGTAGCGGCTCCATGGACCCCGCTCATCCAAGTGGCGGCTTCTGTACGTTCATCTCCGGTGGGCGGGTGGACCAGAGCCAGCCCCTCAGGGCAAGCATCGGCTGGACGCGTGAACTGATCCTGGTTCATTAGGATGAAGTCAAGGGCCAGACCCAACTGATGAGAATGGAATTTGTTGTTGAAACGTACCCCACTTGGGTGAGCCGAAGAAGTCCACGTCCAGTAGTCGCACACCAGATCCTGTTCACCCCCGGCTCTAACCGACCAGACGCTCAGGTAATCCAACGAAGTTCCAGGTTCACTTCGGTATTCAACCCGTGCTGAACATGGGTTGGTGACTTTCATCAAGTCTTCCCAGGCTAGAATCACTGCAAACTCAAGGGCCTTGTCCAATTCCATGTTGAGTCTCCCTCACGAACGAATCACTTCGGTGGCCTTGGAATCACGCGGTGGCGAAGAGATCGGCCAGGCATCGGCTCTAAGAAGTTTGCCTGGGCCGAAGACCCGGCAGCAACGAGTTCGGTGATCTTATATTTCACGTCGCGCGAAACCATCGTGGAACGCCCCAGTATCCGGACATTGGCGGTGGCTTCCGAGGCTGTCTGCAGCCACATTCCGCCGACGTCGCCGTAGACAAACGTGACGCTCACGTCCCGCACCCACCAAGACGGGGTCTTTGCAAGCTCGCCCTCGAAGCGGCGAAGCAAGTAGGTGTTCGCATCAACCCAAATGTCGCCACGGAGCAGATGTTTTTCTTTGCGCCTGGGAAGCAACTCAAGCACGTAGCAGCGCTGGCCACTTACGTCTGCCTCGCGGATGAAGCGGAAATCATAATTGTCCGCCGACAAGTCGGTTGAGACGTAATCTTTCGTGACCTCTGCTTCATTTGCCAGCATTCGGCGAACAATGATTTGTCCCAGTCCGCTCCCGTTAGTCTCCTGAATGGTGTACTTTTTGGAGTCCGGAGGAACGAAGGCTACATCGGCAATCACCTCGGACTTGGTCTTGCTTCCATCCTTGCCAAACAGCTTGTAGTTCCGCGTGACGATGTAAGGACGAAGGCGGGCCCGGTTCTCAGCCCGGGCCTGCGCCATGCGGGCGATGATGGTTTCCGCAGTTGGGACCGAGCTTCCGGTCTGAGCCGATGCGGATGCCATTCCGGCGACTAAATAGAGAAAAAGCAACCACGAGGTTTGTTGCCACGCAGCCGCGTAGAAAAAGCTCCGTCCCGCTTCGCGATTCTTGAACCACGAGTATTGCGGCATAGGCGCACCCTCCGCGATCATTCGACGGGTCTTCGGCCTTGGATGATCCTACCCAACACTACAGCGACGGCCAGCAGGCCCTGAATAAGAGGAGCAGCAGGGTTAAATCTTGCCGACCTCTAAGATTTGGCCTGTTCGGCCGCCTCACGAAAAAGATCTGCGACCGGTGAGCAGGTTCCACAGCAACACAATCACTGCAACCACGAGCAATGCGTGGACGAGGCCTCCGCCAACGTGAAAGCCAAAGCCCAACAGCCACATGATCATTAGAATCATGAAAATGGTCCAAAGCATGTTGATCCTCCCGCCTAACACCCGTCTCCAGGCAGATCCTGGCTGGAAGCTAGAGGCACACTTCTTTTACCCTGGGGGTAATTCGTGCGTCAGCCCTGTACTGCTCACATGTTTGGTCACAATTGCTCACCCCAGTTAATGAGGGGGAACGACAGGGTGGGACCGGTCGAAATTACCGCCGGATGGCATCAGACATGGCGTTTTCCGGCATGTAAGGCCGGTGAGATTCCGCGTGCTTTCCGCGCGGGTTCCGGGCTTTCCCGGGGGCTCTACGGAGTCGTTTGCGGGGGCGTCAGCCGCGTTCCGGGCGTGATGATGACTTCGCCGGTTGACCTCAGGCAGACCTCGTACACCCGGTCGGGCTCCAGCCGCATGTAGGGCGCGTCGCCGTGGATAGCCCGCACGCCGCGCTCCTTCGCTAGTTTCTCGTCGTTGGCGAGTTCCCAGAAGCGTCTCCAGAGCTCCTTCTCGAAGGCGCTGGGGGCTTGCTGCTCGGCGTAGGCCTGGGGTGCCTGGCCCTCGATGTCGATGACGAACCCATCTTCGGCCCGCATGGTGCTGGAGAAGACCCGCCGGAACAGCATGAGCGCCCGGCCTTTGAAGGGGTCGCCCTGCTCGATGAAGTGGTCGTCGAACTTGATCACCAGGGTGTCAAAATAGACTTCTTGCCCCGGCAGAGTCAGCTCTCGGGAGACACTCATCGGCTTGCCGGCGTCGTCAATCTCGGTGAACCGGATGGTAGTTTGCAGGTTCCCCTGCTGGTCCTTCGCCTGCCGCAGAACCTCGATGCGGGCCCGGCGGTCGACGTGCTTCAGGATCTTCAGGTAGGCCTCGAGGCGCTGCTTCTCTTGCTCGAGTTTGAGAATGGTCTCTTTCTGCTCGCTGATCTGGTCCTGCAGTGCCCGCTGCGGCTTGACGACCAGTTCATACGCCAGATAGACGCCGGCGGCGGCGACTGCGACCAACACCACGGACCAGCCAAACAACCGAATGGGAAAAGGACGGCCGTTGCTCATAGGACTCTCGACTTCAAAAGGAATAACTGGGAACTACTGAATCGGATGACCTCGCTCCCTTCCCACTTGAAACCCCGAATACCCCACCCCTTAACCAGCATTGGTTCCTCAGTCTGCCGGACGCGCAGCAGAAGATCGAAGCCTGGAGGCAGGACTACCACCGGGTCCGGCCTCATAGCTCGCTGGAGAATCAGACCCCGGAAGAATTCACAGCGCGGGGCAGGGCTCTCCGGTCGCCTACGGCTCCCTGCGAGCCCGCCCCGAGAGAAAAGCAAAGGCGAAACCAAGAGGAAGAAACCCCGATGACGACGATTCCAATCACCCTGGAACTCACGTTATGATTGGTACAGAAAACAGGGGCAGGTCACTTTAATCTGGCGACGAAAGTCCACGGAATACTGTGAATGAGTTCGTCTGAATCCAACCCGTGTTCCCACGTTACGTAGGGCTAGTTGCTAGGCTGGAATTGAACGCGGCCTCGAATCCACGAAAAGCTGGCCATAGTCGATTGTGTCTAGCTCATTGCCCGGAAATATGGGCTGAATCCTTTCTGTTTCGACCCCGACTCGGTCTCGAACCGCGCCCCTCCTGCATTACAGGGTAAATCACTTTTAACAGCCCTGCGTACCTGGAGGCGCGACACAGATCACGCCCCCCGGGGACACAGTGGTCTCAGGTCAGCCGCTACGGCTTATGGAACTGGATGTTCCCGCGGCTAATGACGCGCTGCGACCTAGCCTCGGTCAGTCCACTGATCACCGTGATACCGAACTGATCGCTCGTGCCGGGCTCGCCGTGGTCTTCCACTGTGACGGAGAAGGAGCACGACGGCGAGCTGCCGCGGCAGGTACCGGAGAACCGGACGGTCTTCGGCGACCCGTCTGGGTTGACCGCGATCACCTCAACGTTGGTGACCGGACCGTTGATGTGCAGGCCCGTGACGTGGTTGACGTAGTTGAATTCGCCGCTCGCCACCGTGCCGCCCGACTTACTTGGCATCGCATTGAACCCGAAGGTGGCGCTGCCCGTGCCGGTGGCATTCGGGTCAGCGGAATCTGGGTTAGGCACTGGGATCTGGCCACCGCCCGTCACCTTGATCGCGCCATGCGGGAAGGGGGCGCCGCCGGAGCTGCAGGCGGAGACGAGGTTGGTGTCCAGCGTCACCGCGCCGGTTAGCGCAAAAACTCCGCCAGACACGTTTGCGCTCGTAGTCACAGTGTCACTGATAAGCGCGAGAATGATTCCTTGGAACTCAGTTCCTGTACCCAAGGTCGCGGAGCTGCCGACGGCCCAAAAAACTCCCGGCGCGCAACCTTCATTCCCATTATTGACGAGAACAGAAGCGTTGCTTGCAGTCGTGAGCGTGCTCCCTATCTGGAAAATCCAGGGGCCCTCGCCCGTGAGATTGAGTGTTCCAGTTAACCCAGCCGAGGAATCGAAACAATAGACGCCTGGCGTGAGCGTGAGTCCCCCCAGATCCTGACCAGTCAAGTCGTTGGCGGGGGGGCACGTCGCGCCTGCTAGTGCAGCGTATGCAGTGGCGGCATCACTATGAGCCTGAGCCGCGACCGCATCACCCGCGTGTATCGCTCCTCCGACGACGGTGCACGGTGCAGGAAAACCCGTAACTGCGGAGCCGGGGCTGACGCCAACGTCTCCGGTGATGGTGGACACACCGGTACAAGTGACCGTCGAAGAACCCAGAACGGCGAAGCTCGACGCCGAACCCAGTGATGGCGCGGTTTGAGCCAATGCTGAGTCGAACGAGGCCGCAGAAAGAAGCGCAGCGATCGCAAGGAGACACGAGAAGAGGTACTTCTGATGATGATTCATGGCGACCCCCCCCTTAGTAGGTTTTCTCCAACTTGCCCAGCTTGTCCAGGCCGTAATTAGGTGGATCGACCAGTTGTTTAACTGCTCGGTCCTACTACTTCCTGGGTTTCCTCTTGGCAGCCGGCGCCGCCTCAGTCGCTGATCAACGCACCAACTGCTTGTCATCAAGCAGTGTCAGGGCGTCTTTAGCATTGAACGGGTACCGACGAGTGGACTCTTGCCCCGTAGATTTCAGGATGATATCTACGCGGCGGTTCTGGGCCAAGACAATCCCCTTCCAATTGGCGAGGCCCTGGATTCTTCGCCGATCCTGCGGGCTCATTTCGGGATTCTTTTCCATCTGTTCCCTTACTTGGGCGGCGCTCAGCATTTCCTGTTTACCAAGCGACCGCGTCTCGATGCTGGCTTCGGGAACGCCCTGCTCGACCAAGAAGTTCTTGCTCCGTGCCACGCGCCGCTCCGTAAGGGCGTTGTTGTATTCAACCGATCCGCGTTGGTCCGCATGCCCCTCCAGGATCAAGTGGGCATTCGGGTTGAAGGTGAGGTACTTCTTGAAGTCCTCGGCCAGAGTCCTGAGGATGGTCTGCTGACTCACCACGAGGCCGGTGTCGGGATGCTGGACCGTCGGCTGCGCCGTCGGAAAGTAAATGCTGTGGAGTGCAAGCCTCGCTTCCAATTCTTTTACCAGCGGAGGAAGCTGAGCCGCCTGCACGTCGAGGTCTACTGAGCAATCGGCGGTGCCGCCGCGCCCATCGTCCACATGGCCTTTCACCGTGCACGGGCCCGGCGCCAGACCGGAACTATCGAACCTCACGGACGATCCTGAGCCGATGATCCGGCCGCCGCTGGTGCGCCAGGAGAAGGTCAACGGGTCGTTGTCCGGATCGCTGGCCGTAGCAGTGATCTGTACGCGTTCGCCGACCACCGTCGAGCTGCGGTCCACCGAGCAGCTCATCGTCGGCGGGCGATTCGGCCGCGGTTCGACGCGAATATCCACCGAACAATCCGCCGTGCCGCCCCGGCCGTCGTCCACGCGCACTCTTACCGTATAGGTTCCCGGGGCCCTGCCGGAGGAGTTCCATCGGACTTCAGGGCCGGAGCCCTCCACGGCGCCACCAGTTGCCGTCCAAGAGTAGGTCAGGGGATCGTTGTCCGGATCACTGGCCTGCGCGCGCACGGCGACTACGTCTCCCGATTCGGCATAGACCATGTTTTTGTCGGCCGAACACGAGACCACCGGTGGCCGGTTGGGGGGCGGCGGAGGGGGCGGAGGTGGGCGTTTCCCACCGAAGCGGAAGACAATTCCCGCCGAGAGGCGCACGTCGTTCTGCCTCGCCGTTTGTCCCGCGCTGGAGGAACGATCCGCGAACCGGGTCATCAAGTATTCGGCTTGAAACGCACGCACTGCGACGTGGCGGGTTACGCTGATGTCGAGTCCGCCTCCGGCGGTCATGGTAAACGCGTTCTCGGAAGGGAGGGGCGAACAACCAATCCCTGAACAACCGGAGAGCGTCACGCCACTGGCGTGCACGCCTCCAAACAGAGCCTGGATAAAGGGAGTGACCGTATTGTGCCGGAAGGAAAGGCGCGGACCTAACATGTATGTGAAGACGTTCCCAGAAGCGTCCACCACGCCGCCGTTCGGAGGCGCGCCCGGGCCGAACCTATCGGCATGGTAGCCACCAAAGTCGGCAACGAGCCCCAGGTAACGATTCGCGTTGATAGCGAGGGACGTGCTGCCGCCATATAGGTAAGCGACCCGGTTTCCGGCGCTGGTCGTGGTCGGAACGGGCCCGAAAAACGAGGGGCCCAGAAAAAGCTCAACTCTGGGAGTAATGCTGCCCGCGCCTCTCGATTGCGGCATGGGCGACGCCGGCAGGGACGCTGACGTCGTAGCAGCCGGCTTGGCTTTGGCCACGGCACCGGGTGCGACGCGGGAATTGACAGCCCCATCCTTCTTCGCTGTGGCTGCCGACTTTGCCGTGTCGTCCGCACAGAGTAAGAGGGTAGGCGCCAGTAAGAAAGCAACCGCCATTGTGGTAATAATCCGAGTTCCTAATCTCATTGTTGCCTCCTGAATTGTGCCTACTCACTCAGAAGCGGGGCATGAAGAGTCCCGCTTCTCAGCCATCGCCCACTGCTCGTCCTGCTTTCGCGCCGAATGCCTCGCGCCTTACGGGGCAGGCACGTTAATGACGGTGTTCACCATCGTAACCGGCCCAGTCAGGGCCAACGCTCTGCCATTCAGCGTGGTTATCGCGACGTTGCCGGCAGTAGAGAACGAGACTCCTGATTGAGCCATTATGGTCCCTACCATGGTACCGCCTCCGGCCCCGTTAATAGTCGCGGCGCTGCCGATATGCCAGAAGACATTCTTAGCCTGGGCGCCGTTGATCAGGATAACGCTGCGAGCACCCGTCGGGCCCGCGATGCCCACAGTGAGTGCCGCTGCCGTCTGGAAAACCCAGAAAGCATTCGCATTCCCCTGAGCGTCGAGTGTGAGAGGTCCTAGCGTTATATCAAACGTGGCCCCGGCGGATTTATAGATGCCCGGGGGTAGGGTTAGACCGCCCAGTTCGCCGGCGCCAGGATCTGTACCTCCAGGCATTGAAGCCGGAGAAGTTGCGTTAAACGCGGTGAGCGCATCGGCTGCGGCCTGGGTTGCGATCGCCATGGTGGCAGCAGTTCCTTCA
>Ga0315279_10003487_pt1 | contig 21869 bp, 13 predicted proteins | sample YL17G06_20_MG_FD_203694 | JGI IMG/M metagenome (GOLD analysis project Ga0315279, IMG submission 203694) | Sediment microbial communities from Yellowstone Lake, YNP, Wyoming, USA - YL17G06_20 | ecosystem: Environmental > Aquatic > Freshwater > Lake > Sediment | place: USA: Wyoming | collected... | reverse complement strand
TTTCCTTGACCTTTTTGCAGGTTCAGGCGCAATTGGCATTGAAGCAATAAGTGAAGGTGCAAGGTTTTCAGTTTTTGTTGAGAAAAACCCTGTTACCCTGCGCGTCATAAAGGAAAATATCAAAATGCTTGGTATTGAAAATCAAGCTCTTGTCATAAAGCAGGATGTTCTAAATTTTATAAAGAGCCCTTTCTCTTTTGAGAGTTTCAAAGAAAAATTTGATTTTGTATTTCTTGACCCGCCCTATGCTTCAAAACTTGCAGGACAAACAATGCAAGCTCTTGTAAACTTTCCTTTTTTAAAAAGTGATTTAATAATTATTGCTGAGCACTCCGACGGTGAAATTCTGCCCGACGATCTTAAGGGCACGAATTCCTTCAAAAAGTTTCGCGAAAAGAAATATGGTAAAATTGCTGTGTCATATTACTCTATTGAAACTATTATCTTAGAATAAATCCTTTTCCGTTATTTTCTCTGTCATTGCCTTTCAGTCATTTCGAGCGAAGCGAGAAATCTCCTATTTCTTTGTCATCCTGCAATCTTTTCCTTGCTGTAGGCAAGCACTTGTTTCAGGATCCCCTCCTTTTCTTTCTTTGTCATTGTCTTTTTTTCTTTGTCATCCTGCCCTGAACTTAATTCAGGATCTCCTCTTCTTTGTCATCGTGAGCGGAACGAAGTGAAGCGTGACGATCTCCGAGCTGTCATTCTGAGCCTCCGAAGGAGGCGTGAGAATCTCCTCCTTTATTTTTTTGCCTTTCAGAACTATAGCAACATTCCTCAACTATTATTCATTTGAGAAAATTTTAAGTCAGGCTAAGTTGACTTAGAATGAAGAATGCGCATTTAAGTCAGGCAAGGTTGACTTAAATTTCAAAAGGTCTATTTGAAATAGGTCGAGTGTTCTCTAATGCGAAAACTTCCGTCTTAAAATATGGTAATAAGTATTAAGACGGAGAAATCCGACCTATAAAAATCAGGATAGGTAAATTTTCAAATAGCTAATAGAAAGTTTTCTTATTTCACTTAAAGCAAACTTTTTGTTAAACCAAATAAACAGCTTTACAAACTTTGCAAATATTCTCATTAGTTATAAAATTATCTTAGAGCACGAAAATAAGCCGGCAAAGTGGTCGAAAATTGTGCACGAAGGTTGGGTTATTGATTACTTCGCACTAGCGGTTGGTATAAATGCTCAGTTGAAAGAATTATGAATAATAAATGCTTTAATGGCTGGGATTCTCTCTCCTGCAAAATGCACAGGCTCCGAGTGACAAATCCCTCCACAGTCGCCTTAGGTTAATGTTCTATTTTTTAGCAACAACGAAATACCAACTCTTGTGAAGGGTGATTTTTTACTATCATATAAGTTTTTGTAAAGCATTATTATATTTTGACAAATAAAATAAATATGTATATTATAAAATGCAAAGGAAAATGGTGTGATTGTGTTATTAAATGAAGCTGATACAAGAGCAAAACTTATTGATCCTGCCCTTCATCAAAAAGGGTGGACTGAGGATTTTATTTCAAGAGAAGAAACAGAACGAGGAATAGAAATAATTGATGGCAGGCCGAGGAGAAGAGAACAAGGAAGGGTTGATTATCTTTTAAGAATTCGTATAAATGCCAATACTCAGCCGGTCGCAGTTGCACTAATTGAAGCAAAAAAAGAAGATGAACTTCCCACAAAAGGTCTTGAGCAGGCAAAAAAATATGCACGTCTAAACCATGTCTACTTTGTTTTCTCATCAAATGGACATAGATTTGTTGAATATAACGATTTCACTGGTAAAACTTCCCAACCCATTCCGATGTCAGAATTTCCAACCTCAGTGGATCTTCGTAAAAGTTTTGAGGCAGGTACAGGAATTTCTCTTGAAAGTGAGAGCGCAAAACCCTTACTCATACCTTATCCTAGAGGTGAGGCAAGCAGGCGTTATTATCAGGATGCAGCGATTAGAGCTGCTCTTGAGAAAATAGCAAGTGGAAAAAAGAGAATTCTTCTTTATCTTGCGACAGGTTCAGGAAAAACTTTTATTGCGGTTCAATTACTTAGGAAAATTGCAGACGCAGGGCAATTGCATCGTGCTTTATTCCTTTGTGATAGAGATGAACTTCGTAGCCAGGCACTTGGAGCATTTCAGAATGTTTTTGGTTCAGATGCTGCAGATGTAACTACATTAAATCCTCAGAAAAATGCACGAATTCTTATTGCAACCTATCAAACACTTAATGTCGCAGGTGAAGACGAAGATGCGAAATTCTTCTTGGAAAACTACCCGGACAATTATTTCAGTCATATTGTAATTGACGAGTGCCACAGGAGCGCCTGGGGAAAATGGAGTATAGTGCTTACTCATAACCCTGATGCGGTCCAAATAGGACTTACTGCAACTCCTCGATATTTTAAAGGTGGCACAGAAGAAGAACGTAAAGGAGACCTGGAAATAACAGAAGATAATATAAAGTACTTTGGAAACCCAGTATATGAGTACCATATGTCACAAGGTATAGAAGATGGTTACTTACCGGCTTGTGAGGTTGTAAAAAGAGATATAGATATTGATTTAAAAGGAGTTAAAGGTTCTGAAGCTGTAGCTTTGGGTGTAAGAAATGCAACAACTGGTGAGTTAATTCCTGAAGATGAACTTCGAGGAGAATATGAGGCGCCTACTTTTGAAAGAATAATTCAATTACCAGACAGAGTCAGAGCAATGTGCAAAGATCTATTTAATATGTTTCTTGAAACAGGAGGTCCATATCAAAAAACTGTTATATTCTGTGTACGTGATTCCCATGCAGATGATGTTGCATCACAAATGAACAATCTTTATGCTGAGTGGTGTGTAAAAAATGGGGAGAAAAGAGTTGATCCTTATGCTTTTAAATGTACTGCTGCAGTTGGTGGGAGTCAGTATATTGCAGATTTAAGAGGTTCTGAAAGGAGTTATTATATTGCTACAACTGTCGACCTTATAACAACAGGTGTGGATGTCCCAATTCTTCAAAATGTTGTCTTTTTCAAATATGTTAACTCCCCAATTGCCTTTCACCAGATGCTGGGTAGGGGTTCAAGAATCCATGCTCCTACGAATAAACTAATGTTCAGGGTATATGACTATACAAATGCATCTCGTCTCCTTGGTGAAGATTTCGTAACTCGAAACACTCCGAGCCATAAAAAACCCGAAGAGCCAACAGGTGAGAAAATTTTAGTTGTGGAAGGGTTTGATGTTCATATTAATCCTGCCGGTACGTATATTGTTACAGATATAGATGGGAAATTGGGCATGGCCACAATTGAGGAATATAAAGAAATTATAGCCTCAAAACTCTCTGAAGAGGTGAAAACCTTTGAGGAATTCAGAAATTACTGGATTGACCCTCTCAGGAGAAAAGCCCTTCTTGAGTTTCTTCCAAATGATGGAGCAGGCGTAAGAATGCTTCGTGATCTTATGAATCTAAAGAATTGCGACCTGTATGATATACTTGCTGAAATTGGTTTTGGAGTTGCTCCAAAAAGCCGTAAGGAGCGTGTCTTTGCATTGCAGTATAAATACAGCGATTGGTTCAATAACCTTCCGTTAAATACTCGAGAAACTCTTCTCGCTCTTGCAAGACAGTTTGAAAAAGGAGGCATAGAAGAACTCGAGAACCATTATATTTTTGAAATCCCAGAAGTTAATAAAGCAGGAGGGCTAGAAGCCCTGAAATTACTCGGAGACCCCAAAGATGTTATCCTTGAAGTAAAAAGGATGTTATTTACAGTATGAATAAAGATGAAACTCTTGATTTCTTAGTTTCAAATAGAATTTATCCGATGTGTAGTAAAAAAGGAAAAATTTTCCTTAAGCACCCCAAAAGTGTTTTATTAAGCAAGGAACAGGCACAGGAAATTATAGAAAGTTTAAATATAAAAACACCAGAAGAGTGTACAAAAGCTCGAAATGAAATAAAGGAACTTGTTGCTAAAAATAATATAAACATTCCTATCAATAAATGGGTAATAGATGAAAGACCCAGAGAAATGCTTTTAAAACAAGGAGCCGATAAACTGTCTCTTTCAAAGCTTCTTGCAATAATTCTGAGAACAGGCAAAGAGGGAGAAAGCGCCGAAGAACTTGCAAGAAAATTATTAAATAGATTTAAAAGTTTGCGTGGAATTGACCTTGCTCCAATTTCAGAAATATGCAAGATCGAAGGGATAGGAACTGCAAAATCGGCACAGATAAAAGCTGCTCTTGAACTCGGCAAAAGGCTTTCCAGGGAAAGGGCAGAAAAGGCAAATAAAATAAAAAAAGCAGAAGATGTTGTATTGTATGTTAGAGAATTTTACGGGCCATATCTAAGAGATGCAAAGAAAGAATTCTTTGCAATAATCCTTTTAGACATTAAAAACAAGCCAATCAAAAACATAGATTTAAGCAAAGGAAGCATCAATGCAAGCATCGTTGACCCAAAAGAGATAATCAAGGAGGCAACTCTTAATTCCGCTTCATCAATTATCCTTGTGCATAACCATCCTTCTGGTGAACCAGAGCCCTCTCAGGAGGACCTCGATATTACAAATCGTATCATTAAATCCTGCGAACTTGTAGGGGTAAAGGTGCTTGATCATGTTATTATCGGCAAAAATGAAGAGGATTTTTTCAGTTTTACTCAGGCAGGTTTAATAAAATGAAATTCTATAGCATAGGAACGTTTAGGATATGAGACAATATAGTGTCTTTGTAGGTAGTGTTCAAGGGGAACTTAGAGAGGAGCGATTAGCAGTAAAAGAAATTATCACGCAAGACGTTCTTTTAAAGCAGTATTTTGAAGTTTTCCTTTTTGAAGATCTATCTGCTAAGAGCAAGTCAGCAGAAAAAGTTTATCTTGATGAAGTTTCAAAAAGTGACATTCTGATACTATTGTTGGGGAAAGATTATGGGAATATAGGTACTGATGGATTATCGGCTACTGAAAGAGAATTCCGAAAAGCAGTAGAGAAAAAATCAAAAATCCTGGTTTATATAAAGAAAATGAATAATTCTGAGAGGGACCAAAAAGTTAAAAACCTCATTGAAGAAATAAAAGATCCACAAAATGGTTATATCTATAAAGTATTTAATAATATTGCCGATTTAAAAGACTGGGTTCGTAATAGCCTTGTAGATTTTCTTGACGAAGAAAATGTTTTTATCAAAGATCCTTTTGATTCACTTATCTCAAAAAATGCAACTTATAGCGATATAAATGAAGAGCTTGTAAAAGACTTTTTAGTACTCAGGGCGGAGAAACAAAAAGTTGGCATTCCAAAAATATCTATAAAAGATTTCTTAATAAAAACTATAGATATCGTCAAAGAGGTTGAAGGAGTGCTCAAACCGACTACTGCGGCAATTCTATTTTTTTGCAGCAATCCCCAACAATTTATCCCGCAGAGTAGTGTAAAGGTAGCGCGGTACAGGGGAAACTCACGCATTGAATTTATTGACTCCCAGGAGCTTGTCGGGCCCTTCTACGGAATTCTTAGAGATGTAGAAATATTCTTTAAGAGGAACACACACTTGGCAAGTAAAATTGTCGAATTCAAAAGAGTAGATATCCCCGAATATCCTTTTGAAGCTATAAAAGAAGCAGTGATAAATGCAATGGCGCACAGAAATTATTTTCTTGAAGGGGCCAATGTTCAGTTGGAAATATTTGACGATAGAATAGAGGTAACAAGTCCTGGAGGCCTTCTCCCTGGATTAAACATAAAGAAGCTTGAGGGAATTCATAAAACAAGGAATAAGAAAATTTGCAAGATTCTCCACGAAACAATAGATATGGAAAGATTTGGTACGGGCATCGGAAAAATGAAAACTTATATGGCAAATCACGGGTTAAAGCCACCTGAATTTAGTGAACTTGGTGATTTCTTTAGAGTAACATTTTATGGACCTCAAGATAAGATTTTAGATTTAGTGCCAAGCATCCCAGAAGAGCGACAAACAAATTTGAAAAAACTTGGACTCAATGAAAGACAAATAGAAGCTTTAAGGATGATGGTGAATGAGGGGAAAGTCATGACGAACCGAGAATACAGAAAATTATTCAGTGTAACAAATAAAACAGCTTCTACAGACTTAAATGGTCTTGTAAAATTTGAGATGGCAAAATGTGAAGGAAGTGGAAGAAATGTCAGATATTTCGCAAAATGAGTTTACACGATTCCAGAATGGATTACACGATAATTACGCGATTACACGATTATTTGATTTTTTACACGATTACTACACGATTTACACTTTGAATCGATTATTATTTTGGATTGATGTATAAATGTATAAATGTTAAACATAGTGGTTCATATTAAGATGGCGCATAAGTGGAAAACTTGGCGCATAAAATGGCTCATAAATAAATATAACGACTCAAACGTTTCATGGATGGCTCATAAAGGGCTAATATGAGTGATATTGCAAGGGTAAAGCAAAAGGCGGTTAAGGATTGTACAACGATAATAAGTGTCTCTTTCAAACAGAAAGGAGCTGACAATGGAAAATAAACCAGAACTTCCGCTAGGGTGGAAATGGGTAAGGTTGGGGGAAGTGTGCGAAAAGATCCAGTATGGATTAACTGCAACTGCGACAGATAATAAAGACGGGTTCCCTTTTATTAGAATTACGGATATTGATGATTTAGGAAACATTAAATTAGAAAGTATGAGATACACATATTGCGATGAAGAGATTTTTAGAAAATATGAACTCAAAGAAAATGATATTCTTTTTGCAAGAACTGGCTCAATAGGTAGAACATTTTTATATAATGGTATTCCTTCAAAAGCTATTTTTGCTTCTTATCTGATTAGATTTAGACCAAAAAAGGATATAGTTGATCCTTTATTACTTTTTTATTATTCTCATTCGCCATCTTATTTTAAGTTTATTGGAGAAAAAAAGCACACAGTATCTCAGCCGAATATAAATGCTGAAGAGTATAAATCTTTACCCATCCCTCTTCCTCCATTTCCCGAGCAAAAACGGATCGCTGCAAAACTGCAGGAAATGATGCAAGAAATTGACCAAGCTCGAACTGCCTGCGAAAAACAGCTCGAAGCAGCCAAATCCTTGCCCTCCGCATACTTGCGCGAAGTCTTCGAAAACCCCGAAGCCAAGAAATGGGAGAGAAAGAAATTAGGAGAAGTTATAAAATCAACTCAGTCTGGAACTTGGGGAGATGAGCCATTTGAAGCACCAAAAGAGGAAGTTTATATAGTTATTCGATCTACTGAAATTGACCATAAGGGAGTAATCTCAATTAAAGATGAAAAGGTTGCTCAAAGAAGGGTTAAACCTGAAACTGCAAGAAAATACTTTTTAAAGCCAAACGATTTACTTGTTGTAAGATCTGGAGGGACAACAGGGAAAATTATTTTAGGTAGAGTAGGTATTTATCTTGGAGAACCTGATAAATATCTCTTCTCTAACTTTCTATTAAAAGCTCAAGTAGATGAAAAGTTGGCTTTGCCAGAATTTTTATGGCGGTATTTAAATTGGAATAAATTTCTTGAAGAGAATATACCGAATTTAATGAGGCGAACAACGGGTATTCAGAACTTACCAATGGATGAATATTTTTCTATTTTAATTCCTCTTCCTCCACTTCTTGAGCAAAAACGGATTGCTTCATATCTCAAAGAAAAAATAGACCAAGCAGAAAAACTTCGTGCTTCAATCGAAAAACAATTAGAAATAATAAATGCTCTACCTCAAGCAATCTTAAGCAAGGCTTTTAAGGGAGAAATATGAAGGAATTCAAAGTTTTTATCAGTCATGCTTCAGATACAGAAAATGAGTGCAATATGCTAAAGAAAATAATAGATCAGGAGAATGCAAATCACTTTAAATCAAGAGACTACGTATTCATCCCATTCTGTTTTGAAGATATTATTCCTGGTTCTGGTTTCCCTCAAAAAGAGAAGATAGATCCAGAGATCATAGATAAAAGTTGTATACTAATGATTTTTATTTTGAAGAGTAGACTTGGGACCATTAGAAATGATGAAACGGGAGTAGAGCATGAATATGAATTGGGGAAAGAATTTAAAAAAGAAATAATGATTTATAGATGTGATTTTCTAATGCATCTTTCTGAAATTGATCCTGGACAATTACAAATGGTTAATGATTTCTTTGAAAGGATAAGAAATGAAAATTTGTATGTTCCTCTTAGGGAAATTGGAGAATTCGAAACTAGATTACGAAGTGATTTTTCAAAATGGATAGAAGGATTTATTAACGACAACGAAACAAATTTTGCAAAAGATATGGATGATTTCAACAAACTTAATAGGGGGTTTTAATGATAAACGATATATTAGGAGAAAAATATCTTTACCCAAAAATTAAAGAAATAGTTTTGGAAGTCCAGAATTTCACGAAGTCAGGAAAAGTAATATTAATTGTAGGACAGCCAGGAAGTGGAAAAAGTGTTTTTATGAAACAGCTATATGAGGAGCTTAAAAGTAAAATTGAATGTTTAATTGCAATAAGAGCAGAATTTTTAAAGGAATCCGATTCACCTGAAAAAGTTTTCGATATTTTCAAAAAAGTTGAAAATGAAGATAAACCAAAAGTTTTGCTTTTAGATTCTCTTGATGTTTTAGCTTATAGTCACAGAAGAGAACTTCAGGAATGGCTTTATTATGTCGATAAAATGAAAGACATTAAAGAAATGACTGTTGTATGTGCATCTAGGAGCTTTGAAGCAAATCATTTATACCCCATGAATGAGCAAACATGGTCAGAAAAAATAAACATAGAGCCTCTACCGGATGATTTTATAGACAAAGTATTAACTAAGTTAAGCTATGATTTCAACTTTATTCCTATAAGATTTCGCGAATTCTTGAAGATACCTTTACATTTGAGAGTAGCCGCAGACATCATTCTCAAAGGTGGCGATCTTAAAAATATCACCGATATTGAAAGTCTATACACAAAATTATTAGAAGTATTAGGTATTTCTCCTGATGAAATCAAAATATTAAGTTATATGGCTGAATTAATGATAGAAAATCGAAGCATATACTTGTTTTACCCGTCAATTAACGCACAAATGCAGAAAATAATCAAAGAGGTGGAAAGACCAGGAATTACGGGGATTATTCAGTTTGACGACCAAAACGGAGCAATAAGCTTTTCCCACCAAACTTTTATAGATTATTTCACCGCCATTAAGGTAATCAATGAACAGAAATCTATAAAAAATTTCATTTTGGAACATAATCAAAGTCTGTTTATAAGACCTGTTTTGAGACACATTGTTGCTATACTTCGCCTAACTTCACAAAAGAGACTTTTTAAAGAATTAGAGGAAATATTTTTCGAAGAAACAAAAACAGAGCAGGTTGGTTTTATTTCAAGTTCCTCAAAGATAAATTTGCATATTAAAACTGCTATACTTGCAGATATAGCTTCTTGGGATAATCCAACAAGCGACGAGGCAAACTTCCTCATTCGAATATTTAATGATGAAAATAATGGAGATACCTTTACGGTTCAATTTTTTGACAAAAAACCTAATATAGACTGGTATTTTGTTTTAAAAGACAAATATATAATTCCTTTAATAACTAGTAGCAATGATGCGGACATTAAGTACATATTTATATTATCTTTTCTTTCTGAAATTGTTAAGCAGATCCCTTCAAAAGTTTTGGAAATTTTAAGAATCCTTTTAATTAAAAAACCCGATAATATGATTGAATGGTTTTTCTTCAAAATTTCTAAAGATATTTCAGAGATTAAATTGGATGAATCCATCCAAGACTCATATGCCGATTCTCTTGAGCAAGTGGTTAAAAAAGGATTCATTACGGATTCGATAGGAACACTTCAGGTTCTGGAAGTTTTGGCCAAATTTTCTCCTAAAAGAGCTTTAAATTTGTATTTCGAAAACCTCAAAAAAGAACTTCAGGAGAGAAAAGATTCTCATCCACAGAGAGATTTATTGGATGCATTTGCTGACGTGCTATCATTGGTTTATGGAAAAATACCATACGAGACATTATTTACAACAACTGATTTCTTTGAGCAAATTTTCTCAGAGAATTATTTAAATGATAAGCTCTGGGATTTTCCTTCCATTATGCTTTATGACGAATATGAGCAGAGATTTGGTTTAGAAGCTTTTTACGAATGGTACAAAGAAAACTTCCTGGAGTTCTGTTCGAAATTAACTGAACAATCGAAAAGTCTTATAGAAAAGCTAAACAATAGTAAGTGGAAAACGCAGAGACAACTCTCAATGCTTTGCAAGCTAAAGAATCCCGATGTATTCAAAGAAGAAATTACTAAGTGTATCGAGGAAATAATTAGTACTAATTTGCAAGGGTCTTTGATTTATGAAAAATCTGACTTATTCTTGAAGTCTATTGAGCGGATTTTTCCAGTTATTTCTTCCAATGAGAGAGAAGCAATAATCGAAAAAATTTTAACTCTTTATTTAGATGACAAAAATCAAGTTTTCGACTGGATTTGGACTCCTCTAAACCATATTCCTGAGAAATTTAGAACCAATACTGTAAGAAGTAAATTAAAAGAGATTCAGAATAAATATAATCTACCTGATTATGATTATCAACCTCCAAAAAAATTAGGAGAAGCCAAGTTTGCTGAGGCACCATATAAGGCTGATTTTTTGGAAGGGAAGGAACCCGCAGACCTTTATAAGTTCCTTATAGAGAATCGGAGTTTGGAAGAAAGATGGGATTTTGAAAACGATAAATATTACGGAGGGGTAGAGTTGCTTGCGAGGGAAGCAGCAACCCTATTTGTTGATAATCTGACAAAATATAAATCTGTTGTAGAAGAATTGTCCAAGGATTCTAAGAATGATGTTTACTTATCAAATTTATTTTCTAAACTTGGAGAAAAGGGTATTAATGAAAAAGAAACATCCTGGTTGATAAATTTAGTTGAAAGCGTATGCAAAAGAGAAACTCTGCAACTGGAAATAATAAGAGCTTTACGCAAAAGTGTAAAGTTCGTAACCAAAGAGTGTTTTGACAAATTAAAGAATATCTTATTAACATTGTCAAATGCTAAAGATCCGGAAAAGGACAAGTTTATTGAATATAGGAAGCAAGGTTATGCTAATGATGTACTTACCGAAGGCATCAATTCTACTCGTGGAGAACTTGCAGAATTAGTTCTTTTACTGACGCAAAGATTTCAAGAAGATTGGCTAATAGAAATTTTACAAAAATTGTCGAATGATAAAACTATAAGTGTAAGGGCTGCATTAATATATTATTTACCTTTGGGATTAAAATCACTTGGTTGGGATGAATGCCTTGAACTATTTTCAAATGCTTTTGAAGCTAGCTCAGATGAATATGGAAGAATTATTACTGATTTCTTGCAGTACACTCCTAAAGAAAAATATGGAAACCTATCAGGCAGTATAACTAAAATGAGATCAACTATGCAAAGCGAGCTTGGTATAGAATACGCTAAATTGACTACTATTTTTTATCTTAGAGGAATGGTTTCACAGGAAGATTTATTGAAGTTATTAGAGGACAAGAAATTAAACAAAAAAGGCTTGGATGAAAGTGTTAAGTTATTAGCAATGCAACTACAATATGAGGAAGCTGTTAGTAAATGTTTGAAAATTTTAATAAAACTTATGGAAAAAGAAAGCATCTCCTCAGAAAGTATCCACTTTATTTTCTTAAAAGCTCGTCCAGATGATTTCAATAATTTTGTACCTATTTTGAGAAAAGTTATCGAGAACAAAAGAACTCAGGTAGAGGATCTTTACTATTTGCTGGAATACTTAGAAAAAAGTCTTTTAAAAGATCCTTTAAAAAATTTTGAATTGTTGGAGAACATGCTTGAAAAGCTAATAGAAGATTTTTATGAACATAAAGGTTATAGTCATGCTTTTTATTCTAAGGCGCCAATTAACATAATAAATACGATTCTTGAATGCTATCCTGAACAGGAGCAAAGAGCATTAAAGGCTTTGGATTCTCTAATTAAACTTAAATGGAGTGGCGTAGATGAGTATTTGAGTGAATTCGAAAGAATGTAAAAAAACTTAATTCACACAGAAACTTTACTTTCAAAAGATTTTGCTTATGAGAATAATTTTTAAGCGCATTACAAAGGTCTCTTGACAGAAAGCCTACTTTAGAGTAGACTACTTTAGAGTAGACTATATTGAGGAGATGAAGATGAAATTTATAGACAGGGAAGGAGAGCTTGGTTCATTAGTAAGATTTTGGAAGAAAGAAGAATCACAATTCTTAGTTATTTATGGAAAAAGAAGGATTGGGAAAACTGAGCTTATAAAGCAATTTATTAAAGATAAACCGAATATTTATTTTCTTGTGCAAAAGATAAGTGAGCAGGAAAATTTAAAAATGCTTGGTGAGCTTGTAGGGGAATTTTTTGGTGATGATATATTAAAAGCAAATGGTTTTGATAACTGGCAAATATTATTTGAATATCTTGAAAAGCATTTAAAAGAAAGAGTGGTAGTTGTGATAGATGAATTCCCATACCTTGCTGAGGCTAATAAGGGAATTTCTTCAATCTTTCAGGCTGGCTGGGATGAACACCTGAAAAACACTCCTGTTTATTTAATTCTCTGTGGTTCAAGTATTGCAATGATGGAAAGCGAAGTCCTTGCTTATAAAGCGCCTCTTTATGGAAGAAGAACCGGCCAGATATTTTTGCAACCTTTCTCATTTTATGAAGCTTCTGAATTTTATCCAAACCTCTCATTTGGCAAAAGGTTGGAGCTTTATACTTTAGCCGGGGGTAATCCTAGTTATCTTGGAAAATTGAACCCCAAAATCTCTGTTGAAGAAAATATAATTGAACAAATACTTGCGTCAGGATCTACTCTTTACAATGAAGTTGAGTTTATCCTAATGGAAGAGCTCAGAGAACCGCGGAATTATTTCACAATTTTGAGGGCAATTGCCTTCAATAAGACAAGAGTTAGTGAAATAGTAAATGAAACTGGTTTTGAAAAAAGCATTTTGCATAAATATTTTTTTGCGCTTGAGAACCTTCGGATTATTCAGAAGGAGGTACCTGTTACTGAAAAAAATCCTTTGAAGTCAAGGAAGGGTATTTATAAGTTGCAAGATCAATTTTTTAAGTTCTGGTTCAAATATGTATTGCCAAATAAAAGTAGAATTGAGGAAGGACGTATTGAATATGTATTAGACATAATTGAAAGAGATTTTAATTTGCTCGTATCAGAGAACTATGAGAAAGTTGCACGTGAAATTGTTAAGAAAAACGAAGCTAAATTTTTTAGAATCGATAAAATAGGAAGATGGTGGGACAGAAACGAGGAAATAGATTTAGTTGCCTTAAACGAGAAAGAGAATAAAATTTTGTTTGGAGAGGTGAAGTGGAGTAATAAACCTGTAGGTGCAAATATCTATGATGATTTAAAGAAAAAGGTGAAAAATGTTCAATGGGGAAGACAAGATAGAGAGGAACATTTTTGTCTTTTTTCAAAGAGCGGTTTTACTGAGAATATGGAGAAAATTGCAAGAATTGAAAATGTAGTTCTTTTTCATGAGGATAAATTAATAAATTGAAAGGAGCAGAATGAATAATAATCACCGAAAAATTACAACACCGCAGTCCTTGAACGCCTATGTAAAGGGTATCTGTGATATTATGAGGAGGTCAGGTAGGGCTGGAGCCCTTCAGTATGTACCTGAACTTACTTGGATGCTTTTCCTTCGGATTCTTGATGAGATAGAAGAGAAGGAACGAGAAGAAGAACAAGCGCTTGGGAAAATATTCAAGCCATCTTTAGAGTATCCTTATAGATGGCGTGACTGGGCAGACCCTAACGGAAAGAAAAGGCAGGAACTTCAAGAAGGAACTTTTGGCGGTTTTATGAGCTTTGTAAATGGGGATCTTATACCTCACCTTAAAGAATTAAAGGATAAACCTGGTGTAAATTCACGCCAAAAGGTTATAACTGAGGTTTTTTCATCTGTTGAAAAAACTGGTATTGATACTGAACGAAACCTTCTGGATATTCTTGACAGGATTAATGAACTTTCAATCGAACAGGTCGAAGAGAAGCATATGTTTACTCTCTCTCAAGTTTATGAAGGACTTCTTCAAAAGATGGGTGAGAAAAATAATGATGGAGGGCAATTCTTCACTCCAAGGGAAGTTATTCGGATTATGGTTAAAGTGATTGACCCTAAAATTGGTGAAGTAGTGTATGATCCTTGCTGTGGAACAGGTGGTTTCCTTGCACAGGCGTATCAGTATATGAATGGAAAGGTAGAGACGGGTTCTGACAGAGAAATACTTAAAACAAAAACATTTTACGGCAGGGAGAAGGAAAATCTTGTTTATCCAATTGCGCTTGCTAACCTTGTGCTTCAGGGAATAGACGAGCCTCATATATGGCATGGAAACACTCTTACGGGACTTGAGACTTATGGCGGGCTTTTTACTGGTGCTCCTTCTCTTTATGATGTCGTACTTACAAATCCTCCATTTGGTGGCAAAGAAGGTAAAGATGCGCGGACAAAGTTTGCATATAAAACATCGGCTACTCAGGTTCTTTTCCTTCAACATGTAATGGATAGCCTTAAAAAAGGTGGAAGGTGCGGAATTGTTATGGACGAGGGAGTTCTTTTTAGAACAAATGAAAATGCATTTTTGCAAACTAAAAGAAAACTTCTTAATGAATTTAATCTATGGTGTATAGTAAGCTTACCCCCAAAAGTTTTTTTAAATGCAGGTGCTGCAAGTAAAACAAATCTCCTATTTTTCATAAAGGGAGAGCCAACTAAAGAGATCTGGTATTATGATTTATCAGGTCTTAATATTACTAAAAACCAGCCTCTTACTGTAGAACAATTCGATGAATTCTTTAAATTACTTCCCGGTTGCGAATCAAGCGAGCGTTCCTGGAAAGTATCAATAGAGGAAATCGAAGCAAAGAATTATGATATTAAGGCAGTCAATCCAAACAGGAAAGATGAGACAGATAAAAGAGCCCCTGAAGAGCTGATTTCAATTATCGAAACTCAAAATGAAGAATTAATTAAAGCCTTGAAAGCTCTGAAAAGCAAAGGTATTTAATAAATTCTAAAAAGGAGGGAGACTATGGAAACGCCAAAATATTCGGTAAATACTCAGCAGGTATCAACAATAATATCGTGGATAAAATCTAAAGAAATAGCAATACCTGAAATTCAGAGACCTTTTGTATGGGACGCTGCGAAGGTCCGTGATTTGATTGATTCTTTATATCAAGAATATCCTGTGGGATATTTAATCATCTGGAGAAATCCTAATATTAAACTGAAAGATGGCAAAATTTCCGAAGGCAAAAAGATACTTATAGATGGACAGCAAAGAGTGATAGCTCTTCAAGCAGCTCTTTTAGGTGCCGAGACAATTAACAGAGACTACAGAAAGATAAGAATAAAAATATCATTCAATCTGCTTACAGAGAAGTTTGATGTTTCCGATGCAACAACCTTAAAGGATCCCCAAAAGATTCCTGATATATCTCAAGTATTTCAAGACAGCTTCAAGATACATAAATTCGTTGAGGAATACTGTGAAAAGAATTTAATAGTAGATAAAGACCTGATATTCGATAGAATTGTGAACTTAATGAAGATACAAAGCAAGGCAATTGGAGTAATTGAATTGTCCTCAGAACTGGACATTGAAACTGTTACGGAAATCTTCATCAGAATTAATTCACAGGGAGTTGTTTTAAGCCAGGCAGACTTTGCTATGTCCAAAATTGCTTCTACTGAAAAGTTAGATGGTGATAAACTAAGAAAGTGCATTGATTATTTTTGTCATTTAAGCGTTGATCCGAGCTTTTATATCAGCATTAAGGAGAATGATATCCAATTTGCACAAACTGATTATTTTCAGAAGATGAGTTGGCTTAAGAATGAAATTGATGATCTTTTTGATCCTACATATACCGATGTTTTAAGGGTTGCTTTTGCATCAGAGTTTGGCAGAGGTAGGCTTGCAGATCTTGTAAGTTTGTTATCTGGAAGAAATTTCGAAACAAAAACTTTTGAAGAAAGGATTCAGATAGAATCTTTTGAAAAACTTTCAGAAGGAGTAAAGAATTTTATAAATGAATCTAATTTCAAAAATTTGCTTATAATACTGAAATCTGCAGGATTTATCTCTCCAGACTTAATTGGTTCTTACAGTTCGGTAGATTTTGCATATATTCTTTATCTTACTTTAAAGAGACAGCCATATTCTAAACCAGCAATAGAACACTTTGTTAGAAGGTGGTTTGTTTTGTCTTACTTAACAGGTAGATATTCTTCATCACCAGAATCAACATTTGACGAAGATATTAAAAACATAACAAGTAAGCCGTTTGAAGACTACTTGTCTCTTATTGAACAAGGAGAGCTTTCCGATGCTTTTTGGGACGTTTCTCTTCCTGAAAAGCTAATCACTTCTTCAATTAACAGTCCGTATTTTAATGTTTTTCTTGCATCTCTTATAAAAACACAAGTACCTGGCTTCCTTGCAAAAGATGTACTTATAGCTGACCTTATATCAATTAAGGGTGATATACATCATATTTTTCCTAAAAGTTATTTAAAAAAGAATGGTTTATCAAAAACAAAATATAATCAGGTGGCAAATTATGTGTATATGCAAAGTGAAACAAATGTGAGAATTGGCAAAAAAGCTCCGAAGGACTATTTAGCTGCCGTAATTGAACAATTTGGCAAAGATATGCAGGAAAAAATATGTAATATAAACAGTAGAGAGGAACTTTTTAAGAATTTTAATGATAACTGCATTCCTAAAGATTTGGTTAATATGACAATTGAACAATATGATGAGTTTTTAGAAAGAAGAAGGATTTTGATGTCGCAAAAGATAAGAGAATATTACTTTTCCTTGTAGAATTTTGCTATTTTTGAGATTTGAATAGAACAATTTTAATTAATATACTGTACGTTTAACAAAAAGGAGAATTGACAATATGGAAAGTTTAATTGGGGTATTCGTTGCTGATCAAATTGCATCAGATATTACTAATTATAAAGGAATTTATGGAGTTCATGAATAGGGCTGTTAGCAAAATCATTTCAAAAGAAGTAAAGGATTGAGTTGAATTACTTGTAAGCTAAAAAATATTAATTTAAGGAGTGTAATATGTTTGCAAAGGTAATTTATCAGGATGAAAAAATTAAAAAGATTTTCTACAAAAGAATTAAGGAGAAGGTTGAAAGAGAAAAGCAGAACCTTAAAGATAAAATTGATGAAGAATATCCCAAAATTCTGTCATGGCTTGTGAAGGGCGTTGCAGTTTATAATTACAATGCAAAGCAAGTTCACGATGAAAGCAAAGGCTCCGATGGAGAGGGCGAGCTTAGACTTCAAATGTGGGCGCTTCTTCCAAGGGACTCAATAATCCTTCCTGACTTTGTGTTTGAACCCCAAAAAGATGAGTTCATCCAGATCGATCACACCATTGTTAACCTTAAAGGGATTTTCCTTATTGAAGTTAAGACCTGGAGTGGCTCTTTTCTTGCAAGCGATAGAGAGTGGAAAATGAAACAGGGAAATAAGTGGGCTTCGGTTTCCAACCCCACCAAACAGCACAAAAGGCATTTCGAATTATTTAACCTGTGGCTCCAAGGCAACATGCCCGAAATTTATCCAGATATCAAAGATTTCATTTACCCCGTAATTGTATTAAAACGGGTTGATTGGATCAAATCAAAATACTCGAGCATACCTGTTGTTGCAGGTGCTTCAGGATTGGTTGATTTTATTATTGGAAAAGGAAGAGGAAAACTTACTCCTGAAATCGTTGAAACTGTTGCAGAAAAGCTAAGAACGGCAAAACCATATGAAGAACCGAACATTTACGAGGCAAAATTACAAGAAGAGAAAATAAATTTCACGGAAGGCACGACAAGGAATGGCAAAAAATATGTAAGAGTTTACGGGACAAGAGAGGAAGCAGAGAAAGTTGCTCAGGATTACAAAGTAAATCATAAGATAAGCGAGATTCGTCAGGATAAATCTGACTCTAATGTATTTTTCTTTTACCTTGATTAAAATCCCTCATATATCCTTTGCGCAAAATAGATGTTTTTCTGCAAAATATGCAAAGGTTGCATCGTTTGCACGAAATTGCCTAAAAAATGCAAAATAGAATAAGGTGTTATTTTATAAATGCTTTAAGTAGGTATTCTACTGATAATCTTAATGGATATTCCCCAATAAATGAGATTGACTTAGGAAGTGCCCTGGGGTTGTTGATATTCTCGTGACTAATGACAATATATTTATGAACGCATCTTTGAGGGTTCCAAACAGAACTTTTAAAGTAATGAAGTTAGAAAATTTATTCTCACTTCTAAATAGGCTATGAGACAAAGCGCAAATTAATGAATGTTGATAAGAATGTTAAAAAAGAAGTATATCTTTCTTTCTCACTTCTACTTGGCGAAGTGGAACTCTCATGGTAAAATGACAATTGAAAATTCGAAAGGCTAATTTGCTTTCAAAAATTGCAGGAGAATTCTTGTCAGATCGGTTCGTTAGTTTTCTCAATCTTATGCAATACATATCTTTTAATTATAATAGAATAAATGAAAACTGATTTTGTAGATTTAAAAACTGTTGAGATCTTGATAAAGAAAGATTTTCAAGAAAAAATAAGTGAAATCTTCTTTAGGAATGAAGAACATGTAAATAGCCTTCTTTCAAGTTTCCTTGAATTGAATCTTCCCTTTAACACTGAGGTAGCAAAAAATGTTACTACAAAGCATGGAAATCTGGACATATTGATAAACGATAGGATAATTATCGAAATAAAACTTGCCGATTATATAGGGACATTAGAGAAAGGCTTAAGCGAAGTTGTTAAGTATAAAAATTTAGGCAAAGATATTTTGGTTTTGATACTAGATGTAGGTGCTATTGAATTTAGTATTATTGAAAGATATAAAAGCTACTTTAAAAAGATAGGTGCTGAAGCAATTGTAATAAAGGCCAAAGGGAAAAGAGAAAAATCAAGCAAAATTATTTCTTATATTGAGGATTTAATTGTAAATAATAAATTTATTTATGTAAAAGAATTATCAAAGAAATCTAAATTTAATAGTAAAAGCATACATGTGGCTCTATCGAGATTAGAAAAGCGAGGTGTTCTGGAAAGGCTTGAAAAAGGTAAGTATTTGGTAATACCATTTGGGACCAAAAAGGGAGAATATACTCTTCATGAGTTTGTTATTGGCTCGATCCTCGTCGAGCCCTATGCTATCGCTTATTGGAGCGCGCTAAACTATTACGGGCTTACGGAACAGATCCCTGGGACTGTTTCATTACAAACTACTTCCCGGAAAAAGCATCAGATGATTGAAGTCTTTGGAGTGAAGTATAAGATTGTGAGAATTAAAAATGAAAAGCTCTTTGGCATAAAGAAGGAGTGGATTGAGAATACTCAAATAAATATTACTGATAAAGAAAAAACGATTATTGATTGCCTCGATAAGCCTCAGTATTGCGGAGGAATGATTGAAGTAATTAAGGCACTGAAGAATAGCCGTAAAGAGCTTGATTTTAAGAAATTGACAGAATATGCAAATCAAATTGGAAACTCAGGGGTAGTGAGAAGACTGGGTTATATCTGTGATTTATTAAAAATAAAAATCAAATTAACGCCACCCGACGTGCGCAATTATCTACTGCTTGACCCTACAATGCCTTCGGAACAAACCAAAAATGCAAAGTGGAGGTTGCTTGTTAACCTTGACGAGAGAACTATCGGAGACCTTTAAGTGGTAAAAGACGCCGAATTGAAGTCAGTTGCAGCAAAATATAAAGTAAAACTTTCCGCAGTAGAACGTGATTATGCACAAAACTGGTTGTTGAAAAATTCGAACGAAATAAATATGGCATTAAAAGGCGGAACAGGTTTAAGAAAAGTTTACTTTAAAGAGTACAGGTTTTCGGATGATCTTGATTTCACCTTATTGGAAGATATCACCAAAAGAACCTTAACTAACGAAATTGAGAAAGCTATTAAAAAGGCAAAAGAAGAAAGTGGCATAAATTTTGCGGGAATAACTGATTTTGAGGAATTATACTCCCAGAAATTTATTTATTTTGGGGAATTGTGTTCCCTGAAATTGGAAAATTTTAAGGAATGTGTTAAAATTAGAGTATGAAAATACCAAGGTATTACGAAAAATTAGAGAATTATTTAGAACCAAATAAGGCTCTGTTAATATTTGGGCCTAGGCAGGTTGGCAAAACAACCTTGCTTAACGATTTTTTGAAAACAACAAAGTTAAAGTACAGACTGGAGTCTGGAGAAAATATCAGAGTTCAGGATATTTTAGGCTCTCAAGATTTTGATCAAATTAAGGAGTTTGTAGAAGGGTATGAGTTAATTGCAATTGATGAAGCTCAAAAAATAAAGAACATTGGTATGGGTTTGAAGATAATTGTTGATCAGATTCCAGGAATAAAAGTGATAGCAACAGGTTCATCTTCTTTTGAGCTTTTGGGACAGACAGGTGAACCTCTTACTGGAAGAAAAAGGACCATAACCTTATTTCCTGTTGCGCAGCTTGAACTGAAAAAACTTTTTAATAACTACGAGTTAAAGAGTGAATTAGCTGAGTATCTGATTTTTGGTGGATATCCTGCTGTTGCAACTCAGGTAACCAAAAATAAAAAAGTGGAAATTCTAAAAGAAATTGTCGAATCATATCTTCTTAAAGATATCCTTGAATTTGAAAGGGTAAAAGGAAGTAAAATTATTTTTAACTTGCTTAAATTACTTGCGTTTCAAGTGGGCAGTCAGGTCTCTTTGAGTGAACTTGCACAAAACATTGGAGTAGATCATAAAACTGTTGGGCGGTATCTCAACATTCTGGAACAATCATTCATTATTTACTCAGTGCAAGGTTATAGCAGGAACTTGCGAAACGAAATAACTAAGAAAGGCAAATATTATTTTTACGATAATGGCATCCGCAATGCGGTCATCTTTAATTTTAACGAATTAGCTCTGCGTAATGATGTTGGTGCTCTGTGGGAAAATTTCATTTTTATGGAGCGGCTGAAGAAGAGAGAGTATAAGGGAATCTATGCTAATGCATATTTCTGGCGGACATGGGAGAGGCAAGAAATAGATCTGGTAGAAGAGAGGGATGGCAAGCTTTATGCCTATGAATTTAAATGGAATAAGGGAAATTTCAAAGTTCCCTCTCAATGGGCTGAAACCTATAAAGATACATCTTTTGAAGTAATAAATAAGGAAAATTATTTAGGTTTTATTTTATAGGTGATGAAAGCCTTTATTTAATTGTATTTGTTAGATCTGCATTAAAAATTGTCTAATTTGAGGGGTGCCGGGTTCCCTCTGCCAAAAATCAGCATATAGATTTTAAGCCACTTTGTAAAAATTGACCTCTGAAATTTGTGGTCTAAAACACCGCATTGTACCGTAGAGATTAGATAAATACTTGCTTAAATGCATCTAAAATAACGCACTCTGAGAGGTAAAAAATGGGTTGGAGGATATAAACTACCACTTCCTCAAAAGTTTTCAAATTTGACCCCTATCTGTCGATTTAGAGAAAAATGTTGATTAATACTAGGTTTGTGGGTAGTAAAAAGGGATTATTTTCCATAAAATATGCAGCCTTTGCATGCAATCAACTTAAAAATGAACTAGTTGTTGCTTTTCTAAATTTAATCAACATATTTCTTCCTGGATACAAGTGGACTGCTGATAGCTTTGAGAGTCTCATTGTGAAATTTTCCTTCTTTTACAAGCTGGTACCCAGCTTGCTTGCAATTCTCAAAAAC
>Ga0315279_10003484_pt1 | contig 21874 bp, 14 predicted proteins | sample YL17G06_20_MG_FD_203694 | JGI IMG/M metagenome (GOLD analysis project Ga0315279, IMG submission 203694) | Sediment microbial communities from Yellowstone Lake, YNP, Wyoming, USA - YL17G06_20 | ecosystem: Environmental > Aquatic > Freshwater > Lake > Sediment | place: USA: Wyoming | collected... | reverse complement strand
CACCCTTCCTCATTCTCCACGGGGATCAGGATCCGCTGGTGCCGGTAAATCAAAGCGAGCTATTGTATGATGCCCTGAAAAGGGCCGGTGTCAACGTGACCTTCCATAAAATCGTGGGGGCTGGTCATGGAGGTCCCCAGTTCGGAACCCCGATAACCAAGGCTATGGTGCTCGCATTCCTCGATCAGCATCTGAAGCCAGCGTTGAAAAAAGAGAAATAGGGGCTGCCCTATTCTCTCGTCAACCTGAGACCAAACTCAACCGCCAGGGGGAGTCCGGCCAGCGCAGCTGCCACCAAATGCATAAGCAAGCTGTCGCCAGTCTGATCTGTCCTCTGCGTTAATTCCGGCCGATCCCTACCCAATTGCTGGTATCCTGCTCCGGTCAACACAGAGCAAATTACTTTTGATGAAAGAGAACTACAGCAATCGTTTTCACTGCTATGGACGGCGCCTCGCGGCTTTGTTCACCCTGTCAGCGTTTGCGATTCTCCCAGCGTTGCTTACCCGTCTTTTGACACCGTCGCCGCAAATGAGGAATATCTCCATCGAGGCGTTTCGCTACGGCTTCAGTCCATCCCGCATTCATGTCAATCGCGGCGATCACCTGCGGCTTACGTTTTCCACACGCGACACGGGTCAAAGCTTTTTCCTTCAGGATTACGACCTCCACGTCGTAATCACGCCAGGAAGCAAGGTTGTGGAGGTCCACAGGCTTTCGCGGCCGGACGATCCTCCAACACAGGAGGAAGTGGTTGAGTTGACCGCCGGGCTGCTGGGTTGGCGGGGATTGCTTGTCTCCAAGTCGCAGTTTCGCAATCATACCTACAACGGCCCCATGCATGGGACGGAACGGGGTGATTTGATCGTCGGCCCAAACTATCTGTTGGCTGGCGGCCTCGGACTGTTATGTGCCATTCCTCTGGCAGGATTGCTAGTAGCTCGCCGTAGTGCCGGGGTCGAGTCAAAGCGCCACCCGGTCAACCTGTTCGGACTTGTTCCGTGGCTCAAGAGGCTGGTGAAAAAGCCTTCCTTTCAATTTGATCTTACTCTTCCCATGCTGGCCGTTTTCTACTTCGTGATTCTCGCAGGTCTGCTAGGCACCAAAGTATCCGGACGGAATGCGGGCCCGATGGTCATTTGGGTCCTTTGGCTCTCAACTCTGATAATCCTGCTGGTACCTCTGGGCGGAAGGATTTGGTGTCTGGTGTGTCCCGTGCCATCACTGGGAGAGTGGTTGCAGCGCCGTCGGCTTGCCAGTTCCAGACCCGAGTCAGAGGCTGGATCCCCACAGCACTTTCTGGGACTGCCACTGATCTGGCCGGGTTGGCTGCGCAATGCCTGGCCAAGGACTCTTTTCTTTCTTCTTTTGGGGACATTCAGTACCGCTCTTGTCGCACTTCCCGCAGCGACCAGTTGGCTGCTGGTAGGCCTGGCTATTCTTGCGATTGTTACTTCCATTTTCCCGGAGCAGCGACTTTTCTGCCGCTATCTCTGTCCCATCAATAGCTTCATCAGCGTATACTCCATGACCGGTCGGTTGACGGCGCGGTCCGTATCCGCGTCCACATGCGTCAAATGCGATGAGCATTTTTGCCTTACCGGAAGTGCCAAGGGATGGGGTTGTCCTTACGGACTTTGCATGGGAGAAGTGACGCGCAACAACGACTGCGGCATGTGCGCCGAATGTGTGAAGACGTGCGCTTACGATAACGTCGCATTCTTCTGGCGGCGCTCCGGGTGGGATAGAGAAACAGCCACTTATGGCGAAGCTTGGCAGACGATCGTAATGTTTGGCTTGTCCGCCATCTATTGCATCGTCAATCTGGGAGCATGGCACCAGATTCGCCATTGGATCGACATCGTGGACAAGCAGAACTGGCGGACGTTTTGGGCCTACGGGATTTTCGTATGGGCGGTGTGCCTTGGCGCTTTGCCCCTCCTCTTATACCTGCTGACAAGAATTGGTATCAATATCAGCAAGTTACGTCTTCAAGCGGGGCCCCTGTTTCGCGCGTGTTCCGCCGCCCTCGTGCCTCTGGGATTGTCTTGCTGGATAGCCTTCGCTCTGGCGATGCTGTTGTCGATGATGACCTTCGTGCTGCAGAGCTTGTCGGACCCATTTAACTGGGGATGGGATCTTTTCGGTACTGCAGGCAGCCGATGGCATATCCTCTGGGCTCCAGCAATCCCCTGGCTCCAGGTGGTCTGTGTGCTGGTTGGTGTCGTGTATTCGTTGAGGACACTTCAATTTTGCTGGCAGGATTACGCCACGAATAAGCGCGAGGCATTCTTTGGATCATTGCCGCTGGCATCATTCCTGTGGATAGCCGCAGCCGGTATGATCTGTTTCTTTGCAGGATGAACGAGGTTATGTGATGAAAAGTGGAAGTGCCAGGCTTAGACCGCCTGCGAAGAAACGATCCAGTATGCTGCCAGGTTTGATGATCGGCGCTGTGCTGTTGGGTGTTCCCTTCTTGGTTTTAGTCTATCAGGCTCATCACACAGGCCTTTCTATCGGGCAGATGTTCGAACACATCTTCAAGGGCGCCCGAAAGAGTGAATCGGCAGCCAGCCCGGCGCAGCCCAGGCAGGGCCAGAGAATTGACTTTCTGACGCCGGTACCCATTGGTTTTCCAGCCATCGACTCCCCGCGCATCGGCAGCGTCACCATTGTTGATCTGGACAAGGATGGGCTTCAGGACGTTCTCGTCTCCGACATGCTGGCTAATCGCGTCGGCTGGATTCGCCAATATCCTGCCGGGGTTTATACTGAAAAATGGATAAGCCCTGTGCTCCCAGCTCCCGCTCACGTGAGCGCCATCGATATAGACGGTGATGGGGATCTGGACGTGCTGGTAGCGTGCATGGGTCAGCTCTTTCCCAGCAACGATAAGATTGGTTCCGTCGTTATCCTGGAGAATGACGGAAAACAGAACTTCACGCCCCATACAATCATCGATCGCATTGCCAGAGTGACCGACGTCCGTGGCGCCGACTTTAACGGTGACGGCCGTCTGGACCTTATCGTCGGCCAGTTTGGCTATGATGATGGCGAGACTCGTTGGATGGAAAACCTGGGCAACTGGCAGTTCCGCTCACACATGCTGCAGAGTCTTTCCGGCGTAATCCACACCATCCCGGTGGATATCGACAACGACGGCGACACGGATGTCGTCAGCTTGGTAAGCCAGGAATGGGAAGAGATCTATGTCTTCGAGAATGACGGGCACGGGAATTTCAAATCACACCTGGTTTGGGGAAGCGCAAACGAAGACTATGGCAGCAGCGGGATGAGAGTCGCGGACATGAACCGTGACGGATTAATGGACATCCTGTTCACCAATGGAGATGCCTTCGACTACCTCCCCCCACGCCCGAGACCCTGGCACAGCGTCCAGTGGCTCGAAAACAAAGGAAACTTCAAGTTCGAACACCATCCGATCGGTAAGTTCGAAGGCGCCAGCGGCGCTGTGGCGGCAGATGTCGATAACGACGGCGACATGGATGTTGTGGCCGTGAGCTGCTACAACTTCTGGGAGAAACCGGAATCTCAAAGCATTATCTGGTTCGAGAACGACGGGAAGATGAACTTTACGGAGCACGATATCGCTCACTCCCCGACGCATCTGATCAGCCTGGAAACAGCCGACATGAACAACGACGGCAAACCGGATTTCGTGTCGGCGAGAATGAACGTTTATCCCCCATTTACCAAGGAAGGCCGGATTGTGCTTTGGCTCAACCACTGGGGACAGCCAGGCAACCCGCGACCGTAACCAAAGATTGCAAACTGCAAATTGCAGATTTAGATGAAACAGACATCGCCTGACAACGCGGCTCATTCCCGAAAAGCCTGGCTCGTGAAGCTTGCGCTTCTGGCCGTAGGGCTAGGCCTGGGCACGTGGTTTCTCTTGTCCGTCTTGTTGCCACTTAAACTGCCGGAAGACTTCCCCAAGCTGCCGGATCTGCAGTCGCAGAACCAAGCGTTGCGTAATATGCTCAACGGCGCAGATGCACAGGCCCGAAGCCACCCCAACTCGGCGGAGGACACCGGCAGGCTCGGGATGGTCTATCACGCCAATCAGTTTTATGAGCAGGCCGAAAGCTCCTATAGGATCGCCTTGCAACTGGCTCCCCGCGACTATCGCTGGCCCTATTGTCTGGCATTGGTGAAGGAAGAAAGCGGGCGAGAGAAAGAAGTGCACGATCTGTTGCAGAAGACTGTTCAGCTCAAACGGGACTATTACCCCGCTCTGCAAAAGCTGGCCGACATTTATTACAAGCAGGATAAGCTGGATGAGGCCGCGCGCTATTACGCCCTAAGCGTCAGCGTGGCCGGTGGAAGCTCGTCGCTCCAGGCCATTTTTGGACTGGGCCGCATCGCCGCACGGCGTAAAGACTGGAGCAAGGTTATTGAATATGTGGCCCCGCTCTCACGCGAAAACCCTCACCTCCGTCCTCCTTACCAACTGCTGCTCGATGCCTACGAGGCGCTTGGGCAAGCAGACAAAGCTGCGGAAGAGCGCAGGAATCTCCTCGAGCCCACCCTTATCGTCATTCCGCTGGTGAAAGATCCCTTGGGCGAAGAGTTGCTCAGTCTTTCCTGCTCTTCCACGCGATTGCTCAAGGAGGCTGGGCTGCTAAGCCGCTTCAGAAGGCCCGATGAGGCGATCCAGGTGGCTCGTCGCGCCGTCGAAGTCGCGCCCGAGGATGCGGATGCTCATCACTTCCTTGCCCGCACGCTGCTCGAGGCACATGGCGCTAACCCGGAAGCGGTCGACGAAGCGCTGGCTCACCTCAACGAAGGCTTGCGCCTCAGACCTGATGACCTGTTGCCACTGTGGTACTTCGCCACTGTTTTTTTCAATCAGGACAAGACAGATGCGGCCGTTGAGCAACTCCATGCCCTTCTGGCCGGGAACGCCAAGAGCGTAGAAGGTCACTATTACCTGGGCCTGGTCGCAGACCGCCAAGGCCGCACACAGGAAGCAGCCGCCCAATATCAGGATGCTCTGAGAGGCGATCCGAATAATGCCGAGGCGTATCACAAGCTCGGACTTATTCTCGTGAGGGGAGGGAAACTTGACGAGGCGGCCGCGTACTTCCAAAAAGCCGTGCGTCTGAAACCGACATTTGATATGGCCCGCTGCAATCTAGGCGTGGCCTTGGACCTGCAAGGGAAAACCAGCCAAGCCATTGCACAATTCGAGGAGGCACTGCGTCTGAAGCCCAATGATGCTACCACGCACAAGTATCTGGCGATCGCGCTGACAAAGTCAGGAAAAATCGAAGAGGCGATCCAGCACTTCCGCGAGACGGTACGCATTACTCCCACCGATGCGGAGGCACACTATGGATTAGGATGCGCGCTGGCCATCAAGCGAAAGGTAGCGGAAGCCGCAGAAGAGTTACGAGAAGCCCTCAGGCTGCGGCCCGATTATGCGGACGCCCGCAGTCGGTTGCAGGAACTCGAACGCAAGAGGCAGTAGCCTATTCTCTGTGATCCCTGTGTCTCTGTGGTGGCTTTTAAAAAGCCACCACAGAGACGCAGAGCGAGCCGCAGCTCAGAACATCAAACGGAACGAAAGCTGGATCTGGCGAGGATTGCGCGCCCCGGTGTAGGCGCTGAAGTTTGCATTCACCTGAGCGCCCGTCGGATCAAAACGGGCGGTCGTGTCATAGCCAGAGAATTGAGTATGGTTAAAAGCGTTATAGAATTCGGCTCGGATTTGGCAGTAGCGCTGCTCGCCAAGCCCAAACGGAATCCTCTTGGAAACTGTCACGTCCCAATTGTTGATACCCGGGCCGCGCAGCACAGTGGCGCCGGTATTGCCAAAGGTGCGCACAGCCGGCCGCGCAAAGGCTTCTGTCTTGAAGTTGCGCGCGAAGGTACGTTCGCTCTTGGGCAGATAGGGGTCACCGATTAGGTCGATGCGCGCGCCTTCCGTGGAACCAGTAATGTCAGCGCCGTCGGTTGTGCTGTATCCAGGCCGGAATGGAGCGCCGGACACAAAAGAAGTGATCCCGGAAAGTTGCCACCCGCCCAGTACCGCGTCGAGAGCGTTGTTGCCCAATTTCTTACCGAGGCTGGGCACCTGGTAAGTGTAATTGAACACCAGCATGTTGGTCCGGTCGAAATTCAGCAGACCATATTCCCTCGAGCGCAGCGGGAAGTAGGGGCTCTTTCCATCGAAGTCGTCCGCTGCAAGGCCCAGGCTTTTCGAGAAGGTATAGGAAACGCCGAACTGGATGCCTCGCGACATGCGGCGGTTGGCCCCAACCTGGAGAGAATTATAGCTGGAAGTGGCGCCGAAACTCCGCTCGTTGATATCTGCGAGACCGAGATAGGGCCTGAGGAAGTTGTCGGGCAAGGGCTTGCCGGTTGTAGCATCCGTATTGGCCGGATCGAAGTGCGCGTACATGGGGATAGGATTGATATTTCGGGCAAAAAGCAGGTGGCGTCCGACTGATCCTACATAGGAAACATCGATGACCGTGCTGAACCCGACCTCACGTTGAACCCCCAGGCTGAAATTAGCAACTCGAGGCAAGCCCTGTTGGCCCACCTGAGGAGAATTGATGCTGGTCGGCCCCACGGCTCCCGCCGACTGAAGAAATGTATCCAGCGTAGTGTAGTACAGAGTAGGCGAATAGGCCACAGGTGGCTGGCCGTTAGTACCCGAATAGACATTGCCCTGAGGCCGGTCATAAAAGATCCCGAAGCCCCCACGAATGGCCGTCTTGCCACTGCCGAAGGGATCGTAGGCAAATCCGAGGCGAGGACCAAACGACACAACCGGGGTTTCATAAAGCGAGCCCGGGAAACCGTCCTTCCCGCCCACGACCATGCCCGGGCCATAACTACCGGATCCGGGAACAAACAGTCCGATATAGGGCACGGGATAGATGGTCCCGGTGCGCGGGTCAATGCCGACGCGTTTTTTATTGGCATCCAGTCCCGGCCGGATGAGCACCGCCGCCTTGGAAGAGCTGTAGAGCGACGGATCGAAGGTGGTGAGGGCAAAGTGGTTGTCGTGTGCACCCGGAGCGTTGTAGAAGCGGAAGCCATAATCCATTGTCAGCTTGCTGGATATCCTCCAGGAATCCTGGGCGTACCACTCCACCTGGGTATAGCGGTAGTGTGAGTAAGGTCGCCATGTACCTTCGGAGTAGCTCTGAATAATGCCGAGGATCGCGTTCGAAAACGCGTAGTTTGTATCCAGGGGGTTGTTCGTATCTCGGCCAAAAGCGAGGTCTCCGCGCGTGTTTGGACCGCCCACCTCGTCTTTGCGCATTCGCTCGATGTAAAGGCCGAGTTTCAACCTGTGCGTACCCATCAGCCTGTTGAAGTTGTCGGTCCAGGCGAATACCGGATTCTCGTTCGTGTAGGGAATGTTACCCAAAGAAGGTTGGATATAGTTCTGAACACCGCCGAAAGTCACGTTGGGGATGGCATGGGATTCGTTGGAGGCTGGATACCACTGGCCGATGTTTCCCATTTGGCTCCTTGCGACTTTAGCAGGATCCACCGGATTAAAGGTCTGGCCGCGTGTGGTGGCGCCAAAGGTGAAGTCGTTCACAGTTTTTGGGCCGAATACCTTTGTGACGTTCACGACGCCGCCTTTTCCAAGCTGCGGCCTGAGGGTATTCGTCAGATCATAGTTGACATTGCCGGCGACCCACGAACCGTACGGCCATTCTTCAGTATCGTGGTCCTGGATGCCGCGAAAGTACATGCGCAGAGTCGGGGTGATGTTGTAGTCCACGCGTATCACCTCTTGTCGCCGCGGGTTGTTGCCGCTGGCATCAGTCCGGTAATTGCGTGCATATTTCTGGGCGGGATCGGATTCGACGTAGTTCGGCAGCGGGAAGAACTTCAGAATCTGCTGCCCCAGCGTGCTGATGCGCGACGAGGGGATTTTGTTGTCGGTAAAATTCTTGCCGGTTGTCGGATCCTTGATCGCGATCAGCTTTCCGCTTATGTCGAATGTCTGCGAGAAGTCCCCTACCCGCTCCAGTGCCGAAGGGGTAGTGGTAAATCGGATACCTGGATAGAGTTTCCGGCGGACAATTTCCTGCGAAAAGAAAAAGAACAGCTTGTCTTTGTTGGCATTGAATTTGCCTGGAATATAGATGGGCCCGCCGAAGGAATATCCTACGTTGTTGAAATGATAGGCAGGTCTCGGCGTTCCTGTCCGGTTTGAAAAGAAATTGTTGGCGTTCAGACCTTTATCCCGATAGTACCAGTACGCGCTGCCGTGGAAGGCTTGCGAGCCGCCCTTGATCACAACGTTGATGGTGCCGGCGCTGTTGCGGCCATACTCAGCCTGGTAGTTGCTCGCCAGCACATTGACTTCGCTGATAGCATCCATGTTGGGCTCGTTTTGCACGCTGGAGTTGGAACCGGTATCTACGGAGGAGATGCCATCGAGGGCGTACATGATCGAGGTTTGCCTGCCGCCATTAATGTGCAAACCCTGAAGCACGTTGCCGGTCATCGTTACCTCCCGGGAGCCGACATTGGTGTCGATGACTCCAGGCATGGCCGACAACAAACCGAGGAAGTCGCGGCCCTTGACGCCCAAGTTCAATATCTGGTCGCCGGTCATCAACCCGGCTCTCTCGCTTGATGCGGTCTGGACCGGGGTAATATCGGCCGTTACCTGGACCGTTTGTTGGATCTCCCCGACTTGCAGCACGAGATCGCCAACCGAACGGCGCTGGTTGGTAACGATAGTGATGTCCTTCATGTTAAGGGTCCGGAAACCCGCCGTGGAAACACTCAAGCTATAGGTTCCCGGCAACAAGCTGGGAAAGAAAAAAACGCCAGCTTGATTAGTAAAAGATTTCTCGACGGCTTTCGTAGCCTGATTTGTAAGATTGACATCGGCATTGGGAATAACCGCGCCGGCCGCGTCCTTGACCGTGCCGCTCAATTCCCCGCTGACGTTTTGGGAAAAGCCTGCCACTGCGAAGAGAGCGAGGCAGATAATCGCTCCTGATATCAATTTTTTGATGCTCATAAGCAACCTCGAAGGGGGATTTGAATGTCCTGAATAAACATAAACCTCTCAGCCCCTGGCAAAGGGGACCGAAGCCATGGGGGCTTCATAAGTCGATTATTTACGGCCCGATTATAATCCTCTCACCATTTAATAGCACGCATTTGATGATCGAATCCGTGGCCCCGCTGGAAGCCAGTCCGCATTAAGGATCCAAGCCATAATTAAACTCGCCGTTTTCCTGATTGCGCCCGTTGAAGGCAGGCCTTATCCAAGGCGTCCAGCAGTGGCCTCTTCCACAGTTGGGTGACACCAAGGCTGCGCACTTCCGAGCGGAGGTGCGCTGATGCACGATTGCCACATCATACCGTGTCAGGAGATCTGAGATGTTTAGCGGTAATCTACTTTGATCGCCTGAAGCAACTTACGATAAACTGCTTCATGTGCCAGACCAAACAGCGCTTTCCATCTCACTGATCGATTGCAAAACCAAAGGGGTTCCTACGGCGGTTTTTCGGCGCGCAGACGGCCGCGAGCTTTTTCTTCACAGCCGCTTTGATCCCCTGGAGGAAGCCAGGTTTCTGGTCAAGGACGTGCCCTGCCGGGAACGGACCATGTATCTGGTATTGGGCTTTGGACTCGGATATCACGTCAAGGAATTGCTGCAGCGCACACCCCAAAGCTCCCACCTCATCGTGATGGAACCTGATTCTGCCCGTCTGAGCGGCAGGCTCCTGGAGAATGCGGACAATCAAGCCAGGGCTTGGATGCATAACAGCCGTTTGCATTTTCTTGCCCTCCATGACCCAAAGGCGGCCCCGATTTACCTGGCTGACCGTCAGGTCAGGTTGAGGCTGCTTTCCCTCGAGATGGTCCTCCACATTCCTTCAACCTTGACCGCAGAGAGTTTTTACCGAACACTCCGCATCGAGATCCCGCAAACATTCCCAACCAGCTTTCATAGCCATCTGAACTCGCTCGATAAGATGCTGGAAAACGATCTGCAGAACTTCTGGGCGAACCTGCCGCACAGCTGGAATGCAGCCCCGGTCAAAAGCCTGCTTGGCAAGTGGTCCGGCCGTCCGCTGATCATTGCCTCACCCGGGCCTTCCTTGACCGACGCCCTCCCGACTCTACGCGAGGCCAAAAGCAAGGCTTTGCTGCTGGCAACCGGCCCCGCCGCCAGGATTCTGATGGCAGCGCAGATTCGGCCCGATCTGGTGGTTTCCCTCGATCCCTATGAAGCAAACCTGGCGCACTTCAAAGGCTGGGACACTGCCGATGTGCCGCTGGTCTACTACCATCGGATCAACCGCGGCATCCCGGCCTTGTACTCGGGGCCCAAGTTTTTCTTCGTCATGCAGGATGAGCCCCCGATTCCGATGAGCCGATCCGCAGAAAAGTCCGATTTCTGGAGGGGCGGGTCGGTGGCTTTTTCGGCGCTACAGCTGGCTCATCATCTAGAGGCCAATCCCATCATTTTTGTGGGGCAGGATTTTGCCTTTGCAAGCGGCCATACCCATGCCAGGGGTTTCATTGGCGATCAGGCCTTCGACACCGAGGCGTTGCCCAAGGATTTTTTTTTGGTGCCCGGCGTCGACGGCACCCCGGTAGTCACCAGCCGGATCTATCATGCCTATCTGCTCTACATGCAGAATTACCTCCTGGACTTTGCCAGGCTGAAGCCCGGCGTGAAGCACATCAACACATCCCGAATCGGGGCCAGCATCCAGGGGATGGATTACCTGGCGCTGGAGCAAGCGCTGGCAGGCCAGGCGGCGCCCGCGCAGCTTCCTCTTCGGGAATTCATCACCGCCGCCCTCGAGCAGAACCAGCGCGTTCCAAAGGAGGCCCAGACAGCGGCTCTTAAGAGATGGGAGACTGAACTCGATCATTTGTTGGCGCAGGCCGATCAGCTCAAGGATTTTGATCGCCTGTTTGCCAAGTTCAAATCCACTTCCTTATATGCTCAGGCGGCGCGGAGCTATGACGACATCTACTATCTCTACGAAATCAAATACCGCGATAAAAATACGCCGATGTATCCAGCCTTCCTGAACAGATTCAAAGAGCACCTGCAGTTTGTTTTGGAAGAGCTGCGCAGAATCAGAGCGGCGGCCTGAAATCCTTTTCGCCAGGTGAAAATTTGGAATTTTCAAAACACGCCATCCGCATCAAAGATCAAAAAGATATTTGTCAGGTCCTGCAAGCCATCTCCAGCCTGCAAGATCTGGTGGTGGTGAATATCGCCGACTCGGCCGAGATGAGGCCCATCCTTTTCTCTGAGGAGAATTTGCACGCCATTCTGGCTGACGCCCCGGAGTCGCTGTTTGTGGAAGCGCTGCCCCTCGGGGAATATAAAAAACTGATGAGGGATAAGATCGACCAGATGGTTCAGTCGGCGATTTCGCTCAGAGCAACGCTACGCACCAATTATGTCGCCGATCTGGCATCCCAGGTCCGCGATTTCTTGAAACAACTGGACCAGATCCTTCTGATGCTCAAATGCTATGCCCTGCAAAACGCCCGATCCGGCGTGGCCGAGAACGTCCAGAAACTGCAGATTCTCCTGGGGCAGCTCGCCGCTTCCAGCTTCGAGCACGGCGACAACGTGCGCTGCATGGATGATCTGCAGTACCAAATCCTTCCCGCCCTGAAAAACCTCCTGAAGGTGTTTAGAAAATAGAGCTGTGGACACCTGGAAATTGGAGGGGGAGATGAGCATTCTGTTCCGGATCTTAGTCGGTACATCCATCGCAGACCTCCCCAGCACAGGTCTTCGTCTAAACAGGCTGGCTACAAATTCATTTTCCTTCCGCCGTCACACCCAAACGCACTGGGCCGAGCAGGCCGGACTCCATCAATGCCGTGTCCTCGGTGAGTTTGCGGACGTTCGTCCGCGTGAACCGCTTCTCCGGCGGCAGGAACTGGTCGCCGATGACCCGGTTGGGCCAGAGATTGACCACTTCCACTTCCAGCGCGTTCGCGCCGAGCTTCACGGCGTCCGTGATGTCGACGCGAAACGGCGGGGTCCAGACGATGCCGAGGGATTTCCCGTTCAAGCGCACTTCGGCGAGTTCGCGTACGTTGCCAAGGTCGAGCCACGCACGTTCGCCGATCGCGCGCAACGCAGCGGGAGCATTGAAGGTTTTTTCGTAAACCGCCGTGCCCGAGTAATGCTTGACGCCCGGCTCGGCCCGCATAGTCCAGCTGGCGAGCTGCTCGAACTGAATCGACGCCGGGCCGCCCCACTTCGGATCGAACTTGACCGTCCACGGACCGACAATTTCCTCGCGTGGCTCGAACTTAGGAGTGTTGCTGGGTGACGTGGCAGGATGCTTCGCCGCGGGCGCGCGGAAGATAACAAAGCACGAGCCGCATGGAGCAAACTCCAGCGGCATCGTCGTGCGGCCGCCGACCTGTTCGTAGGCTGCCGCAAACCGCCGCTTGCCGGTCACCGCGTCCCAAATCTCCGGTGCCTTGCCCGTCACGCGGAATGTGCAGCGCACGTCCTCCGCGCGGTTCGAGCGGTTGGCAATGAAGTATATCTCCGCCCCGTCAGCGCCGCGATGAATGTAGTCGATCGTCGCCTCCGGCTGGCCGCCGCTGAACTCGAAGTCGGGCTTCACGCCGCCGGCCAGCAGCACTCCACGGGCGCTTCGGCCCCAGATGACGCGGCCTTTCCCGAAGGCGTGTTCCTTCGCATTCCGGTCATCGGAGTCGCGCCAAAGCTGCGCCGCGAGGTTCGCTACCTCGGCGTCGCTTTGCGGGAAGTCCTTCAGCCCGCTCGCCTCGCTCGGCTTCGGCCCGACAACCGTGGCTCCGGCGGCGACCAGCTCCTTCAGTTTCCGCAGCACCGGCAGCGAGATGATAGTGCGATCCGGCAGTGCCAACACGCGGTAGCTCATTCCGTCCGGCAGCATGATGCGGCCGTCCCTCACCGTCATCCGCTTGAGCACGACCTCTTCAGGCACCACGTCATAATCGTAGCCAGGCAGGATCTTCGCCGGATCGGAGCTCTTGAGCTGTGCGAAGTTTGGCACGTGGTCGCCGTAGTAATAGCAGACGTCGGCCACAAACAGCCCTTGCTGCAAAAGGAACTGGCAGCGATCAATGTAGCTGAGGAACGGCCCGGACTTCGGCCACCAGGTGGTGTTTGGATTGAAATGCGTGCCGGCAAAATATTGCTGCCCGGGAATGCCCATCTCTGCCGGCGAACAGACTACCGCGTGCCACACGAGAAGGTTCAGCCCCTCGCAGAGGGCCTTGTCAAACGATGGCTTGAGGTTGTCCTGGATCGTCTCCTGCCAGTGCGGTCCTATGGTGGTGAAACCTTCGCCCGCGACCAGCCGGCGCCCATAGGTGTGCGCGGCGGAAGCGGGCTGCTTGATAAAAAAGCGGTTCGTGTCGCCGATCCGGTGCCGCCACGACCACGCCCAGAACTCGCTCATCGGTACATCGGTCATGCCCAGGCATTGTTGGGCGTCGATCGGTACTGCGTGCGGGCCGCCTGCTTCGGGGTGAATCTGCAGCCCGTGCCGGTGCGCGCGCTCAAGGAACGAACCATAGTGGTTCTCAGCTGCGAGGTCGCCAATTGTCCGGCGAAAGTCATGCAGGAAGCGATTGCTCACCGGCCGGCTGTCCACGATGCGGCCCGCGATTACCGGCAGGAACGGCAGAAAGTCGTAGCCGCGCCGCTTCCGAAACTCCGCGCGCAGCGTCGGCGTCCAGTTGACCGCCTCCACCTCCCAACTGTCCGTATGCAAGTATTTCAAGGTGCGGCCCGCCAGCGGCCCGGCGTCGGCGATGAGCGGCTCGACCACCGCGTCCCAGTATCTCTGGAACGCGTCCTTGTCGAGCGCGTCCACCGCGTAGCCTCGCCAGCCGTCGCTGGAGGTGGAGACGTAGGCGTGATCGCCAATGGTGCAGCCGAAGCGGAGGATTTCCCAGTTGCCTGCCGGCGTATCCCAGCGCAGCACGCCGTCCGCGTCCAGCTTCGCCGTCAAATCGAGCACATCCGCCGTCCGCGTATCCTCCTCGCCCGGTTCGGCAGGCACGTCCCGCAGCAGTGGCGTTGTGTCCGGCGCTGAAAAGGACAGCGCCTTGTGCAGTGCCTTCTCCTCCCACAACTGAATCGGTCGGCGGGCAGGCGCGTTGCTCCCCGATGGTGAAGCCTTGAGCTTGTAGGCCACCACAAACAGATCGCGAAAGAACCCGTCGCGGGATTTTGGCTGCGGCAGCGCGAGGGTGAGGGCGGCCGGCCCGGACACGCGCGCTTCGGACCATACCAACTTCTTCGCCGCATCCTCAGCCTTGACCATCGGCCCGCCCAGGTTCCAACCGCTCAGAATGTTCAAGCTCATTTCCAAGCCGAGCCGGTTGGCCTCACGCAAGGTATGCCTGTAAAGCTCGCGCCACTCGGGCGAGAGGAACGTCGGACCATGCGGCACGCGGTCGTTACCGTCTTGCTCCGCTCCTCCGGCGTCGCAAATCAGCGCGCCGCCGAACCCTTTCGCCTTCATCTCCTCCAAGTCGCGGGTGATGGACTCCTTGGTGACGTTGCCGTTGAGCCACCACCAGTAGGCGCGGAGCCGGGCGCTGGTGGGCGGGTCGGCCCAGCCCTCTTCCAATGTAGGTTGTCTCTTGGGTATGGCGAATCCGGATAATATCAACGACAGCAGGATGAGCACTACGTGACGCATATGACAATTCATTGCATTATCCTCCAGATCCGGGGACAAAATATTGGACACCATACTCATCTCTCATTAGGAAATCGCGGACAGGGTACAGAGCCTCCATATTCCTTCGGAATCGCGGCCATCCCGTTGCAGCCTTTTGCGGTGGGGCAATGTCTCGATCAAATCGATAACACTTGGCTGTTGCTGGCGCGGGAGTTCTGATACCTTCTCAAAGACCTGAGGAAGATGAGTAATATGTCCGCGGAACTCGGATCTCCGAAAGCGAGACTATCATATCCTTGGCAAGCCTCATTGACTTCCTCTCATACTCGCATCTCATAGAGAGGTCGAACGTGACTCGCTGGCCGCTTTGACCATGACGGAGGTATAACGACGGCGGAACATAACGACGCTCTATCATTAGCGGACCCAGCTTCCCGTTAGCTGCACAAGGAACTCCTGAGCGCGCTGAGTTCGCTCGTCCCCCGTGTCCACAAAAAGTGTGTCCATTCTCAGAGTCGGTGGTGTTATGTTGGTTGACAAGGTACAAACATGCGCGAGTCGCAAAAGACAATTCTGATTCTCGGCGGAACCGGCCACTATGGACGACACGCTGTTTTTAGCCTTAAACAAAAAGGGGTGCAGGTTCGCATTCTTACCCGCGATCCAATGAAAGCGCGCATGATACTCGGTGATCAGTTGGAATTCATCGGGGGGGACATCACTTCGACTGACAGCCTGGCAGCGGCCGTGCATGGTGTGGATGGCATGATCGTCAGCATTTCCGCGTTTTCACCGAGACAGATCCGCCGACTCAAAGAAATCGAACAAGATGCCGTTCTGTCCGCATTTGAAGAGGCCCGCCAGGCAGGAGTCAAACGGGTGGTATACATTTCGGTTTTCGAAGTAAATCAGGACACTGCCACTAGATTTCGGTTGCCCATTCCCAATGTGAAGGCGGCAGTCGAGCAGAGCCTGGCTCGCTTCGATTTCAATTGGACGATACTCGGGGCGCCGCCCTCTATGGAGATTTTCTTTGCCATGATTCGTGGAAATGCCATGATGGTACCTGGCGGCGGTCCCTCTCGTCTACCGTCAGTCTCGCCCGTGGACGCGGGCGAGATCGCTGCCCAGGCAGTTCTGCGCGATGATTTGGCTGGCCGGCGATTCAAAATGGTAGGGCCCGAGGCAATCTCTTTCCCCGATGCCGCGCGGCGAATCTCGCGAGTTTGGGGCAGATCGATTACCTTTCGAAAAATTCCCCTGATCTTTCCCCTAATTGCGTACTACCTAACCTCGCCCCTGACGCCATTTTCTAATAGGCTCTACTTTGTGCACACGATGTTAGGATTCGTGCGCCTCTTGAACCAGTTTCCGCAGACGCAGGTGGCAGAAGTGCCTAAGTTGCATCGGGAGTTGTTATCGATATTTAACTACACGCCCACAACGCTTGAGATGGAAGCTGCCAGACGAAAAGATTTATAGACCTACAATATTGCTTGGGATTCGGATCGGAAAAAATGCCGTTGACCTAAAACTGACTTCAATGCTGGAGGCACACTACGTGAGGCCGCGAAAAATGAACCGCAATAGATGGACTGTTATTGCATTCCTGCTGATTTTCCTGGGGACGCTTGTCAATGCAAGTGCGTTTGACGGAGCCAGGACAATTGAAATTGGAGACGCCGCTCCGGATTTCAACCTTCCGGGCGTGGACGGAAAGAACTACGGGCTGTCTGACTTTGCCGATGCAGCGATCCTCGTAGTCGTCTTCACCTGCAACCACTGCCCCACGGCCCAGGCATACGAGCGGCGGCTTCAATTACTGGCAGATGACTATCGGGGAAAAGGAGTGGCGCTTGTAGCAATTTCTCCCAACGATCCCAAAGCGGTACGCCTCGATGAACTCGGCTATACCGATTTGAGCGACTCGCTCGATGAAATGAAGATCCGTGCGAAGGATCGGAGTTTTACCTTCCCGTACCTGTATGACGGAGACGAGCAGAAGGTTTCGCGCGCCTATGGTCCAATGGCGACGCCTCATGTGTTTATCTTCGACAAAGACCGAAAGCTGCGCTATGCCGGCCGCGTCGACGATTCAGAGAAACCCGACAAAGTCCGCTCAAGCGACGCGCGCAACGCCATCGAAGCGTTGCTTGCAGGAAGCCCGGTTCCCGTCGATAAAACCAAGACCTTCGGGTGTTCGATCAAATGGTCGGACAAGAGGCCCTCCGTCAAGTCTGCCTTTGATCACTGGGCCAACGAACCAGTCTTGCTCGATGTAATCGACGAAAAAGGAATACAGACGTTAGTCCAGAACAACTCGAAGAAGCTGCGCCTGATTAATGTCTGGGCGACATGGTGTGGGCCCTGCGTCATTGAGTTTCCGGAACTTGTCACAATCAATCGCATGTACCGAGGGAGAGATTTCGAGCTCATCACAATCAGCGCCGACGCTCCGGAAAAGAAGGATGAGGCTTTGGCCTTCCTGAAAAAACAGCAGGCATCATCGCGAAACTATATCTTTAGCGTTGAGAACAAGTATAAGCTGGTGGATGCGGTAGACAAGGAATGGCCGGGCGCCCTGCCGTACACGCTCCTGATCGAGCCGGGTGGGAAAGTCATCTACCGTGTTTTGGGTGAGCTATCGCCGCTGGATTTGAAGAAGGCTATCGTCGGCCGCCTGGGGCGGTATTACCCATAGGAGATCAGGTTTCGCTGCAGCGGGCGTCTTGCCGATTATGCGGAATCAATCCACCAATCGGACAACTAACGCTAGCGGGCGCACTTCCCGAAGGCACAAGACTAGAGCGACCTCCCTTCCAAATCGCAGGAGCCGTTTTCGGACCGCGCCCGATGCTTTCAACTTGTGCCTCGAAACAGAATATTCTATAAGAGAAATGTACCGCTCGGGGGCATTCCTGGAAGCGGCTCCAAGGTCGTAGCGCTGGGCAGCCAGAACTGGTCGGGTGACGGCGTGGAACGCAACCGCGACGCCTCGCTCATTATCGAGCACCAGGGCGCCGCCCAGTATTTCGAAAAGATCTTCCTTCACGACTGGGAGACGCTGGCGAAACAGAAATTAACCCACGAAAAGTCTATTGGGGATTATGACGGGGGCGGGACGAAAGCAACCAAAGCTGAAGGCGCCGTCGGACGCCAGTTCAAGCCTTCCAAGGGAAGCCGCCACAGGCGCCTCAAGAGGTGAAAACACGGTCAGTTTCGCGGAGTCGTAAGCAGGGAACGCTGATGCTAAGATTTGACGAACAAAGCCATGGCCAAACGGTCGAGGCAGACCGCGGCCACGAGGTTGAGGTTTGTCTCGAAGAGAACCCTACAACTGGTTTTCGATGGCAAGTCGTGCAAACTGGCGAGCCAGTTTGCACGCTTCTCACCGAGACTTTCGATCCGGGCCGCAAAGCTCCTGGCCAAGCCGGGGTTCATTCGTGGAAATTCAAAATAGTTGCTGAGGGCACGGCCTCAATCGAACTGGTTTACCGCCGTTCCTGGAACGCCACTGCTGCCGCAGGACGCACCTTTACCCTTTGCCTGAACTGCAAGAAACCCCGCGCGACAAAATCCGCCACTACGTAGCGAGCAAACTCAATAATGCTCCGGTTATTGGACCAGCCGGATCGTCCAGAAGTCGTCAGCCAACTGTGTGTCTGTCGCATAAGCGTAGGGTAATGTGAAGTAACCCTTCAATCCCCACTTCGGACCCCACGAATTGCGAACGATGATCCATTGTTTGGCATCGTCATAGCCCACGCCCAGGACCGCATGGCCGCCGATTGCCTGTTCGTTCGGTGCCGGCATCGGGGCGTGTCCTGTCTTCGCCACTGTGGCGGACTCAAAACTGTCATAGACGGTAAAGCCGAACACAAACGTATAGCCTGAGGCCAGACACCCGCGAAGTTGATTGAGCGTGGGAACCAACCGTTGGTACAAAACGATTTTGTCTTTGGCCGCCTCGGTGTAGCATTTTTTCGGCGGCTTGGTCTTGAACTTGGTGATGTCGTAAGGCCACATGGGCTCAGGACAGGCGCCCTGCTTGGCCACCGATTTGATACCGTCGCGGATTTGGGCTCCGCTGTCCGATCCAATCGTGCCTTCCATCGCGCGTTCGTTGTAGTAGATGAAAAGGCGTGATGGGACAACATCCGGCAACTTCTGCTTGAGGTGGTCGAACTCGATCGCCGCAGCGATGGCGTTGGCGGTGCAACTGCCCAACTGGCCTTGGTCATACACCGGCGGGCATTGCGGCGTGAGGTCCATCTTGGGCGGCAGCGTCTGCAATGCGGTGACAGGTGCGGAATAAAGGTGGTCGCGGTGATCAGGCAAATCGGGAATCCAGCCGTACTTTTGAATTTTGTGTGCCATAGTTTTCTCCTTATTTGCGTTGACTTCCTTCCCTTTGCTCCTTGAGTTGATGCGTTTAATCACTTCCTTTGTTTGCTCGGCTCAGGAACGGGTGCCACGGCGAAATGAGTTCTGCTCACTCACTTGAGGTATTCCCGGGCACGATTCCGAGTTGTTTGGCTGCCAAATCGAGCGCCTGAATCCCAAGGTAACCACCAATAATCGAAACAAACAGAACACTCACCAGATTGTGTGCGATGCGAGAATCCACCTTGGGCAGGGCGACGTAAACGTAAAGCCACGAGAGAATGGCACCGCCGATGACGCCCAGGAAGATGCGCCAGAGCAGCGAGCCCTTGAACGCGTTAAACGCGCAGAATCCGCCGGCGATGCCGCCGGCAAGGCACAACAGAATCACCGAAAGACCTGTAACTTCCACCTCGACAATCACCGATTTATATCCCGGCGTGGAGACATTCAATTTAGCATGGCCGAGTCCAACGGGCAATACCGCCGCCGTAGTCGAGGAACCGCCCGGCAGGATATCGGCCTGTGTGGGCAGCAGCCGCAACTTTGAACTGATCGGCGTGAAGGTGACGGTCCGCCTTGTCGTTGTCTGAATGGGATTGCCGTCGTTATCGAAGAGTTCGGCCAGCAGCATGCCGCTGTCCACAAGCGAAAGCCGCTGAGACCCAACTACGTTGATGCCGTATATCGGCGGCCCGAACTTCACGGCATATCTCCTCGCCCCTTCCAGGGGGTACGGCGGGGCGGACAAGACAAACTCGATGCGCGCCTCAACCGGCCACCGCGATCGAAGTTTGGCCTCGCCGAAAGATTCTCCCTGCCGGATCACGAGTGGCTGTGGATCCAACTCACCGTTGCTCCAGGTCAGCCACACGTGAATGTTGGTGGGGGCGGCGCTTCCATCCGGACTCATATAGAACACGAGAATCTGCGCGCCGTCCCGACCGTCAGCGAGGAATTCAGGCCCGCCGCCGGAGTCCTGGGCGCCGGGAACATGAAAAAGCAGCCTCGGCCCAGCAGGACCTGGCTGATTCGGCGTTCCGCTGCCCGGATCCTGTGGATCGGGAAGAGAGTCCCACCGGAGCGTAATCGGGCGTAACTCCGCGTTGGGCCCCGCTGCCACCGGCCAACCAGTGCTGCGCTCATTGGGATCCGAAAAGGAAACCCAGCGCAACGCAGCCGGCCGCACCTCTGAACGATATCCTCCCGCGTCCGGCCAGCCGAGACCGGGATAGCGGAATGCATTCGGCCGATCGAACTTGGTATTAGTGGATTTTGGCCTGGCGATTGGCTTGCTGACTAAAACGGCGTAGTGGCCCTCGCGCAGCTGATTATCCGTATGGCGGACGGTAATCCGGATCAAGCCCTCCTCGGTGGCGAAAAGCTGGAAGGGCTGGACGCTTTCGCCGGGCTGAAAGTTGACCGTGGCCGTGTTTTTCTTGTTGGATGGGCTTACCGTTTCGACGCTGACTGCAATTCGCGCCGAGGCCGCAACGGGCTGGTCGTACGCATCAAGGAGAGTGATCTGAAGCTCCACCCGGTCACCCACCCGATATACTTTGGCGAGTGGCTTAACGCCCAATCTCATAGGGCCCCGAGCAGCAAGCTGCGCTTGCTTCGCCATACGCGCCTGCGGCGCTGCGGCGAGTCCAGGGCATCCTATGGAGAACAGAAGAACAATAATCCCGGTGAAAGGGATGGCAGAACTGATCTTGATCCGCATAAAGGTACCTCCTAGAGCAAAGCGACCGCTCAAACACGGTGTTCCAGAGAATATCTGCACTCCTTCTTGAAACCGCGTCCCATTGGCTGGGGATTGGACTTAAAGCATCTGACAATTATCCTCGAAAGAGGGCCAAGCCCAGGCACACGCACTCTGCCCTGCTTTTCCCGGCCTCCTGTGGCATTGCTACCAAGCTGAGCGAGAAAGAGAACGGAGCGCATGTGGGGTTTGAGACGCATCGTGCACCTTCTCGAACGCGATAACCTAAGCTCGAACAGCGGCCGCAGTGCTGAGCCGAGGGCTTCTCTGTGTGCGCTGACAATCACCGAGGTCGTTGCAGGATCTGCGGCCGTTCTCCTACACAACCCGCCTACCAAGAAAGTAAATTGAATCTGTCCGCAAGACAGTGTGTACACAGCGAAGCGTGTACCGATCTCCGTCTGGGGGAAAGGAACAACAAGATGGAGATGTTCTAATGATCGGCCCCGAGCATTGGAAATTCAACTGAAAAATGTCCTGGATGAGAAGCGAAGTTGCTCCTGATGTTGGCCACGGCCGGGGATGTGGGCCGTCACGGTATGGATCCAGTCCAGCGGGTCGAAAGGGCGGACGGAGGTGTCGGTGCAGGGATCCGGTGGCGTATGGATCTCGATCGGGCCGTTCCCACCCCGGCGGGTTCTGTCGATGGCAAGGGCGGGCCGGACGATCGAGAGCTATCTCGCGCTGTACGAGAGCAGCGTCCGAAGGCAAACCGTAAAATGGAAATCCCGGTTCAAGGGAGAAGCGAATATAATGATCCTGCCCAGCCCGCATAAGCAGCACATCGGTCTTAGGGCTCGCGCAAGAATAACTTGGCATTTTGCTGCAGGCCCCCAGGCCCGCTGGCGAGGCGCGAGCGACGAGTATACCCGGGGTGGTATGTAAGGAGCGAGCAACAAAGCCAGCGGGCCTGCGGGCCGCAGCCCAACGGGGCGCGGCGGCGGGCGGGCATCTGCTTCGTTGCCGCTCCTCGACGATGTACACCGACATCGCCTGCGTCGCGTCGCCTTGCATCTGCCCGCCCGGCGCTCGCGCCAAAAT
>Ga0315279_10003483_pt1 | contig 21874 bp, 23 predicted proteins | sample YL17G06_20_MG_FD_203694 | JGI IMG/M metagenome (GOLD analysis project Ga0315279, IMG submission 203694) | Sediment microbial communities from Yellowstone Lake, YNP, Wyoming, USA - YL17G06_20 | ecosystem: Environmental > Aquatic > Freshwater > Lake > Sediment | place: USA: Wyoming | collected... | reverse complement strand
TCGGTTTTTGACTGGGGCGAAATGCCAGATCTAATCGAGGGAAAAGGAACTGCACTCTGCCTCATGGGCGCGTACTGCTTCGAAAGACTCGAGGAAAGAGGCATCAAAACACATTATCGCGGGCTCGCCAGCGAAAATGGGAAGGTCGTCAGGGTTCAGGAATTAGCCCGGCCAGTTGACACAATGGAAATAGACCTTGTCAACGTCTACAAACCCAACGCGTTCGTGAAGGATGCCAAGCTGCAGTATGACTACGGCATGTACACGCCAAACCTGACGAACTTTCTCATCCCGCTGGAAATCATTTACAGAAACGGGCTACCCGAAGGCTCATCGGTCTTCAAACGTCTGGAACAAGGGCAGCTGACAATTCAGGAGTTGGGACTGAACCGTTACCCGAAAGCTGGTGATCGACTGTCGAAACCCATCTTTGACGTGAGCACAAAGCTTGAGGAAAAAGACCGCTACTTGAGTTGGAAAGAGGCACGAGAAACCGCAGGTTTGAGTATTGAAGAAGTTGAAGAAGTCAGAGACCTTCTCTTCAAAGTCAACAAGATCATAACCCAGATGGCGATGAAAGCCGACTTAGAAAATGAAGATGGAAAGATCGAATTGGCCTTTAACCCTCAAAGAAGACTGATGGTTGTCGACGTCGTCGGAACCTTGGACGAATGCAGGTTCACCTTCGAAGGATTGCATGTAAGCAAGGAAATAGCTAGGCAATACTACAGGAAAACCAGTTGGTATCAAGATGTTGAAGAAGCAAAAAGAAAGGCGGAAGCTGAAGGAATCAAAGACTGGAAATCAATATGCCTCTCTCAACCGCCAAAACTGGACCCAGAATTGCGGAGTGTAATCAGCAAAATGTACATGGCCGCTGCAAATGAAGTAACTGAACACAAGTTTTTCGAGGTTCCGCTCTTGGCTGACGTGATCGATAGATATAAATCACAAAATAGATAAGTGAAAATGACCTTCTGATGAAGAAAATCGAAGAAATAGTGAAGAGTTACGATCCGAAGAAGCTCCGAATCGGGGTCTTAGGATCACATTCTGCACTGGAAGTTGGCCACGGGGCGAAACAGGAGAATTTCGAAACCGTAATCGTGTGCCAGAAGGGCCGCGAGAAAACCTACACCAAATACTATCGCAACCTGTTCGACCACGTGATGATTTTGGACAATTTTGCAGAAATAGTTGAAGAGAAGAACCTGCAGAAGCTTAGGGACCTGAACACAATTTTCGTTCCCAACCGATCCTTCTCAGTCTATGTGGGATACAAGGACATCGAGGAAAAGTTCGCTGTCCCAATGTTAGGGAACAGATACATCCTCAAAACTGAAGAGCGTAACACGCCTAAGAACCAGTTCTACCTTCTAGAGAAAGGCGGTTTATTGACACCTAAGATGTTCAATTCACCTGGAGAAATCGACAGACCAGTCATCGTGAAGGTTCCCGAAAAGAAGCGAAGAATCGAACGCGCCTTCTTTTACGCAAGTTCACCTGCAGAGTACACGAAGAAAGCAGAAGAAAGAATCAAACAAGGGCTCATAAGCCGCGGAGACTTGGAAAAGTCTGTCATAGAAGAATACGTGTTGGGCGCCAAGTTTAATGCCAACTTCTTCTGGTCGCCATTGACGGACGAAATCGATTTTCTCGGGTTCGACAAGAGGATTCAAACAAACTTGGACGGAATATTAGATTTGCCCGCTGAAGAACAGCTCGAGTTTCACGTACCCGTCCAAAACATAGAGATAGGACACATGGGAGTAACGATGCGTGAAAGCCAGCTGGAGAAAACCTTCGAAGCCGCCGAGAAGTTTGTGAAAATCTGCAAGAAAGAGTACCCGCCGGGAATGATCGGACTTTTCTCCTTGCAGGGCGCGGTTTCAAAGAACATGGACTTCTACGTGTTTGACGTGAGTCCACGAGTGCCAGGATGCCCCTGTGTGGAGCCAACTTCACCGTACATGGAGTACAAATACATGATGCCAGTCGGTCCAGGCAGGAGAACGGCCATCGAAGTCAAACGAGCAGTCAAGAAAAACAGGCTTAGGGAAATAGTAACTTGATAACTCCAAAGAAAATCTCTAGAATACTAGGCGAGTACGATCCGAAGAACTTGGCCATTGGTACATTAGGTTCTCATTCTGCGCTCAACATCTTCAAAGGCGCAAAGGAAGAGGGGTTCAGAACAGTCTGCCTCTGCAAAAAAGACGATGTGGTAATGTACAAGAAGTTCCCGTTGGCTGATGAAATCATAATCGTCAAGAGTTTCGCCGAACTGCTCAGTGAGAAGCTTCAAGCTAAACTCCGCGAACTGAACACGGTTCTGGTTCCCCACGGCTCATTTACCGCGTACCTGAGCACTGAAGAGTTGACAAATGACTTGTATGTACCCATGTTCGGAAACAGGCAGCTTCTCCACTGGGAAGCCAGTCGCACCAAACAGGAAAAGTGGTTGCGCGATGCAGGGCTCAGGCTACCGAAAACATTCAAAACCCCCGAAGACATAAGTGGTCTCGCAATCGCGAAGTTGCCTGGAGCAAAGGGCGGAAGAGGTTACTTCTTGGTAAGTTCCGTCGAATCTTTCGAGAAGAAAGTAAACGACATGATAAAACGCCGACTGCTCACAAAGGAAGATGTTGACAGGATTCATCTGCAAGAGTATGTCTTAGGCGTGAACGTTTACCCACACTATTTTGCCTCGATAATCAAAGATGATGTTGAGTTTTTGGGCGTTGACAGACGTTACGAGTCGGCTGTCGACGCTATCGGAAGGATTCCGGCGAGTGAACAGCTTGAGATTGGAATCAATCCGACGTACACGATTGTAGGCAACATTCCTATTACGCTTAGAGAATCATTGCTTCCTGAACTGATCAACATGGGTGACAACGTGATGAAGAAGGCCAAGGAACTTGCGCCTCCAGGAATCATCGGGCCCTTCTGTCTGGAAACAGTGATCACCGATGACTTGAAGATCTACACCTTTGAGATTTCAGCGCGAATCGTTGCTGGTACAAACGTGGGAATAGGGACTTCTCCTTATGCTTACTTGAAGTATGGACCGGACATGTACACTGGCAGAAGAATCGCTTTGGAAATAAGGGAAGCGCGTGAAAAAGATCGGTTAAACGAGATACTTGCTTGATCTAGTTTCTTTCTAGCGGACACTTCTAGAATCTTGTTCTATTATTTCCTTACATACGTGGTTATATGCCGTTCAGGTGCTTTTTTCTCTGGCGGGAGAAGGGAGAATTGGCCGAGTCTTGCGGCTGGGTGTTCGTTGACAACGTGCCCTTAATCTACGACAGACGACGGGTTGCGAGGCAACTGCAGGTGGAAACATGGCTGGAGCTTTCAGCTCTCGTCCAAGAGTTGAAGATCGAGGAACTTGACCCTGAAAAACGCAGGGTGCAGTTGACCAAGGGCTACGTTGCCTAGAGGCCGCAAGACTTTATTGCTTGAAGAAAGTTTTCGCGGCTCATATCATGTTTGTAGAGTTTCAACGAGTCAACGATGTTCTCTGTGTCTTTGATGCCAAGTTCCCTTTTTATTGTTGGGGAGATTTCGCTCATGAATAGGAATTGGCTCATAGAAGTGACATTTGAGGTTTTCCTTTTGGCACTTGAGGTCTCAAAATCGACTATGACCGCTCTATCCTTTCGATCAATGATTATGTGTTTGGGTGCATGGCTCAGTTCACCATGATCCAACTTTACTTTGTCCAGCCTCCAGCATTGTTCAAGCAGTTCGCGCAGAACCGTTTTCAGCTGCGTTTTGCCAACTCTTTTTTCGAGCCATTGAGGTAGCAAGGTACCTTCGATGAACTGCATCGCCAGAAAGTTTCTTGTTGCGCCCAGAAGTTGTGGGCCGACTTGAACGGTGTTTGCCTTTCTTAGCAGTCTGGCTTCGCGCAGCATGCTCGCTCGGTCTGCGTCGATTCTTCGGATCTTCAGTGCCACTTTCCCAGCTTTTCCATAGGCTAGCACGACCAATCCGACGCATCCTTTGCCTAGAATGTGCGTGTTCAGTAGTTGTTTTTGCCCAACAAATTCCAGTTCCGTAATTCCTAGTTTTCCAAGTTCCCTTAGCCTTCTCTCAAGTTCCTTTTTTTCATATCTCGGATAGCACATTATCGTGGCGTAGGGCTCTTCGAAGAGTTGGTCAATTTCCTTCTTGGACACTGTCTGTTCGCACTTGTCCTTGCAGTTTTCTCACATACCCGTGACTTAAGTCTTGTTTGCGTGTTATGAAAAAGCAAATGTTCCAGAACCTTTATTCAAGCTATAGCATAGTAGCGCACGCTTTGGAAGCGGTTTGGATCATGCCAAGGTTTAGACAGATAGCCGAAATAGCGAAACTGATGAGTAGGAAGGAGCGAGTTCGCAACATCGGAGTCGTCGCGCACATCGATCATGGAAAAACCACCATGACGGATTCGCTGCTCGTTGAGGCCGGACTTCTGCCCCTGCAGGTGGCAGGGTCTGCACGAGCTTTGGACTATCTAGAAGAGGAGCAAAGGCGAGGGATCACCATCAAAACCGCGAACATATCCTTCTTGCATGAAATGGACGGAGCTGCTTATCTGGTAAACTTGGTGGACACGCCTGGACACGTAGATTTTGCTGGCAAGGTGGCGAGGGCGTTGAGGGCGATTGACGGTGCGATTGTCGTTGTTGACGCTGTGGAAGAGATTATGGCTCAAACCGAGACAGTCGTTCGCCAAGCACTTGAGGAAAGGGTGAAGCCTGTTCTTTTCATAAACAAGGTTGACCGTTTGATCACCGAGCTGAGGCTTTCTCCGAAGGAAATTCAGGAGAAGTCTCTTCGCATAATCAGCGACTTCAACAACATAATCGAGCTCTACGCCGAACCCGAGTTCAGGCAGATGTGGAAAGTTGATGCTGCGAAGGAAAGTGTTGTGTTCGGCTCTGCGCTTCACAAATGGGGGTTCACGCTAAAGACAGCTGAAATAGGACAAGAAAAATTCGGTGATCGCGACATCTTGGAAGCTTACAGAGAAGGAAGACCTGATGCGCTTTCGAAAATCATTCCGCTTCACATGGCGATTCTTGACATGGTTGTGAAGAATGTTCCAAGTCCTGTTGAGAGTCAGAAGTACAGAGTTCAAAGGATTTGGAAGGGCAAATTGGATTCTGACGTCGGGCGAGCGATGACACAATGCGACGAAAATGGTCCCACCGTTATGTGCGTGACGGCGGTTCAGCTGATTCCGAATGAGGGTTTGGTTGCCACTGGAAGAGTTTTTTCGGGTTCGGTGAAGAACGAGGACCAAGTCTACCTTGTGAGGGCGGGCGAAGATCGACGCATTCAGAAAGTCTCCATCTACATGAGCGCTTACAGGGAAGCGGTGAGCGGAATATCTGCAGGAAACATAGCTACTGTTACGGGACTTGAATCCGCCAGGGCAGGAGAAACGGTCGTCGAGGTTTCGCATAAAGAATCAATGGTGCCTTTTGAGAGCATGACATACTTTCCGGAGCCCGTTATGACCATCGCGATTGAACCCAGAAACCCAAAAGATTTGCCGCGAATGCTCGAAGCGTTGAAAGCGTTGGCCGTCGAGGATCCAGACCTGAAAGTCACCATAGACAAAGAAACTGGTCAATATCTCCTCGGTGGCATTGGCGAGCTGCATTTGGAAGTCGCTGTGAATTTCCTGAAAAAACAGATAGAAGAAATTGAACTGGTTACATCTAGTCCCAGCGCAGCCTACAGGGAAACAATCTTCTACAAAGGAACGCTTGTGATGACGCGAAGCCCCAACAAGTTGAACAGGTTTTCTATCCAGGTGGAGCAACTTGATAACAAGACGATGGCAGTTTTCGAAAAAGACTTCGCCAGCAACGAACAGGAGCTCAAGAAGCACGTCAGCGATCTTGCAGAACGAAAAGTGTGGGCCCTAGATGAACATGCGAACATTCTTGTGAGCTCAATCACAGATGATCAGTTTCCTGAAGATATCAGAGCCAACATCATTCAAGGTTTCCATTGGGCATGCAGGACTGGACCCCTTTGTGAACAACCCATCAAGGGGGTAAAGGTCGAGCTTGTGGCTGCAGAGTTTGATAAAAACCAGGGCAATCGAGAACCATCGCAAGTGATGCGCGGGGTGAGCCGTGCGATTCTGGGGTCTTTCTTGACCGCTAAACCTGTGCTTTTGGAAGCCATCTACAATATTGAGGTGTCTGTTCCAATGCAATTGTTTGGTGCATGTTCAAACATGTTGACTCGCAGACGTGGGAAAATCGAGTCAACAGAACAGAAGGCTGGAGTAGCAGTGATCAGGGGCAATATTCCTGTTGCCGAGACTTTTGGCTTTTCGGCAGAGATGCGAAGTACGACTTCGGGGCGCGCTTTTTGGCAGTTTGTCTTTGCTCGTTGGGAGAGGATGCCTGAAAAGCTTGCAGCCGAAACGATCAAGCGGCTTCGCGAAGGAAAGGGACTGCCTTCTGATGTGCCGAAACCTGAGAGTTTCGTTGACGAAATACGGCGCTGACTATTTTGGTTTTTCAGGTTTTTCGAGCTTTGAAGATGATTGTGTTCCCCCTTTTTCCATCGACATTTCTTTCATTCCCAAGTACGAGTTTGTTGAACGAACCAATAAGGATTTTAAACCACGTTCGAGAAAAGTAAGCCTGACGTTTATGGAATTTCGACTCGATCCTTCGCATCCTTTTGATTTGAACTTGACTCTCTGTTGTGGGCAGGCGTTCCGATGGGACAAGCAGGGTTACTGGTGGTACGGCACCACGCAGGGAAGAGTTGTTAAGATTAGGCAAGAGGTCAACGAGTTAGAGTTTGAAAACGTCGACAGGGGCTTTGTCATTGACTATTTTGGATTGAGGGACAATCTGCCTCAGATTTTTGCGGATATTGGCAAGGATAAACATGTTGAAAAGGCGATCGCCAAGTGCCGAGGGCTTCGTATACTGCGTCAGGAACCTTGGGAATGTCTGATATCGTACATTTGTGCCACTTACAAGAATATTGCCGCAATAAAGAGGATGTTGTTGGCACTCTCAAGAAAATTAGGTGAGCAAACCTGTTTCGAAGGAAAAGTCTACTATATGTTTCCCACTCTGGAGAAGCTTTCCAGAGCAAGCCTCGGAGAGCTGGCAAAATGCGAACTCGGCTATCGTGCAAAGTACGTGTCTCAGACTGCCAAAATGATACGTGAGAGCGGGTTTGACCTTGAGAATCTGAGAAAAATGTCCTATAAGAACGCGAGAAAGGCGTTGCTCGAGTTTCCAGGCGTTGGTCAGAAGGTTGCCGATTGTGTGCTGCTCTTTTCTCTTGGAAAACTTGAAGCGTTTCCCGTTGACGTGTGGGTGAGACGAGCAGTGGTTAGGCATTATGCACGTCATTTTCCGAAAGAGTTTGTTGAGAAGATGTTTAAGGGGGAGTCGTTGAGCTGCTCAGAGTACAACAAGTTGAACGCGTTTGGAAGAGAACATTTCGGTAAATACGCGGGTTACGCGCAGGAGTATCTTTACCATTATGAAAGAGTTTGATGTAAGTCCTGACGTGTTCGTAAGTCTGAAAGACGGAGTCTGACCGGTATTCAGCTGCGGTCAATTCGGAAAACGTTTAAATTGACTTTGAAATAGCATATTAGAGAAGCCTGTTTGAGCATGGGCCCGTAGCTCAGCTAGGTAGAGCGCCAGGCTCATAACCTGTTGGTCCCCGGTTCGAGTCCGGGCGGGCCCACTATGATTTTGAACTGAAGGCACTATGCTTTGACTTTTGAGGCGAGTTCTGCTACTCTTTTTCCAAGGTCTCTGCATGATTCGATGTCTCTTACTTTGGGAGACTCCACTGCCGCAGCGCCGTAGTGTTTGTCGCCGGCTCTTCCTTGCACTATCATGCCGTGAACAAGCATGGCTTGAATTATCGACAGCAAGGTGGTTTCTGCGCCGCATGCAGTACCGCCTGAGCTCGTGAAGGCTGCTCCGACTTTTCCTTCGAGTTTTCCGTAGATCTTGACTGATTCATCGATGAAGGTTTTGAGTCTGCCTGACATTTCGCCGAAGTAGGTTGGGCTGCCGAAAATGATTCCGTCGGCATTCACTAGGTCTTCGAAATCTGTCTGATCTATCTTCTTGATGTCCACTTTGGTTCCTTTGATTTGTTTTGCGCCTTCGGCAACCGCGTGCGCCATTTTTTCAGTGTTACCCGACTTGGAATCGTAAACAATCAATATTTTTGCCATTCTAATTCGCGTCCGGTCGTTCTTGGGAGTGTTCACTATTACATTCGTGTGTTTTATGGTTTTCTCGCGCACGCGATGTGCATTACTTTGACTGGAAGAGGCGTTCGTCGCGGAGAATGGGGCGTTCGTTGTGAACTGGCGAACAGTTTTTCTTGCTGAAATGAGAAATTAAAACAAGAAATATGATGGGCCTTGGGTCAAAACACACATTTTTGCAGCCTTTCTTTAAGAAAATAGTCTAGAATTGAAGAAAAACTTAAAAGCAACCTATGGGTGAATTACTGGAAGTGAATGAGGGAAATGGTAGGATTAGTTTTCACTCCCTTCTCTCCTTTCTCCCCTCGAGAATGAAACTGCCATTTCCCTCATTGACGATTACTCTTATTTCGCCACTTATAGCTTATGGAACATTGTTCTATTCCCACTAGACAGGTGGGGGTCAGTGCTATTGGATTGATTATAGGACAAAAAACGTTCTGCCTTGGAGCATTTGCCGTTGTTCTCTAGTGGAATTCTTTTGTTATTTGATCTACGCTAAGGATTTTTGCGTTGTAGACATCTTTGAGGTATTTCAGTCCTTGTTCGTGATCTTCTTTTGTGAAGGCTTCAACACCGTCTTCTGCGACTATGATTTTATATCCTCTGAAGAAAGCGTCGGCCGATGTGTGTCGGATGCAGATGTTGGTGTGAAGTCCTGTGAGGATGATTGTTCTTACTCCTTCGCCTTTGTAGAGTGCTCGCAGGAGCATGTCCAGTCCCGTTTCGTAGAAGGAGCTGTACGTTCTTTTTTCGACGATGTAGTCTTGTTTGGCTGGTTTGAGCTCGGGAATAACTTCTGCTCCTTTTGTTCCTCGTATCGCGTGTTTTCCCCATTTCGCGACGACTTCCTCATCGACGGAAAGGTGTGCATCGTTAACGTAGATGACGGGTACTCTGGATTTGCGTGCGGCCGCAATGAGTTTCTTAATGTTTGGGATTATGTGCATGGCTCTTTTACACTGTAAGTCGCCGGTGACGAAGTCGTTCAGAAGATCGATAACCAATACAGCTTTTCTGTCCAAATGGCTCACATCTCTATCTGAGTGAGAGACTGTAAAGAAAAATATAGTTTATGGTTTTGTCTATTTCGCGGTGTCAAGGCTGTAGAATCCGTCGGTCAGTTTTTCTGAAACCAGCTTTCTTACTAGGACGGTGTCCTCTATTCTAATGCCTCCGTAGCCTGCGATGTATATGCCCGGTTCGTTTGACACGACGTTTCCGGAGACCAGTCTGTCCTTGCTGGTTGGTCCCAACACGGGGGGTTCATGAATCTCTCGTCCTACACCGTGGCCAAGACCGTGGTTGAAGTTTTCGCCGTAGCCTGCCTTTTCAATTACTTTGCGGGCCACTTGATCTACGTCTTTTCCTTTTGCCTTGGCTTTTATCGCGTGATAGGCTTTTTCTTGAGCCAGTTTCATGATCTCGTAGAGTTTCTTCTGTTTGTCTATGGGTTTGCCTGCGACGAAGGTTCGTGTCATGTCGGAGCAGTAGTAGGTGTATCTTGAGCCGATGTCCACTACGACTAGGTCGCCTTTTTTGATTGCTCTTTGAGCGCAGCCTCCGTGCGGGTATGCCGAGCGGATTCCTGAGGCCACGATTGTTTCAAATGCCGTTCCGTAGCCTCCTTTCTTGCGCATCGCGTACTCGATTTCGGCTCCGACGTCGATTTCTGTTACGCCTGGCCTGATGGTTTCGTAGGCTGCCTTCATGCCGGCGACTGTGATTTCACCTGCTTTTCGCATGAGCTTCTGTTCCTCTTCGTCCTTCACTTTGCGCAGCTGCCACATGAGGTTTCCCTGCACTTTCAGTCTTGCCTGTCCTCGCAGGGCTTTTGCCAGCTGTTTGTAAATATCGTAGCTGATCGAGTCTGTGGCTAGTTTTTTGATTTTCAAGGTCTTGAACTGTGGTCCAATCTTGTCTGTTATTTTTTCGTTGCGTCTAACGAGTTCGACTTTGAAGTCTTTTGCTTCAGCCTTTGTCTGGTCATAGTTGACTCCATAAGAGTACAGCGTGCAGTCGCCCTTCTTTGGGATGAGCAGACAGGTTGCGCCGGGTGTTCCTGTCAAGTATCCTAGATTGTATTCGTTAAGGACTAGGAAGGCGTCGAAGTGTTTCTTTTCAAAAGCCAGCTGCTTGAGCGCTTCAACTTTTTTCAATGTTTTCACCGCTGTGAAAGAATGTTTTACTCTGCGATCTGGGCTAAAATGCTTTGCTGTTCAACCGCCGCTGACGACGGGCATTAGAATGACGCGGTCTCCGTCTTTGAGTTTTGTTTCAACACCCTTCAGCTGGTTTAGGAGGAAGCCGTTGACTGTGGCCATGAAATTCGACTTGACGTCACTTCCGCCTGACTCATACACGGCCTTCTTGAAAGGAACTCCATATTTCTTCGACAATATGACCAACAAGTCTGCAACTGAAGATTTCCCTTCAATTTCAATCTCCTCTGTTCTCTTGCTGCCTGTGATGTTTCGAATGTGACCCAAGTATTCTACCGTCACTTTCAACGCAATGCACCGGACTAGTCTATTGTTAAGTTGGAGTCCTTATTTATTGATTATAGTCTTCTTTCAGAGACTTTGCATTGGGAAGTTGACGATTAGAACAGGGAAACACTATTAACATTCTTTGACGACTTCTATTTTCCATTCTTCAATATTGCGGAGGAGACGACTTGAACCATGGCAACGGCAGAGGAAAGACCGACTTCAAACAAGCAGGGCGACCAGTCATTTCTCCGCATCTCTTCTAGGATTGGTGTTTCAGGTCTTCCTCGGCAGATCAACATAATGCTCGTTTTGGGCTTCGTTCAGTCTCTTGGTCGAAACATGGCTTTTCCGTATCTGGCAATGTTCTTGACTGGTAGTTTCAAGAATGGTGGGCTGCAGTTTGATCCATCGCTAGTCGGTTTCATGATTATGATCGGAGGACTGGCCAACACTTTTGCTCTGCTAGTGACGGGAAGTTTGTGTGACAGATTCGGAAGAAAGAGAATGATGCTTGCTTCGATTGTTCCTTTAGTTGCTTTGATCGCTGCCTTTGCATATGTGCACACTTACACGGAGTTTCTCCTCCTCTATGCGGCAACGGCAATATTGGGGTCGTTGTACGATCCGGCCTACAACGCGATGGTTGCAGATCTTGTGGAGCCTGTCAGAAGAGAGGAAGTGTACGGTCTGAGTTACATGATCGGTAACATTGGAACTATGATCGGGCCGCCAGTGGGCGGAGTGCTTGCGGCTCTAGGCGGGTATCCAATATTGTTCGTCTATGCTGCATTCTTTATGGCGGCGACCGTGATCCCTCTTATATTCTTGATCAAGGAATCTTGCCCAGAAGGCATAAGGCCTCCGTCTCTCGCCCAGTTTGCAGGGATACTCAGGGACAGGATTTTCATTCTTTTTTGTGTCATTGGGGCTCTGACGAATCTTGTGTATTCACAGCTCTACGGTATGCTTTCGGTGTACACTCAGTACGTTGGCTTCCAGCCGTTTGTCTTCGGCATCTTTTTCTCGGTCAATGGAGCAATGGTGGTTGGACTGCAGATTCCAATTCGGAAAGGGACGATGCGCTTGGGCTCGACGAGAGCTTTCATGTTGGCGCAGTTGCTCTATGCTGCCGGATTCATGTCGTTCATGTTTGCCACTGGATTTTTCGAGTTTTTGGCTGGAATAGTGATTTTGACACTTGGTGAGATAGTGTTCGTTCCTGCAAGCTCAGGATTCGTCGCTAACCTAGCACCGGCAGACATGAGAGGACGGTACATGGCCATGGCAGGGCTCTTCTTCGGTGTTGGTGGAGCAGCAGGTTCTTTTGTGGCTTTCAGCATTTTTGACGCTTTAGGTGACAAACGATTGGTGTGGGGTTATTTGGGAGTGATCGGATTCATGACATTGATCGGATATGCCTACCTGTTTAGGCTGAACAAGAAGAAAGACCAGCGCACAGGTATTGAACAAACTGAACTTCAGAATACGAGGCACGATTGAAATAGGCCTTTCATGCCTCCTGAATGGGTGTTGTTCTAGTTGGTACTCCTTTGCCGGTGTTCTTCGCCGTATTGATATTCCCTGCTCTGGTTTTTCTTCAGTTTCTTTTCAAACATTTCATCCATGTTGACTGATGGGCACGCAAGTCGGCTGGTGTCTAAAATGTAGAATATTACGTCGATCAGTTCTTCAGCTATTTTCTCTTGGCTTTCGCCTTTTTTCCATGCATCGCTGGCTTCGCCGAGTTCGATGAATGCGAATAGCAACTTTTTGGGAATATCCTCGGGTTTGTTGTAGAATCCTTTTTCGAGAACTAGCTGTTCGATTCGTTTTTTCATTTCTTCCAAATGCAAAGACGCAATCCTCCTGTTCATGACGAAGATGCTTGTTGTCGGAGTAGCTATTTCAGAAACTGATCCGAGTCTTATAAAGTCTGATACGCGCGCTAGAACACGAGGGGACGACTTATATCGGCATAATCGCAAAAGCTGCGTAGGTGATGCCGAATGAAGTCGGGACGGAATCTTTCCATTTGTGGTCTGAATTGTGCTGAGTGCGACATGTACAAGGCCGGTCATGGAGACGAGAAGTTACGTCAGGAAATATTAGACTGGATGAAAGAGAAACGGAACGTGACCTTGAAGCCTGAGCAGATACGTTGCGAAGGATGCAGAAGCTCGGGTGAGGATAATTGGAGTTCAGATTGCAAGATGATGCATTGCGCTGAGAAGAAAAGGTTGGACTACTGTTTTGAGTGCAAGGAGTTCCCATGTGACCTTGTCAATGCCTTTGCTTCAGATGGCGCGGCGCATCATAAGAAGACTGTTGAGAACATGAAGAGGGCAAAGGCGATAGGGTTAAGTGCTTGGATTGCCGAGCAAGCGGAAAAGGGTCCAACTTTCTGTCCCTAATGTTTGGTGAAAAGAAGGGGCTGCTCTTGGGAAGGAGATTTCTGCTAGTCTGCTGCTAAGCGAAAATGAGCTGAAACGAGGCGGCTATTAGAAAGAATTGCAGGAGTTTTCCGAGTCAATCTCAAGGCTCAAAGAGTCTTAGCAAGTTCCTTGACTTTCTCTTCAATCTTCTTGTAGACTCTTTCTGCGTCTTCACGAGACATGTCGTACGGGTCTTCGATATCCCAAACGACTGCTTTGTTTTCACACTCTGGGCACCTGATGGTCACAGCGATTTTATGTCGTTGTTGCATCGCAACGATCAGGCCGTAGTCTCTGAGCTGCTTTGAGTCCAGAGTCTCAGGAGTTTTCTTGAGGTATTGCTCAGCATCTTGTCTTCTCAGGTAAGCTCGTGCCTCTTCTGAGATCGGGATGGGTGTGCGTATCCCCGCCGAGTCGACGGTCAGGTCGGGTCTCAGCTTTTTCAGCAGTGCTTCGGCTAGTGGGCTGCGATGAGCATTGCCAGAGCATACAAATAAGACCTTCATGACAGTGAGCACTTCGCATGCTTGCTATAATGACTTGTGGTGCGTGCTGTGAATGTGGTAGACTCTGAAATAGTTTCTTGGGTCTTTCGTCAGGAAATATGTCAGACAGGTTGCGCCACAGATCAACGGACAAAGACTTGCTAGAAACTCTTTTTCGACAATTCTTCGAGTGCCTTCAGAACTTCTTCGGAGTGCTGCTTTACATCGACTTTTGGGAAAATGTGCGTTATCTTTCCGTCTTTGTTGATGATGTAGGTCACTCTCTTCGCAAGAAAACCTCCAATTCCCTGAACGCCATAGGCTTTGACGACTTCCTTGTTGTGATCGCTCAGGATGGTGAAGGGTAATTCGTGTTCTTCTGAGAATTTTTTGTGTGATTCTACGCTGTCGACGCTAACTCCGATTACTACGGCGTCTTTGTCTTGATATTGTTTGTAGTTGTCTCTGAAACTGCATGCCTCAGTTGTGCAGCCCGAAGTGAAGTCTTTCGGGTAAAAGTATAGGACGATTGTCTTCTTGCCAAGATAGTCTTTCAGACTGATCGGTAGACCTTGTTCATTCAACAAGGAAAAATCGGGTGCTTGGTCACCAGCTTTCAGTTCAGTCAATTGTACGCACCTGAAACGTATAGCTTACGATGTGGATTTAGGTGTTTTGGCAGTCGTTCTGAAGAGTGTTGGTGGCGCCGGGAGTGGGACTCGAACTTGAGACAGCATGGCGCTTTCTCCCGCGCTTTCCTTTTTTTCTGATTCTTTAAAAACCCGAGCTCTTGTAAACATTTCTTGCGTTTGATACAGTGCATGTGGGCCTATCTCTTTGCGTGCCTCTATGTCCGTTTCGATGCTAGAGAAATACGATAATCTCTTAGGCCCGGCTTGCTTTCTTTGGATCTTCCGGCAATCTGACCACGTCAGCCAGCTGTGGAGTCGATACTTCAAATAATATTGAATCCTTTTTTCCTGCTATCCTATGTATCGTTTTTGGAAGAAGTGTTAGGTCTTCACCTTCTTTCAGTGTGACTATTTTGTCAATCAATATGATGTCGACCAAACCCTTGAAACAGTAAATTGTCTCTTTCTTATCTTTGTGATAGTGTTGAGATGTGCCCTTGTTTTCCTTGACAATAAGGATCTTTCCTCCATATTCTGCTTCTTCAGCTATCCAAAGCTCCTTTCCCCATTCCTTCAAAATCTCTTTCAAACACAACCCTCAATCAGTAATTCGATAGTCAAGGTAACTTAAAAACTCAAAGGTGAACAGCGCTCTTTGAACGCTACTGCCTGCCTCTCTCAAGCTTCTTAGTTTTTTAGCGCGCGCTAGTCGAGATCTATCCCAACCTCGGAAGGAAAAAAGAAGTTCACATGAGGAAGCGCAAACGCTTTTTGCTGAGTAGCAATAAGCGCGCGCAAGAAATTATATAAGACGAATCAACCAAAATTACTTCGTGACGCTAAAAAAAGGTAAGGAGATACTGGAATGACCTGTTGTACCGAAGTTCATAAACAGTTTGACCAGTTTGCCAATGGGAAAGTGCAGGTTGGAGAACTTCCCCAATGGACGCATGTTCAGGGCAAGGTAGCATGGTACGTTTATCAGGGACCCTACAGTGAATTGGGCTCCAAGGGTTTCAGTACTTTTTGGAAGAGATTTGGAGAAGCGAAACTGGAGATGGATGGTCCCCCTGGAGATGTTTATGTATGCAGTCCAGACTGTCATGAAAAAGACAAACAAACCGAAATGCTGACTATCATCTGGTGTCCCATCAAATAAGTTCAGGCAATTTTGCTCGTGTTTCCAAGGATTCGTCAGAAGTGGAGATTTCTGTCCGTTATTAATATATAGAGCTAAAATTGAAGACTTTTCAGACAGCCATTCTCCTCTCGTTCATGATGTAGTCTTTAATACTGATCTCACCTAATCTTGTCTTTTAGGTGTCAAAAATGGTTGACATACAAACGGCATCAATAGCGATTGCTTCTGCAAGTGTAGTGGCAGGAATCATCTACTACAGTCTTCAAATTCGACATCAAACCAAAGCAAGGCAAACAGACTTGGTCATCAGATTGTATACAGCTTTTGGTGGCAAGGAAATGAGGCAGGCATGGGAGAAAATCACAACCAGGGAGTGCAGCGATTTCAGCACGTATCAGAATGAGTTTGGCTTGTCAGACATAAATGAGGTTGGCTGGTTCTTTGAAGGAGTTGGCATACTTCTCCATAAAAAACTAATAGACATTGCTGTAGTTGACGATCTCTTTAGCTCGCCAATCAAGATTTCATGGGAAAAAATGAAGCCTGTAGCAGAAGGTGAGAGAAAGAAATTCGGTCGCCCCCAAATTTGGGAATGGTGGGAATACCTCTACAATGAAATGCGGAAAAGAGAACAGAAGCTTCAACAATCTGAAGCCTAAAGTTTCTTTTAGAGATTTCAGGAACTGTTACTACGGTTTCTGCTGAGTCGTTCGTTCTTCCGGGTGCGCGATCAGGTAGCCGCCGAATCCGGCACCCCACATGAGAATCGGATAAGCGATCATGCGTTCCATTCCACCTACGCCCAAACCAAAGTCCACACCGACCATGAAGAGGACCAATGCTCCAAGACTCATCAGACCTAATATCGCTGATATGACTGAGAATGGTATTTTCAGCAAGTTAAACTCATGAACATAAGAGCACATGACAGAGAATATGGCTGATAGCCCGCCGAACAGAAAAGCAATTAAGGATACGACACTGTGCATTGTGCCAAAATCTTCCGTGAATATGCCGACTCCCATGGCGCCAACAGCCGTTAAGACTAGTAACACAGTCAACATCTTGAAATTAAAGGCACGTTGCAGAAAATAAGCTCCAACTATCAGCAGCAACCCCATGAGAAATACGGATGAGTTAAAAATCATCGAAGAAGACCCGACTCCAAGATCACTTATGTAATTGTCGGATATGTTGTAGCCAGAAAACAACGCTTCTGAAACGATTAGACCTAGAACGAACTGCGTAGCCGCAATGAAAAAGAGTGCCCCCGCCACCTTTCCACTAGAATAGGCCATGCAAAGTGATATTGCTTCATAAACGGATAAAACTTGCCCCCTAAGAGAGCATTGTCCTGCCCCTCCACTAAAACGTGCGGGCTAACGCTTTGCGCGCGATGTTCAGGTTGAACGATGAGTTTCTTAATGTTCCCTCAGCTTAGCCTCTGTTCTGAAGTTTTATTAGCGCTGTTAATATCTTACCTTTGCAGTAGTCAGAACACCGTAATCCAGTATTTTGGGCCCGTAGTCTAGGCTGGATAAGGACACTGGCCTGCGAAGCCGGAGATCTTGGGTTCAAATCCCAACGGGCCCGCCAAACACTCCATCAGAAATATAGCGCGCGTTTTCTCTCTTCGTTCGAGTCGGCTCAGAGCGGCCCCCAAAAATACTCGCTTTTGTTTTCCAGGGTCTCGACGTTTTCGATCTTTCCATCTTTGTCCAATGCGCGCGGAATGCGCGAGGCCGGCTTTGAATATGTCTGTCAGAAAGATAACCTAATATTCCTGAGGAAACACAAATGAAGGAAGTATCCGAGGATATTCCAAGAAGTGCCGAGGTAGCTCAGCCTGGGAGAGCGCTCGACTCATTGCCATTCGCAGTGAGGGCGAAGCTGAAGACCGAGTCGTCGCCGGTTCAAACCCGGCCCTCGGCACCACAATAACTCGATGAAAGAACGTGCATTGTGCAACTTTGGACACCGAAAGGTAAAAAGTGCTCTTTTGCCGGCGAACTTTTCCCAATAGCCTTCTTCCCCTGTCGTCTGGGCCCGAAGCAATACTGAGAGAGTAACGTTGATGTTTTTTCGCGTGATTTCAGTCAAAACACCTCTACCCCCTAGGGCCTTCTTCCACTTTGAACCGACCGAACCAACGATAAGGTCGCAGATGCCTTTTTTGTCCTTGAGCTGGGGCTCGTCAATAGCAGAATGATCATAGTTTTGTTTGTGTATGCGGCGTGGATGCTTTCGGCATCTCTCGTTCGAGATTCTTCAGATCTATTTTGGCTGTCGTTATCACTGGTTTGAACCCGAGTTTTCCCCAGAATCTCTCCGCTTCTTCATTGCCGATTATGTACCGAAGCGTCACATCTTCCACGCCTTCCGAATCAAAGAACTCACAGAGGTGCCTGATCAAAAGCGCGCCGACGCCTTTTCGTCTGAAGTTACTGTCGACGTATACGGTTGATATGCTTCCTACGTTTTTAGGCAGGTAGTCAGTTCTATGGGATACGTCGCCATGGGCGAAACCGACTATATTCCCCTTAATTTCAGCAATGAAGATGCGGCTACTTTCGTTGACAAAATCGTTCTGAACTTTCCGTTTGAGAAGTGCTTTTCCTTCATCGGTCATCTGCCATATCTGAGAGTTTGATTCTTCGCAGTGTTGTTGCAGCAGCAGTCTAAGCTCCGTCAGTTTCTTGACGTCAGAGAAAGTTGCCTTTCGAACAGAGATGTTTGTCATAGGATTGACATTGGTGGTTGAGAGCTTTAGGTTTTTGAGGATTGTCCACGAAACGAGAATCTATCGTTTATTTTTTGATTGCTTCAATGATAATTGAGTGCGGAATTCTTGTGTGCTTCTCGAGTGAAGGATGTTTTGAGACTCCTTGTGACGTCGGTTTTGGTTCAACAAGTCTAGCAACCAAGAGTCTGCTCTTATATAATGCTTCAAAATAGTCGGTCAGAGTCCTATGAAAAGATGTTGTCTATTCTCCTTCCTTTTTCAGCGACCAGTTCACCGTTTTTGAAGATTTTTTCTGCCAAGTTGACACCATAATGGTATGAGAAGTACTTGTGGTTGGGTGCGTCAAAGATGACTATATCCGCCTTTTTCCCTACTTCTAGACTTCCTATTTCTTTGGCTCTTTCTATTGCGTGAGCCGCGTTGATTGTTGCTGCGGTCAAGGCTTCTTCCGTGGTCATTCTCATCTGGAGAATTGCAATGGTCATCATCATCTGCATTGATTCACACATATCCGCTGCGCTCAAATCAGTTCCCAACGCAACGGGCAGACCTGCCTTGATTATGTCTCTGGCTTTTGCATAAGTGCCCAGATAACAGAACGGGGTAGTCGGTAGAAAAGTGCCAACTATCCCTTTCTTCACCAGAGTTCTGATTTCTTCTGGCGGTGTAAAGATCAGATGATCGGCGGAAATGACGTTGAGTTCAGCGCCAAGCTTTGCTCCGCCACTGTGTGCGAGCCAGTCGGCGTGGATTCTCGGTTTCAGACCATGCTTCATACCTGCTTCGAGTATGCGCTTCGACTGGGTTACATTGAAGTATCCTTTCTCGCAAAAGACGTCGCAGTATTCTGCGAGTTTTCTCTTGGCAACTTCCGGGATCCATTTATTCACGATCTGATCTGTCAACTGGTCAACTTTGTCCGCGAACTCAACGGGAATTCCCTGAGCCATGAAAGTTGAAACTAAATCGATTGGGTGCGTCTCGTTCAGGGTCTTGATTATTTCTAGCTGTCTGATTTCGCCCTGAAACGTCATCTCATACCCGCTCTTGGCTTCTATAGTCGTTGTGCCGTGAATCAGCATCGTGTCAAGTATATGGGTAGTTATCTTGATCAATTCCTCCGTGGATGCTCGTGCCGTTGCCTTGAGGGTTGTGGGCATTCCTCCTCCTTTAGCTTTGATTTCCAGGTATGGAACACCTTTCACTGCCATCTGTTCAAGTTCTTCTTCCCTTGAGCCGCCGAAAACCAAATGGACGTGGGGATCAATAAGCCCTGGCGTCACAAGCTTTCCCGAGGCGTCAACGACTTTATATCCTTTCTCAAGCCTGCTCAATACTTCTTTTGTAGTTCCGACTGCCACGATTTTTCCTTTCTTTGCTGCGACTGCCCCGCCTTTTATTATTCGAAGATCACTCATTTCATCTTTTGTCTGAGGCCTGCCGCTCGTTCCATTCAGTGTGACCAATTCGTTCGCGTTGACTATTGCGAAATCGGCCTTCGTCATCACGTCGACGTCTCCATTTGCTTTTGTCTAGACGTCTAGGTACTTCTTCCTTTCCCACTCGTGTACGGTGCGGTTGAAGTCCTTCCATTCTCTTGTCTTGAGCTGTAGGAACTTCACGTAGAATCCGTGCCCCAACTCATCTTGCAGGAATCTGTCTTTGGACAACTGATCTAATGCTTCTCCTAGATTTCCCGGGAGTGTCTCTATACTCTTTCTAGTTCTCTCCTTATCACTCATCTCGTAAACGTTCTCTTCAACAGGGTCTGGAGGTTCCATTTTCTTCCGAATGCCATCTAGGCCAGAAGCTAGAATTCCCGCAAACGCAAGGTAGAAATTGCATGATCCATCAGTGGGCCTATACTCTACTCTGGTCTTCATGTCTTTTCCAGGAGGTACTCTGACAAGGGCTGACCGATTGTATCTTGCCCATGAGATGTACACTGGTGCCTCCCAGCCTGGGACAAGTCTCTTGTAAGAGTTAACAGATGGGTTTGTTATGGCTGCCAATGCCTTTGCGTGAGCCAAGATGCCCGCTATATAGCTTAAGCCTATGTTGCTCAGGCCATGACTCTTGTCTGGGCCAGAAAACATGTTTTTAGACCTCTTCTCGTCTATGAGTGTAGAATGAGTGTGTAGCCCTGCACCGTATTGATTGTGAAAAGGTTTCGGCATGAAAGAGGCGATGAGTTCCTTTCTCGCTGCCATTAGTTTCACGAGAAACTTGACCAAATAAAGTGTATCAGCCATCTTCAATGCGTCCGATTTTTCAGCAACCATTCCCCACTCCAGTCCCAATTCCAGCTCATACTTCCCTGGAGGTACTTCATGGTGGTGCTTCTCAACTAGAATACCCATGTTTTTTAGGTTCGTTACAATTTCAAGTCTTAAGTCGATGCCAGCGTCAGCTGGAGGAGTGTCCAGATAACCTCCTTCGTCAAGTAGTCTGATGTCACCACTTTCATTTTTCTTGAACAGAAAGTACTCCATTTCGCTGGACGCGTAATAATTCACAGATGGTCCCATGCTTTTCTTGACGCTCTCGATCACCTTCTTGAGAATGTATCTTGCGTCAAGCGCAAGGGGTTTGTCTGAATCAGGCTCGAAAATGTCGCAGATTACTCTTGCAACTCTCTGGGGAAAGAGATTAGCCGGCAAAGCTGCAAACGTGTCTATGTCTGGCATCAACTTCACGTCGCTTTTGCTTATGTCGACCATGCCGATGGATGATCCGTCCACGTGTATGCCGCCTTCGGTGATCTTTGGAAAAAGTTGAGATGGAACCCACAGTGAATGCAGTCTGCCAGACATGTCTGTAAACTGTAGTGCTATCTCTTTCACGCTTTCTTTTTCAATCAGTTTTGTAACTTCTGCTATATTCATTCTGATTCCCTACCGCACACAACATTTTCTTCTTGTACGACTCTCCTTATTAATACAATGTCTTTCCATCACATGTCCTTAAGGCAAGTTTCTTTGCAAGTCAGTGCATTTCAAGGTAGTTGGGAGACTTATCTACTAACTGAATGAGTCATCTCGAAGCAGAATTGCGAAACTTCTGGAATTAGACTTATATTCAGCGAGAATCACGGCCTGACACATAGGCTGTTTGGAAATGGAATTCAAGGTTAACGGCGTTCCGTTGGAAGACGATTTTTGTGAGACATTTACGGTGCGAATCGCCAGAATACTTGTAACGTCCGTAAACCGGAAGTGGGCTCTGGAATCAGCCATGGAAGCTAAAGGGCTCGGGAGATCTGCCACTATCCCGCCCTGTGAGGCAACCATTGAGGCTGAAGCAAAACCTGAAGAGACTCTGGACGGCCGACCAGGGTTCATAATCCAATTTCTCGACAGAAAAGCAGAGCCGTTGAAAGAGTGGTTTATTATCAGAATAAGGAAGGGCGTTATGCCATACCCCAAAACCAGCGTCTTTGACGCATTACCAAAGGAAATGGCACAAGACTTCATAGACGTCAAGGGAAGTATTATACAAACATTCGGCGACGGGTTTGAAGAGGAAACTGAAGCCTTCGGAAGACACATGTTCAAAATTCCCCGAATGGATGGATATTTCTATGTCGAGACAAGATTCGGGATTGCCAAAGGCGTCGCCGGAGGCATGTTTCTGATTTTCGCCGAATCTGATGGAGCCGCACTGGAGGCCGCAGA
>Ga0315279_10003482_pt1 | contig 21875 bp, 10 predicted proteins | sample YL17G06_20_MG_FD_203694 | JGI IMG/M metagenome (GOLD analysis project Ga0315279, IMG submission 203694) | Sediment microbial communities from Yellowstone Lake, YNP, Wyoming, USA - YL17G06_20 | ecosystem: Environmental > Aquatic > Freshwater > Lake > Sediment | place: USA: Wyoming | collected... | reverse complement strand
CGCAGCCCGAGGGCGGGCAAGAACTCGCGCAAACGCTTCTCGCTCGCGGGCCCCACGGATTTCAGGGTCAACATCCGGAACTGCCTTGCCTCCCCCAGGGGGTAACAATCAACCTGTACGGTCCCAAGAAGCCCGGACGAAGGGCTTGACAAGTGGGCGTTCTGAGCCTATAGTGAATAGGCCGCAGGGACAGCGCTGGGGGCGACGTTCGCGGCTGCTTGTGTGTCCGCATTTTCGCCTCCTTTGCACATCCGTTTCACGTGTCAGTTGTATTGCGTTGGACTTCACGGGCTGGATTCAGGCATAGAGCCGCGACGCCGTCGTTTGGCGCGCGGCTCTATGTGCTTGTCAATGGCATGGACCCGGATATCATCGTTTGCGCAAGGAGGCAACCATGAACCGCATCCGCCTGCAGTGTTCGTGCCGCACTCGCGCCGCCGGGGCACCCCTCGTGCTGTTAGCTCTGCTATGCGTGTTGGCGCTGCTGTCGGCGAGCCCGCCGGCATTGGCTGCGGAACAGGTGGTCGAACTGTGGCGCGGGGGCAACTTGCAGCTCAATGCCCCGCACCTGGTAGCGGCGAACCCGGCCGGTGGGTCGTGTTGGGTGGCGGACCCGCCGTACGGGTTGGAGTGGGGCGGACTGCTGCGCCTCGATGCTAATGGCGGGCTGCAGATGACGCGTAGGAACCTCTCCGTCAACGGCCTGTCTGTGGATCCGACCGACGACTCGTGCTGGATCGCAGCCGGCGGTGCTGGGCTCAAAGAAACCATTGTAACACACGTTGCGGCGGATGGCACGGAACTGCTGCGACTTTACTATGCGGGGCCGAAGTCCGTGTCGGTGAACCCCGCTGACGGGTCATGCTGGATTGCCGCATACGGAGCGAGTGGCCCCAAGGGTGATCCGGGCGGAGTGCCGCCTCCGGGGAACTCGGTCATTCACGTTGCCGCCGACGGAACACAACTGTGGCGGAGCACAGACATCCAGGGCGCGTGTTCCGTCAGTGTTGACGTCGCCGATGGATCATGCTGGGTGGCCGATGGAGTCGGCAACCGGGTGGTTCACCTGGCTGCGGACGGCACGCAGTTGTCTAGCACGCCCGGGTTCTATCTGCTCGCGTCGGTCTCGGTCGACCCAGGCGACCACTCGTGCTGGGTGGCCGATACCGGCAACAATCGCGTTGTGCACCTGGACTCCAACGGCGACGTGCAATCGATCACGCCCGGCTTCAACCAGCCTATGTCGGTATCGGTGAGCCCAGATCATTCCTGCTGGGTGGCAGATACCGCTAACAGCCAAGTCGTGCACCTGGCAGCGAACGGCGATGAAGTGTGGCGGGGCAGCAACTTCACCAACCCCGGCGCGGTGTCCGTTAGCTCCGTCGATGGCGCCTGTTTCGTCGCCGACACCGGTGGAGGCCATATCGTACGCTTGGCGGCAAACGGGCAGGAGGTCTGGCGCGTAGGCAGCCCGCAGGCACTTGACAACCCGTTGGCGGTCGCGGTCGATCCCGGCGATGGTTCGTGCTGGGTGGTAGACGGCAAGTCTCTAGGAGGCTGCAAGGCCGCGCACTTCGCTGAGGACGGCAGGCAGTTGTGGCAGGGCGGCGAGTTGACCGAAGGCTATTCTGCGTCCGTCGATCCCTCTGACGGCTCGTGCTGGATGGCGGGATGGGGGAAGGTAGTCCGCGTGGCGCCGGACGGCACTACTCTCTGCAGCCATGCCGTGACGTACACCGCGTACTCCGTCGCGGTGAACCCCAATGACAGCACTTGCTGGGTGGCCGTGGAGAATCACATGGTTCCCGGGGACGCCAGCGTCGTGATGCACCTGGCGTCCGATGGGACGGAACTGGCGATCATCCCAGGTTTCGGCCTCCCCCGGTCGGTGGCGGTGAACCCCACTGACAACTCGGTCTGGGTTGCGAATTGGAGCCGAACTGCCCTGACCGGCTCAGTGGTTCATCTAGCGGCGGATGGCAGCACTATCTCGGTGAGCGGGGGGTTCCTGTGGCCGGTTTCGCTTTCGGTTAACCCGATGGATGGCTCATGTTGGGTCGCGGATATGATGTCCACGGACATCGTGCAGTTGGCTGCGGATGGCAGCGAGGCCCGGCGTGTCAGCGGCTTTCTCAATCCCCACGGCATCTGCGTGAATCCGGTAGATGGCACCTGCTGGGTGGCTGATACCGAGAATTACCAGATTGTGCACCTGTCACCTCTGGGGGCGGAATTGTCGCGGACCGGCGGCTTCGAATGGCCTAGTGCCGTGGCCGTAAATGCGGATGACAGCTCGATCTGGGTCGCGGATAGTGGCAAGGATCAGCTGGTGCACCTGGCGATAATCCCGAGTAATGGTCCGCCGGTGGCCGGCGATGATGCTGTCACCACAGACGAAGACACGCCCGCATCAATCGCCGTCCTCGCCAATGACAGCGATCCGGATGGCGACACGCTGACCATCGACAGCATCACCCAGCCCGCGCACGGCACGGCCACGATCAACGGCGTTGCGATTGATTACGTGCCGGCGCAGGACTACAGCGGCACCGATTCCTACACCTATACCGTGAGCGACGGTAATGGCGGTAGTGCCACCGCAACCGTGAACATCGAAGTCACTCCGGTGAATGATCCGCCAGTGGCAATAGACGACGCGGTGACCACGCCGGAAGACACAGCAATCACGATCACGGTGCTGGCCAATGACTACGATGTGGAAGGTGACAGTATCGTCGTTGACAGTGTCACCCAACCAGCGCACGGGACAGCGACGCGCAACGCCGATGGCACGATCATCTACGAGCCGAGCGCAGACTTCTGCGGTGAGGATTCGTTCACATACACCATCTCGGATGTCCGCGAGGCCGAGCACCCGCCCGCAGATGGCGGCGGTGGGGAGACGCCTCCGGGGGGCGGGGGCGAGACGCCGCCCGAGGGCGGCGGTGAGAATCCACCTGAAGGCGGAGAGACGGCGCCGGAGATGGCAGCCACGGGCACCGGGCTGCTGGGCGCTAACCAGGTCCCGACCAACGTGGCGAGGGTCACTGTCACTGTTACCCCGGTCAATGATGCGCCGGTCGCGGCGTTCAACTTCTCGCCGCAGGTGCCGACGACGGAGGACACGGTCGCGTTCGCTGACGGCTCAAGCGACATGGATGGAGCGATAGCGTCGTGGGCGTGGGACTTCGGCGACGGGGCGACCGCAACCGGCCCTAACCCGACGCACCAATATGGTGCACGGGGCACCTACACGGTAAGGCTCACCGTTACCGATGACGGCGGCGCCGGCGCGACCGCGGCGCACGACATGACCGTGCCCGGCAACACGCCCACCGGCCCCAATGTGACGCTCGACCTGGGGTCAGGCGTGACCATCAACTTCGCCCAGGTGACGACACCGGGCGACACGACCGTGACCACGAGCACTTCGCCGCCCGCTGGTCCGCCCAGCGGCTTCCAATTCCTCGGCACGTACTACGACATCTCCACTACGGCCGGCTACGTGCCGCCGATTACCATCACTATCGCTTACGGCGCGGGCATTCCGCCGGGCCGCGAGAAGCACGCGAAGCTGCTGCACTGGAACGGCGTCGAGTGGCAGCAGGTGACCGTCGTCGTGGACACCGTCAACCACGTCATGACTGCGCAGGTCTCCAGCCTGTCGTGGTTTGCCATCGCCTGGCCGGAGTACACCTTCCTGGGCTTCCTGCCGCCGGTGGGAGACGCGGATCACAAGCCGTTCAAGCGCGGAAGCACGATCCCAATCAAGTTCCGCATCCGCGACGTGGACGGTACGCCGGTGACCGGCGCGATCGCGAACCTGTCGGTTTTCTACCTGGTGGCGGGCGCGCCCAGCGGCGAGCCGGAGGTCGTATCCACGGCTGCCGGCGACTGGGGCAACCAGTTCCGCTATGACCCGAGCGGCGATCTGTACATCTTCAACCTCAGCACCAAGAGCTACAGCTACCTGGCGCCGTACACCTACCTGGCGCGGGTGACGCTCGACGATGGAAGCGTGCATGAGGTCGAGTTCGGCCTGAAGTGAGCGGCAGGCGGCCACGCGCCGCGCCCAGCGCGTAACGGTGCGAGAAGAGGGGTTCGCCCCTCTTCTCACGCTGTCTTGCCGCGCGCACCAGCAGACTCATAGACGGAATTCCCAGGCCGGCGGACGCCAGAGTGATGAAGCCATCAGGCAGGGCGCCTCAGGAAGTCGGAGATTCCGGGAGACTGTCCAGCAGTTCGGTCAGCGACACTGCGGCGCCGCAAATGAACTTGTCCGCCGCCCCGTAATAGATGACCAGGGTATCTCCTCGCAGAGTCGCGCCGCACGTGAATACCACGTTGCCGAAGAACCCCTCGACCTCGTAGGGGGCCTCGGGGCTTAGCAACGGCTCGGCGGAGCGAGCCAGCACCGATTCCGGCCGCTCCAGGTTGCACAGCATCGCCCCCAGCGAGTACCGCTGCGACTCGTCCGCCCCGTGGTAGATCACCAGCCACCCGCGCTCGGTGCGGATCGGAACCGCCCCGGCGCCGATGCGCGCGGAGTCCCAGTGCCCCGGGCGCCGGCTCATAACGCTTACGTGCTCTCCCCAGTGCTGCAGGTCGGGTGAATAGGCGGCCCACATGTCCATCGCCTCGATGTGGTGGCCGACGGGGCGGTGATAGCAGACATAGCGGCCGTTGACTTTCTCGGGGAAAACCGTCACATTGCGGTTCTCGGGCGCGAATATCAGCCCATGCCGCGCGAAGCTGCGGAAGTCGTGGGTGGAGGCCAGTGCGGTGGCAATGCCATGTGCGCTGACCGCGGTGTGGGTGACCAGGTAGCGCCCCTCTATCTCCGTGATCCGGGGATCCTCTACACCGAAGGCCTCGTACCAGGCGGTGGGAGCGAGAGCTGGCCGGTCCTCGACCGAGAAACGGCGCCCATCGCGGCTTCTCGCTATTCGCAGGTGCGAGATCGAGGTCAGATAGGTCTGTCCCCGATAAGTGAAGAGCCTGGGATCGCCGCCGACGAGATGGGGATCGCTGCGGCGCACGTGCAACAGGCGCATGGCCGGCGGATCCGACAGCATATCCAGCATCGGCGCGACCACCTCATCGGGGTCGTCCGGCCGAGGCCGTTCGGCCACGCGCGCCAGCAGGAGCACCTCGCCCTGGTAGAGGATGGCCCCCGCGTTCAAGGTCGAGACCACCTCCCATCCCTGCTGGGAAGGCTTCACCTGTTCGGGCGAGATCAACGGGTTCTCCGGGAAACGCTCAACACGAGGGACCATCATTCCATCCTAACCGGCGCCGGCCATCCTGGTGGCGTCGACCGCCATTGCCAGCGCCTCCCTGGCGCCCTGCACTTGCAGACGCGGGACGTGATTGGGGTCCTCCAACGCCGATAGCTGGTCATCGAACAGCGACCTGATCATGTCGCCGTACACGGAGGCCTTGTCTTCCGCGAGCCGCAGAGTCAGGGCAGTGCGCGCGGTCACGCGGTATTGATGGCCCCGGCCGCGACACCGCTGCCGCTGGCCCTCGTATCGCTCCACCACCTCGATGCGGCAGTCACGACAGATGTCGGCCAACCGATCCTGCTGCTCCCGGTCAACGATGCCGTTTACCCGCAGCTCCATCGGGATCCAGCCAAGCGCCGCGAGGTCCCCGCGCTCGAAGACGATACGGTGATCCGCCCGGTCCAGGCGCACCGGCTGGTCGAAAGCGTGGTACTGTTGACCGAGCACCCCGCCCTCGTGCAGCACGCCGCACCAGGCCCGATCGACCTGTCCGGTTCCCGGCCGTGCTTCGACGTGGGCGGCCAGCACGTTGCCTGGCCCGAGCCACCACCGGTAGAGGTCGAAGAAATGAACCGCGTGCTCGACGAAGATGCCCCCGCTGCGTCGCCTATCCCAGAACCAGTGATCCGCCGGCAGGCGTTCGTCCTCGGCGTAGTTCTCGAACAGAAAGTGAAGAGGCTCGCCGAGCGCGCGGCTCTCGATTATCCGCCGCACCATCTCTAGCAGCGGGCTGTACCTCAGCATGTGATTGACGACCAGCAAGCGTCCGGCTGAACGCGCCGCCTCGATCATCTCATCGGCGTGCTCCACCGTCAGCGCTAGCGGCTTCTCGCAGATGACATGCTTGCCGGCTTGCAGGGCTTGTAGGGTCGTCGAGTAGTGGGTGTCGGGAGGGGTCGAGATGAGCACTACGTCCACGTCTGGTCGGGCGAGCAGCTCCTCGACGCCGGCGCTGGCTTCGATGCCGAATTCGCGTGCGACCTTTCCGGCCGATGAGGCGATCACATCCGTCGCCGCCACGGCGCGAATGCGCTCCCATCCGCGCAGGCGCTCCAGGCAGAACCCTCCGAACCGGCCGCACCCGATGAGCCCCAGTCGCCACGATCGCGCATTACCTGAGCGGGCATTCTTCTCGTTCATCGCTCCCCGGCTCCCGCAGATTCCCGGAGGTCAGGTTTGATGGCGGCCCGGCCTATCCTGTCGGCGCGCGCAGTATTGGTGTTACGGGGGCGAGCAGGCCCTGCAAGCGGGGCCTCAGCCGGAGGTGTACGGTCGTAGGCCCGCCTCCACCGCGCTCCTCCAGGAGCCGGCGGACTGGTTAGGCTCCGGGCCGCGCCGGTCCGCCCGGCGCAGATAGATGCGGCCGTTTGCCATGAGCTTGCCGACAGCCCACCACGCCGACATCACGAGTTCATCGGTGACCGACACGTCAAACACCACCTCCCGCCGCTCTTTCGGCCCCACGGACACTCCGACGGTGCGCGGCGTGATCTGCGTGCAAGAGAGCGCACCGACCACTGCCCGCGGCCAGGTCTCGATGGGGGAGGCAATGGCGACCTCGCACTCCAGGCTCTCGGCGCTGGGGTTCTCCACCGCTGCGACCAGCCTGCCGTCCTCGAGGCGCAGCGAGAAGGTGGGTTCCACCGCTCTGCCAACCTCCAGCACGTCCTGGTACTCCTGGCCGTCCCGCCGATAGCGCAGCTTCACCTGGCCGCCGGCGTCTGGGGACGGGCGCTTGATGACCACCGGGAAGACGGCGTGCCCCAGCGCTTCGAGGTCATATCGAAGGATGGTTGCGTCCGCCGACCAGCCGTCCGGCAGCACCAGGTGCACCTCGCCCGCGGCCGGCGCGTCCACGTAGTCGTTGACGATGTTGACATTCACCCGCAGCTTGCCGTCAGGCATATCCTCGGCATCGCGCCCCAGCGACGCGACCACCGTCTCATATCCCATCGGCATGGTGCCGGCGTCGTGCTCCCAGGAGCGCACGAACACCGGCTGCGCGGCCTCCGCCTGGGCGCCCAAGGTGCCGGCCACCGGCTCCTCGCTCAGGGCGGATGTTATCACGCCAAAGGTCTCGATGGAGAACGGCCCGCAGGCGAACGGCAGGTCACGGCCGGCGGCGGGCACGTCCTTGGCATTGCGTTCCAGCAAGTCGACCGCGAAGGCCTGCTTGATCTCAGGCAGAAAGTGAAAGGCGCCTTGCGCGGGCCGCCCATTGGCCTCGTGGAACCGCACGGCCAAGCCGCGCTCAGGCAGCTCGCGCGTGTCGCCCTGCATCGCCGCCAGCGGATTGCCGAGCGCCTTGAGCGCCGTCACCACTACTCCGGGTGCGTCAACGGTCAGCAAGCTGGCGGTCTCGGGCAACTTGTCGCCGCTGTCTTCAGCCGGGACGGAGATAAAGGGATCGTTGACCTCTAGCGCCTGGCGGTAGGCTTGCGCTTGGCGCCACGACCCGGCGTGCGGGAATAGAGAGTAGGTATAGACGTGGGTTCGCTGCTCCGGCACGAACTTGCTGCCCTCGACGTTGCCGGTCGCTCCGTACCAGCCGGCGGTGTGGACGAGAAGCAGGGCTATCACGCCGCCGCGCTCCACGCTGGAAGCGATATTGCCGGTGTTGATGAGGCACACACCGTAGTCGTCCACCTTGCCCGCGTGGGAGGCCGCCACGCCCGGCACGCTGAACGTCTCGCCGTGTTCGAGCTGCTTCGCGATGCTCTCAGCCAGCTTCATCACGCCGGCGGCGTCCGGCGCGCCCAGGATCAGGGTCTTCATGGGCTTGCCCCCGCGGTTGTCCGCGTCCACCACAAACAGCGCCGTCGGCCCCGACGCCATTTGCGAGCGAAATCTCGCCGCCGCTTGCTCGGGCGCGCCCGTGAGGGCCTTGTGCGCCCACCGATTCGGATTATCCACGGTCGTCAGCACGAAGCGAAAGTCATTGTAAAGCAGATCGTCGTTGGCGTTCGGCAGCAGCGTGCCGATGGTCGCCTGGTCGGCGTCCGGCCACGGCGTCACCGCAATGCCCTTGGTGGTCAGCGCCAGCAGCAGGCGGTCGCTCGCGTCGGCCAGCGCGCCGTCGGCCGGGCTGATCAACGCAGTCATGCCCAGCGAACACCTGCCGCCATCTCCGAGATCCAACGTAACCGTCGGGCCGTATTCCATCCAGTGATCCGTCGGGTACACGGCGCATCCGCTGAACATCACCATCTGGTGCGTGCGGAAATCGAGCAGCCCCCTGCTCTCGCGGCGCGCCACCGCGCAGTAGCGGTCATCGAAGGTTGGCACCGCCCCCGCCAGGTTGGTCGGATAGCTCACCACGAACATGTCGTCCTCGGCCTGGTAGTCCGCGAGCATGATGCGGCAGTCCACGCGGTCAACGCCCTCGATCAGGCTGATCTCGTGGCGCATCCTAGGCAGCGTGTCGCTGAGCTGCTGCTCGATCACGAGCGTCTGCAACACCTCGCCCGCCAGCACGTGCACCTGCGCCGGATGATCGTGCCCGTAGATCGCCTCGCCCGTGGTGTACATCTCGTGCGGCGGCTCGCGACGCCTTGGAAACTCCTTGTGCGCGCTGACCTCCGCGCCAACCAGGCCGGAGGAGGCATCCAGCAGCTCCCGGTTCTCCCGCTTGTCGTACATGGAGACGAGGCCGCCGCGGCTGCCGTCGGCGACGATGCGGAAAGACGAGTTCTCGATGCTCTCCGCGTCCTTGCGCGCGGTCGCGGCAGCCGCCCGCTTGGGCCTGGAAGTGAGGTAATAGGTGGAGTAGCCCACCGACGGCGCCGTCGCGACGAAAGCGATCTCGACCTCATCGCCATCCCGCCTGAGGATCTGGCAGGGGACTGGGTTGCCGCCGCTGTCGCGCAAGCCAAACGCGGTCCAATCGGCGGGAAGCGACACGGTTGCGCGGCACACGTCGGTGCGGGCCCAGCAATGCGGGTTGAACAGGCGCAGGGGCTTCTCGTGTGCGGCGGGGTTCGCCTTCGCCGCGCGGCTCAGGTAAGTGAGGGCATCCGCGAGCACGCCGTGGGCCAGCTCGCATGCCTCGCGATACCCGACCATCAGATCGATGTAGGAGATCTCGTTGTGCGTGCCGGTGATGGAGTCGTGGTGCTGGCCGCACAGCAATTGGCGCCACGCCTTGTCGAGAGGCATTTCCGGATAGCTTGCGCCCAGCAGGCCGGCGAATGCGGAGAACTTCTCGGCGCTGAGCAGCAGGTTCTCGGCGATGCGGTTGCCGATCTTCAGCTCGATGCGGCTGAGCGCGGTGCCGGCATGGTAGAGCGACATGTCCCGTGACGTCAGGGGGAGCGCCACTCCGCTGGTGAGGCACTCGTCCTCGACCGCGGTGTGAAAGTCAGAAGGGACGGCCATTCTGACCTTGGGCGTTAGCGTGGCGAGCCAGTCGGTGGGCGGGGTTTTGTCGCAGCCGGTCAGAAAAGAGGTGAGGCCCATGGTCAAAGCGCCGTGGCGATCGACGTGACCGCGGCGGTGAGTCAGGTGCGTGCCGTCCGGGGAAACGTGGCGGAAAAGGGGCGGGAACCCGAAGATGGACTTGCCCCACGCCACGCCGTCGCATCCGCCCTTGGCGGCGATCTGCGACATCTGCGCCGGGTGCCCGAACACGTCCCCGGGCGAGAAAACATAGCACCGCCGGCCCAGCACATCCTCGTGCCAAAGCTGGCCGTAGAGCATGTTGCGCACGAAGGTCTCGCCGCAGCAGTTCGTCGCCTGCGGCTGGTTGTAGAACACATCCGACTCGGCTCGACCCTCCTTGTGTGCCCGGCGCAGGATCGCGCGGTGGCCGGGGAACATGTCGAAGTAGGGCTTCAGGTAATCGAGCTCGGAAAGGATTCCCTTGAAGTTCGGGTCCTGCTCGAACTGCTCGCAGTAGCGGCGCACGATATCGAACGCGCCCATGGCGTAGACGCGCTGCTCCTCGTGATAGGTGGTGTCGAAATGGAAATCGCTGTAAACGTAGCCGGTGCCCCGCGGGTCGGGCACGGGCGCGGGAGTGTACGTGAACGGAGCGACGGCGCGTTTCCCACCGACCTCCAGTGTCAGCTCGGCGGAAACGGGCGTTTCCGTTGCCTGCGCGCGCGGGGCGCGCAGCCGCAGCAGTTCCGTTTGCCCTGATTCCAGCACCGTTTCCACGGGCTCGTCCGCCACCGAGGCCTTCACCGCGGCGCGCGCACCTGTTAGGTTGGCGCAGCGCACTTGCAGCACTTGACGGGGGTCCGACTCCGGCTCGAAGAACCCGTCGGCCGCCACGGGCGCGGCGGCGACCACCCCGCCGCTGGCTACCACAGCCGGCCGCACTGTGAAGTTAGACAGAGAGAACTCGACCCCGTCGGCGATGTAACCCGGCCTGACCTTGGCCAAGAACAGGTTGCGCTCCGCCTTGAGCCGCACCGGCAGCAGCATCTGCCGCATCCACATGCCCTTGGCGACGCCGTACGGCTGATCCCACACCTGCTCCCCGTTCAGAAACAGCCGCATGCCTGAGTGATAGGCCTCGACGAAGGCGACTGCATCCTGGTCGCATTGCACGTAGGAAGCGAGATAGAACACGGCGTTGCGCTGCACCGTGCGATACAGCAGGTCTCCCGCGCGGTGGGTCAGGCCGATCCGCGACTCGCGCAGGCGCTGCCACTGCAAGCGGGGCGGGCCGAGGTAGGAATTGGGCACCGACTGCTCCTGCATCGGGCGCACCGCACGCTCGCCGCCCACGGCCGCGAGATAGTCGATATCGAGGATCTTGTGGCGCTCGTACATGTACTCCCGCTCGAACGACGCCCCGGTCTCAACCACGAACGGCCCCAGTATCAGCCAGTCACCGATAACCGGCTGCTCCCCGAGCGCGTCAAGCGAAGTCACGGGCAGAAGCGCATCGTCCATTTGCATATGGTCTCCCTTGGAAGTTGTCCACCCTGGGAATGCCTCGGGCACATCGCCGGCCTCGCCGGGCACGGGTGTCGGCTCAGTGGGCGGGTTGCTGCGGGGCGTCGCTTCGCGTGGCGAACCCGCGGCAGGCCCAGCCTGCTGACCGATAGTAATAGAACATCGCCGGCCGTTTTCCTGCTTTCGGATGCAAGAAGCCTTCTCGCGTGTCGCGCTTGCCACCCGCTGGGCGCGCTGGTATAATACAGACTCCAATCTCACCTGGGCAAGGCGAGGCACGGCCTCGCCTGCGTTGGTTATCGGGTCTTCCATGTTTCGTCAGCGCGCGTTGAGCGCAGCCATAGGGCTTCCTATTCTGTACGGCCTGATCTTCCTCGACGGTTTTCCGTGGACCTGCGAATTGCCACTGCTGCTGGTGGTGGTCGCGGTGTCCATGTGTGGCGCGGAGGAGCTCCGCCACATGCTGTGCGGCCGTGGGTTCAGTCCCCCCAAAGACATGGGGCTGATGATGGGCGCGCTACCGCCGTTGTTCCTGTACTTCTATCGCTATCAACAATACAACAGCGTGGTCTTGCTGGTGCTGAGCCTGGCCATCACGGTTGACGTGCTGGTGCTCGCCCTCGCGCTCATAGGCGACATCAGCCGGCGCGTTTCAGGGCGGCAGAAGGCATCATCGGAAACCCATGCGCCGGAGAAGACGCGCCAGCGCAAGGAAGCCGCAGAACCGCCTGCGCACGGTGGAACCCTTGGCGCGCTGCGCGATTTCGTGATCCTGGCAGCCGGCGCGCTCTACATCGGCGGATTGCTCTCGTACCTGCTCTTTTTGCGCCGGGCGGACGAAGCGATCGCCGCGCCCTGGACAGGGTGGCCGATAGCGCTGATTGTCGCCGGCGTGTGGATCGCCGACACCGCCGCGTTCGCCGCCGGCAAGCTGCTCGACGGTCCCAAACTGTGGCCGCGCCTCAGCCCCGGCAAGACCATCGTCGGTACCCTCGCGGGCATCTGTGCCGCGGTGAGCGTGTTCGTGGTCGCCGCGGCTTCGGGCCTGTTCGCCGGGCCCTTCGATATCGGATTGGCTCGCGCCGCCGCAATCGGGGTAGCCGTCGGAGTCGCCGGCCTCGGCGGCGATCTGACCGAGTCCGCAGTCAAGCGGTGGGCCGGTGTGAAGGATTCGGGCAGCCTTATCCTGGGTCACGGCGGCGCCCTCGACCGCTTCGACAGCCTGCTGTGGGCTGCGCCGGTGTGGTTCTATCTTCTCACGGCGGCGCGCCACCCGTTCTAGCTGATGAGCGTCAAAGGCGTAGCTATTCTCGGCTCGACAGGATCCATCGGGCGTCAGACGCTCGGCGTCATCGAGGCTGCGTCCGACCGCTTTCGCGCCGTCGCGCTGGCGGCCGCTCGCAATGTGCAGGACCTGGCTGCACAGGCACGCAGGTTCCGCCCCGAGCTGGCGGCGGTGCTCGATGAGTCGCTCGCCCGTGAACTCGAGTCTCGCCTGGAGGGCACCGGCGTCCGCGTCGCGGCGGGGCGTCAGGGCGTCGAAGAGGCGGCGACACTGTCCGGGGCCGAAGTGGTGGTCGGCGCGATCTCGGGCATGGCTGGCCTCGCCCCGGTGCTCGCCGCGATTCGCTCCGGCAAGCGGCTCGCTCTGGCGAACAAGGAGCCCCTGGTTGCCGCCGGCGGCATTGTGATGGCGGAGGCGCGCCGCTGCGGCGCCGAGATCATCCCCGTTGACAGCGAACACAGCGCCGTTTTCCAGTGCCTGCTGGGCCACCGTCGCGAGGAGGTGCGCCGCCTGATCCTGACCGCTTCCGGCGGGGCTCTGCGCGACCTGTCGCCGACGCAGCTCGCCGCCGTCACCCCGCAGCAGGCGCTGGCGCATCCGACCTGGGACATGGGGCCCAAGGTGACCGTGGACTCCGCCACGCTGATGAACAAGGGCCTGGAGGTGATAGAGGCCCAATGGCTGTTCGGGGTGCCGGTGGACCGCATAGAGGTCGTGATGCACCGCCAAAGCATCGTGCACTCCCTGGTCGAATTCGTGGACGGGGCGACGCTCGCGCAGTTGAGCCAGCCCGATATGCGGCTGCCCATTCAATACGCTCTGGGCTTCCCGCAGCGGGTGCCGATCCGCCGGGGAGCGCTCGAGATGCGAGACCTCAGCGAATTGACGTTCGGCGCGGTGGACCTGGATCGCTATCCGTGTTTGCGCCTCGCCTACGAAGCCGCGCGGCGCGGCGGCACCGCTCCAGCCGCCCTCAATGCGGCCGACGAGGTCGCGGTTCAAGCCTTCCTGGCGGGTCGCATCGGTTTCCTTGACATTGCGCGAATCATCGAGTCCGCGCTCGACCAGCACGCACCCGCCCTGGCCGATAGCCTGGAGCGGGTCGTCGCGGCGGACATGGAAGTCAGGCGCATGGCACACAATCTGCTCGACTAGTGGTATTATTATGAAAGGCGTGTCATCGCAGCGCCCTGGAAGACGATGCACATGATTCCTCCCGCTATCGCGCCCGGCCTGATCCCCGGCCGTGGCATTTCGATCGTGCTCACGATCGCCCTGTTTGCGCTCATCATAGTGTTTCACGAGTTCGGCCACTTCGTGATCGCCAAGCTCGCGGGGATGCGGGTCTACGAGTTCTCGCTGGGCTTCGGCGGGCCGGCGCTCCTGTCTCTGAAGTGGCGCGGCACGCAGTACTCGCTGCGGCCGGTGCCCATCGGCGGCTACGTGCGGATCGCGGGGATGGAGCCGGACGAGGATGTGCCAGATGGGTTCGACAAGAAACCCATTCTCTCGCGCCTGGCTGTGATAGCATCCGGCTCAGGCATGAATTTCCTGCTGGCCGTTCTCTTGTTCTGGTTCATCGGGCTCGCGTTCGGCAAGGTTGTCGGCCAGACCACTCAGCTCGCTCGTGTCTTGCCCGACACCCCGGCCGCAGCTGCGGGGCTCGCGCCCGGCGATAAGCTGGTGTACGCCCAGCCGGCGCCGGTGATCGACTCGGGGGCGGAGGTGGCGCCAACCGTCGAGCCGCGCAAGACAATGGATGTCGAGGAGCTGCGCTCGGTCATCAGCGATCGCCCCGACATGCCGGTGCGCATCGTGGTTCTGCGCGATAAGAGGTATCTTGCCTTCCGTATCACCCCCAAGCCGCAGAAGGAGGATGCGTTTGAGCCCGAGCCTAACGGCAAGGGTAAAGTCGTACTGCACACGGTCGGGCGCATCGGGGTGGTCTTCGCCAACGTGACCGCGCCGGTAGGCCTTTGGGAATCGGTGCGGTCCGGGTTCCTGACCGTCTACGACATGACTCGGGTGTTGATCGTGGTGCTTGCGCAGACCGTGGCCGGCAGGTTGCCGGCAGCGGTGGGGGGGCCGGTGCAGATCGCCGACATCATGGCCGACGCCGCCCGCGTCGGCTGGCAGCAGTTCCTGTTCTGGTCGGCCCTGATCAGCCTCAACATCGGCGTCATCAACCTGCTGCCGATTCCGGCCCTGGACGGTTCGCGCCTGGTCTTCATTATCGTTGAGGGCATCCGGCGCCGGCCCATCGATCGACGCAAGGAAGCGATGGTTCACTTCATCGGCTTTGCGCTCCTCATCCTGTTGCTGGTGCTCGTCACCCTCAAGGACATCGTGCACCTGATCGACAAGTACGTGGGGTGACGCCATGCGTGGTTCGCGTCAAGTGCGGGTGGGCGGCATTGCCGTCGGCGGCGGCGCGCCCGTGTCGCTGCAGTCGATGACGAAGACCGATACCCGCGACGTCGCCGGAACCTTATCCCAGATTCGCGAGCTGGAACAAGCCGGCTGCGACCTGGTGCGCGTGTCGGTGCCGGACGAAGAAGCCGCCCGCGCCTTTGCGCGCATCAAGGCCGACGCGCGTGTCCCGCTGATCGCCGACATCCACTTCGACCACCGGCTCGCGCTCATGGCGCTCGACGCCGGCGCCGACAAGCTGCGCCTCAATCCCGGGAACATCCGCAGCCCACAGCACGTGCGCGCAGTGGTCGCGGCGGCGCAAGCGCGCGGCGTGCCTATCCGGGTCGGCGCCAACCTCGGTTCCCTGCCGCCCGATGTTCGCGCACGCCACCGCGCCACGCTGCACACCCCCGATGGCGCCGCCCAGGCGCTGTTCGACGCGGCAATGCAGCACGTGCGTCTCCTCGAAAACCTGGATTTCGTGGACATCGTGCTGTCGCTCAAGGCCTTCGATGTGCCCGCCACCATCGCCGCCTACCGTCTCGCGGCGCGTGAGACCGATTACCCTCTGCACCTCGGCATTACCGAGGCGGGGCCGCCGCCGGCCGGCGCTGTGCGCTCGGCCGTCGGCATCGGCGCTTTGCTGGCGGAAGGCGTCGGGGATACCATCCGGGTGTCGCTGACCGCGCCGGCGCTGGACGAGGTGCTGATCGGGCGCGAGATCCTGCGCGCGCTGGAGCTGCGCCGCGGCGGGGTTGCCCTTGTGAGCTGCCCGACCTGCTCGCGCTGCAATATGGACGTCCAGGATGCGGCGCTGCGCGTGGAACGCGAGCTTAAGAGCCTGGACGAACGGCTGCGGCGCGAGGGGCGCGAGCTGCGGGTGGCCGTGATGGGCTGCGCGGTGAACGGCCCGGGCGAGGCCCGCAGCGCCGACGTGGGCATGGCCGCCGACGCTGGCGGCGTCGTGCTCTTCAGCAAGGGCGAGGTACTGCGCCGCGTCCAGCCCGACCAGGCGGTGGAGGCTGTGGTCGCGGAAGCGCTTCGCCTGGCTGAAGAATCGGCCTAGCGCGTACTTGCGCGACCGCGGGCGGCTCGCGCCGACCAACGTCCTACAGAGCCGCTGCGATGGCGAGCGCCACAGCCAGCGCGGCGAGGGGCACCAGCACGGCCTCGACGAAGATCTCCTTGTAAGCCTCGCGGTGCGTCATGCCCATGACCATGAGCATGGTTATGACCACTCCGTTGTGAGGCAGCGCACTGAAACTACCGGAGGCGATGGCCGAGATGCGGTGCAGCAGCGCTGGTTGGACGCCAAGGCCGACATAGTATGGCGCCATGGTTTTCATGAAAATGCCAAGGCCGCCGGCTGCCGATCCCATGATCCCGGTCATGACGTTGATGACTAATGACGCCGAAACCAGTGGCGGCAGATGAAGGCGGGAGACGGAGTCGGCGAAATCCTTGAAGGCGGGAATGGTGCTCACGACCATGCCGAACCCGATGACGGCGCTGGTGTTGATAATGGGGAGCGCGGAATTGGCTGCCCCCTCGCCTAGCATCGCCACGACGGCCTTGAAGCGCCGGTGGAACAGCCCGACCCCAGCAACGCAGCCGGCGACCAGGGCGACGTTGACCCAAGGCAACTGGGGCTGCATGTTGCGGGTCGCGATGACGATCCCCACGACGATGGCCAGCGGCGCCAGCGACAGCGCCCAGTGGGGCAAATCCTCCGGACGCAGATCATTGGCCGCGTGCTCGTCGCGCGGCCCGGGGACGAAGCCATCGCCCGTGCGCCGAGCCTTCTTCGCCTGCCAAACCAGGTACGAGTAGCCGAGGGCGAACATGACAACGGCTGCGGCGATGCCCTCGATGGGAGCGGCGGTGGCCGGGGTGTTGAGGGCTTGGGCCGGAATCAAGTTCTGAACGGACGGCGTGCCCGGGAGCGCGGTCATGGTGAAGGTCCCGCCACCCAGGGCGAAAGCGCCGACCAGCAAGCGCTTGGGGAGGTTGGCAAGTTTGATGAGATGAAGGCCGAGATGATAGACAGTGAAGATGAGGATGAATATGTTAACCCCGCCATAGCTGAGGATGGCGCACGCCAGAACCGTTATCAGCAGCGCGCGGCCCGCGCCGAGCTTCCGGGAGAGAATGTGGGCCACGGAGGTAGCCGCGCCGCTGTCGCCCATGATCTTGCCGAAGATGGCGCCGAAGAGGAAGAGCAGGAAGAATTGCTGCAAGAATCCCGCCAGGCCCTGCATGTAGGTGCCCATCAGGGCGGCGTTAAGCGATAGGCCGTTCGTGAGCGCTACGATGCCGGCGCACAGGACCGAGATGATGAGGATGCTGACGCCCCGCAGGGCGAGGTAAATGAGAAGCGCCAGCGCCGCCAACACACCGATGATGCCGACAATTCCCTCCATTGCTGCCTCCTTGCCGACCGGCCGTCACGGTCGGCTCGCGCGTAAGGTCCGGATGCGGTATCAGCAACTGCCGCTGGGTGGTGCAAAGGCACTTCCCCACGGGAGCCCTCGCTCGGCAACACCGAGGCTGCGGCCCCACGCCGGAAAGCCCGTAACTGACGCGTGGGCAGTTTCCACGTTGGCGTTTCGTGTCCTCTTTGCTTCCGCGCTGGATGCGCGCGCCGACACATATGGCGTTCGGGCGCCTGCTGCGCCAGCCTCTGCGGTCATGGCGCTGGGGGCCCCTGGCCGTAGGCCACACGGCGCGTGTGACGGGCGCGCGTGTGTCGCATTGACACCGGCAAGCGACGCGGGATATACTGGTGCCGGAGAGGTGGCCGAGCGGACGAAGGCGCTCGACTCGAAATCGAGTATCCCGCTAACCCCGGGATCGCGGGTTCGAATCCCGCCCTCTCCGCCACCTCTGCGACCGCGTAGCCAGTTCCGTCACGCCCGACGTAATGGGTCCCGCGCCATGTTTTGCCTCGCCGCCCGAATTTCGAGTATTGGCTGCGCGTTCGCCGCAAACCGCTGTCCGTGGGCCATTTGTAAGTACAGTCGCTGCTCTCTTGTGCGGTTCATCGCACACTGTCGCGTCTTGCCGACACCCCGCCTGTTGACCCGGGTGGGTGAGGGCGGTACATTGAGCGTGCGCTGTGATGCAGATGTGCTAAGACCGGTCTGCGCTGATGGATCGTGAAGACAATAGTCTTCGGGGAGGACCGAAGCAACATCCGCGGCTGAGTCGCAGCGCCAACCTGTGCCCCCAAATCCGAGCGGAGTGACGCACCGCTCGGTGTCAGCACCCTCCACTGCGGCGCCCGGTCCGTGCACCGGGCGCCGCCCATTTTTCATCCCCCCGGACCTCCAAGCGCTCCGCAGGGCGTTGGCATCCTCTGTCCCCGTAGCTGCAAGCCCATTTCCGGAGGGTATGAACGGGTTTCATTGCTCTCCGGTATCCAGTCGTGTGGAGCACAGCCGCTCCGCCTAACGGCCGGCGGGCAAGCCTGGGCTGTGTCGAACTCGGCAGGCGAGGCGCCTGCCGCTCCATAGGTGGATGCCCGGCAATACGGGCAAGGCAAATGCCGACGCTCGGCATTCGGACCTCGTTCCGGGAACAGCAGTTTGCGAAACCATGTGTTTGTGGTATAATGTCGGGCGATAGGTGAAACCCGCAACCGCCAGGGGCCGTGGGACCACGGAGCACCAGACCCGAAAGGGGAGACCAATGGAACAACTGACAGAGCGACAGAAGAGCATCTTGCGCGGCATCCACGAGATATACCGGGAAACAGGCGCGCCGCCCACCGTGCGGGAGCTGGGACAGCGCGTGGGCTTGAGTTCGAGTTGCACCGTCCAGCGCCATCTGGATGCGCTCGAACGCAAGGGGTACATTCGACGCAACCGCACCAAGGCGCGCTCGGTCGAAATCGTACGCAGCCATGACCCGGCCATGGTTCGCCGCCCGAGTGTCAGCGTGCCTCTGGTTGGGCAAGTGGCGGCCGGCGTGCCCATGCTCGCCGAGGAGAACATCGAGGAAGTGTACGCCTTGCCCGCCGACTTGGTGAGCGGCGACGAGACCTTCATGCTTCGCGTCAAAGGCGACAGCATGATCGAGGCGGGGCTGTTCGACGGCGACTTCGTCGTCGTGCAGAAGCAGTCATCGGCCGAGGACGGCGACGTCGTGGTCGCCCTGCTGGATGATGAGGCCACGGTCAAGCGCTTCTACCGCGAGAACGGCCGCATCCGTCTGCAGCCGGCCAACTCGTCCATGGAGCCGATCTACGCCGATGCGGGGCACGTGGCCATCATCGGCAAAGTAATCCTCGGCCTGCGCCGATTCTGAAGCGAAGTGGGCATGGAAGGGGGCGCCACAGCGTGGAAGGGGAGGGGATAGGTCAGGGCTCAGAGCCTACCCTAAAATCCTTACCGGGTGTCGAAGATGTCATTCTGAACGAAGTGAAGAATCGCCTACGACGGAAGCGCAGCAGGTAGGGGATCCCTTCGCTCCGCTCAGGATGACAGTCAACCGGTTTTAGGATGGGCTCTTACCCGCGGTCGCCTTTCACCTTTCCCCTTTCTCCCCTCATCCGCGCGGAGGGGTGTCCGAGTGGTTTAAGGAGGCGGTCTTGAAAACCGCTGGCCGAGTGATCGGCCCGGGGGTTCGAATCCCTCCCCCTCCGCCATCGCCCCAGGGGCGATGGCGAAGTGAGGCGTGAGGCGAAAGTGGAGAGGTGAGGGGAAACAAGGGCAGGCCTGCCGGGCTTTCGGGGAAATGCCATGGCAATCGCCGCGCGCCGAATGGTCACTTATCTCCTTTCAAGTTCGTAGGGCAGAAGCTCGTCTTCTGCCCTTAGAGCCTCTAACAGAACCCGGGCTTAGTGTCACCCCGAGCCCTTGGCCGGTGTCACCCTGAGCCCTTCGGCATCGCTCAGGGTTCACCCGCCTCAGGCAGGTGAACTTCGCGAGGGGTCTTGGTGTGGTCGAGCGAGACCAAGATTCCCGCCTGGGGTGGGCAACCCTCGCTTGCGCTCGGAATGACAGCCCGGAGCACGGCGGTCTTGCTAGAGGTTGTTATCCGCCTCCGCGCAATGCTCCTGATGCGCACAAGTCCGCGTCATCTGCGGAGGGTGTGACCGATTTTAGTGGGGATCGTCGCGCATCCCTGGCGTAGGGGTCGGTCTCCTGACCGACCCGGAAATCCGGAATGCGGGCCGGGGCGGAGCCCGGCCCCTACATCACGGCGCGCATTCCCACTTTTCGCGGTCACACCCTCTGCGAATGCCTTTACCCGTTGCCCCCCGGAGAGGCCCGCTGCGGTATTTCCCAGGCGCGTGCCGCCAGCCTCCTGCAGCCCACAAGGAGATAGGTGTCGTCGCGGCCAATTCAGCGAATGCGTTTGCTGAGAGGGAGGTCCACTCCATGCGCGCAATCCTATTCGGCGCGGCCGTCGCCGCGCTAGTCACCGGAGGGTTTCTCATGACCGGACTGGGCTATGGATATGACCGGCCTGCGGGCAGCACGCACGGCAGCCGGTCGGAGGTTGTGGCCGTCAACGGCATGGTTGCCACCAGCCAGCCGCTGGCGGCGCAAGTCGGGCTGGACATCCTGAAGGCCGGCGGCAATGCCATAGACGCCGCGGTGGCCGCCAACGCCATGCTCGGCCTGGTCGAGCCGATGAACTGCGGGGTCGGCGGCGACCTGTTCGCCATCATCTGGGACGCGAAATCGCGGAAGCTCTATGGGCTGAATGCATCCGGCCGCTCCCCCTACGGCATGAGCGCCGACCTGCTCAAGCAGCGCAAGCTCACCTCTATTCCGGGCCGCGGGCCGCTGTCATGGTCGGTACCCGGTTGCGTGGATGGCTGGGACCAGCTCCTGAAGCGGTTCGGCACCCGGCCCCTGGCCGACCTCTTGGCGCCGGCTATCCGCTATGCCGAGACCGGGTTCCCGGTGAGCGAGATCATCAGCTCCGACTGGACGGGGGCCGCTGAACGGGTCGCCGAGTTCCCTGGGCTGAAGACATTCCTGGTTGACGGCCATACGCCGCGGGAGGGGGAGGTCTTCAGAAATCCCGCGCTGGCGCAGACGTATCGTCTGCTTGCTGCGGGCGGACGCGAGGTTTTCTACCGCGGCGAGATCGCGCGTGGCCTGGTTGCGCATTCCGAAGGGCGCGGCGGCGTGCTGACCATGCGCGATCTCGAGGATCACACCTCGACCTGGATTGACCCGGTCAGCACCACCTATCGGGGCTACACGGTGTGGGAGATGCCGCCCAACGGCCAGGGCATCGCGGTGCTTGAAATGCTGAACCTCCTCGAAGGCTTCGACCTCAAATCGCTGGGACACAGCACGGCGCCATACCTGCACCTGCTGATCGAAGCGAAGAAGCTCGCTTTCGCCGACCGCGCGCGCTTCTACGCCGATCCCGAGATGGCCGAGGTGCCTATCGCGCAACTGATAAGCAAGCCCTACGGCGAACGCCAGCGAGCGCGCATTGACCTTGAGCACGCGGCCCAGTCAGTGCCCCCGGGCGACCCTTATGCCATCAAGGCAGAGGACACCGTCTACCTCACCGTCGTGGACAAGGATCGCAACGCCATATCGCTGATCCAAAGCAACTGCGGCAGTTGGGGCTCGAACGAGGTGCCCGCTGCCCTCGGCTTCCCGGTGCAGAACCGCGGCGCGTCGTTCTCCATGGATCCCGCTCACCCCAGCTTCGTGCAGCCACACAAGCGGCCGTTCCACACCATCATCCCGGCGTTTGTGACCAAGGACGGCAAGCCGTTCTTCTGCTTCGGGGTCATGGGCGGCGATATGCAGCCGCAGGGCCATATGCAGGTGCTGTGCAATCTGATTGACTTCGGCATGAACGCGCAGGAGGCGGGGGATGCGGCGCGCTTCCGCCACAACAGCACACCCTCGGCTGCGGGCCCGGCGACCGGCGCGGGACAGGTAACCGTGGAATCGGGCATCGGCGCCGAGGTGCGAGCGGCCCTGGCCGCGATGGGGCACGACGTGGTGGCCGGCCAG
>Ga0315279_10003481_pt1 | contig 21875 bp, 21 predicted proteins | sample YL17G06_20_MG_FD_203694 | JGI IMG/M metagenome (GOLD analysis project Ga0315279, IMG submission 203694) | Sediment microbial communities from Yellowstone Lake, YNP, Wyoming, USA - YL17G06_20 | ecosystem: Environmental > Aquatic > Freshwater > Lake > Sediment | place: USA: Wyoming | collected... | reverse complement strand
ATCAATGTACTGCTCTGCTCCGGAAGTCTCCCGAGGCTCAGTCTCCTGAGGCGTTGGGAACGGCTTCTTCTTGAGAATCGTCACGGTGCATCCCTCAGTCGATGTAATAAGCTTGTTTGGATATAAAAGTACTCATGCGTAGCCAGGCAACTCGTTTTTCCGTTCAATCAACGGGGGATTGGCGCTCGGAGAGGTCATAGACCTCTCGAATGCTCGATTTACTTCGAGCATCGCGGAGTTTGTGTCTTTTCGGCAATAGTGTCGCTCGGTTGTTGTCGTTGAGGAGTGTCCCAGCATGATGGATACTGTCTCTAGGGGTACTCCTCGGTCCAAAAGGGTTTGACCATAGGTCCGTCTCAGTCCATGCACGGTGAACCGAACCCCTGACAGTTGCTCAAGCTGGCATTTCCATCTCTCTGCCATCGGAGCGCTTACCGAACGGTCAGGGTGTCGCTCGGTGAACACCAACGGGTCTGTCTCCAGCATTCCCTTCTTGGCGAGCATCTCCTCTCGCGCTCTCAAGTATCGCACGATCACCGGTCTCAACGGTTCGGGTATTGGTACGATTCTCTGTTTGCCGTATGTGCGCTCACCCTTCGGATGGCTTACGCGAAGAGTCCAGTTTGTAGTATTCAGGTCCGATCTCTCAGCTCGCGTTAGCTCGCTCAGTCTGAGGCCCGTGTAGGCATATGTCCACATCAAGAACCTGATGGACTCTCCCTTCCAACCACTGGTCTTTTCGACCGAGTCGAACACCTTGGCGAGCTGGCCCTCAGTCAGACTCGGTTTGCGTTCGGTCTCCATTCTGGGGAACATTGTCGGGTGTCTGGCTTTCATGCGTTCCATGATTCCGTTTCCCGCGAACCTGAGCAACCCCTTCAGAATCACAATGTACTGGACCTGGGAGTTGTGCGATAGGCCCATCTCACGGATTCCAAACATCAACGCGGTTATCTCTGGCTCTCCCCAATTGACGGGTTCGGCTTTGAGGTCGGGGTTCTTAGCTCGCAACTCAGCATACACGCGTTCTGTCGTTCTCAGGATAGAACCCGCGCTCGCCAATGTGCTTGGCGACAAGTATGCCTTGTTTGCGTTCATGTATTCACCTATGGCCGTCTTCAGAGGGTATCGGCCCATCGATCTCGCCCTCCGTTTGCGTCCTCTTCTTCTTCCAACCGAGAGAACCCTATTGCGACATTGCCGAGTCGCATTGTTTCCCTCGGCTGGGGTATCAATCGCAGGGCGTGTCAAACTATCGGACATTTCCTAGGCTAGGTGAAACCCAAAAGGCTTCACTCGACCCCTTCACCCCCTCCTTTTTCGGATGCAAGAAGAATGCGTAGTGTGATACGCCGCGATCCTTGGCGATCTTTCGATAGCCGCAAGAGGCAATCACCGCTATCTTTTGGAATCATTGAGCCTCCTGCGGATCGTGCAGGCAGAGACCTGGAAATGCTTCGCTATCTGCGCATAGGTCCAACCCGCCCTTTGCATCTTCTCGACGAGGACGGTGTCGATCTTCCTTTTGCGCCTCGCGGGTTGACCGATTTCTTTCACAAGGTCCTTGTAGAGGTTAACGTCAATCCCGTCGATCATTGCTCCTGTGTGATGCTTTGCGTGTCTAAGGTTCGCAGAGGGCGGGCGCATCGTGTTCGAGGGAGGTCGCTGCTGCTCACCACCCGCGCTTTCCGATATCATCGGCTTGCCATTGCCCGCTCGGTCCAATGGAACTGCCTGTTCAATCCTAGATGCTAGCACGTTTGTTGGTGTTCGAGGCGTGCTCATTTGCTTGGCATTAGAAATCGGTGGATTTCCCTGCGACGCAGGGCTTGCTTCTGGCGGTCTTCTCTTGAGCAGACTCATCAATCCTCACCCCCCGTTCAATGGGCCGTTTGTCAATGTCAAAAAAGTCGAGCCGCCGGTCCCAAATCGCTGGGGCCGAACGGTTGTCGTTGCGTTTCTGTGGCCGTACTGCAAGAAGATCACTCCTCGGAGTCCTGCTCAGCCTCGGGCTGCTCCTCTGCCTTGGCCATGATGCTCTCGTAGTGCTTCTCCAGCCACCTGGATAGTATCCTGTCGGCGAGAGCCGAGACGGTCGTATCTCGTGCAGTGGCCACATCGTCCAGTTCATCCCACGTGTTGTCTCTTATCTCGACATCTACGGGCATTCCCATCCTCTCCTCGACATCGCCCTCCTCGAGGCCGCTCCGCGTCCCGCTCACGGGTGAGCTAATGTCCATAGTAGGATACATTAACACCATAAAAGGATTTCTGTGGTTTGCCCCGGTTTGCCCCCATAGTCATAATCATTAAGTCCGACTATGTACATTAACGGGCAATCCGTTGGTTGGCAAAGATGGCGCCTAAGAAGGGGGTTAAACGAGGTTCTCTGAAAGAGCAGACGAAGGAGTTGTTGATTCTGACATTCTTCTTGCATCCAGGTGCGGACGAGAAGGCAACGGCAGATGCCATCAGAGAGGCCTGGAACCCGAAGAACCCCCACGCTATCGGGAGTGTGCTTCCTAAAGGAATCGGACCGCGGGATCCGTTTCTCTCGAGGTCGGGTGCCAACAAGATCTGCAGGAGACTCGCGGACGATGGCGTCCTGAAGAGGATGCCCGAGATTGGCTACAGGAACAAGAAGGTCTTCTACTACAGCCTATCACCGCAGGAGAGCGGCTTTCTCAAAGTCGCTCGGAAGCTTGAGCACGCTCCCACACCGCTGATGGAGAGCGGGTACGGAAAAAGAGGGATCCGAGAATTCCTTATCCCGCGAATCCAGAAGAATCTCGAAATAGGTTTGGGGGACTGGCGAGAAAAGGTCGAATGGGTTCTGGGTCATTCACCGACGGCCTTTGCAATCGGGACGGATGATAGCCTAGGTGCTGGCGAAATCAGCCGCCTGAAAACCGAGAAGGAAAGGCTGCAATCGTTTCTCGATGTTCTTGCTTGTGCGATGACGGTGGACAGAAGCATGCGAAGCAGAGGAAAGCTGATTGCCGCCGACAAGAATGCAGGTGACATTGAATTGGCTCTGCGTACGAGAACCTGTACTGAAAGCTCGAAGGACGTGCACAAATAGCCGATAAGGAGGACCGCATATTGCCATGTCCAGTAGTTCTTGAACCCTTCGCCTTCTCGTCGCTGCTGATGTCCGCCATCGAGATCCATGGCAGGGAGTCGTTGGGATTCTTGATAGGTCATCACGATAGACAATTCATCAACGGCAGAATGACCGATTGTATCTCCCGCAGCCTACCCCGTGCAGAGTGCGGACAGAGGAAGGACAATGGTGGGCTTCGGAAATCTCGCGGCTCGGAAGAGAGCTGAGGATACGGTCAGGGCAGTCGGCTTTGAGATCCTTGGCGGTTTTCATTCGCATCCAGATGGCTCTCCAAGGTTCTCACGGGAGGACATAGATGTCATACTCGACGAACTCGAAGCAGTGTACTCGAAAGTAGGACTGAGCAATTGGCTCGAGATTGTCATAGGTGTCAAAAGAATATGCAGGCCGAGGTCGTCACTCGGCCTCAAGAAGCTGTTCCAGCGAGGGAAGACACCGAAGCCTGGTTTCTACCCGTGGAACGTCGAGCCCGAAATCGCCGGAGATGTCCTCATCACCCCGAAGACGGCATTCCGGGTGAGAACGAGTGGGTACTGGTTCGGGGACGGCGAAGTCCGGGAAGCACTTCTCTGCTACTCAAGGTATTGACTGGGGCGCAGCCAAGCTGTGCGGTGCATCACGATCCGCTGCTACAATGAAGGGAGCCGGATGTGAACTTGGACATCTGGCTATTTTTCACCTATGTAAAAGAGGCTTCCCGCGTCTTCGGTATCTCATCATCTGTACTTCATCCTTCCTCCGTCCTTCTTTCATGCCCTCGAATGCACCCTGATCGCGGCGATCCGACAAACACCTATCCGCGGTCGCAAAGCGCCGCATGATGACAGATCCGTCATCTGGTCTCAAGGATCCGCCGCAATCAATCAGATGCGCTCCACCGACGCATGAAAAACGCAGCGGTCGGATCAATGAGCGTGATACGCCTCCCCGCGTTTCAGCATGTAGTAGACGACCTCGAGCATCTTCCTGGAGGTTGCGACGATCGCCTTCTTCCTCCCTTTTGCCTGGCTTTTCCTTTCGAAGAACCTGGTCAGCTTCGACTCCTTCGAACTGTTGACATGGCTGTACGCCGCCTCGATGAGCAGGTATCTCAGCGTGGCGTTGCCTCGTTTGGATATCGGTCCCGCCCACGTCTTCTCACCCGATTGGCGCACGATCGGAGTCAGTCCCGCGTAGGATGCCAGCTTCTCAGGGGAATCGAATCTATGGATGTCGCCTATCTCTGCCACGAACGACGTGGCTGTGACATCCCCGATGCCTGGAATCGTCTTCAGTCTCTGGACATCCTCATCGTCGTGGCATATCCTCTCGATGTCCTCGTCCGCCTTTGCTGTCTTCGTGTCGATGAGTGCCATAATGTCCAGAAAGTCGTCCAGCTGGACTATCTCGAGGGACCTCAGCCACTTCACATGCTTCTTGGAGAAGTGAGAGCGCAGTGGAGGTGGCGTCTTGACCCCGCGCATCGCGAGTATCGCGTGTACCTGGTTCTTGATGGATGCTGAACTGCGCACGAGCGAGTGTCTGAACCTCGTCAGCTCACGGAGCTCGCGCAGCTCCTTGGGCGGGATGTACGATTCTGGAATGGCGTTCAGCCTGAGGAGTTCAGCCAGCATCTCGGCATCGTTCTTGTCTGTCTTCGCTCTACCCGCAGTCAGCGCCTTGACCTTCAGGGGATGTGCCACCTTGACATCGTAGCCTCTGGCTTCGATGATGTCGTAGATGTACATGCAGAAGCCTGTCGCCTCCATGACGATGGAGGCGGCTCCCAGTGGATCAATCTTGTCTAGGAACTCGTTCATGTCCTTGGAGTTTGAAGGGAACCTGACATTCATCAGGACCTTTCCCTCGTCGTTCTTCACGCAAGCCTGGGTGTTCTTCTTATGTATGTCCAATCCTATGTAGTTCATGGTTCTCCCGCCTTGGGCCGTTTGTGCAACAGCCACAATGGCGGGGAGCCTCTTTTAGCATGTCATCAATCAGAGGATTATTGCACCGAGCTAGACTCCATATCCTTTTCTTGCTCCGTGGGAATCTAACGTCACATTTCAGCTCTTTTTCTTATGAAGATGCGGTGTCCTGGATTGTTGGCATTAGCAGAATCACGAAGATTTTTCGTCAAGTTTCTTTCATTCCAAGTGTTCTAATTCGACCAATTGACGACCATTTTCAGAGCACCGAAAAGCGCCGCCAGAGCGCCAAGACCAGCCAAGACCCCAAGTAGCGGAGCTGCTGACCCAAGGTCAACTGCAGATCTGTCTACGACGGCAAATATCGTGACAAATACAACTATCACGAGGAGTGCTCTTAGGACCCATTCTGTACCTTCATCCATTCATTCACCTCCCCTCATTGTTGAGTTTTCAATGAGCATAATTTGATTCACCGCGCTTCATTATTCCATCATTTTTCCGATTCATTTCTATTACTCTTCTTTCATCCGCAGCGAAGAGCTGGCTTTTCCATAGACCACTGTAGATATAAATCTTGCTGCGGGTCGAAGGAGGATAGTCAATAGTGTCGATCGCTCTAGTGCACCCATTTCGCTAGAGTGTAGTGTCAGGTCGGGTCGCGGATGAAACGGAAACAATGGCTGTTTTCTCAATCAGAGGGTTTTTGAACCGAGCTAGACTCCTTTGCACTCTTTTATTTGGTCTCTTCCTTCACAAAGCGCAGCGTGTCTCATGAATTTCCTAACAGCAGGCGTTCCACCATCCAAGGGTCCATCATTACTTGGTCTGAGCGATCTGCCTGAATCTCTTGAAAAACTCTGCATAGTGAGAATCTCCCTGGTACAGGCTGGAGAGAATTGTCTCAACGGTTGCTTCGTCCAGCACTACGGCATCTTGGGTCGCCAAAGTTCCTCGCTCACCATCAAGCAGCTTCTGATCGGAAAGGAGGCGGATAATGTCCGCTGGTGAGAACAGCAAACGCTCGTAGCTCCCATCGGGGTGTTTGCTTCGAATCACTGCAGCATGAGAAGGATCAGTCTGAGCCAGCAGCAAAACGACTAGTGAACCTAATCTTAAGAAGATTATTCCCGTTGGGATTGATATCCTTCGACGTCGAGTCTCCAGAACGACTTTTCTAGAGAAGTCAAGAATATTAGGCATCGAAAAATCTGGAGCGACAAAAACCAGGGTGACTTCGTCGAACTTCAGATGACTGGAAACCTTCTCTGCAGTCTCAACGTAATCAACGTATTTTGAAGGATCCTGTCCACGGAAAAGGAATTTGTCCTTGGCGAAAGACTCGAGCGCCTTGGCATCGAACATCACGAACCTCGACGGTTTCCCTTTGTCGTCAGGAAGAACACCAACGGAATCGGGGAGCTTTCCCGAATCAGTAGCCCCATACCCCTCCAGCGCGGAGGGCAAGAGAAACGAAATTGCATATCGACAGAGCTTCTCAAATCTTGCCCAGTCCTGGGAATGATAGGAACTCATCAAATCAGCAGAGATCTTCTGTGAGTCCGAATCCATTCCCATGTCGAGCCCGAAGTCCATTTGCCGAAGTGCCAGACCTCGAATGCTCATCACTTTTCTGAGAATCTCCGCTTGGAAAGTGCATCGGATCAGCAGGCCATGCATATAACCTGAATTGCCGACGTCCATGACTGAAACCAGATTTGCGAACCCCGACGATAGTCTTTGAACGTTGTATTTCTGAGCCTCAGTCATTGGGTCGTGTGTAACAACGAGCGATGGGCCATTTTGCTTGAGGTTACTAACGAGGTCGTAGAGCCTACCTATCGTTCCATCTTTGGCCCGAGGTGCCAATATGAGATTGAATTCCAGATCTTTGTATCTCGTTAATGCCCAGACAAGGTAGCTATCGAGACCAACCTGAGATCTTTCGCACTTGCAGCCGATCAGCTCTTCACAAACCCATCCGAAGAGTGACTTGTAGTCTATGATGTACTGGTACGTGTCCCCTTCTGCTATTTCAAATCGACACGTCGGATTTGCGTGATACGCATACATACGCCCATTGACAGTCTCGATGCTGCACTTGACAACGTCATGCCTGGTGCATGGCACCGCTCTTTCCTCACGCAATACGACTCCAGCGTTGAGAGCCTCTTTCCATCCAGGCTCCCTAGGTATTGTGCTGTCTGGTGCAACTGCAAGCCCTATCTTGATTGACAAGAGTCCGGTCAGAATGCGCTGCAGTGATTCCCTATTCACTTCTCAAGAGCCTCCCGGATAGCGCTTCGCTCTTCGGCAGTGTAGTTCCCGACAAAAGTGATATTGTGCCTTCGAATCTGTATCTTCCTGCCATCTGCAAGCTCCATTTCACAAGTAATGTCTTGGGCTGTCGTCAGGATGTCCCTATCGATTTGAAGATGCTCGATGGCTTTAGAGACGTCTCCTGCCTCAATATCCAATTTCCTCAAATCGCCAACTAGTCTTAGACTTTTCAGGGAAATGGACGTCAATTTGGCCTTTTTCAGTTGCTTTAGCGTCTTCTTGGTTGATGATTCGTAATCTCGCTCTAGCAACTTCTCCACGGATTCGGATATCTCCTTCATTGATGTTTCGTCCAGGGGATTGGATCTGAACTCAGCCTCCCGCAATTCCCCCTTCAGCCTGATAAATGAGTTCAGAAGCGATCGAGTTATCGAGAGGCCATCTCGGTCAAGTTCTCGGAATGTTGTTCTGACTTGATTTCGCCCCAAGTCAACCTCTATGGTGTGTCTCTGCAGCGGATAATCAACATGGTCTGGGTGATCGGAACGCTCAGGTCGCTGGTGAACGTTCAATCTTCCTTTCTCGCGCGAAATTGCTATTCGTAGGATTCTCTGGTCCGGAGAGTACCTGAAGTTCTCAAATAGCAGCCGCTTCGGTCTGCTTTCATTGAGCGAGTCAAGGGTTGCCTTCACTCTTTTGTCGAATCCTTTGTCTAGAACCGCCAAGTCGGGCTTTCCCTCGAATATCCAGGGATTGATTTGTCGTTTTCTAGCGTAATGAAGGTATCCAGAGATCTGCTCTGCCACGTCGAGCCTGTCTTCTATAGCTAGATTCGTGACTAGTGAACTTCTTTTTGTGCAATCTTTGACTAATTTTCCGAGACTACTGTCAAACAAGAATATCTCCTGAATCAGTGAAGGCAATGAGACACCCTTGACGGATTCATATGCGGTCACTAGTTTCGCTGTCAGCTCAGGTGAGTCCGTTAGAAGTGTCTCGCAGATCTGATCTCTACTCATAGCGCGTGTTGGCTTGCGACCTGAGTGCAGCAACAATCTCTTCAAGTCGTCCTTGCAGAAGTGCGTCAGAATCCGTTGAGCCTCTCCATTCCCCGTTGTTGTCTTAGCCATTGTCCCCACCAGTCTGGAGACCCTAAAGGCTTATAAAAGCTTCCAACTGAGGGAATCCCGCCATCAGAATCGTCAGTGTCAGGCATCCGTGTTTCTTGATCTGTCGTCATGAGAGTCGGCCCCTCGCTCATAGGCCAGAGAGCGTATCTCCGGGAGAGTCATACTTTAGTCTCCGCGAGCTCTCAAGATCTTCTCAGGGTCCAAAGTTACTGCTATTCCTCTCGGTGAAGATCATGGCTCCTTCCCACAAACCAAAGAGCAAGACTGACGAAACCTACAACAATGGAGAACACACCCCCCAACTGAAACAACCCGAGTCCACTTTCGTTCACGGCGTAACTCAGGCCAAATAGTGAGGCTCCGAGCGCAGCGAGCCCGATGAAGACCCCGAGGTATAGTCCAGACATGTGTTCTTTCCTGAGAATTCGGATCTCATCATGAATGGTCTCAAATCCCGTCGAGTCATCTGAAGGAAAAGTCTCCGACCCAGGTCCCTGCTGGGACAAGGTCTGTGTTCTCTCGGCCTCTTTGATCTGGACGTTTACTACGTTTAGGATTGGCGGAAGAACACTTCCCATTATAGGTTCCCTCAACTCATGCTTTTCTGATCCGACGACCGATGGCTCTGCTCCTAACACGATTTCCGGCACGGTTGAAGGATGGAGGGGCGCTATTTCCTCATTTCTGGCCTTGGCGACAGTGGTATTCTTGCAGGTCCTGCATTCGAAGTATGTCGACTCCCAACGTGGACCAAAATGCAGATCCTGGGAAGTTGTCTTTCCGCATATCGCGCATTCTCTTCTAACAGATCTAAGGTACGGTTCGAATTCAGTCGAATTCATAATGATGGCCGCGATTTCCTTTGTCCCCCTGGGTAACTGGAGACCGAGGAATTGACCAATGCTTCTGAGGTCCGATGCCGGGAGCAGCGAAATCAGATGGTTTGCGACTTCATTGACGTCGCGGCTTCTCGCCCATTTCGAATCCAACAGGCGCTGGATCAACTCCTGCTTCGAACCAGAAGTTGTCTCCCCAACTTCGTTCAGCTCCTCTTGAATCCACCCTTTGTAGAAGAATCGATCGAGGACTTCGAATAATGTGATCTTTGGCTTGTTGGTCATTGTTCGTCTTCCTAATGACTGCCTTCTGGATGTAATCCGGATTTGGCTATTTACCTCTGGTGGGAAGACTACAGAACGTGGCATTTCCCATATCTCAGGAATGCATGCAACAAGGTTGGCATATCTGCTCAATCTCATCGCGAGACGGGACTATGAATGATTCAGGGTCCAGAGGTGTCTCAACTTGAATCAATCACAGTATAATTGGGCTCGCAATGGAATGAGTACTCAGCATAATTGCTTATTAGGCTCTGTATCATATCGTGAACGACGGAGGATGTAATTCTGGCAACCGAGGATGATTCAGGATTCTTGCACATTGCGAACGAGGTTCACAGGCAGTATGAAGCAGAGATCCGTAGAATGGACGCTTTGGACGCGAAAGCTGGGGTGATGCTGGGTTTTGTTATGCTGCTGATAGGGCTCGTCTTCGAGAGCATGGCACCAATGCCAAGAGGACCCTGGCCAGTCTACCCATATGTCTCGATTGCTGGCACAGTAGCACTCTTTGTGGCAGCCTTCTTGGGAGTAATGGCATTCTTCATAAGGAGCTTTAGAGGAGGGCCGAAGCTGAGCCAACTTGTCGATATGTACCGCGAGGATCCAAAATGGGATTTTGAGATGGTGGTATCCAGAAAGTACTTTGATGCCGTGGAATCCAACAAGGTGCTTCTTTCCAACAAAGCGATGTTCGCGAAGGGAATGTTCGCCATGACTCTGGCTGGCCTAGCGATGATCCTTATATCGCGGGTCTTGTATATGTCAGGGGCGTAGGGGGCCTTGAATTGGCAAGCGAAGACGACCGGAAAGACAAGGCAAAGGACAAGCAGAAGCCGGACATGACCTCGTGGGATAGTCCGCGAGTCATGAACATAACCATCGAGAGTATCGAGAAGGAAGACAAAAGCGCACGCGAAAAGCGCAGAGAGCTTGACAGAAAATGAACTTGCTGCTGCTTTTGTCTTCTTGTAACGAACCTCCGTCATAGGGGGAGTCTGCTCCACTCCTGCCCCGAAGACACCATGCGCAGTCCGGCGAGCGGGTTCAATGACTATCGCATTTGAAGCTCTGAAGTCAGCGTTCAACGGATATTAGCAGCGGAGAAACGCGTCCTAAGAACCGTCTGGGTTCGTAAAGCGCTCTTCTCCCGTCTGTCCCACAAACCCTCTCGATTCTCGGAGCTGAGCTCGTGGGATCCCGAACCATTCCTTACATTCACCGCTATGCGAACAGACTCCAATCACTCACAATGCACCTTCTAGACCATATAGGCGTAGAATCTCTGAATTCGCTGCCTTTGGCTCTTCCTTGCCCTCGAGGACTCCTTTGACTGCTGCAATCACGCCTTCAAACATCGCTTTGTCCACCTTAGATGGATTCTTTACTGGCACATCAGCAAGAGTATCCTCTCTAACTTGGTAATACTCGCCTTGCCAAGAGTCCGCGCTGTTCCGGACGAGAAATTTCACAATCTCAGAGTTTAGCAGGGCCAAGCAGAAGCATAGTGAATCACGATCATCAAACCCTTGTTCGCGCATCGATTCAATCCAGTTGCTGTTCTTCGTGAGAGTTAGAGCAATGCAGCCATCGGTTGGGATGAAACCTCTGTCATCGAGGCAGAACTCCATATCATGTGTCATTCGCCTCGTGAGAATCTTGGGGGACTCCATCATGAGAGACGGAGAGCGTGGTCTGTGATACTCATACCATGCTTTTCCGTAGTCCTTCCAAGACATCTTCTCCGCCTCTCTTGACGCCAATTTGGAGTAACGATCTACCAGGAACTTCGCGACTTTCGGATACTTGATTGATCCTCTTGCTATCAATCCGTCAATTTCGGCGTGAGCCTGGTCTTGACTCAAATCTAGACTTATCCTGCCCAGATTGACACTGCTTCCGTCCTTTCGATATGGATAGACTATCCACTTGTGGGGTTCGCCCAATTTCCAGCATACAATGTCCTCCGCCTCTGCACAGGGAAAAACCAATTCAGGTTCAAAACTGCCAGGCGACTTTGTCAGGAATACATCTAGGCATCCTCCACCGGGAGTCACCCCCTGATTCAACTCAAGAACTTGACTGAGGTGATGGCTCTTCCTTGTGGACCTGATCTTCTTCTTCAATTCGGATGCGCCACTTGAAGACATGTCCCAAGGCTCTTCGGGATTCCCGCGGATTCTGGTTTGAGGAAGAGGATAAGCAACAATTTTGTCTGATTCATAAAGCTGGTTTCGTTCAGCTTGTTCGAGGCCATGCTTGATTTCCGAAACGAGTTCATCCAGAGTGAGCTTGAATAAAGGTTTCTTCGTTTCAGCGAATAGAAAGTCATTATTGCCCCTGTTCATCTGCAGGACTGTTATCCACGGATAATTCGTCTGCCCAGGGAAGACTACCTTTCCAGTTCGTGCCATGTCGATGCAGTAAAGAAGCGAGCCGGATTTCTCTTTGATGAGACTCCTAAGGCCGCGGCCGTATCTTCTCCTCGCAAATCTGTTTTGAGTTATTAGTCCCAAGCGCCCATTCCTATTCAACCAGCGAATTCCCCGCTCGACAAACAGGACGTATAAGTCATACTTGTCTGTGGCACTCACATAGAGAGTCTTGTAGAGCTGCTTCGTAGCCTCATCAAAGAGTGGACTCAATTCGCCTCGCAGAACTCCGCTCCAGGGCGGATTTCCAACGACTAAGTCGAAGCTGGCTTCTTTGATTGCTTTTGCCTTTCTCCGATCTCGAATTAGCAGTTGAGCCCTGGAATTCGTAGATGCGAACTGTGACAGCTTCAATTGATGTATGTGTCTCTCCGCGGGCCTCAGTGAGTCATCGCATCCAACATTCAGCTCCTCTATCCTAAATGCCAGGTCAAGTTGTCTGGCATTCATGAGAAGGTCGACTGTGGATAAGACGAAATTCATTTCGGTCAAGAAACACGCGAATGGGTGAATATCCAGCGCATACAGATTTGATATCATCTTCTGCAGAATCAGTTTCGCCCGCTTTCGAGGTTCTCGTACAGAAGAGATTTCACGATGACATTCGCAATCACTTTCGAGATGGGCTCTTAGCCGATTACCCGCCTCAACAACGAATGTGCCACTTCCACAAGCCGGATCGAGCAACGTGCAGCCGCAAATGGGAGATTGTGGCAAATATCCCACGAGATCAAGAATAAGATTGACAACTTCATCCGGGGTATAGAAGCCGCCAAGCTTTGCTCTTTCTTTTGCAGGAAGATACTCTTGATAGACATCCTTCCAAACATCACGTTCAATCGAGTCTAGTCTGAACCTGTTAAGGATTCTGATTGTTTCCTCCAATGCGACGTCAATTGACCTCGATGTGCGCTGATAAATGGATCGGTACTGATCGCTATACTTCTCTCGCACTTCCTTAGGGACTACCCACCAATCAAACAAACCATGAAGATAAAGATCCGAGTAGAAAACGCTTGCCAATAACTCCTCGGCCTCCTCAACCAAGACTTTGATAGCGGTTGCTTTCTTTGTCCTGTCCAGAAGCCCGCTTCCCGTCGACGCCAGATAAGAATCCAAAGGACGCCCCGACAGCTTCCTCTCCACCAGTCCTTTGTCTTCGGCGACTCTGTATAGTAGGATTCTGCTCAGGATCACATGGCTTGTCTGTCTCGCGAAGACTTCAATGTGATCTTCGGATATCAGGTCCAGAACGGAGTTCTCGATAATTTCTTGGACTTGCTCGGGTGAGGCAACGCTGTCAGCTATTAACTTTGACCAACTGCTAGAACTGATAGCCAAACCGAGCTTCCTTCTTGCATCTCTCTCTTTTCTTCGAAGAACAACGTCATTGATTCGCCCCTTCGCTCGAAGCGCCAAAAGTTCCTTAACCGATTCTTCAACATATTTCTCAATTGTACTGGGAGGAACTCGCCCTGAATAAGTGCTCCAGTCATCGAGAGGTTCGACAGCTTGAAATCCCAATCCAATTTGAATCTTGGAGGCCAGATAGACCCGCAATGTTTCCGCGAGCACAGGAGACAAGACATCGATCGCGGAACTCAATTGTGAACTGAGAGCCTTCATCGAGTTCTTCTCAGACTTGACTGGGTTGATCCTCCCGTACTCATCAACATAGGATTCTGGTGACTTCTTCAGATATTTCTCTGGTCTCAATTGCTCGAATGCTTGTTCCAGTTTATCTCGGTTCTCGATGCTAAGGTCTCCGTTCCTGACTTGCTCGACTACCTGATCCAAATCCACTTCACAGATTCTCTGAACCACAATCTTCGACCTAACCAATGACACCTCATAGCTGATGAGTTGATGCCCGTTGGTTATCATACCGTATTCACATGTGCCCAACCGCTTCATTCTTGCTTCGAAATCCAAGACCTCTTCCGCAGTTAGTCGTGACCTTCGCGGAGTCTTGGTCTCGACGTAGACCACAACATAGCCCAGAAGATCATGGCCATATATGTCATACAGCTCACCATACAAGATCTGGTTACTGGGCCATCCTAGCTCGGTAACCAGTAAATGGTCGCGTAGTAAGGTTCTGAGATGACGCTCAGACCCTTCACCAGAGGGAGGCTCTGGCGCATTCTTCAGCTCCTGTGCAATTTCACTCACTGCGGATGCGATAACCTCGCCAAAGTCCCTCTTGCAAGTCACAAAACGTAATGCTGTTCTGCATTAAATAACCAGATTAGTCTCCAGGATGGGCGCCTCTGGGAAGAATTCTGTGGTGTCTCGCACCGGTATCTAAGGATAGAGTGGCGCTTTGCGCTTATCCCCTCTCCCCACGTCTAACGTAACTGTATCGATGCGAGGAGGGGAGAGAGGATGAGTCTTACCTTAGGCCAGTATTGGTCAAGATCAATCCCGAGGTTTTCTTGAATAGGTGGATAGCCCCGTAGTCGGTTGCATAGAACAGGATGCAAACCATACGGCAGGGCGCGGGGGTACCTGAGTTCGATTGAACTTCAAGACTTGGCAAAAACTCCCTCAGACCCACTACTGTCTATCATCGGGGCCCAGAATTAGGCGCGTCCATTCGTCAATAGCGTTCCGACGCAGCTTGAACAGTGAGGGTGCCAGTGGGGCGTTGACGCCCCAGGCGTCCTTGAGTGTTGTGAAGATCTTCTCTGGCGTCTCCTCAACGACTAAATCTGCTTCTGCCTTTCGACACCTCGCGAAGTGTCTCTTTAGGTTGCGCTCGTCCTTCATCTGCTCAAAGTATATCTTCACAATCTCTTCCTTTCTACTTGCCTGATCCTTTAGTGACTTGCAGGTCATGCAGTCGCAGATAAGACTCGGATGCCCACTGTACATCCTACGGGCGGCTTCAGGCAGTATCTTCTCTTTCGCAAAAGGGACATAGTATCGTTCTGGCGCGGCGGCCTCTGCTCGCTGCTGGTCAACCTTCTTCCATTCTGCATAACAGACACCACAACAGACGCCCGTCACGCCCTTGGTGACCAGAAGCAGGCTCCAGAAGGACCCATAGAGGAGATAGATTGGTTTGCTCGATGCTGCGAAGGCGCTTATGAGTTCGACATAGCCTCGAATGACTTCTTTGTACCTTTCTGGCTTCTTATCATCTAGTTCATCTATCCAAAGCAAGATCCCATCCATCATTTTCCAGTCTGCGACAATGCGCTCTCTGATCTTCTCGGACTCGAGCGCGGCTCTGCTTACACAGACGACTCCGAATACAGGCAGTGTTCGCTTCGCCTTCAGAGATCTTCTGGCCAGTTCCACGCTGAGTCTATACCACTCCGAGTCAACGGATTCAGAGTAGAAGTACGGTGCGACAAGAAATGATGGTTCCACAGGCTCCGACCGTTCAACTGCGTCTCCCGCCAATTGAAGAAGGTCTGACAGATCTGCTTGTCGCTCCCTCTGCACAAGGGACTTCTGGAAGCGAAGATTCCTGTTGACTAGGTCGGAGGTAATGTCGTCGTTCCAAGCTCCTCTTCTTCGGAAATCCTTGACTTCGAGTACTCTTTCCTCGTCCTCTAGGATTCTCAGAATGTCCGGACCGCACACTTCCGCCAGCTTCTCGAAGGATTTCCTTAGACATCCATCGTCCCGCCTAGCCCGCGAATTATCTCTGGCCAGAAGCCAAGTGCAGGGGTCAACGAAGAATGGAACGTTTGTCATCTGTAGAAGAGCAGCGACGCTGCTGCGGTTGTAAGCGCCAATGTGCCCGCTAACTACAATCCCGTGACACAATGAGGAGTCAATTGCCTCTTTAAGGATGGGAGCATCCTTGCCTGAGCCGAATCGGAAGATTAGTGGCCCTGGATTCGACTTCTTCATCGAGTGGCCTCCAGGACGTACCTTCTGACGCTTCTGGCCAACTCTGGATCTTTGTGTGAGAGCCTCCTCGACGGAATCTTACATTTGACAGAATCGGCAACGGCCAACAAGCCGACTCCGTTCTCCTCAAAGATTTCTTTCTCCACAAGTCTGCACTTTGAGATTGGAAGGGCTACATAGGAGTAGTCTGATATCAGTTGGTTGATGAGGGCCTGGCTCAAGGCATCACGCCATTTGTCGACCTTGAGTTCCACTGCTGTAATCAAGCCGTTGCGACTTAGGAACACCAAGTCTATTCGTCTTCGACCAAGAGGAACCTCATCGCAGAAGACAGTATAGTGGGCAAAATGGCTCATGACTGGCTCATAGAGATCAAGCTCACTGGACACTGACTTCATCATGTTCCCCCCAGGAAATAGACATAGTCGGCAAGTTGTACCTTCTGAACACCCTCAGTGAACTCAAACTGGGTTCTGGTTCTCCCATATCGCTCCGGAAAAGAAATGACTTCGAAGTCCGTGTCTCCAGAAATTACACGTGCTCCCATTCCCAGCGCCACAGCCAAAAGAAGACAATCAACCGTTCCGATGCCACTCGAACGCCCACCGCGGGTTAGTGGGACTAGCTGATTTCTTAGTTGAGCAGCTCGTAGAGCAGTACCTTGTTTAATGTTCGTCAACACTTTGCTACGGGTCCGGATGAAGTTGAGATCTTCCGTGAAACTGTCTCCGTTCACGTGATACACTCGTGCGAGTTCAGCAATGCTTAAACTATGTGTATACTTCTGCACCAAGCTGCTGTCTAGATCGATTAAAGTCGCAGCTTCTGCACCTTGGATGGAACCCACGAAATATTCTCTCCAAGCATGAGTATCAACGAGGAACCTATTAGTACTCACGTTCAACAGCAACTACTCATCTCTCTCGACTTCCGGCAAATGCGGTCGCGATCCGCGCCTTGATGAGAGGATCCTGTCGTAGATCTTTGATGCAGCAGCTCCCTCGGGATACACGGTGTAGACTAGCCGCAGCAGGTCTGTGAGGGGGACATCATTGTACCTCCTCTTGATGTCCTCAATCTTCTTCTTCGTTTCGGAATCGATATTCTTCCAGAGACCCTGAGCCGCTTTGGAACCCTTCTCTGAGAGTCTGTAGACTTTCAGGCTTGTTGGCATCCGAACGTCAGATTCCTCCCTCTGCTCGCATTGGTTGTTACGGTAGGCGCTATCGGACTCTTCAATAGTGACCAGAAGAGGTTCCTCATCGATTTCCACGAGGCCAGTGTTGCTGAGCGCCTCCATGTCGTCCTCTATGTCCGATGACCAAGGACCGTAATCATACGGCTCGAAGTCATAGAGTTCGGGGATTCCACCTTCCTTTTGAGCAAGAAAGACAAGCTTCTCCAGCCGAGTCGTCCCTCTAATAGGTTCATTTGCCCTGCCACTAGCTCCCTTCGCATATAGGAGAGTGGCCAAGAATTTCAGCCCGCTCAGTTGCATGCTACCACCGCGTTTCTCCGCGTCCCCGAAGGAATATTGTCCGCCGAGTATTTGTCTGCTCCTCAGGTGAAGTGAAAGTGGCTCATGGACTGTCAGGAAACGGATGAAAGGAGCCGACACAGCTCTTTCCTATGCACTGGTTGGTTCTAGGGAAGTATGCATGCAATGGACTCTGAACTTGCTTTTCAGGAGGGAAAGAAAGGAAAAGGTTTTTATCTCGGTACTAAAACCCCCTGATTGAGAAATAGCCAGTCATCTCGGTTCACACACGGCTCATAGTGAGAAGAGACAATAAGGTGGGAATGGCAATGCCCGAGTGCCTCGCCTCTAGAGGATGGGAACGCTCAAGAGACCACGACATCCGTGAATCGGAAGCCCTCGACATCGAACAGTCCCTTGTCGCCCAGCTTGAGCTTCGGTATGACCAGGAGGCTCAGGAACGACAAAGTCATGAACGGACTGCCGAGGGTGCAACCAAGCCCCCGAGCACTCTCAAGCAGCCCATCGAGCACAAGTTCGACCTCGCGCGCAGGCTTTGTGCACATCAGGCCAGCCACCCGCAGGTTCAGCATCGAACACCTTCCTCCCGAACAGACGCAGAACCCACCGCCCTCCTGGATGAGGGCGTTTACTGCAATCGCCATATCTTCCAAGTTCGCCCCCGCAACGATGATGTTGTGCGAGTCATGGGCGACGCTCGACGCGATAGCCCCGCCCTTCAGACCGAACCCTTTGACGAAGGCGCTGCTGACGGGCGCGTCCCAGTACCTATTCACGACAGACACCCGCAGAATATCCTTCTCGACGTCAGGCATCACTTTTCCGTACTCGACTCGGAGCTCCGACACGAGGCTTTCGGTGATGATCTCGTCCTTTACAAGCCCGATCACCCTTGCATTCACCGACCGGCCAGTTGCCACAATTTCGAAGTCCGAGGGTACCTTTCGCCGGAGCGCGAGCTGGCTGACCATCTCTTTTGGCCTGACATCAAACAGGGGCACTCCTCCGCGGGCCACCAGCCTCCCGCCCACATACACCTCCTCGACATAGAACGACTCGAGGTCCCTCACTTTGACCACGTCAGCCATCTTCCCAGGCTCGATTGCTCCCAGGGGAAGGTCGTAGTGAATTGCGGGATTGAGTGTCGCTGCCCTGAGGGCATGCATCGGATCGATTCCCAGCGCGACCGCCTGGGCCAGGGACCTGTTCATGTGACCCTGAATCAGCTCGGACACGCTCACGTCGTCCGACACCAGGAGGAACTCGTGGTTCTTCGCGAAGGGCGTGAGGGCCTCAAGGTCCTTCGACGCGCTTCCCTCCCTAACCATTATCAACATTCCTAGTGAGGCCTTCTCGCCCGCCTCCTCGGATGAAGTGCACTCGTGATCCGTCGATATACCCAGACTTACGTAATTCTTAAGTCCAGCCCCGCTAAGGAGGGGGGCATGGCCGTCGATCGGTTTGTGCAGCCTCTTTGCGACCTCGATCCGCGCCATCACGCCTCGGTCGCGGGCTATCGCGCCTGGATAGTCCGTGAGTTCTCCGAGGGCGACGAAGTCGTCTCGGGCGAGCAGAAGCTCTATCTCGGCTGGCCCGAAAGTGGCCCCTGAGGTCTCGAAGCGGGTTGTGGGCACGCAAGAGGGAGCTGTGAAGTATATCCGCAGCGGAGTTGTCCTTGAATCGCTTGTCATGTATTCGATGCCGGCAAGACCCATAACGTTGGCGATTTCGTGAGGGGCCGCCAAGACGGCCGTGGTCCCGTGTGGAACGACCACCTCAGCGAATCTCGATGGGCACAGAAGCGACGACTCGATATGTATGTGCGAATCGATCAGCCCAGGGATCAGGTAACCGTCGAACTGGCCCTTTGTCTTCTCGACCCTGGTTATGACTCCGTCTTTTTCGGATACTCTCGCGGGGAAAACCCTCTTATTGCGGACATCTACCAGGTTCCCTACGATCAACGCTCACACGGCGATTCTGTATCGAGTTCCGGCGAATTAACGATTGTCTTACTAGTTTGATTCAAGAAGGGGAGTAAGAGCCGATCCCTCCCTCAAAAAAGCCAATAGGAATGAACGGCGATTACGGATCGGAGGTGGCCAAGAAAATGCCGAGTTCTTCCATTGTCATCAAGGAGCTGGAGAAGAAAGACCGCGAGAGAGCGGCCGAGTTCGTGAGGAGGATGATGAGGTGGACGATGAAGAACTATGCTAAAGCCGGCTATTCGAGGGAATCACTCGATCACCACGCAACAACCGCAATTCGGACACTTGACCTGGCTATCAAGGATCCGGACCATTACTGCCTAATTGCTGTCAAGGATGGAAAGCTAATTGGAATAGCCCTCGGACAAGCGCTCGGCGGTGTAGGCCGAATAAACTGGATGGCGGTCGCCCCAGAACGCCAGCGTCAGGGAGTCGGCAAGAAACTCATGACCGCCGTCGAGAGCCTGATGCACGGAAGAGGATGGCACAAGATAACGCTCTTCGCGTTCGACAGCTACATGCCAGCGCTCGGCCTCTATCTGAAGTGGGGGATGGTCCCGGAAGCGACTCTCAAGGAGCACTTGTGGGGCGACGACTATGTCGTGATGAGCAAGTGGCTCGAAAGGAGGAAGCGACAATAGGTTTGAGTTGTGACGCATTCTTCGAAGGTAGGTGAATTTTCTGGAACAACGCGAAAATAGCCGGGCGGCCGAGTTCACCAGGAAACCGAACGAAAAGGTTTGTGTCTCGGTACCAAAACCCCCCTGATTGAGAACGAGCCAGATGTTTCAGTTCAAGTCCGGCTCAATACGCCACCTATGGTTTGAGCATGAATTCATCTGAAAGAACAGAACGGTTTGAGGGCTCGGATTATGGCCCGGAATCTACTAGTGACTAGAACGGGGAGCTAGGATCCTCGATGAAGAAATGGGGGTATCATGCCTCGATTTTCTGCTGTAGATAGTGTTCGTCTCGCATTTCCATCTGTATGGTCCTTCTCCAATTGACTCTATTCTCGTGAATGACTCGTTCCGAATCAATCGTAGTTCCGTCATTGATTTAGCCCCAAAGGTCATACGCAAGATTAGTTCAAGCAATCGAGTTGGGTGATTGTACTGTTTGCGGTCTCATGGAGCGGGGGTAAGGACTGCTGCTCGGCATACTGGAAAGCAGTTTCTGAAGGGTTTGATGTCCAATATCTCCTCAATACATATCGCGAAGACAGCGGAAGAGTCGCATTTCATGGTGTCAGAGCGGAATTGATTCGGAGACAAGCAAAGGCTATCGGAAAAGCTCTGGTCCAGAAGACAGTTTGTTACAACAACTATGAGGAGATATTCTTCGGAGCTCTCATGGAGCTGAGATCCAAAGGCGTTGAGGGAGTGATTTTCGGAGACATTGATCTGAGACAGAACCGCGAGTGGTGTGAGAGTGTGGCCCGCAGGGCAGGATTGGAATCAGTATTTCCTTTGTGGAACATGGATCAAAAGAAGATAATAGAGGAGTTCATCGGAGCGGGCTTCAAAGCAATCGTCGTGGCACTTGACTCGAAGTTCCTCACGAAAGACGATTTGGGAAGGAGGATTGACCATGCCTGGCTCAAGCGAATTGAGGGGCTTCGAATAGCGGCAAAGGGCGTTCCGATAACTTACTGCGGCGAGAACGGAGAATACCACAGCTTTGTGTTTGGCGGGCCCTTTTTCAAGTCGGACATCATAATCAGACATGGCACTGCCGTCAGGAAGGATAGTTACTGGCTTCTTGACGTACTGGATTCCTCTGATTCTCACGAAGGCAATTTTAGTACAACAAGCAATATATAATACATCAATGCTCTAGCTTGTCCAATGATGAATAGAATTGACCGAGTTGGTGGAGATGAGCAGATTGCGCTCATTCCAGACATACGAGATGCGCCGCTCAAGACAAGCGTTTCCATCGATCGAGACACCAGACTCGACCCACTTTCGATTTTCTACTCCCTGAGAGAGCAATTTCCAGGGGAGAGTTTCTTGCTCGAGTCCGTCGAAGGAACCAGGAAGACAGCTCGGTACTCGTTCATCGGAGTGGACCCGATCTCAGTCTTCAAGTCACGACGCGGCCTAGTCGACATCGATAGCCAGGCTCAAAAAGTGGAAGATCCATACGACTCGCTCCGCAAGTACTTCAGCTCGATCAACTGCGGAGCTTCCGAGCTCGCGCCTTTCTCTGGAGGAATGGTTGGTTATGTGGGCTATGGCGTTGTGAGGTACTTCGAGGGTATCAAGGAGCCGGAGAGCGTGGATAGCAACCTCCCGGACCTCTACTTCGTCGTCCCAAGGCACCTGGTCTGCGTCGACCACCTGAACTCCCAGACGCTCGTGATCTCCCATGGAGAGATGAGCGCGATCAAGGAAGCGCTCGCAAAGGCAAGGCCCGTGCCAGAACTCGAACTGTCCGTCGGGGAAGGAAGGTCCAACACGACCAAGGAGGAATACGAGGGGATGGTGTCGAGCGCCAAGGAGTCCATCCTCGATGGAGAGATATTCCAAGTG
>Ga0315279_10003480_pt1 | contig 21877 bp, 11 predicted proteins | sample YL17G06_20_MG_FD_203694 | JGI IMG/M metagenome (GOLD analysis project Ga0315279, IMG submission 203694) | Sediment microbial communities from Yellowstone Lake, YNP, Wyoming, USA - YL17G06_20 | ecosystem: Environmental > Aquatic > Freshwater > Lake > Sediment | place: USA: Wyoming | collected... | reverse complement strand
GAGGACGGGAAATGGAATTACTACAATGATACAGATCAAGGACCAGGTTTCTCAGAGATCACTATCGGGGTTGCTAAGCTTGCAGACCTCGAAGTCAAGATCGGAATCCCCAATGTTCCTGTAACAATCGACAACTCCACAGAGAAGACAACGGCGACCGGCTCAGTCGTATTGCAGCGTCCGGTTGGTACCACATATACTCTGAACATTCCACGGATTATTCCCCTTGAGAATTCTACGCGATTAGTTTTTGAGTATTGGCAGGATGGCAATAACGCGACTCAACGCTCTTTGTTGCTAGATGGGGACACAAAGATCGTTGGCGTCTATAGGGCTCAATACCTTCTTCGCGTGAACTCGGTGATATCCGCCTACTCGCAATCAGCGTGGTATTATCCGGGTTCTAACGTATCCTTGAGTGTTGATAGTTCAGCTCCGGCGAGCTGGCCCTTCGGTTTGCTTGGACTTCGCTACGTCTTCAAGGGGTGGTCGGGAGCAATTCACTCCAGTGCCACCATGCTGAAACTTACGATTGATCAACCTACAACTCTAACCGCGGACTTTGGATTAGATTACGCGACTCTAGTGATTCCAGTAATTCTGGTAGTAGGTATTCTTGGGGGAGTGATAGTGGCAGTTGCGAGTCGCCGGGCACAGCGCATGAGCAGTGCTGCTGAAGAAATGGAAGAGAAGGTCTCAGCTGAAGAAGCGGCAGCCAAATTCTGCGATGGTTGTGGTAAACCAGTTGAGGAAGATTGGACGCACTGTACGCGTTGCGGAAAGGCCCTAGGATCGTCTGAATCCGTCCAACATTGAGAAGGCCAAGTCCCCGATCTCAGGGATGAAGAAGTCCGCTGCAATCACCAAGAATGCCACCGAGAATACTCCGAGAACAAAACCGGTCGGATAATGTGCCAAAGACCAGGGTAAGATCCCATTGTAGAGCAGCCAAATCTCCAATGCAATTCGACCGATGTTGGCGAAGTATACGCTGACAGCTACTACGCTGAGGGCGAGGATTCGCTTCTTTAAGGCGATTTTCGGCATGGCAACGATCAATCCTAGGAAGACTGCGATTACTTGAACGCCCGTGCACATCCGTTGGATTTCGAATTCGTTGAGAAAGACCACGTTATTCTGAACCCAAACCGTCCCTTTGATTCCAATCCAACCCATGAGGATCGCGGAATGTTCTGCGGTGAATTTCTCAAATGTGAAATAATCCGGGACGTAGTAAACGAACAGGGCGATAGCTGAGGCTATGCAAGCGAAGCGTGCAACGCTGTAGAGCCGTTGTCGCTGGGTCGCCCCGAACTTTTCCATGCCTCTTATTGCATGCGGAGGACGTAATGAAAGTTACTGGTCAGAATCTCGGTGAGAGTCTCCACGGGGCAAAAGATAAGCTATTTTGGCCTGTTGCGACGTTCGCGAAAACGAAATAAAGCGAATCGCTTCTGGTAGGTGAAATCCGCAAGAAGAAGGCATGAGCACATGAAGTCCGGGACGATAATCGGCGCCTGCCTGATACTGGCTCTCCTTCTTATTCTGCCTGGGGTCGGCGCCGATGTGAACGTCGAACTCAGAATGAATTCGGCTATCGAATGGATTGCGAGACAGCAGCTCACGAGCGTGCCATTTCCGGGTTTCGCCAGAGGAACCGATCCCAGCACGAATGGGACAATATATGTCAAGGATCAAGCCTTAGTCGCCTTGGCTCTGAGCGAGTACCGCTACACACACAACACGGTACAATACAATGCAATGATCGATACTGCTGCGAATTTCACGATGTCCGCTCAAACGCCATTGGGGGATTTCTATGAGTACTACGACGTTCGAGATGGGCACTGGCATAACTACGGTGACCTCTATTCTTGGGATGCCTACGCCATCGGTGCACTCGCCCTCACCTCATACAGAGTGACTGCGGAGGTTCAAACACCGAGTAACTTCTGGTACGGCGTTGAGGCAAAGCTGAAGAAAAGTGTGAGCAGTTTCATTGGTGATCAACGCGAAGACGGAGCCTGGCTCTTCCGCGTTGAAGGGACTGCTGGGCGCAAAGCTTTGACGCGGGAGAACGCATTGATGTTGGCTGGATTATCGTACATTGGATTTTTCGAGCGGCTGTGGGGGAGGCCACAACAAGCCGCATACTACGGATTCCTCGCCGAGAAGACTGCGAAGTGGGTGTTCTCCATGCAGGTCGCGGATTTAACACAGTTCAATTATGGTGGATTTCCGCATTCCGATGTCAACTCCACGCAATTCGCTGATGAGAATGGCGAGATTCTTCGTGGAATTCAGGGATATTATTCTGCTATCGCGTCGCTAGTCGACAATCCTTCGCCGACTATCCAGGACACGCGTCGCCTGATGGTTTACTGGGTGAGAGGATTCGTTAATCAAATGTCAGACTCTTACGGCGGACTGTACTACGCACGAACTGCCAGCGCGATCGTCTTTCAACCTCAAACGACTCTTGGCAACGCTTGGGTTTTGAGGGCGCTTGTGGATATCTGGGTGGATCTCGGTGACCCGGCCTTCAGAGATGGCTCCGGGGTCGTCTACGATTGGATGGCGGGTCACAATGTGGCCGGCGCGGATTTGCAGGGGGCCCCGAACTTAGCCGGTGGCAATGGGGGATTCTATCGGTCAATCAACGGTAGCTCAGTCGACACGACATCAACGATGGATGTCACCGCTCCAGCACTGTATGCTATCACTGACGCTGCCTACATCAAAATTCCAGAAGTTCCAACAACTACAACAACATCGTCAGCGACAACCAGTTCTAAGGGTGAGTCTTTCTTGACGACATCAGGTAGAACCGCTACCACTAGTGCGTCTTCGTCGACTACTAATGGAAATTCTGTGAACTCCCTCATGTACGGCGCTGCCGTTTTGGTAGTGGTCATCGTGTTGGTTGCGGTGTTCTTGGCACTGCGGAGGAGGGGTCGCAAGGAAACCGCTGATGCTAATCGTAATCGCTAGTGCACTTGCTGTAAGTGGACCTAAAGAAGAATCGGAAGATGGGACTACCAAGTTATTGACTGGGCAGTTCGTGTTTTGTTCGAATCTTTCTTTGTGTTATCAGGGCTGCAGCGAAAGCCGCGACCATTATCAGCGAGAGTAACTGCGTTGGGAACTCTGGGATCGGCACATGCGATTGTTCTAGGTAAAAGTTCAGGCCGGAGAGTCCCGCTCCGTTTGATAGCGTTACGCTCTGACTATAGGACTTGTATGCGGGCCCTGCGTCTACTGTGAAGTTGTAGGTTCCTGTTGGGAGGAACATAGAGTAGCTTCCACCCTCGCCCGTGTAAGTTGTGAAATTGTACTGGCCGTGGGTAGCCGTGACTCTAGCCCAAACCATTGGTTCGAGTTCATCGTACATAGTGAAGCCGTATACCCAGCCCTGAACGAGCCCTCCTCCCGGACCGGCTTGAGATGAATGACTTAGAGCGGAGGCTGAACCAACCGCCAGAGCCAGCACTGCCAATACGAGTATTCCAGATGCAACAATCCAGAGCGAGAGCTTCAATTCCATCCTGCTGAAAACGACGATAGACCTGCAATAAACCTTTGCGCCGAACTATCAGAGTGTTTCCATTTCCATATGGAGAGCGTGCATGGAGCCCATTGATGTTGACATCCATATGCGCATGGGCAAATGGTCTTTGGCGCATAACGCATGATGGTTAGCTGGACACGAATGGCGCAATCCCGTTAAGCTCCCAAGTTTCTGAATTAATGCTGAGAGTAGGGAAGGTACTTTTTCCTTGACAAGTTAGCTCGCTAGTCATATCATCCGCCGTTGGCGACATTACACATGGCTAAGCGTATGACCACTTTGGGGCGAGGCCTAGCAGGGCTCCTAGTGCTCACATTCATCATGGCTGCGCCACTCGCCAACGCAATAATGGTAACCCCGCGTTCCGATCCAATACCTTTCACGCCAAAGCTATCGATTCAAAACAGGGTTCCAGATTTCTACGCTCAAGGGACGAGCAACGGGCACACGATGAAGATCACGTCGAAGGGAGGATACTTGACCGACGGTCAATCAAGTATTTTCTTCACCCCTTGGGGTTACGTGACAACTCAATGGACCGTGGGGACAGTCTACATAATCTTCCTAGCGAACATCACAGTCTCCGACTTCTACGTAGCCTACCTATACGTAACCAACTCCTCTAGCCCCGCAATTCTACGCATCTTCCACTACGAAACCGGCGGCCTAAACAAGTTGACATTTGATGGAACCCACTATGTAACAACACATTTTGTGGTAACTCCTCCACAAAACATTCCCAAGTTGATACTTTCTCCCGAAGCGAAGGCCAACAACCAACTTTCAGCTATCGGCTCAGAAATCTACATGAACGGAAACTCGGGTAGGATGCTAAACGGTTCATCGACTCTCGATATCTATCCCCTCATGAATCAACTGTACCAGGAAACAGACGCCTACAATGAGGTCTGGTCACTTTTGGTGGATGGCGTCGGAAACAACTACTTTGCAATATTGTACTTGCAGAACAGTGACCGCGAGCATGTGGTAATGGCTCACGCGGTGCGGTTGAACGATTTGGCGATTGTGAACGATAAAACGTTCGACGCAATATGGACGAACGAACTCTTCCGGTACCCATTAACCATTACATTACCCGTGGCGAACGCGACTGTAAAGGTGAATGGCTTCCCATTCCAAGTTGAGAAGCGAGGGGTCTCCTTCGCGTCGGTCTATGTTCCCGCTGGAAACATGAGCGTGGAAGTTCCGAATACGATACTATCCGGTCCTGGAACGCGAGTGGTTTTCTCGTCATGGGAGAATCGCGGCAACCAAAATCCAGTGGTCCTGGATGTTGGTTCACCTGTGGATCTCACGGCTCAATACAAGACTCAGTACAGGCTTTCGGTGACTACGCTTCAAGGTGAAGCGCAGAGCTCAGGATGGTACGATGCGGGTTCGAATTCAAACTTCACCGCATCAGGTCTTGTTGTTTTCGATAACGGGAGCCGACGAGTGTTTGAGAGATGGAGCGGTGATTACGCGGGCAGCGCACAGAGTGGGTCGGTGGTGATGGACTCGCCTAAGCAGATCGTGGCAGTTTACAAGACTCAATACCGAGTCGGATTACAGTTGTCCGGCGCTCCAAACAACGCTTCGGCCGCATTAATGGTCAACGGTACGTCCTATTCGGTAAACGGTTCGAGGCCAGCCGAACTATGGGTGGACGAGAATGCCAAACTCACCCTAGAGGTGCAGACGGCTCAGATTCTAGGAGCGAATGCGAATTACAATTTTGCTGGATTCCAAGTCAATAACCAACCGATCAGCTCGCCTATGGTGATTGCAAAACCAACCATTGTTGCCGTCACATATTCCACCATCCCCAAGGTTCAAGGCAGTATCCAACTGAGAGTCAATCAAGCAATGGACTCGTCGGGATATTCGGTCTCGATCTCCGGGTCTCTCAACTCGGCGAATAGTCAGGCAGTGGTCAATCTATCCTATAGTGAGGACAAGGTGACCTGGCAGCCGATTGCAACCATTACCGCGAATCAGGATGGGACATTTGCTTACACTTGGAAACCGAGCAGTGCGGGTAGCTACATCATCAGAGCCACCTGGTCAGGTGACACAGATCACTTGCCGGCTTCCCAAGAAACCTCAGTTGACATTCGCGGCATTTCCCTCCCAAGCTCCGGGTCATTTGGAGACGTTATCAGCAACTTCGTAGCTGAAGCAAGAAAGCTTCCAGTCATTACGCCTCTTATGGGACTGGCAACTGCGCTAATCTTGTTCGGGATTGCGTTAGCTGGCCTGCTGCTGCCTGGAAGTTCACCAGTCATAGGATACTTTATTGGAAGTCTATTGGTCGGGTTTGTCTACGTGTTCCCATTCAGTGCAATCATTCTGTCGGTGAAATCTGCGAGAAGACATCGCTCCCCAAGCGTCCTCTGGTTGACCCCTCTCGCCACAGTATGGTTCGCGGCCTTGGGAATATTGATCTTTGCCGGTGCATCGTTACCGTCAGGCTTGATCGAAGCATCGATGATCTTACTGATCGCAAGTAATGCTTTCTTCATTCCATTGGCCTTCAGCTTGATTTTGGCAAGGACCGTTGCACGCTAGGAACGAGCGGTGGCTTATCCTGTTCGAATCCTTTCAGAATAGCACGCATTCCAAGCTGTGATCGGCACTAAACTTGCGCGATTACTGTAAATCACTTGCTTCACTCGCTCGTGATAGTGTATGCCTTCGTGCACCTAAACACTTTATCGGATTTTGAGGGAGCTTCGTCACCTCTCTCTACATGCGATTGAGAAAGGCTTGATGCGAGGAGTTACAATGGAAACTCGATTTTCTATAGACAGAACACTAGTCGGAATTCTGATGATTATTCTTGTCGCTGCGCCGTATGCACCTGTCGTCTATGGCAAGGTCTTTCAGAATGGTGTGAGGGTGCACTTTGCCCCTTCTACATTGGACATGCCATTGCCTCCGGCTCAAGATAATCCCCTACCCCCAATCCCCGCACCACAGTTTGTTCCGTCGGCTCCCAGTGTGGTTCGAATATTAGTGATCGCCGCGGCCTTCTCGGACGTGAACGCCACGAAACCAATCAGCGAAATCAAACGGGAGTACTTCGGCACAGTCGCCAGCTTCTACAAGGAAATCTCCTACGGTTCCATATCTATCCAAGGAGATGTGGTTGGCTGGGTAAACCTCACTTATCCAATGGCTCATTATGGAAGAGACTGCACGGCCATCGATGATACGGATTGCTCGGGGGAGCCAGCTTCATGGCAGATAGCTCAAGACAGCATCGGCTACGCATACAAAGTAGTGGACCTCACCAACTATGACTACTTGGTTATAATACATTCAGGCGTGGGTCAAGAAACTAGCAAAAACAAGAACACGGTTTGGTCCGTGGCCTATCTGGGCGGTATCTGGATCAGAGCTACGGTGGGTAACAGTGGGAAAGGAAAGTCGTTCAACAAATTCGACATCGCCCCCGAATATGAAGAGCAAGGCGCGGTTCCAATCGGTGTCTACGCGCACGAGTTGGGCCACCTGCTCGGCCTGCCAGACCTTTACGACTTGAGCACCGGTAAGACGGTAATGGGTCCATGGGCACTCATGGATAAGGGTCTCTGGAATGGGGACCCCTCAGGATCAAGGCCTGCCCAAATGGAAGCATGGAGCAGAATCAAACTGGGTTGGATTAACGGAAGTTCCCTAGTCGTCGCTAGTGCCAAGGCCGTTATGAATTTCACCCTGGATCCGATCGAAGCGAATACAGGTGGAGTTCATGCAATTCAAATCCCTGTTTCACCGGACTCGTCACAGTATTATCTCGTTGAGGTGCGGCAACACATCGGCTACGATTCAGCTCTCCCGGCAATTGGGGTTTTGATAACACATGCAGACGACACCCTCTCCAATAAAAGACTCACCGTGGTCGACGCTCATCCGAGTGTGCCGGGTCTCGCCAACGCGACGTGGAGCGTGGGTCAGGTATTTGTTGACCAATCGAACAATTTAGCCATCAGCATAACCGGCGAGGTCGGCAGTTCATACCAAGTGATTATCAATAGACTTGGGCCTCTACCGGATCTGGTGGTCGGCAAGATCTCCACCCAACCAAGCACGATTAGTCCGAACACCACTGTCACAATATCGATCGACATCGTCAATCAAGGATCGAAGGGCGCTACGAATGTTCCGGTGCAAGTGAATTTGGATAATGCTCCATTGTCAACTAGTCAGGTTACTCTCAACCCAGGTGCAACTGCCAACATAACAATCACATGGAAGGCCATCACGGGCAGCCACACACTTCAAGTCGTCATCGACCCACAGAATACACTCAGCGAGTTGAATAAGGCCAATAATGTTGCAACCTACGCTTTGAATGTTGGACCCATAATCATCATCACTGTCCCACTCGCGATAGCCTCAGCGAGTAACGGCACTGCTTGGGTGAAGATCAACGGAATCCAATATTATCCGGACAATTCCTCTCAGATCAAAACCAGCGTTCCGACCGGAAATGTTACGATAGAATTAGATCCCGCAATAGTAACCTCACCGGGTGTTCGCCAAGCCTTTACCGGGTGGTCTGATGGCAGCAGCCAGAACCCGAGACAGTTGACGGTAAGTTCCGACATTAGCCTTCAAGCTGTTTACAAGGCGCAGTACATGCTCACAGTCCTTCCAAATAGTGGTGTCACTTCTACTGGTGGATGGTACGACCCGAATAGCACTATTACAGTTGCGGCTACGTCCCCAAGCAACGTGACGAGTCTTGCGTCCCGACTGGTCTTCACCCAATGGTCGGGTGATGCCAACTCCAATTCAACTTCACTCTCGATCACCTTAACGAAACCTATGACCTTGAAGGCGAATTGGAAGATGCAGTATTACATTAACGTGGTCTCCCCCGTCAGTTCAATCTCAGGAGGCGGCTGGTACGATCCTGGCACCACAGCGACCATATCGGCACAGTCACCAGTGATTCTCCAAAACAATACTCGGCAGATCTTCGTCGGGTGGAGTGGAGCGGTCAACAGTCAAGATCCGACTACGACTCTGACGGTGAATGCGCCTTCGTTGATTCAGGCGCAATGGAAAACACAGTATCTCGTCCAAGTCCTCTCATCGTACGGAAATCCGCAAGGCAGTGGATGGCAAGATGCCGGTACGTACGCGCAAGTCTCGATTCAACCTCAAGTCGACAACGGCAATCGAACCCGCAGAGTATTCCGCGGCTGGACTGGTGACTATTCAGGCAGCGGCACAAATATCAACTTGAAAGTCGATTCACCAAAGACACTGATCGCGAAATGGACGACCCAGTATGAGCTGAAGTTCTTGGTGCAAGGGATACCTAACTCGACGAGTACCAAGCTGATCATCAATAATGGAGTCTATGATCTTTCCGTGCCAACAGCCTACAAGGGGTGGTTCAACCAAGGTGACCAGATCAACCCTATCACCAATCAGACCGTGCATGATCAGTTCTTGGCCTATCCATTTCAAGGCTGGAGAAATTCAACCGGCGGTCCCATAACGCCTCCGTTCGCCGTCAATGGACCTGCTGACTACACGGCTGTCTACCAGTCCACATTTCTCCTACCTCCAATACCTGGATTCCCCATCGAATCAATCCTAGCAGGAATCATCTTGGGCCTACTCGGCCTCGCTTTCCTCCGACGACGAAGGAAATCCGAGTAGCCTTTCCCCCAAACATCAAAACGGTCTCCCCCGGTTGAAGTACGTCGTAATACTAAGTAGCTTGGTGACTTTTGGTCACCTATACGACTACGTTTAGACGTCCGCGTCCTTCGAGTTTGGTTTGGTTCTAGTCAGAAACACTATTCCCTTTTGGGTTTCTACGGTGAAGTTTGTCCATTTGTCGATGTACGCTTGGCCGCGCAGTTTCTTTATCCTAATCCTTCTTCTTTGTCCACCGCGTAGTTCTTGAAGTTGAGTTTCGATTACGCAATCTGACGCTTCCTCGAGTCTAGTGATGTCTGCTTTTTCGATCGCCGTTCCAATGGTCATGCAGAGTTTCCCGTCGTTCGCTTTCACCTTGGCTGCAATTGATTGAAGAAAGTTTAGCAGATAATCGAGCTTAAGGATGTTCAGAAGCGGCGTCAATGAGTCAATGTAGACGTCGGCACCCGGGCCGAATCTTTCTAGGCACTTGGATATCTCCATGCCCAAGCTGGTGAGATCAGTGTGTGATGAGACGGAGTACTCTTCGGGGGAAGACGCACCGCCTACCGCGGAATAAGAATCAATGAACAGCAACCTCCCATTCTTTACGGCTTCACCGATCGGTATTCCCAAGGTTCGCATGCTCTCCCGAACTCTCGACGGATACTCGACATTCGTGATGTACAGGCATCCTCGACCTTCAGCAAAGTGTTCGCCTGCCAACGATTCCAAGAGCACTGACTTTCCGGATCCGGAGTTACCGACAATGATCACGAAGCAGGCCTGGGGGAGGCCACCCGTCGTCAATTTCCTGAAGTAACTGAAGGTATGAGGATAGAGTTTGGTCCTTCTTCTAGCGGCGTACGTCGCCACCGACGCAGCAACCGCCGCGACGATTAGGATTAAGAATTCATTTCGATGCGGAAACGGAAGCCCGATTTCGGTAGTGCCATTTGAGTTCACGTTCAACTCTGTTTCGATTTGGTTGAAGAGATATTGTACGCGCAGGGTGTAGTTTCCACGTGGTATGCGTGCGAATGAGGCGATTCCGGAAAGTCCGGTGTCTTGTTCGGCAACGGGCCTCTGTCCCTGCATTAGTTCAACATGTGCGTTGGGGACAGGGAAACCGTTGATGGAGAGCCTGATGGATGGATCGAAGATCTCCATTCTGATGATGAGTGTCGAGTCTGCTGAAACGCTGAATTGTGTTGGAGGTTTCGCTTGTACATTGTGCCAGGTCACGGTGAGATTGTACGCTCCAACACGCTCGCTTGAGGGCAGGAGCATCGTGGCCAATCCTGTGGAGTCTGTAGTGGCGGTCCAGTCCACCGCTTGCAGAGATCGGACGTCAAGTCCCGCGTCTAGAAGAGGACTGTTCTTGGAATCGGTTACACTGATCTTGACAGCATAAAAAGGAGTAACGATCAGCTGATAATTGAATGAGTACTTCTCGCCAGAACTGTCCTGTAACTCCAAAGTCATTGTCCAAGATTCCTGGGACAGCTTGGCAGTGAAAGCATAGATTGCCATGTAGGGTGCTTGCCCGATTGCTTTGGGTTGAACTCGCATCATCCTGTCGCTTGCGGTCAGGAGAATTGAGGCGTTCCGTATGTGGTCTCCGCCGAATGGGTCCGTTACGTTTGTCGAAAAGTTCAAGTCGGCGTCACCGGTTGTTGTACTGGCTTGCACTATCAACACATTGGTAATGTTCCCGTAGCTTGGTTGTGCGGTTTGGAACGACATCCTCGCTCGAAGAGGACTGATCGCCGGGATCTTGATGTTGGTTGGTGTCCGTATATCGTCCCAGAGGAGCGCTGGGACGATTTGTGATGTCGTAGCCACATGGACTTTGAGTTGAATTGAGGAACCGCGCGCGAACTCATGCCTTATGATGCCCACTCCGTAATTGAAGGCCAAAGGCCTCGTGTCCAACGTAACCGGATAATCCGCAGTGGCGCCAGGGACTGGCACTTGTTCTCCTGTGCTTGTGAGCTCGGACACATCCCAGTGGAGAGTACCTGTCATACTATTGCTTGCTGAGAGGTAGAGAGTAACGAAAACGGTCCCAGTGATGTTCAGGCCCTCACCGAGAACTGGTTGGAGCGTGAAGGTTATCGTGCTTCGTGGGTCTGCGGACTTTGTGCCGCTCCAGTTCGTGAGCGTGTTCAAAACAAGTGAACCCGCATTCGTGTGAGCGTACAAGACTATGTTGTGAGTTTCCATTGTTTGCGCTTGCACAGTTCCAATCCCAGGAGCAAGCACACCTAGGATGAGGAAGGCAAGTAGGAAATATGCTAAGCGCATAGGGACTGCCTGACCCCAGTAATGTCCGGTTCCAAATTAGGGTTACCTGTACCCAAGCGAAATTGCGAAGGTGATGGAGCTGGCAGGAGTGTCCTTAGCATTCCATCTGGTTGAAGGGATATTAAGTCAAGAAATCAACTTCAAATCCTGAATCCTCTCCGCAGTCATGATCAGAGTGTGGTGTACGCCGTTGCCGTGAACATAAAATACGCGCAAAGATCAGGTTTCACGGCGCAAACGCAAGTCTACAGCAAAATACTTGAGGAAACTGGTGGTTGCCTTTCGTTTTCTCAGCTGTGTCTGCTGCGAGGTTGTTATGTGAATGGCATATTACACATTAGGACTTGGCCATGAAGCAGCTAGATGTAGATGGTTGATTTCGTATGCGCCGGTGCGAAGACGCTTGCAATATCTCTGTCAGGTTGTCGAGCGTTCGCCTGAAATTCGGTTGATTTGGCACCTATCGGTTGTCGAGACGTCCCCTTATATATCATCTTGGGGGAGGGGCGTTTATGTGCGCGTCAAGAGTTGGCGTGCATAAAAATTTAGGGAGAAATAAGAAAATGAATACGAAAATCGCTGCAACGCTGACAATTCTAATATTCGCTTTATCGACTGTTGCAATTGCTGTTCCTCCAGCCTCAGCTCACTTCACGGTTGGACAACTTACCGGTGTCTCACGGTGGAGAACCCAAGACTTTGATCCCCACGTTCCAGGTGTCGTAGGATATGTGTTCCCTGGAGGCGGTTCCGCTGCTTGGGGTGGTGCTCCTTCGAGCGCCTTTCCAGCTCCGGGTTACCAGTCCCCCTATCCAGGTGGAAATCCAGCGGGAGCACCCTCCTCAAGTTGGTATCAGCTTGAGGGCAACGCCTACGCTCCATTCGGCGCAATTCTAACATCAACCGACGACCACGCGAACAAGGGTGACCTGATCTTCGCGATGAACTTCACGCCGCCCGCCGGGTTCGCGGGTAATGTGTACTTCAGAAGATGGTACATCTACATTCCACCTGAATTCGGAACGGTCGTTCGAACTCAGGTAACAACGACGGTCACAGATGACTACAATTTCATCAGAGTGAGCAAGGCAGCTTGGAATGACCCATTCGGACCCGGCTGGACAGTTGTCCAGATCCGTGGAGAAGACGACTGGGGTACTGCTGTCTCTTCCACGAGCATTAACAGTCCAAACCCAACCGTTGACCGTGGTGTAGGTCGCGGTCCAAGACGAGGTATCATGGCGTTCACTGCTGCAAGAGGCTACGCGGAGTGGTTCTATGTCAGGGTCAATGGTGTTACTGCACCAACGATTGCTGGCAGGTACTTCTTCAAGTACATAATGAGAGCCTGCACAGACAGTGGCGGCGGACTTTGCAGTGGCCGCAACTATCTCTCGTATCCACCAAGCTTCTACGATGCCGCGGGAGCCCCGGCGGGATTAGGTATCCCAGTCGGTGCCGACCCCGGATCATTGGCCGTTGATCGAGAGGTTCCAGTTCAGAACTGGCCAGTCTTGCTCGTTAAGGGTGAGATTGACCCAGCCATCATCGATGGTGTTCTGAGATACGCAGGGACCAACACAACCCTCTACGGCACACCACTCAACCTAGCAGGCAGAGTGAGAGCAGTAGGAATTGCAACTGATCCATATACTGGACAATCCACAGGACGAAAGGTTGAAGCACAAGGATACTTCAACGCAACCGCCCATGGCCACTTCGAAATTGAAGGAGTCGCCCCGGGAGTCTACACGATCTACGCTGAGGCTGCCGGGTTCCCCGAGCAAGTCATCGCGGAGAACGTGCAGATTCTTGCAGGCCAATCCTTCCACTTCGACGGCCTACTCAATCCGGGCGTCGTGATCCACGGCCAAGTCTTCTCGAAGCACAACTTCGGCGAAGAAGCTTGGACGCGCGTCGCGCCAATCCGAATTGAGCTCTGGGACTCCAACGACTACACAAACCCAAGCCACATGGTCGCATCATCCCCATGGGACCGGTTCGGTATCGCTAATCCAATAACAGGAAATGGAGGATATGGCACCGGAACCAATGCGCCTATCCAGTATGGTGACGGCCGATTTGACGTCGCGGGCTTGAGCGATGGCTCTCGAATGTCATACGGCTGGTCCCAAGACGAGGCTTCCAACCCACAGACCGGGAACGGTGCATTTCCACAACGCGTGGCCTTCGACTGGGAGTTCGGACCAGCATACTACAATAATGTGAATGCCAACAACAACGGACCCGCAGCATGCGGTACGGTCCAAGTGAACTTTGACGGTACCACATCTGATGTGTGCCGCAGACACGACGGTGTAGGTCCAGCACAGTTCTGGTGGGTCGATCCAGCCGGAATGTTCACCAATGGTGGAGGTTCTGGCAGCTTCATCTACCAGTTCGGTTACAAGATCGGTGGTGCCGCAATCTACGGTGCCCCGAAGGACCTTGATGGTCACGTACCTCAGGCCCTCGTAACCTACATCAACGGTATCACCCCTGGCAGATACTACGTCCGAGCCTACGTCAACGGATATGTCCAAACTACGCTAGATGGCAGAACATTCCAAGACTACTTCTTCGACGTCGCCAAAGACGCGTGGTCAGGCGATGTCTCAGTTCCACTAGACCTACTCAAGAGCAGCTTCATCACGAAGACCATTCACTTCCACGACATCCCAGGCTCACTGATCGAGAACGGAGTTCCGACTACAAGATGGGTGTTCGTTGAGGTTTGGGACGTAAGTTCCGACCTAAGCGCACCAGTCCTTCGTGGCTGGAACATGACCGTTGTTGAAGCAGGAGTCGGAGCCGCAACACTCGACATAACAGGATTCGGGCTACACGGATTCACGCCCACTGCACCCATCTTTGGTCCAGACGGAACAAGTATCGGGTCTGCAGGTTCGCATAGAGTAAGTACGTTCGGCTGGCAGGGACCACCATACGAAGACTATGGTCTACCCGCAGGCACGTACGAGCTCAGAACATACGTGAAGGGTTACGTGCAGCAAACCTTCGAAAGGGTCACCATAGCGCTGAGCAACAGCCCAGCGTCTGTGAGCGACCACATGTGGAAGGGTGCGCACTTCAACGTAACCGTCTTCTCAACCGACTGGGAGCGACCCAGAGTCGAAAGACCTTGGATCTTCCCAGGTGAGGAGATCTACGTATGGTTCACTGACTCTAAGGGCAATGTGGTAGACTTTGACGGCTTCATCAACCAAGGCCTCGTAGCAACGGGTACACCGCCCCACTACATCTACGATCCGACAGCCACACAGGCCAACGATATTCAATGCACCGACAACTGGTATGGACCAGCGTTCCCAGGCCCGCCGCCTGGAGGAGCCGGTGTATGCACGAACTACTTTGAAGGCAACGACGTTTGGGAATACCCAATCCTGGGCGACGTATTCAACCGAGCCTTCTCACAGGTCGTTGCGAACGGAGGCGGCGGTGAACCCGTCTTGCCAACCTCGTTCGACACTGACACATACAGTGTAACAGCCTACACCTACGGCTACGTCCAGAAGAAACCCTTCACCCTATTCGCGCAGAAAGGCAACAGCACAGCAGACATCAAAGTGAACCTAGTTCAAGGTGCAAACATAACACTGAACCTCAAGTTCAAACTTGAGAACATCTTCACCCCAACATTCGCCAACATGAGCATGCGTATGCGCCTGTTCAACGAGAAAGGACAACTCGTAGCCGCATGGCAGACAAGCCCGCTCGACGAGTTCGGCGGGGGAGTCCGATCAGTCAGTAACAACTTCAACCCATCCCAACTCTGCACATTCTATCCGGACATTGCAGGTGCGTTCGTAGCAGGGCAGAGCATAGCCGGAACTGGATTGAACTGCTACGCTTCGGCGTACGCCAGAGGATCCCCCGACTTCCGTAACTTGGTCCTCAACTATGTCCCAGCCGGAACCACCGACTTGCAAGTGAACCTTGCAGGCATAATGGACGCCTACTACGACCCAGCCAAGAAAGGATTTTCTGCAGGATACAACGGTCCTGACGGTAGCCCAGCAACACTTGATGGATCCGATTATCCGTACGGTATTGATGGCTATCCGAACTACCAGGGCAGCTGGACCATCGAAGCTGACTCAGTGTGGTGGTACAATGCGGGCTTGAACAACTTCTACCCACCAGTACAAGGCCTCCTGCAAGGTGAGTCATTCCACACCATCCCAGGCCATGCAAATGGCCTATACGGATATGTGGGTGACGTGCTGTCGGCCAACCACCTCGGACCATACGCGCAACGCAGTGTCTGGACGGTTCCGAACGCACACCTTGGCGGTGAGAGCTCAGTAACCTTCGAACTAGATCAACGCGCCTACCTAGCAGGCCGAATAGACGCTTTCACCTGGAGCGGTGAACTCCGACCGTTATCCTTCGCAGGAATAACAATTGCCGGAGCAGACGGCTTCAAGAACACGGCGTACACATGGGACGGTCAATACGAAACCTTCCTGAACCCAGGTGACTACAACTTCACGATATGGATGTGGTCGCCTACAGGCCAAGGTTTGAAGACTTTGACTGCACCCGTGCACCTGAGCGATGGCCAAACAGCCGTCGGTCAGAACTTCGGCCCACTAGAACGCAGTAACATACCCATCCCAGAATTCTCAGGTCTAGCAGTCGTAGCATTCTCAGCATTAGCAGCGTCACTATATCTACTACGCCGCAGACGCCGATAGGCGCCTAAAGCGTAGAAACTCCCTTCCCCTTTTTCTTTCCCAAACAAGCAACAGGACACTCCGCGCTTCATTCCTAAAGCACTCGAACGGAAAAGGAACCCAGATAATCGCGGTTCTCGGAGCCAATCAGAAAAATCACGCAGGTACCGTAGGGCTCTCAGCGTGGGATGGTTTGGATTCAATCCACCACTAATTCTGCGAGGTAAATGACATTAGTCTTGTCAGTTGAGGGCACCGACTCAATCAGCTTCGCATCAGCGGTTACCAGCGGCGACTTCAGTACTTGGGCAAGACCAAGGTAAATTGCATCATAAAGTGAGAATTGAGTAGAATAAGACAACTCAAGAGCTTTGGTCCAAGCAGTTCTGTTAACTTGTCGGCTCATCGATTCGCGTTCGCGGCTCTTACTTTCATCCGCCTGTCGTACCTAAAAGAAGCTGAAGGCAGAGCATATTGTATGCTGGCGGTCAAGGCTGTTCAGCAGCACTACGTGCCTAGGCCAGAGATTCTTCAGATGCTTGAGCAGTTCCGCCAGATGCTTAACGACTGCGTACGGATTGGGCTTGCTGAAAATGTGACCAGCCTCAAATCACTCTCCACGAAAGCTTACAGTCAACTTGCAACCTACGACATTATGAGTTACTACAAACTCTGCGCGATCAGCAAAGCCACTGGGATCCTGCGGAACCATCGTAAAGCTAGGAGAAAGAATACGGAAACAAAGGAACCTTATGCACGGCGGTTGCAGTTGACAACCTGTTATGGTTTCAAGATTAAGACGATAGAAAAGGCGCTCTCGCTGCCATTCAAGCCTAAGCATCCGTTATCCATCCAGTTGAACGCGCATGTGCTACACGTTCTCTCTGAACCGAACATCCAAATCCGCTCCGTCACACTGACGGATCAACAGTTGAGCATTTCCTACGCGAAGGAGGTTGAACCAATTCAACCTCGCGGCCTAATTGCAATTGACCGAAATCTTGACAATGTGACGACTGCACACTCAGATGGACAGATAACAAGAAATGTTGATTTTGCTAAGGCGACGGAAGTTAAAGCGACGTACCGCGAGATTCGCTCCCATATGCGGCGAAACGATCTGCGCATACGCCAAAGGGTCACTGAAAAGTACGGCCGTAAACAACACGAGAAGGTGAAGCAGATTCTCCACCACGCCTCAAAGCAGATCGTCCTAGATGCGAAACGGAAGGAGTTCGGCATCGTCATGGAGAAGCTCACGGGAATCAGAAAGCTCTACCGGCGAGGGAACTGGCAGGGCAGAGGCTATCGCGGAACCATGAATAGTTGGAGTTACTACGAACTGCAACGACAAATCGAATACAAAGCCAGATGGGAAGGCATACCGGTCATCTACGTGAATCCATACGGCACTTCGGTGAAGTGTTCGATATGTGGGTCAAAAATGAAACCCGAAAGGAACCGACAACTGAAATGCCCATCATGCGGATTCACGGTAGACCGTGACGTAAACGCCGCTAGGAATATCCTAGCGAGAGGCGTGAGGTTCGCGCCAATCGCGCTCCCAACTGAAGCGATGGTACAGAAACCCCGAACTGCGGGTAATCCTGAAAGTCGATGGGAGCGAGTTAACATGTTGAAGCTCCATGAGCCGACAAGTTAACAGAACCCGCCCGCGATGTAACTGTCCCTGAGGAGTCTGGCTGTATCCGAGTGCTCTTCATCCACGGACCGTCTTACCGCGACCGACGCGTCCACGACGTACTTCCGTATCTTCTTTCCCTCCAATATCGGATCGTCTCTGCACTGTTATAGTCCAGGTGGCCGTGCTCTTCTCGCATTTTCTCGAAGATTAAGTCGGTGAGCTTGGCTGCCTCTCTGACTCTGTCCCAGTTTCGCCCAGAACTGCGGTTTTCCATCTTTATTCTGAACTCTATAGCGTCCCGGACGACGGCCGACCAATTAGCATTCTCTAGCTTGCGCATCTCTTTCCTCAGCCGTTCCGAGAGTCTGACCGAAATGATGGCCAAATCATGTCGTCAATACACTGTACATACAGAGACATAAGTGGATTGACTCATCTCATTTTCATATACAAATTTAATACAGAAGATTAATGAAACATGCCACGTAGGGGCACGGTTCAAGGTTTGACTTGAGATGGTCTCTTCGCGTCCTGCACAAAAAGGATTGAAGACTGAGTTCGTCAAGATTGCCGACTACTACGAACGTGTATGGAGAACAACGAAGCAGTTAGACTCGACAGCTGTGCGGATTCTCAAAGGAATCCAGAAACTGGGTCCAAGAAATCTGTTGGCCGTTTCACGATACACCAAGATACCCTTCTCATCAGTTTACATTCGTATTGGGAAGCTGGAAGCTGCAACTGGGCCCGTGGCTTTTGCTTCGCCGAATGCAGCGAAGCTTGGCCTCGCTCAAGCGGTCGTGCTGACGGCGGCCAAGCCCGGCTGCGAGGACAGAGTCACTGAAGCTCTGAAGGTCCCCAAGTATTGGCGCATGATTATTCGGGCCGAGGGAGGCTACACTCATGACGCCTTCTACTATGTGCCATATCAGTACGTGAAGGCCTTCCAACAATACATGAGAAGCCTGGTTGCTCAACGCCTAGCCGAAAAGAACACGGTCCTAATGATAGGTGAGTACTTGCCCAACAACATCAACTTCGACTACTACGATCCAAAGAAGTTGACATGGAGATTTTCTTGGAACAACTGGTTGAGAGGACTGTCAAATCAGAGACCCACGGGAGCAATTGAGGATCCGAAGGACTACAGGATCGCAGTGGATGGCCGCGACCTTCAGCTCCTAAAGCAACTTCAGGTCGACGCTAGGATGAAGTTCGTAGACTTGGCCAGACCGATTGGAATCACGCTTCAGGCCGTCAAGTATAGGTTCGACAAGAAACTCGTGAGGAACAAGGTCATCGGCGGATACGCCATAACAACCTTCCCATACGCACCAGAGATCGCCGCCTACTATCACATCATGGTTGACTTCCCAAGCACATACACGATGAACAAGTTCTACTCCTACCTGAACGAATTGTTCTTCGTCGTCGGACGCGCGAAAGTCCTAAAGCGGAACACCCTGATCCTGAGAGTCCTAATTCTAGATTCACAAGTGCCGAACCTCTTCAGGTTCCTGTCCGAACTGTGCAAACGACACATCCTAAGCTCCTACTCGGCACTGAGACTACGCCTTGACTCAAGAGACAAACAAACAATCCCAATCCAACTCTTCGACAACAGAACCGGATGGGCATTCAACTTGGACAAGTATGCGGCGGAGCTCAAGAAACTCGCATAGAGAACCGATGGCTGACCAGAAAGGCCATAAGGTCATCCCGCCAAGGAATTGTCTGAACCTCTTTGGGACATGTAGACGTCAAGCTCAGGCTGACGAATCCGGTTGATTCGTCCAAGCCAAGCGTCGAGGCTATGGCGCTTGTCGACACTGGCGCGACGTTCACTACCATCCCTAGAGGTATGGCAGAGAAGCTGGGATTGCGGGTGATGGGGAAGCGAAGAGTCAGAACTGCAACCCAGATCGAAACGCTCGATCAAAGTTTCGCATCATTAGAGATCAATGGAAACACCACTGTCAATCCGGTGCTGGTCAGTGAGACACTGGACAAGGTATTGGTTGGTGTCATCACACTAGAGGCACTTGGATTAATGGTTGACCCACTAACCGGAGAGCTCAAGGAATCAGAAACCTATCTACTGTAACTTCACAATCGGCGTCAACCGCATCTTCTCCTCTAGTTCTTCGAAGGTGACTTTTCTGTGATATCGCTTCTGCCAATTAGGTGCCAAGCGATTCAAGATCGGACGTGGAGTTGTTTGAGCTTATGACTGCGAACGGCAGAAAGAAGTAGCAGCGCAGGTGTCCCCAACTGAAACTCTTCCTCGGAATAGTGTTCGCCTTGCTTCAGCTTTGGAATTGAATCCACTCTCTGTGGTTTGAGCTACAACCTTATATTATCGGGTGCACTAATGCATTGATGCGTTGATGTATTAATGACCCGAGTAGATGGACCGTTAGCAAACCTTTTCGGAAACCCGCAAGGCAGAGCAATAGCAAAGGTGCTCGACCAATCAGTTCTAGTTGGAAACATGGAACAAACAGTCCGTATGCTCGCCGACTCGACGGACCTCGACTATAAAACTATCCAGAAATCGTTGAAAAGGCTTGAGCGCTGGGGTTTTGTCAGAAAGAGCCGAAAGGTTGGCAACGCCCAAACCTATAGGTTCAATGTGGAGTACCACCTGCACGACCTAGTGAACTTCGCCCGAAAGATGCAGCTAACTCCGATTAAGGGACATTGAAATGTAACAGTAGTCTGACTGGAATTGTTGAAAACCTCTCCGAATGTCTGATGACCAAATATGTTCAGGATCTCATCCCCGACATTGAGAGAGAAACAGACCTTACCGATCGAACTCTTCAACGAAAAAACGGGCTGGGCCTTCAACTTCGAGAAGCATATGTCCGAGCTCAAAAGACTCGCGTAGAGAACCTACAACAGACTAGGCCATGAGATCAACCCATTACAGAACAGACTTGGTTTCAATAGTTCGCAGGTCTTAATCCAACCGGCAGGGTGAACCCGACAATCAAGGGCGCAAATTCGGTCCCACGTGTAGCATAAGAAGTCTTTTCCAACATGACACACTACATCAACCTTGCCACGGTAGGTGCTTGCGGTTTCTTCGACCTCGCCGTTGCCGCAGACTGTGATCCTCCAGACGTTTGCGGCGCATCCACCACACTGACACCAGCACTATGGCCGCGATTAAAGTCGCCACAGTTAGGATCACTGAGGTTGACCGGTTCGACTCGCGATTGCTTGGTTGTGTGGATGGACTGCTTGACGTGGTCGGCATGCTCACCGAGAAGTTGATTTCATAATCGTGAACGCGTGAACCTCCAGCTGAAAGGATTCGATCTCCCGACGCTGAGATGGCTGTTGAAATGACTTCGAATCCTTCCTGAAATTCTCTTATGGGTTCCTGATGATTCCTGAAGACGTAGAGTTTTCCATCTTGGCTTCCAGCCACCGCAATCGTCCCATTCGAAGATATGCTCGTCGTAGTTATGCCGCCCGAGGATGAGGAGTTCCACAACGATCTCCCCGAGACTGAATCGAACATGCGAACTGTAGAGTCTAAACCGCCACTCAATGCTCGGCTTCCATCCTTGGAGATTGAAACTGAGCGTATCATTCCGCCACTTTTGTAAACTCTTATCGGTTCAGGTCGGCTTCCGAAAATCAGCACCGAGCCATCATTTGCGCCTGCAATAATGCGTTGACCATCAGCTGAAATATCAACCGCTCTAACTGAATCGTTGCTTTCGTAGCTCCAGATCAGATTGCGAGCGGAGGAGTTGAACAACATCACTTTGCGCGTATAGGTGCCAGCGACCAACACCCCACCGTCATCCGATAGAGCCACTCCCAGAACAGTCTGTTCTCCTCCATGCACTATGATGGGCTTGCTACTGTTTCTGATGTAGAGGTATACGTATCCGTAGAACGCCCCTCCAGCCAAGTACATGCCATTCCGGGACATGGCCGTTGTCAAGACTGGTCCATCAGTCGACGCCGTCCATAGTGGTCGATTTG
>Ga0315279_10003479_pt1 | contig 21880 bp, 19 predicted proteins | sample YL17G06_20_MG_FD_203694 | JGI IMG/M metagenome (GOLD analysis project Ga0315279, IMG submission 203694) | Sediment microbial communities from Yellowstone Lake, YNP, Wyoming, USA - YL17G06_20 | ecosystem: Environmental > Aquatic > Freshwater > Lake > Sediment | place: USA: Wyoming | collected... | reverse complement strand
TACCTTCTGCGTTGATAACTTTTTCAGCCTCTAATTTTTCTTTACTTATAGCAGTAATTATTCCATCTTTAACTCCTATCCAGCAATCTATTAACCTACCATCTATAAATACCTTATCTGATTTAATGGCGAGATCAAGTTTTTTCATAGCTCATCCTCCAGATATTACTTATCTTGGCAATCTTTTAAACTACCCCACTAAATTTTACATTAACTTACTTATCTATTCTTCAATTTTCTTATTATCTTTTTCTCTTAATAAATTTTTCTACATTTTTATGATTACTGAACTTATTTTCTGTGAATTTAGCACATTAATAAATTTCATCTAATGTTGATTTTATCTCTTTTAAAGATTCAAAAACTAGATTTGGCTTAATTGTAGAATTAATTAGATCTTCTTTTTTTGTTTCTCCTGTTAATACAAGAATTGTAATCATTTTATTGTTATTTCCCATTGCAATATCTGTATACAATCGATCGCCAACGTAAGCTATTTCAAAATCTTTCAGTTTTGTATAGTCAAGTATATATTGAAGAGTATAATGCGACGGTTTTCCAAAAAAAACTGGTATAACCCCTGTTGATGCAGTAATTAATGCACATATTGAACCACAATCTGGTATAAATCCTGTCTCGGTTGGACAGTTAAAATCAGGATTAACGGCAAACACAGGAACATTATTTCTTATAAAATCACATGCTTTCGATAAACGCTTATATTCAAGCGTTGTGTCAAAACCAACAATTATTAAGCCAGGGTCATCCTCAACAATTTTAATATTCGCATTAATAAAATCTGCTTTCAAATAATCAGTGCCTAAAAGATATACTTTTTTATCGGACATGTATTTTTTAATATATTGAATAATGACTTGGTTTGAAATTAATACTTTATCGCCTTTAATTTTACAACCCATTTTCTTTAGTTTTTCTATATAATATTTAACATTTTTAGAAGAATTATTAGTAAAAAAATAAAAATCTTTTCTATATTTTTTTAAACATTCTAGAAAATCTAAAGAACCACCGTATAGCTTATCCCCAAGATAGAAAGTACCATCCATATCAAGTACAAAACATTTTACCTGCTTTAATATATCTTTAGCTTTGTCTTTATCAGATAAGCATTTATACTCTTGCTCTTTAATAAAATAATCATTAATATTTAATGCAAATTCTCTTAGTAACCCTAAATCCCATAAAAGTTGCAGTACTGTATATCTACTCCTAATCTCTTTTGCAAATATTATACTATTTAAAATAGTATTACTATCTACACCCACTTGTAAAGGGTTAATGGGTGCATCTACTTTCTGTAATATTGCCTCAATTTCTTTAGCGCTGGGAACAATCTTTTTTATTGTTCGAATAATATCATTCCATTTACTTTTAATAATTTGAATACGTTTATTGTATTTTTCTATAGAATTCTTCTGCACCCTTTCCTCTAATGCAATAATACCAGGGGCCGCAGTTTTATAAGTTTTTTCAATACATTTTACCCATTCTTCTTGATTAAAACTATTTACTTTATCCATTGCATTATTGAAATTTACTGTTTTTGTTACCAGTAATTCATATAATTTTGTAATTATAATCGTTGTAATTCCTACTTTTGTTCCGTGCAGTATGGCTTTTTTGCCCTTAAGTAAAAACATCATTTCCCAAAAATGAGAGAGGTGGTGTTCAGAACCTGAAGCGGGTCTTGAATTTCCTACAAAACTCATTGCAATACCACTTAATACAAGCCCTTCCATAAGATTTTTAATTGCGAAATTATCTCTATTTTTAATGCCATCAATATTGCTCACACATTTTTGAATAGAACTTCTTATAATATTAACGACAGTTTCACAATAATATTCTCCATTAATAATCCTACCCAATTCCCAATCACATAGACATGTATATTTTCCAAGCATATCTCCTAAGCCCGCTGTAATCATTTCCATAGGAGCATTTTTAATAATATTAATATCTGCTATAATAGCTTTGGGAGAAATAGCTTTATATGTTGTTTTTAAATCATTGACAATTAACGATGAAACAGTTGAAGCGTATCCATCCATTGAAGGTGCAGTTACTACAATAAAATAGGGAATACTTAATTTATAACTCAGATATCTTGATAGATCGTTTAAAGTTCCCGAACCAATAGCAAGAATTAAGTCTATATCTCTAGTAATTTGAATTAGAAGTTTACCAATTGCTTTTTCATCTGGAATTAAATGTTCTTCATCTTCAAAAATGTATTTTTTTAAATCAAACCCATTTCCCTGTAATGCTGTTTCAGTAATTTCTCCGGCAACTTTATAAGTATTGGCATCGGCAATAATAAAGATTTTTTTAAAATTATATTGGTTTATTAGAGAAGGTAAAAAAGCAATTGCTTCTTTTTCTATTATAATATTATCGACATCTACTCTATGTTCTTTGCCGCAATTACAAGTAACCTTTGTCTTAAGAAAATCTTTAATTTTAAATTCTTTTAAATTTATCAATTAATCCTCCTTATAATACTTTGGGATTTATAATACTATATAAAAACTCACCGCATAGAAGTAATAATAAATTATTTGTAACAATTTCGGATTAATAATCTATTATTTCATGCGCGGAACCAACCAAACAAGAAGACAAAACGATATTTCTTAATTTTAAAATAGGCTCTTTTAGATACGCATCTAAGACAGCTTCAGTAATTTTTTGCACAAATAAACCCAATAGTTTCTGGTATTGTTTTGCAATTAACATTTACAAAATCCGCTTTTTCCTATATTAAAGCATCCAAATCAAATAACTGCGCATTAATATCTTTTATATCTTTGCCATTCAAATACAAGTTAGCAATTAATAATTCCATATCAAATACAAGTGTACGTTTTGCCACTTCTCTCCTTATTGTATCATACCCAATTATACCTATTTTTTCTTATGTAATACAGTTCCACTATATAGAAAAAAAGGAACTTTCGAATCAATAGACCATTCCGAAGTAATGGTTCTGACTCCCATTTTATCCTCGTAATCTACTCTGGTTAATTCATTTGTATATTTTAAAAGATAATCGCTATGAACAATATTTCTAATCAAAGCCTACAATAATCTAAAAGTATATTCTGTTACAGAAATTGTTTTTCTACCAATTAAATACAATACCGGTATTCCTCTAGAAATAGCTACTTCAATGTAAATGCTTGCTTAAGATTCATTCTGTAACAGGCAATAATTTTCAACTTATTTGCAACCAAAATTACCTATTCGCTAATTATTTAAAATTCAGTTATTATCATTCAATATTTTAACTTATTCTTTTGTATGCTTAAAACTTTCTATGTCCTGTAAGTCCATACTTAAAATTTTTACTTTACTAAGATATGGTAACAATTGTTTTAAAAAGTTTTTTGTTTAACGTACAGTGACTAATATATTTATAATAATATATTAATCACTTTTCTTTAATTAAATATTTGTTAACTTAAATAAATCATCTTTTGTATGCTTATATATATTTATATAAACTTCAAATAATTCTGCATAGCGCTCGTGCCATGTATTATCAGGCATGATAACCTTTTTTATTTTTATTGATTTCCGGATAATATCCCTAACGTTATTATATAATTTTACCCCTACACCTGCTAATAGTGCATCTCCAAATGGAGCTCCTGTTGAGATTTCAGGTACTAATATAGGCATATTAAGCATTGATGCCTTAATTTTAAGCCATAAATCACTATTACTTCCCCCGCCTACTGCTTTCAGTTTATTAACTTTCAAACCTAATTTAGTTACTTCTTTTAAATTATGGTATAAAGCAAAGGAAGTTCCTTCCAAAATCGCTCTAATCATTTGCTTACGGGTAGTATTTAATTTTAATCCAATAAACATTCCTCGTGCATGTGAATCCCAGATAGGTGATCTTTCTCCCATCATATAAGGTAAGAATAATAAATTACCTGCTCCTGCCTCTACTTTACTGGCTTCTAAATCCATAAGTTCAAAAATATCAAGATTTAATTTTTGAGCTACTTTTTTTTCAGTATTACCAAATTGATCTCTAAACCATTTTAAACATGCCCCCATAGAGCTCATTGCTCCAAATATTAAACAATGATTTCCGAACCCTTGATACATGGCTATCAAATTTTCATTATTTTTCCATTTATCAGAAGCTATAAGTAAAACCGTAGAAGTGCCAGTCATTTCAACTGCTTCACCAGAATTAATAACTCCTGCTTCTATAGCCGCGGCAGAACCATCAACCGTACCTGCAATTACAGGAATTCCTTTACTTAAACCTGTCATTGCTGCTGCCTTTTTAGTTACTGTTCTAATAATATCTGTACATTCATAAATTTTCGGTAATATCTTTGGAGAAATATCCAACTGCTGACATAATTCTTGAGACCATCTATTTTTATTTTTATCATATATTTTTGAAAGACTGGCATGCACCTTGTCTATTGAAAAACATCCAGTTAATTTATAATTTACGTATCCATTACATTGTAATATTTTATGAGTACGATTTAGTAAATGGGGTTCATTTTCCCTAAACCATAATAATTTTGGAAAAGCAAAATATGGATCAATGCGATTTCCAGTAATTTCCTTTATTTTTACTTCCCCTATTTTTTGTCTTAAGAAATCACACTCTTTTTCCGATCGCCGATCCATCCATATTAATGCATTGCGTAAAGGATTTCCCTTTATATCTAAGGGCAGCACTGTGGGGGCCTATGAACTAACTCCAATAGCAGCAATTTCATATTTGTTTATCTGGAGATTAGTTGTAATTTGAGAAATCGTTTCTACAGTCGCTTCCCACCATTGCTCAGCATCTTGCTCTGCCCACCCAGCTTCTGGAAAAAATGTCGGATATTCAGCACTTTCTTGGGTTAATATCGACCCATCTAAAGCAAATAATACAGATTTAACATTTGTTGTACCAATATCAATACCTAAAATACATTTACTCATATTAGCTGCTCCAAATATATTTAAAAAACCTTTGAACAAAGCAAATAACCAACCTGCATAGCAGGTGGCTTTTTTGTCTCACCCAAACCTATAGCGCTACACAATATCCACGAATTAAAAAAATAGTTTCCCCAATAGGGCTTCCTTTTGAGAGCAGGATAACTTTTGAAGAGTTTTATCAATATCTTGCCTTTAATATTCCCATTACTTCGGATATCGATAATCTGGGAAGCATAGAAGATACCGTATGTATATGGTCTTCTTTTACATTAAGCTCTAAACGCTCTCTTTAACTCCTTTCCATTTATCCATCGTATAACATCTTCTACTATCATTTTCGATTGGTATGTCGGTACATCATCAGAAGCACCTGCAATATGTGGGGTAAAAGTAATATTTTCCATATTTAAAAGTGGATGATTAGAAGGTATAGGCTCATACCAGTATACATCTAAAGCTGCACCCGCTATCTTTTTATTCTCTAATACTTTAATCAATGCATCTTGTTGAATAATCGATGCCCGAGCAGTATTAATAATGTATGCATTAGATTTCATTAGTGAAAGCTCCTTTTCACCAATTAAACCTATTGTTTCTTCCGTAACCTTACAATGAATAGAAACAAAATCAGCTGAGCTTAAAAGTGTATTTAGGGATACTAATTTTACCATTATTATTTTTGCATCTTCTTTAGAACAATATGGATCATATGCAATAATATTCATACCAAATGCTTTTGCAAATTTTGCTACACGTTTCCCAATGTTTCCTAACCCAATTAATCCTAACGTTCTACCTATGAGTTCGTATCCTCTAAATTTTTTATATGGACTGTTTTCGTCTATATTCCACATCACATCATCCTGATGAGGTATATTGTATATATCCCCGACAGGTTTTCCTAAATATTTTCCAATTTTCATGCTATGATATGCTCTTGCAATATGACGTAATTCTGCTAACATTAATCCTATGGTAAATTCGGCCACTGAATTTGCATTACGTCCTGGTGTATAAATTACAGGTATACTCATAGCACTCGCTGCTTTTACATCAATATTAACAGGATTGCTTCTCGGACATCCAATTAATTTTAGTTTTTTTGAACTCTTTATAACTTTTTTTGTTATATTTTCATAACTTGCAATTAGTATATCTGTATCTTGTAATATCTCTATAAGTTCATCTTCATTAAATAATTTCCCATTTTTAACCCAACCTGTCATAGTTACATCACAATATTCCCTTAATTGATTTAGTTCATTTTCAATAATTGTTGCAGTTACTACAGCCTTGTATTTTTTCATAAAAATAGCCCTCTCACTTAATTATGTCTATAGTCAACCATAATTTTTATATTTTTGCATTTGATATAAAAAAACAATTTTAATCTATCTACTACCTTTGTCCATATTTTTCTAAATAAAACTTACGCATAAGATCAACATCTTCATTTGTTAAACATACAGGACCACCAAATGCTTGTGTGTCAATAAATACCTTAGATGCTTTTTCTACGATCTGAGCTGTTATTAAAGCCTCATTTAAATTTCTTCCAAGACAAACAGGACCATGATTTGCTAAAATTATAGCATTTCTATTCTCAAGTTTTTTTATCGCATTTTTTACCATTTGTTCTGAGCCCGGTAATGCATATTCTGTAATTCTTATAGAACCCCCTACAATTTGTACCATATCATCAAGTATAGGTGGTATATCTTTGCGGGCTGCAGCAACACTACTTGCATTAATAGAATGAGTATGCATCACCGCATTTATTTCTGGACGTGCTTTATATATTTCTGCATGAAGCGGAAACTCTATAGATGGCTTCAATTTTCCCACATAACTCAAGTCATCTATATTTGCCAAGACCATATCTTCTGGTTTAAGTACATTATAACTCATTCCGCTTGGTGTGATAATCATATAATGTTTATTTACTCTTGCACTAATGTTTCCCCAGGTACCTGCTACAAGTCCCATTTTAAACATTTTTATTGAAGTTTCTAGCACTTCTCTTTTGATATCTTCTAATTCCATTTTATCAACAACCTCCTTAAATATTAATTTAAAATATTATATTATTTTATATAGGCACAACCATTCTTGTAGCAACAAAACCGAGGTTAAAAATTTGAATGATAATTTTTTACACTCATTCATATTTTATACTTAAATGGAGAGGTATTTTATTTTAGCGGAAAATTCCTATTTATTAAAGTGGAAAGGGGAACAAATTCTGAAGCAAGTTGGGACAAATGATAATCTGTTAAGGTGACTACCACATCTGTAAAAATCTGGTAATCCTATAACGCTATATAATACCTTCATTCTTAATTTCCCATTATTAATTGCTATATAATTCTGAATTCCTAGCTTTCCAAAAGTTTTCCATTTCTATTCTAAGGTTTTTAAATATATTATAAAATCGCTTATATTGAATATGTTTATTTATGTCAGGAATAAATTTTGTTTCTTCCTTTCTTTTTATTCCAGAAAAATCATTACTATGTGTTAAACTAACTTTTAAAGTACTGACTATCCCAGCTATGCCTAGTTGCTTTACTATAGGACGCACCACTTTTTTCCCCAAACAATCAGAAATCATTTGACATAACATTTTGCTTTTTGAACCTCCACCAGAAATATAAACCATATCATAAATTTGCGGAAGTGATTGATAACAATCATATAATGAAAATACAAGTCCTTCGTATGCTGCTTTTACCAAATCTATTTTATTGTGTGTAGATTTTAATCCATAGAATCCTCCACACGCAAACGAATTTTTAAAAGGAGCTCTTTCTCCATATATATATGGATGGTATATAATACCCCTACTCCCTAATGGTACTTTTAATAGTCTATTCTCTAATTGTTTAAAAGTTAAATCAGGATAAAAAATATTTTTTATCCAATCTATTGTTGATGTACCGTTTAATGTTGGCATGAGGTTCATATATTTTTCTGGTACTATATAGCATATTCCCATCCCATTTTTAAAGTCTATATAGTTTTTATCAAGTATAATTTCGTTACATAAAGTAGTACCTACTATCGTACATGCTTCTCCATTTTGTTTTATCCCAGCTCCCAATGCAACTGCTGCAACATCGACTGCACCTGCAATTACAGGTATGCCTTCTTTAATGCCTGTTTGATTACTTGCAATTTTCTTGACATTGCCAATAATAGTTGTAGATGGTACAGCTTCGGGAAACAATTTCTCACATTTTCCCAAATCCATTATTTCTAAAATTTCACCAACATATTTTTTTTTAAAAATATTTAACAAAGCAGTTGAGGCATCTGAATAGTCTGTTACTAATTCTCCTGTAAGCATAAAATTCAACCAATCTTTGCAATGAAGAATAGTTGATATTTTTTTAAAATTTTCTTTTTCTTTTTCTTTTAACCATTTTAATAATATATGTGGTGATCCTGCATAAATAGGATTTGCAAAATTCTTTATGCAAATTTTATCAATATCATCCCTATTTGATATTTTTAAATTTTTTGTACGTGTATCATTCCATAACAATGCGTTTCTTACAGGTTTACCTTTGCTATCAACCGGCCATAATCCATCGCCCTGCCCTGTTATACCTATTCCAACTAATTTATTCCATATTTGTGGGTTCCTTTGGCTAAGTGACCTTGTAATTTTACACATTATATTCCATAATTCCATCATGTTAATTTCGCATGCACCCTCAAAGGGAAATAATACTTTTACAGGTATACTTACAATATCAATTTGATTCCCTTCACCGTCAATTAATGCTGCCTTTATTCGCGAAGTACCTGCATCTATGCCTAAAAAATACACAAACTATCATCACCTCACCATAAAAGACTTATATAACATAAAAAATATTTAACTATACTATTTGATTAAATTTTAGACTATTTCCTATTTCTATTATTCATTGAATGGAGTAACTAAGGAATTAAAATGACTTTAAGAGAATTTTCTCCTTTTTCAGCTATTTTAAAAGCTTTTTGCCAATCTTTTAGCGGTAATTTATGAGTAACAACTCCTTCTGTCGGCATTTTATTATTTCCGATCCATTCAATAACAGGCTCATAGCAATATGGGCTAAGATGAGACCCGTATAAATTTAATTCTTTTCTATCACTTATAATACTCCAATCTACTGTCGTTAAATCTCCAAAAACACTAAATTCTATAAATGTGCCCATTTTTCGAATCGCTTCAAGTCCTTGTTGTACACTCTTTGGATGACCTGTTGCTTCAATATAGACATCACAACCATAACCATCAGTCATTTTAAGTATTTTTTTAACAACATCTTCTTTTGCTGGATTCATTACGATATCGGCACCAAATTTTTTAGCAAGCTCTAACCTATCTTCTTTTAAGTCCAATACTACAAATTTTTTTGGATTCCTCATTCTGATAGCTCCTACCATTCCAAGACCAAGTGTTCCTGCCCCTGATAATACAACAAAATCTTCATTAGTAATATTTGCTCTGTCAACACAATGCTTTGAACAAGCGTACGGTTCAATTAGAATTGCTTTTTCAATCGGAATATCTTCCGGCACAGAATAATTTAAAGCTTCTTTGGGGAATTTCATATATTCTGCCATCCCGCCATTTACATTATTTTGAAACCCATATACATCATGTTTTTGACACATCCAATGTCTTCCTGTTTTACAAAATTTACATTCCCAACAGGGAACAATCTGTTCTGATATCACCCTATCACCGATATTAAATTCTCCTTTTACATTAGAACCCATTTCTACGATATTACCTATAAATTCATGTCCTGGAATCATAGGTGCTTTAATATATGATGGATTTCCTTCTCCTCCCCAAAAACTTGGCGCGCCATGGTAGGCTTTTAGGTCTCCTGCACATATTCCACATGCTTCAACTTTGATAACAATTTCACCTTCGTTTGCTTTTGGAATAAAAACTTCCTCTAATCGATAGTCTCCCGGTGCATGCGCAACGAGTGCTTTCATTTTTATAGGCAATTTAGACATTATAATCCTCCTTCTTAAATATAATACATTCTTAATATAATTAATACTCTACGGACATAATATAAAGTAATTTATCACTTTAATTAAGATTGCTAATCTTGTTCCTTTATTTCATTAAGTTAAGCATCGCTTAACATTTTATAAAAATAATATTTTACTATAATTATGCACTAATCACTTTTTCTGTTTTAGGGTGGAATAAATGTAATTTGTTTTGATCGTAAAACAACTCTAACTCTTTATCTTTTTTTAATTCCATATCAATATTACAATAAACAGAAAATTTAAGATCTCCACTTTTTAAAACCAGATGCATGTCTTCACCTAAAAATTCTTTTACTTCAATTATTCCCTTAATAGACTTCTGTTTGTCAGATACCTTTCTTATATAAATATTTTGCGGCCTCAGACCAAGAATTACTTCTTTGAAATTTAATTTATATAATTCTTTAGCTATTTTAGCCTCTGGAATAAATTTAAGTGAACTATTTTCAACTTTTAGAATAATTTCATCTTTCTCTGAAATTATTTTGCATTTCATAATATTAATTGGAGGTTGACCAACGAAACCTGCAACAAAAAGATTTATAGGATTATTGAAAATTTCATCTCTTGTACCTACCTGCTGTAATTCTGCAAAATTCATAACCCCAATTCTTTTACCCACAGCAATAGCTTCTGTCTGGTTGTGTGTAACATATAACATAGTTGAGCTAAATTTATGATTTATCTCTTTTATTTCAGCTAATATTCGATACCTTCTTTCTATTTCAATATGTGAAATAGGTTCATCCAGTAAAAATATAGATGGATCTCTTACCAATGCACGCGCTAATGATACTCTTTGCTGTTGCCCTCCGCTTAAGGCAGTTGTTTTTAAATCAAGGACATCTCCGATTCCCAATATTTCACTTATATCCTTAATTCTTTTTTTAATTATATTAGGATCTATTTTTTTTGCTTCTAAACAAAGTGCAATATTTTCCTTAACAGTTAAATAAAAATATAATGCATAATCTTCAAATGCAAGAGCTATATTTCTTTGTGCGGGAGTTAAATTATTCGAAAGATTATCACCTATGTACAATTTTCCTTTGGAAATTTCCTCGATACCAGCTATCATCCTTAAAGTAGAAGTCTTTCCACAGCCAGATGGGCCTAATAAAACCATAATTTCTTTATCTCTTATATCCAGATTTAAGTTTTTAACTGCTTCGACTTTTCCTTTTTTGCTCCAATAATATTTATACACATTTTTTAGTGAAACTGACGCCATAAAAAACTCCTTTACTCTTTTAATTTAATATTTTCATTTGTTTCCTTATCAAAGAATATTAATGATTGATCATCAAAACTTAACCATAATTCTTGTTTATATCTTAAAGATAAATCTGGATCATTAACTGATATAGTTAGATCTAAGTTTTTAATTTTTGCATAAAACACCGACTGATTATCGAGAACTTCGAACGTGCTACAAATAGCTTTTAAATTATAAACATCTGAAGGTTTATCTGAAAAACTTATAAGATGCGGTCTGGCCCCTACTAGATATTCACTTTTCCCATAAATTTTTAAAAGTTTTAAAACATTACCAGAAATATTAAAGACAAAATCTCCTTTAGGACAATATAATTGACTATTTTCAAAATTAACTGAGCAATCAAATAAATTTATTTCTGGCCATCCTACATTTAACGCAACTATTGTATTTTTTGGAAAATTATAAATTATTTCTGGAATCCCAATTTGTTGTATTTCTCCCTTATTTAAGAACATTATTCTGTCTCCAAGAGAAATGGCTTCTTTATAGTCATGAGATGTATATATAGTAGTAGTTCGAAATTTTTCTCTTAAAAAATGAAACTCGGTCCTTAATTGATTTCTTATCTTAGCATCTACATGGGCTAGTGGTTCATCTAATAATAATACCTTAGGTTCTTTTATTAATGCTCTACCTAGAGCTACTCTTTGTTTTTGTCCACCACTTAATTCTGAAGGCAGTCTATCCAATAAATGATTTATATTTAACATCTTTGTAAATTTGTCTACTTTTTCCTTTATTTGTTTTGTATTATATTTGTTCTTATTTGCTGATGATTTAAGTGGATTTGCGATATTACCAAAAACTGTAAAATTTGGATATAAAGAGTAGTCTTCAAATGTTAGAGCAACATCTCTTTTAGCTGTTGCAATATTATTTATTAAATCTCCATCAAAATAAATTTCACCATTTTCTGGATTCTCCAATCCAGCAATTACTTTTAAAAATGTAGTCTTGCCAGCCCCAGAAGGTCCAAGGATAATAAAAAATTCTCCATCGTTAATCTCAACTGACAAATTATTGAGTGCAACTACTTTTTCAAATTTCTTTGTAACATTCTTTAATGATATCTTGGGCATTTTATCCTCCAAATTTTTACTAACCATAAATATTGTAAATACAACAAATTAATAGGTATACCATCTATTAAAACAAATATCTAATAATTATCTTCTTATAGCACCCATACTCAAACCAGAAATTAAATATCGTTGCAAGAAAATAGAAAGAATTAACAAAGGTAAAGCCGCTCCAATACATATAGCAGCAACTTCCCTAAACATGATAGCATCAGGAGTAAGATATCTCATTGCTTGAATAGTCACGGGCTGTACATACACCGCAGCTAGTATCAGTCCAAATATAAAATTATTCCAGCAATAAATAAATGCTAAAAGACTCCCTGCAGCAATTCCACCTTTAGCTAAAGGTAATGCTAATCTAAAAAAAATCCAAATTCTTGAATATCCATCAACCATTCCTGCTTGCTCAATCTCTATTGGAATATCTTCTATATATCCTCTTACGATCCATACTATCATAGGTAAACTAATCAGCTGATATACCCAAATCAGGGAGATATAACTGTTATATAGGCCAATTTTTGAAAATAATAAATAAAGAGGTATAATAACCAACAGTGGTGGCGCGAATCTAAAACTAAGAATTGTAAAAGCTATATCCTCTTTGCCTTTAAATTTGTATCTAGCTAATACATATGCTGCTGGCAAGCCAACAGCTAAAGATATTAAGATAGTGCTTACAACAATAATTATACTGTTCTTAATGCCCACTAAAAACCATGATTCAACACCGGCCGAAACACCTACATCACTAATTACTTTTACCAGACCTAATATATATTGAAAACCTTTGATAGTAGGTTGAAAAAAAAACTTAGGTGGATAAGTAACAATATCAAGATTAGTTTTTAATGCCATAGTAAAAATCCAATATACAGGAAATAATAAAAAAGAAAAGCTTAATATTAACACTATAAATGTTGGTAAATTTACAAAAATATTTTTTCCAATTTTTTTTCTTTCTTTCATTATTTATCCTTTCTATAAATATCTTACTTAAATATTTATCTTAAATTTTCTCGCAATACATGCCAATATTTAATTAACCAAAAACAAATAATATAGACAATTAGCCACATAACCAACATAATAGATGCCCCATATCCTATCCTATAGTAACTAAATGCCTGGGTATAAGCTTCAACTTGAAAATTCATTAATGTGCTACCTGGCCCACCCCTAGTTAAACCAAAAACAATATCAAATTGAGCTATTGAATCAATAAATCTAAAAACTAAGCATATAATAATATAAGGCATAAGCAATGGCAACGTAATTTTTCTAAAGGATGTCCATTTACTTAATCCATCTACACTAGCAGCTTCAAGAATCCTTGGAGGTATACCTTTTAAGCCGGCTAAAATTATAACAGCAATAAATGGGGTAAACATCCAAACATCTATTAATACTACCGAATACAAAGCATAGCTAGAAGTTCCAGCCCAATTAAATTTTCTCTGAATACCAAATGGACTTAAAATATAATTTAAAATACTATATTCAGGATTCATCATTAGTTTCCACATAATAGTTCCTATAATAGGCGAAATCATTAATGGAAAAAGTAAAAATGGTCTTAAAACCTTTCCTAACCAAGTATCTTGATTTAATGCAAATGCAATGATAAATCCTAATACAAACTCGAAAAAAAGCACTAAAAAACAATAAGAAAATGTAACCTTAGCATTGTGCCAAAACATACCACTTCCAAAATATTGTAAATAATTATTAAAACCTATAAAATGAACATCTTTGCTTATTAAACTAGCATCGGTGAAAGAAAAATAAATACTGTAACCAAACGGCACTAATATAAGTATTAATACTAATAGAGCAGGTAAAAGTACAAATATTGGCCCCTTTTCAACTAATCTAGACTTCAAAATAACACCATTCATGTCTTTTTCTCCCCCTAAAAAAATACCTCTTACTTTAAATTATGTTGGACATGTTAATCTCTTATATTTATTTTGTTGTTTTACAATTTTAGATTAACATGTCCAACATTCTAATTATCTTTTTATTTTAATGTTAACTCTTTAACAAGTGCCTCTAATCTCTCCTCAATATCTGCACCTTCATACATTTCTTGTAAGGCTACCGCCCACGCCGTATTTCTCTCAACCATTCTTGCTTGGGGAGTAAACAATACAGAACAATTATTTATGGAATAGTTAAATGTTTCAAGATAAGTCGGGAACTTAGCTTTCACCTCTGCAAGGAACTTTTCATTACCCCAAGTAGACTTTCTCACTGGATCCATTTGGCTGGTTGCATCCCTCAAGTCCAATTCTTTGCTGGTAGCCCACTGCATAAAGTACCATGCCGCTTCTTTATTCTTGGAAGCTGCGTTCATACTAATATTCCATACCCAGAGGTTAGCCATATGCTTATCTCCACCTGGCTTAGTAGGAACAGGTGCCCAGTTAATCATGCCTGGTTTGCCTACTGCAGTACCCTCAGCATTAACTGCAAAAGTACCCAAAATATCTGCATCTACAGTCATTGCTGCTTTACCAACTGTTAAATCTGCACAAACATCATACCATTCATGACCTATCCATCCTGCTGGTCCATAATCTCGTATTAACTTAACGAAATCCTTATGAAATGCAATACCTTCAGGTGTTCCCATGGCTGGTTGTAAATTCTTATCAAAATCACTAGCGCCATAGTTAGTAATTATACTTATTGGACCGGTATGCATCAAATTCCAAGACCTAAGACCACGATGAGTAAAAGGAATTATATCTGGCTCATTTTCACTTATTATCTTTGCTGCTTCGTAAACCTCCGGTAAAGTATTTGGAACTTTAATATTATATTTTTCAAATAGATCAGCTCTATAAATTAGTGACATCTGCTCAAAACCAATAGGAATTGCCCACTGTGATCCTTCTCCTACTGGACTGCCGTCAATCATATTCCATTGAGTAGTTCCTCTTATTCTTGGAAAAATATCTTCAAAATCGTAATCTGGATTTGTCAAAACTGGGTCGGCGATATACTTTTCCAAAGGCTCAAGATATCCTGGAGGAGCGAAAGTCCATGTTTGCATTACACCAGTCATTAATACGTCCAAATCTTTTGATTTAGCAGATAACATTACCATTGATTTATCGAAAAATTCATCTTCTGAAAGAACTTCCGACTTAACGGTAATCCCAGTCAATTTCTCAAATTCTGGAATTGCACTAATTATCCCCTCTGCATATGGATGCTTACAAAATAGTATATTAAGTGTAGTACCTTCAAATTTTTTCCAATCAAATTCAGCAGCAGAAACCATAACAGTTACAAAAACTACGCTAATTATTAATACCATCAACCACAATATCCGTTTTTTCATCTCATTATTCTCCTTTTTTTTACTTTTTTTTATTTATGCCGATTCACAAAATTCACCGATTCACAAAATTCAATTGTTCTATAAAACCACCCCCTCTCTATTATTACAAGGTTCCTTTCAGAAAACTCTGAAACCCTTGTCTTGCAAGGCTTTTAGAGCACCTCTATTTTATTCTTCACCTCCATCCTCAAAACCCCTATCTAATAAGGGTTTTAGGAAGATTATTGACAAATTTCTGCCTGTTTTATTGATTTTTTATAGACCTAGAGGTGAATTTTTTAACCTAACCTAACCTAACCTTCTTGGGTTTTCTGAACGCCTGTATATTGCAATTTTATGTTTTAATATTATTGTGTCGTAATCCCATATTTTTGTCAGTTATTTATTATAATTTGTATTATAGAATCTGCCATCGACTTTAATATTAACCAGCTTGAGACTGCACCTACATCTAAAAACCCCTTAGAACGTTCTCCAAGTCTACTAGCTCTTCCTACTTTTGCAATAAGTTCTTTGGTAGATTCTTTTCCCTTTTCAGCCGCAATTTTCATTTTTTCCAGAGCTTCTATAAACCTTTTTTTATTATTAATAGCAGTTTTATAAGCTTCTACTGCTGGAATAAGGGTATCCATCATTGTTTTATCGCCAATTTTAGCTTTACTTAAATCAACTTCACTCAGCTCTGAAACTGCTGCTTCTAACATATCTTTAAACACAATTGAATCAATTTGTTTTTTATTATTGCATGCGTTTGACATTCCGAAAAAAAACATCCCATATAAGGGCCCCATAGCACCCCCTATTTCATTAAGTAGAATCTCGCCTAAAATGTTTAACCCTGTAGATAGATCAATTTGCTTATCAATTAATCTATCTTTACACATTGTAAAGCCCTTATTCATATTAATTCCATGATCTCCATCGCCTATAGCACCATCTATTTCACTCAGATATAGTGCATTGTCTTGTATTGTCTTAATTAAGTCATAAATAATTACTGCACCTTTATCGTTTAAAAAATACTGCATCTCTCATCTCCCCTAATATTAATTTTGCTTGAAACCCATTGAATTTGCACTAAGATCGATTAATTCTTTTAATTCATTATCAACTTTCATAAGCGTAACAGTTACGCCCATCATATCAAGAGAGGTAAAATAATTTCCAACATACGGTCGATATATCTTAATATTTTTGTTAGCCAGAATTTCAGCTATTTTAGCATATAGTATATAAAGCTCCATAACAGGAGTTGCTCCCAATCCTGAAATTAATACAACTACTTCGTCATTAGAAACAAAGGGCAGGTCAGGAAGTATAATATCAAGCATTATTTCCGCCATTTCGTCAGCGGTTTTAAGATCGGTTACTTTAATTCCGGGTTCCCCATGATGTCCAATTCCCAATTCCATTTTACCTTCTTCAATTACAAAATTAGGTTTTCCTAAGGCAGGGATTGTACAAGGGGTAAGTCCTATCCCTACACTTTTAGTATTATCTATAGCTTTTTGTGCTACTGATATAACTTCATCAAGATTTCCTCCAAGAGCGGCTTTAGCACCAGCTATCTTCCACATTAAAACTTCTCCGGCTACACCTCTTCTTTTATTTCTTTCCTCCTTAGGAGCAGAGGCAACATCGTCATTAGCTATCACAGTTTTCACAGCTATACCATCTTTTTCTGCCATCTTAATTGCCATTTTTACATTCATATTATCTCCTGCATAATTTCCGTATAAACAAGCGACTCCTTTCCTTGAATCTGCAGTTTTGAATGCATCATAAAATGCCTTTGCAGTTGGAGAAGAAAATATCTCCCCAATAGCCACAGCATCAACCATGTTTTCACCAATATACCCGATAAAGGCTGGTTTGTGTCCCGATCCACCTCCGGTAACAATTCCAACTTTATTTTTAATGGGTGCTTTTTTGTATTTTAAGACTCTATTATTCTCAGTCTTTTCTACTATATCTTTATGGGCTTTAATGAAACCATTTATCATATCATCAACAACATCGTTTGGATTATTTATAATTCTTTGCACTTTTTCTCTTTCTCCTTTTCTTATTTTTCGCCTTTATATTTACTTTAAGAAAAGCTTTTCATATTCCCGTATTTTTTCTACCTTTTTTGTTGAACCTTTCCCTTGAAATTCGCTTTTCAACCAAGCGTCTACTATCTTCTTGGCTAATTCCGGGTCTACTGTATGTCTTCCTAAAGTTAGTATATTAGCATTATTACTCTTTTTTGCTCGTTCTGCAGAATAAATATTATCACACAGAGCAGCCATTATTCCGGGAATTTTATTAGCGGTTATCGACATACCAATTCCAGTACCACAAATAAGGATTCCATATTGATATTTCTTCTCTCTAATTCCTAGGCAACCTTTTAATGCAATTTCTGGGTAAATGGTTTCATCATTTTCTGAATAAACTCCTATGTCGTCAAATTCTATTCCTTGTTCAGTAAGATAATCAGTAATAATTTTTTTCAAAGGATAGCCAACATTATCAGAGCCGATGAATAAATACAATATTTTGCTCCCCCTTTATGTTTCATAAAAACCTTAGAGTAACAAAACAATTAATATTATATTTTAGAATTAGAATTAGAATTATAATATTAATTGTTTTATCTTTCTTTTTTTTACAGATTGAAGCAATAATATTTGTTTTTCTTTTCATTTATCAGATTATCATTGATTAATGTAGTTGTCAAATATATATTTTTAAATATTATTTTAATATTAGTTAGTGCAAGCTTTGGCAAGAGAGTAAGAAAGAGAAAAGAATAAAAGCCGTAGTAGCAATATTTTTCTTTTTTTTTCTTATTATTTCTATTTCTTTCTTTTTTCGCATTGACATTTTTATTTTCTAGTATTATTATATAAATAAATTGTTATCAAATAAGTATATTAAAAAATACATTTTAATAGACTAAGTTTATGTTGAATAAATAATCCTCAAAAATATAATATATATCGTAGCGTACCTTTACGATTTTTAAAATACAATACGCATCTAAGTTAATTCACATTCATTAATTGGTAAATATATGATATTCTGATTTTCAGGTTAATAAAAATTAAAAAGGAATAAATTTATGTTAGCAATTACAAGAAGAAATAAAATTCTAGAACTATTAAAAGAAGAGGGAAGTGCAAGAGTCCATAAATTAAGCAAAATATTTAATGTTTCAGAACCAACTATTCGGCAAGATTTAGAAAAATTAGAAGAGGAAGGACTTATTATTCGTGAGCATGGGGGGCTTTTTTAAAAAGTATGTCTTATCAAGTTAGAACTCTCTCTTTACAGCATCTTGAAAATATGGAGAAAAAAATTCTTATTGCAAAAAAAACTATGGAATTTATTAATGATGGAAATTCTATTATATTAGATTCGGGTTCAACAACTACCGAAATTGCAAAAAATCTAATTGACAAACAATATAATAAAAATAATTTAAAAATTATAACCAATGCATTAAATATTGCACTCTTGCTTGGATCAGAATATACATTTGAAGTGCATATGACTGGGGGTAGTTTTAAAGCTCCTACTCTTTCCTTAACAGGGGAAAAAGCAGCTATTTTTTTTAGCAAAATTTACGTAGATAAACTTTTTTTAGCTGCAAGCGCTATTTCTTTTGATGCTGGTCTAACATATCCAGGTTTTAACGATTTATATGTAAAAAAGGCTATGATAGAATCTGCATCAGAAGTTTATCTTGTTGCAGATTCTACGAAAATTGGACGAATATCTTTTGCATCTCTTGGTAGTATAGATTTAGTTAATACCTTCATTACTGATAACGGAATTAGTAACCAAGATAAAAAATTATTCGAAGAAAGGGGCATTAAAGTAGTAATCGCTTAGTATTTTATTTTATAAACTCCATTAAAAATCCTTCTTTTTTGTATAAATAAATTGTCATCGGTTATCGGTTTGCAGTTACAAGAAACGAGATGCAAGGTACAAGGCGTGGATTGGAGAAAAATATTTTCGGTTTAAAATTGTCAGGTGGGGCGTATGGTGATACACCCCTATAAGAAATAAAAAATTAACTGATGGTAGTAGGTGCTTTAGGTGTGCTTAAATTAATCTAATAGCAAACTCAGGACATACTGGGTTACAATACCCGCACAAAATGCATAACTTATGATCAACCACTGCTTTCCCGTTTTTTAAAGATAAGGCATTATTAGGACAGGTTTTAACACAGCTGCCACAACCTTTACAAAAAGTGGAAATAAATAATCTCTTGCTGGGTTTGATTTTTTGAGTGAATAACCCTTTAGGAATTTCTTCAGCATTAAATATTTTTAAATTTAGTTCCAATTCTTCCGAACTAACCATACCGACCGCTAGGGAACTGATGCCTTTAATATTTCTTACAAAATTAAAAGCCTCTTCTAATTGATTAATTAAATGTCCTCCGCCTAAGGCCTTCATAGCATATAGGCCTTTTCCTGCCTTATGCGCCCCTGATATTGCTTTAATCATATCAATAACACTACCGCCTACAATACCAATACCAAGTTTATTAATGATAGGAAAGATAATATCCATCTCTTTAATTTCAGCTGCTCGCCTAACTACCTCTACTGCATGAGTCGAGATTCCGATGGCCTGGATAATTCCCTTTGATTTATAATCCTTTAAACATTGCAATTCCCAGCTCTTTTCGGTATATTCCCGGATAAAATTCTCGATAGAGAGAGATACTTTTTAAGGTTCAATCCTCATCTCTCCTTTTAATTTTTCGAAAAGAACATTATCGTTCATTTTTTGGCTACCGTTTTAAATATTTATAATATTTTTATTCGGTTTTACCAATATTTACTAATACTGGGTATAGTTTAAAAGTTCAATTTCACCTTCTATCCCTTCATCCCCAAATGTACTCTCAGGGTCAGGCTTCACAACTTCACAAAATAGAAATTATGAAAGCTTTTAATTTTCGATATCATATTGATATTTCTTTATAATTTTTTAGATCCTTTCTGGTCCATTCCCGTATCAGTAATTCTTTACGGTATAATAATCATTGGATGGGTCAATTAAAAACTTATATCAAATGTGAAGATCTTACCCCTCCTTTGATTTTACCAATAAATAATAAAAATGTGGATTTGTGAAGCCTGCAAAGCCTAACCCCATTTTCCTTTCTCCCTAAGGATAAGGATAATTGTAAAAATCGTAATTTCACCTTTAAATGGACCATAATAAAAGAAAATTCTATATGCTGCTAAAGTACTCTGTTCGGCATAAGCCTCAAAAACCTTTTCACCACTTGGTCCTTGAAGCGAATGATATATGTGGGTTTGTAAGCTATGATGCTTGGAATTTTGGGTTAATACTTTTAAAGTTTTTACCACTGCTTTATACTGCTTTTTCTTTCCTGAATTTTCTTTTAGATTTTAGATTTACCATTAATGTAACATAAATATTTTCTATCTTCATTTATTCCTCTATTTATAAAATATTTCTTATCATTAAAATTGTTCCAATTTTAAAATTTAGTCTATTCTTTACCACTTACTAAAGCTAAAAGAGCCATTCTAATATAAACTCCATTATGAGCTTGTCTAAAGTAAGCTGCTCCTTCATAATCATCAACATCAGTAGAGATTTCATCTACTCTGGGTAGAGGATGAAGAATAGTTATTCCTTTTTTAGATTGATCAATCAGAGCTCTATTTATAATATATGAACCCTTAAGTTTCTCATATTCCGATGGATTTTCAAATCGTTCTCTTTGTACTCTGGTAACATAAACAATATCACTGACCGATAAAGCCTTTTCCAAATTTTCAGTCTCTTCAATTTCTGCTCCACGACTTCTTAGATCGGCAGTTATCTCCGCTGGCATCTGTAAAGATTTGGGGGACACAAAAAACATTTTATTGCCATAGAGAGTCATAAAATAACTTAATGAATGTACGGTCCGCCCATATTTTAAATCTCCCACCAAAGTAACTGTCTGCCCCCCTAAAGCCCCTTTTTCCTTACGAATGGTATATATATCTAAAAGAGCTTGCGTGGGATGTTGTCCGCTTCCGTCGCCGGCATTAATAAAAGGATGTTTCGCATTATCAGCTGCAATCTGGGCAG